>Ga0209517_10010453_pt1 | contig 10327 bp, 8 predicted proteins | sample PeaSoiMetSII2010_FD_187695 | JGI IMG/M metagenome (GOLD analysis project Ga0209517, IMG submission 187695) | Peat soil microbial communities from Weissenstadt, Germany - SII-2010 (SPAdes) (version 2) | ecosystem: Environmental > Terrestrial > Soil > Wetlands > Peat | place: Germany: Weissenstadt... | reverse complement strand
AGGCGATAGTTCAACTGGAAACGGGTTTCTCCCGGCCGCAGCGGAAAGATGAACGCGTACTTGTTCTTTTCCGATTGCGGTACCGGCGCTGAGTTGACCGGCTGCCCGCCGGGACCGGAGGCCATCCCGGATTCCACTTGCGCCTCCGGGGGCAATATGATCTCGAAGGCGTTGTCGCTCATCTGGGTGCGCGGAGGGCTGGAAGGGTTCTTTACCACCCAGAGTTCGGTCACCTGAAGATTACTGCCTTCCGACTGCGCGCGCAGCATGTCCACGGTCAGACCAATGCCCGGGACTCTCGCGGCGGCGTCATACACCGTCACCTCGGCGGTACTGGTCCCCGGCGGAATAATGCCGCCCTGAGGAAAGTAGTTCACCCCCTGGTGCAGCGCGCGGACCATGTGTGGCCCGCCGGTCTCTTCGTAGTTGAAGCTGAAGCGTCCCTGGGCGTCGGACTTGGTGCGGGCAGCTTCCTGCATGCCCTGCGACATATCCAGCAGAACCACGTCATCACCGGCGGCGGGCTTGCCGGTGGTGCCGTTCTTTACCGTGCCTTTCAGGTTGGTGGCCGTGGACAACGCGCTCAGCGCCAGCAAGGCCGCCAGCACGCGCAGCATGTTCGGGATCTTCAACTCCGGGCTCCTTTTCTGGACGGCGCGGGGATTGCCGCGCTGGCCACGTTCTCCAGTTGTTCGATTTCGGCCAGCACCTGCGCGGCTTCCGCTTCCAGCGTGGCGCGCATGGCTTGGAAGTCGGTGTCCGGAAATTTTCCCGCCTTGTACTCGAAGTTCAGGTCGCGCAGGTTCTCGTAGATCACTTCCTTGCGCTCGTAGAGGTATCCCAGCCGCGTCTTTTCCTCGCCCACCCAAACTTCGTCTTCCGTATAGAAAACATAGAAGAAGAGGATCATGGTAAACAGCACGCAAAGGACGACGATCATAGCTCCGTCTCCCTGCGGGCGCGCTCGCGGAACTCATCGATCTCCACCACATCGCCAGGGGGCGCAGCGGGGGGTGCTGGTGGCGGGCCGGATCTCCAGCGCCGGACGACCCACACCACGGCGAAAATTCCCGCGCCCAGCGCGGCGAACGGAGTGATCCACGCTACCCGGTTGAAGCCGGTGGCTGGAGGCGCGGCCAGCACCACACCGCCGTACTCCTGCACGAAGCGCTGCAGGACCAGGTCATCGCTGTCCGCACCCTGCAGGCCAGCCATCAGTTCCTGCCGCATCTTCTCGGAGTAGGCGCAGCCGACGTGGTTGCACTCCAGCAAGATCTGATTGCAGCCGCAGCGGCACATCAGCTTGTGGCCAAGGTTTTCAAAGCGCGCGCCGCTGGGATCGGCGCCGAGGAGAAAGGTGGCGGCGAGGAAAACGGCAGCGAGTTGGAACATCCTGAGCCAGGTAGGGGTCCCTCGACGTGCGCTCAGTCGCAAAGTTCGCTCGCGCTGCGCTCGGGATGACAGGTGAAACAAATATTTCCGCGCCATCAGTCACCCGCCTCCACCGCCGCTGCGGCCGGGGCGCGCACCGGTTGCCGCAAGGTGACTGCGGCCGCGTTGGGCACCAGCGCCACCAGCGTGCCGAAGATCACGACGTAAACCCCCAGCCAGAGCCACATGACCAGCGGGTTCAAGTGGGCGCGGATGACGGGCGGGCCGTTCTCTTCGTTGCGGCCGGCATAGACCAGGTAGAGATCTTCCTTCAGCGTCGAACGGTTGGCCACGATAGTAGCGGTCTGGCCGCTGGTCTTGAACATCCGCCGCTCGGGATACATGGTGGCCACTTTGTCGTTGCCCTTGTAGACGTCCACGATGGCGGACTCGCTGCCATAGTTGGGATTGTCGTCCTGGGTATAGGAGCGGCCCACCAGGGTGTACGGGCCGATGCTCATGCGGTCGCCCACGCCCAGCGGCGCCTCGTTTTGCTGGTTGAAGGCGGAGCCGGCGATGCCGATCACGCTCACCACCACGCCGAGGTGGACGAGGTATCCGCCGTAGCGGCGGGTGTTGCGGCGCGTCAACTGCACCATCGAGGCCAGCAGGCTTTGCCCGGTCTTTTCGCGAATCACGCGTCCGCCGCGAATGAACTCCGAAGCTACCGTGGCCATCACCAGCACTGAAAGCGAGATGGCCATCAGCGAATAGAAAACGGACATGTCCTGCCACGGACGCATGCCGAAGGCGATCAGCAGGACGGCGGTTGCCACGGCCGCGACGACCGGCCAGAGGAAGTTGCGCCGCAGGCTCTCCAGCGACGTCTTGCGCCAGGCCAGCAGCGGTCCCACCGCGGTCAGCACCAAAAGGAGCATGGTGATGGGCAGCATCACGCGATTGAAGAACGGCGGCCCCACCGTGATCTTGGTGCCCTGCACCCACTCCGAGAGCACGGGGAACAGCGTCCCCCACAGCACCGCGAAGCAGGCCGCCAGCAGCACCAGATTGTTGAACAGGAAGCTGGATTCGCGCGAGACCAGCGATTCCAGTTTGTTCTCGCTCTTCAGTTCGCCGCGATTGAGCACGAAGAAATACGCGCAGGTGGCGAAGGTGAGCGCCAGGAAGACGAGGAACCAGGTGCCGATCGAGGATTGTGCGAAGGCGTGCACCGAGCTGACCACGCCCGAGCGCGTCAGGAAGGTCCCGAGAATCGAGAGCATGAAGGTGGCGAAGATCAGCCACATGTTCCACATCTTCAGCATGCCGCGCTTCTCCTGCATCATGACGGAATGCAGGAAGGCGGTGCCGGTGAGCCAGGGGATGAACGAGGCGTTCTCCACCGGGTCCCAGCCCCAGTATCCGCCCCAACCCAATACCGAGTACGCCCAATGGGCGCCGAGGGCAACGCCGCAGCTCAGGAAGAGCCATGTCACCATGGTCCAGCGGCGGGTGATGTGGATCCATTTCTCCCCGGGATACTTCATGATCAGCGCGCCCAGGGCAAAGGCGAACGGGATGCAGAAGCCGACATACCCCAGGTAGAGCATCGGGGGATGGATCACCATCTCCGGATACTGCAGCAGCGGGTTCAGTCCGTTGCCGTCGGCGGGGAGGTCGCCGATCATCATGGCGAAGGGATTGGCGGGGAAATTGATGAGCAGGATAAAGAACACCTGCACCGCGGCCACGATCACCGAGGCATAAGCCACCAGGCGCGTATCTACCTTGTGCCGCCAGCGCAGGACAAATCCGTAGGCGGAGAGCAGCCACGCCCAGAACAGCAGCGAGCCTTCCTGTCCCGACCACAGCACGGAGAACTTATAGGGGATGGCGAGATCGCGATTGCTGTGGTGGAAGACGTAGGCGACGGAGAAATCGTCGGTGAAGGCGGCGGCCACCAGCGCCACCGCCGCAGCGGTGAGCGCGATGAACACGGCCATTCCCGCCCGCCGCGCGGTGTCGCCGATACGATCGGCGGAAACACCACGCCGCATCAGGGCTATCGCGCCGGCGACCAGGGAATAGACACTTAGGGCGAGCGCCAGCAACAGCGCATAACTACCAAATAGGGGCATCAGTCCACACCGCAGATTCTCACTATTCTCTCACAGAGGGGAAAAAGTTGCGCAAGGCGCGATTAGCAAGGTGCCCGCCATGAGTCGGGGATGATCGTGGTCCAACCGTACAACGCTGTGGATGGCCGCTTCCCCAATTGAAACGCGCAGTGGCGATTCTTACCAGATTGGCAACACGCGGAGCGTTTCTGGTGCCATCCCATTCCCGCCGTTGCGGCGGCAACTCCATACTAAGGTCGCGATAGCGCCATTCCCAAAATTTGCTCGCCGGCTGGAGGTGTGCGTGCAATGACCTCATCTTCACTGTCGTATTTTATGATCGGGCCGATATATAGGACCGAGGGCCATAATGAAAACCGTCTTGATTGCCGATGATGAAGAAAGCCTGAGAACGCTGATCGAGACCACGCTGGAAGCTCCGGGACTGCGGGTTCTGCACGCCGCCGATGGCAATCAGGCGGTGGAACTGGCGCGGAGCGAGCACCCCGACCTCATCCTGCTGGACTGGATGATGCCGGGCAAGACCGGCATCGAGGTGGCAGAAGTGCTGCGCGGCGAAGCGGCCACCGCGGATATCGCCATCCTCATGCTCACCGGCAGGGATCAGGAGAAAGACCGGCAGCGGGGACTGGCGCTGGGCATTCGGGCTTACCTGGTGAAGCCTTTCAGCCCGCTGCAGTTGCTCGAGTGCGTGCGGGGCGCGCTGGCGTGGTGCCCCAGCGCATCCCGGATATGCGTCCGCAGCTCGAACTGTATGCCCGCGATCTGAAGCGGGTGCTGGCGGACGAGGAAGAGCGGACGCGCCAATTGGAGATGGCCAACCGCCAGTTGCAGGCCTACGCCCAGGACCTGAAGTCGGCGCTGTTCGCCGAACGGCGGCAGTCGCGGGAGTTGGAGCGCTCCTACCACGACACCGTTCTGCGGCTGCTGACCGCCACCCGCTGCCGCGACCACGAGACCGGCGAGCATGTGGAGCGTATCGCCCATTACGCCCGCCGCCTGGCGCTGTGTACGGGGTGGGCTGCGCCGGACGCCGAGCTGCTGTTCGAGGCCGCTCCCATGCATGACGTGGGCAAGATCGGAGTGCCCGACGCCGTTCTCCACAAGCCCGGCCCTTTGACCGACGAGGAATGGAGCCTGCTCAAGCGGCACACCGAGATCGGCGCTGAGGTGCTATCCGGGTCCCGCTCTCCCCTGATCGAAATGGCCCGGCAAATCGCCCTCACCCACCACGAGCGCTGGGATGGTACGGGCTATCCCCGCGGGCTCAAGGGTCTGGAAATCCCTCTCGCGGGCCGCATCGTGATGCTGGTGGACCAGTACGATGCCTTGCGCACCAAGCGCCCTTACAAGCCCGCGCTCAGCCACCCAGCCGCTTGCCGAGTGATGCTCGAAGGCGACGGCCGAACCCTTCCCCAACACTTCGATCCATTGTTACTGGCGGCCTTCCGCGAGATCCACTCCGACTTCGACGACATTCATGCCCGTCACGGCGATGAGGCCGGCATGTTCGCTCCCGCGCCAACCGGGGCACCGGCGGAGAATTAAGAAAGCGCAGGGTGGCTGCGGGAGTGGGATGTCCTAACCGGTGGCGCCGGCAGTGCTGGAGCGTACCAGCGCGATGAGTTCTTCCGGCGGGCAGGGCTTCTGGCGGAAGGTGACGCCCGCGCCCCGGTAGTCGCTTTCCGCCTCCGCCAGTCCGGTGATCACGATGACCGGCACCCCGGGTTTGGCGGTGCGCAAGGCGCGCACAAATTCGGCCCCGCTGCTGCCCGGCATGATGTGGTCGGTGATGATGGCGCCGATGTCTTCGGCCACCTTGCTGCTCAGCAGAGCCAGGGCGCTTTCCTGGGTGGCGGCAATGTGGGTTTCGAACCCGGCGTTGCGCAGCACCGCCTCGCGTGCGCGCAACTGCACTGGGTTGTCGTCGATAAGAAGGACCGCGGTCAAACCCGGACTAACTCCTGCGCAGGCCGTACTGCTCCAGAATCTCCGACTCGGCGCGGAGCCAGTATTCCCCGTCGCGGCCGCCCTGCCGTCCATCTTGCTCGTACAGCAGGTAGGCGCGGATGCGAATCTCCTCTTCCAGGCTGTTGGGGGCTGAAATCACCGTCACAGATGACCCGGCGTGGTTGTCACCGTTGGTGGTGTACGCTTTCTTGCTCTTCAGGGCGGTAGCTCTCGGCATGTAACAGCACTCCTTCAATAAGTCCGGGATATCGGCAGCGTTACCCCTCGGGGAACCGAAATCAGTATAGAGCATTTCTTGGTGGCGATGCTTACGGGTAAGTGACATCCGCAAAAAATTCTTGTGGAATTTTCCCGAGGTTGAATTTTTCCGCGCAAGAGAGCAGCGGGGACTCAGTGGAAGTCATGGGAACGGGTAGCGGCGCCGGTGATTGCCAGCGGCAGCACCCGCTCCGCCTTCACCGAGACCACGTTATCCAGGTTCTGCAGCACGCCTTCCACCAGCAGAAACTGCTCTCCCACCAGCAGCAGCCGGTTCTTTTCGAACAGGTCAGGGGTGATGATGGCGTTGGCAATGCCGGTTTCGTCCTCCAGGCTGAGGAAGACGAAGCCGCGGGCAGTGCCGGGGCGCTGCCGCGCGATCACGCACCCGGCGGCGCGCACCCGCTTGCCGTTGGGCAGGCCGGGCAATTCGCGCGCGGGACGCACTCCCAGCGCATCCATCTCCCTGCGCCGATAGGCCATGGGATGCGGTCCCAGCGTCAGCCCGGTGCCGCGGAAGTCCGCCACCAGGCGCTCTTCGTCGCTCATCGCGGGCAGCGGCGAAGCGGCGTCCGCTTCGGCGATCTCCTCCAGCAGCGGCCCAGGCGGGCGGGCGGCCTTTTCCACCTGCCAGAGCGCATCGCGACGGTGATGTTTCACGTTTCGCGTTTCAAGTTTCAAGTTGGCCGGTTCGTTTTCACTCGAAACTTGAAACTCGAAACTGGAAACTGAGTTCAGCGCCCCCACCTCCGCCAGGGCGGCCAGTTCGCTCTTGCGCAGCTCGGGAACGCGCCGCGCCAGCTCGTCGATGGAAGCGAACGGCCGCCGCTCGCGCTCGCGCACCAGGGCGCGCGCCGCCTCCTCGCGCAGACCCTTGACATAGCGCAGGCCGAGACGGACGGCAAAATCACGTTTCACGTTTCGCGTTTCACGTTGCGCGCCGTCCGCCGTTTCCTTGCGTGAAACATGAAACGTGAAACTTGAAACGTCTTCCAGGGTACAGAGCCGCTTCGACCGGGCCACGTCCGCCGGCTTGAACTTCAGTCCGTGCCGCTGCGCGTCTTTGACGATGGTCGAAGGGTGATAGAAGCCCATGGGCTGGTTGTTGAGCAGCGCGGCGGTGAACGCCGCCAGGTAATGGCACTTCAGCCAGGCGCTGGCATAGGCGAGCAAGGCGAAGCTGGCGGCGTGCGACTCGGGAAAGCCGTAGAGCGCGAACGAGGTGATGGAGTTGACGATCTGCTGTTGCGCTTTTGGCGCGATGCCGTTGCGCTCCATGCCGGCGCGCAGCTTCACCTCGATGTCGCGCATGCGCAGCTCCGAGCGTTTGAAGCCGAAGGCGCGGCGCAACTCTTCCGCCTCACCGCCGGTGAAGCCCGCGGCGATCATGGCCATGCGCAGCAACTGCTCCTGGAAGAGCGGCACGCCCAGCGTCCGCGCCAGCACCGGCTCGAGCGAGGGGTGCGGATAGGTGACCGGCTCGCGTCCCTGGCGGCGCTTCAGGTAGGGATTCACCATCTGCCCGACGATCGGCCCCGGGCGGATGATGGCTACCTCCACCACGATGTCGTAGAAACATTTTGGCCTGAGCCGCGGCAGGCAGGACATCTGCGCCCGGCTCTCCACCTGGAACATGCCCACGGTGTCGGCCTTCTGCAGGGCGGCATAGACCGCGGGATCGTCCGCCGGCAGGTGCGCCAGGTCCGCCTCCTCGCCGTAGTCGCGGTGGATCATCGCGATCGAGTCTTCCAGCACCGCCATCATGCCCAACCCGAGCAGATCCACCTTGATGATGCCCATGTCGGCGCAGTCTTCTTTGTCCCACTGCACCACCACGCGTCCGGGCATGGTTGCGGGCTCGAGCGGCACCACGGAATCGAGCTGCCCCTGGCAGACGACCATGCCGCCCGAATGCTGGCCGAGATGGCGCGGCAAATCCTGCACTGCCAGCGCAAGCTCGAGGAACTTGCGCAGGCGCGGATGCGTGAGGTCGAAGCCGCCGTCGCGGAACTGGCGCTCCAGCGTCTCGTCCGGATCGCGGTACTCCCACGAGCCTACGAGCTTGGCGAGCCGGTCGAGCATCTCGGGATCGAAGCCCAGCACTTTGCCGATCTCGCGCGCGGCCGAGCGCCCGCGGTAGGTGATGACGTTGGCGGTCATCGCGGCACCGAGTTTTCCGTAGCGCTGGTAGACATACTGGATGGCGCGCTCGCGCTGCTCGCCCGAGGGCAGGTCGAGATCGATGTCGGGCCACTCGCCGCGCTCTTCCGAAAGGAAGCGCTCGAACAGCAGTTCCATCTGGATGGGATCGACGGCGGTGATGCCGAGCGAGTAGCAGACGGCGGAGTTGGCCGCCGAGCCGCGTCCCTGCACCAGGATGCCCTGCTCGCGGCAGAAGCGCACGATGTCCCACACGATCAGGAAATAGCCGGCGAGATCGAGCTTCTCGATCAGCGCCAGCTCGCGCTCGATCTGCCGCCTGGCGCGCTGGCGCAGATGGCGGTCGGCGCGGCCGTAGCGTTCGCGTGCGCCTTCTTCAGTGCGCTTGCGCAGGAACGACATCATGGTCTCGTCTTCAGGCACGGGATAGCGCGGAAATTCGTAGCCGAGATCGGCGAGCGTGAATTCCAGCCGCGACGAGAGCTGTCCGGTTTCGGCAATGGCTTCCGGCAGGTCGGCAAACAGGTGCGCCATCTCCCGCGGAGTTTTCACGTAGCGCTCGGAGTTGCGCGCCAGCAGGCGTCCGGCAGTCCCCAGCGTGCGGTGATGGCGGATGGCGGTGAAGGCGTCGAGAATCTCGCGCTGCCAGGCCCGCGCATAGCGCACGCTGTTGCTCGCGACGATGGGCAGGCGGAGTTCGCGCGCGATCTCAACCGCCGCCTGGTTACGCGCTTCTTCTTCGCGCAGGAAATGACGCTGCAGCTCGACGTAAACGTTCTCGCGGCCGAAGATCGAGACCAGGCGCTCGACCTCGCGGCGCGCTGCGTCGATTCCGCCCTCGGCCAGCGCCGCCGCCAAGGGGCCGTCGTCGCCTCCGGTGAGGCAGATGAGGCCGGCGGCGTATTCGCGCAAATCATCCTCGCAGGCGGCGATCACCTCCGGCGGCGCATCCTTGGGGCCGCGCATCTTCATGCGCGTAATCAGCCGGCAGAGGTTTTGGTAGCCGGCGCGGGACTCGGCGAGCAGGGGAATGCAGCACGTTTCACGTTTCACGTTTCGCGTTTCAAGTCGCCCACGTGAAACTTGAAACTTGAAACTTGAAACGTTCTCGGTATCTCTGTGCCTCAGTGGCAAAAATGTGATTTCCGCCCCGATATGCGCTTTCACGCCCGCTTTCTTCGCGGCCAGGTGAAAGCGCGGAGAGCCGTAAACGCCGTCGCGGTCGAGCAGAGCCATCGCCGGCATCTCCGCCGCCACACACGTATCCACCAGTTCCTCGGGCACGGAAGCGCCCTCGAGGAAGCTGAATGCCGAGGCGGAATGGAGCTCAACGTACATCGCAACATCGGGCGATCGGGTCATCGGGTGATCTGTTTTCAAATGATCCGATGAGCCGATCTCCCGATGACCCGATTTTCCTCAGTCATAAGTCCCCTCGACGAACCACGCGCTGCTCGCGAGGTCGCGGTAAATCCGGTAGAGCGCGATGCCTTGAGTGCCCGGCACGGCAATGTCCCACTCGTCGCGCGCCCAGTTTGATCCGTGATCATCCGTGTCGATCCGTGGCGTTGTTTCTGTGCTTTTCCACCACTCTCCAGAATTCCGCCAGGGACCGGAGACCGAGGCTACCTCGCCGCGAATCTCGCCGGCGGCGATGCGCACGGGTTCGCCGTCGCGCACTTCCACCGTCGCCGCCAGCGGCGGACGAAACCGCCGCAGCGCCATCGTGGAATACATTGCAGGATCGGGTGATCGGGTCATCAAGTGATCTGTTTTCAAATGCTCCGATGACCCGATCTCCCGATCACCCGATTCCCTTCGGGGCTTTAGCCCCTGCGGTGCCGACGGCGCGAATCGCTTCATCTGAAACGCATCGGGACGATGCGTGTCCAGCACCTCCGCTGCTCCGATCTTCTGCTTGCCCACGATCCCCGCCAGACGCGCCAGCGTAAGCTCTAGCCGGTCGGGCGCTGGCGTCGCCGGTAGAAACAATCCTCCCTGGCCTGGACGCGGCTGTACGGGCTCAGCCGAGAGCGTCACCTTCATCACCGGCGCCGCCGGCGGATGCGCCCGCAACTCCAGTTGCAGCAGCTTGAGGAAGAGCCGCGAGTCGAGCATCGGCAGGGGCAGGCGGATGAATCGGGTCATCGGGGCATCTGGTGATCGGGTCATTGAATTAACTGCGGAATCAATCACCCGATGACCCGATCTCCCGATGACCCGATCCCGTGGTGAATCCTCGATCTGTGCCGCATCAAGATCCAGCATCAGCCGCAACTCGTTCGTCGCCAGCGCCCGCGCTCCCAGGCGGGCGCAGAGTTGCTCCAGCAAGCGTCCCAGGACGAACGCCAGCGGCTCCAGCAACTCGACCGCATGCTCCAGCTCCATGGTCTCTTCGAACTCGAGCGGCGGCTCCGCCGGGACCAGCG
>Ga0209517_10010452_pt1 | contig 10327 bp, 6 predicted proteins | sample PeaSoiMetSII2010_FD_187695 | JGI IMG/M metagenome (GOLD analysis project Ga0209517, IMG submission 187695) | Peat soil microbial communities from Weissenstadt, Germany - SII-2010 (SPAdes) (version 2) | ecosystem: Environmental > Terrestrial > Soil > Wetlands > Peat | place: Germany: Weissenstadt... | reverse complement strand
GCCCATGTCCAACCCGGACGGTTCGCTGTGGATCACGTTCAACGGCGAGATTTTCAATCACGTCGAGCTGCGCGAAGAACTGCTGAAGAAAGGCGACCGTTTCGCCACCCGCTCTGACACCGAAGTCATCCTTCATTTATACCGGGACCTGGGCGAGGATTGTGTTCATCGATTGAACGGACAATGGGCGTTTGCCATTTGGGACGCGCCGCGGCGGAAGCTCTTCCTCTCCCGCGATCGCGTGGGCATTCAGCCGTTGTTTTACACGACGGTTGATCAGAGCTTTATTTTCGGATCCGAAGTAAAAGCCATCTTCGCTTGCCCTGAAGTCAGCCGTGAGCTCGATCTGCGCGCCCTGGACCAGTTCTTCACCTTCTGGGTCAGCCTGCCGCCGCGTACGATTTTCCGCAACATCTCTCAACTCCCTCCCGGCCACTCTTTAACTGTGGAGGACGGCCGTGTCCGCCTGCAGCAATATTGGCAATCCGATTACTCGGCGGTCGAGCCAACCAACGAATCGGCGACCCGCAAAGCAGAAGAATTGTTGGATCTGATGTCCGATGCCACGCGCATCCGGCTGCGGGCCGACATTCCGGTGGGCGCGTATCTCAGCGGCGGCATCGACTCCAGCTTCATCACCGCACTGGCCCGGCCAATCGTGGACAGCAAGCTGCGGACTTTCTCGGTTGCGTTCGAAGATGCCGAGCTTGACGAAAGCAAGTATCAACGCGAAGCCAGCGCGTATCTTCACACTCAGCACAGCGAGATTCGCTGCTCCTCGCGGCAGATCGGCGAGGTTTTCCCCGATGTCATTTGGCACACCGAACAGCCGGTGCTGCGCGCCGGGCCTGCTCCGCTGTTTCTTCTTTCGGAACTGGTCCATCGCAGCGGTTTCAAAGTTGTGCTCACTGGCGAAGGCGCTGACGAACTGCTCGGTGGCTATGACATATTCAAGGAGGCCAAAATCCGGCGCTTCTGGGCGCAGCAGCCGGGGTCGCGTCTGCGGCCACTGCTCCTGAAGCGGCTCTATCCTTATATGTCCGGCATTCAGAAGCAGCCAGACGCCTATTTGGCAAACTTCTTCCGCGTGGATGCCCGGGACACCGCTAGCCCTTTCTTTTCCCACCTGCCGCGCTGGCAGTTAACCGCCAAGCTGAAGGGTTATTTCTCGCCCGGGGTGCAGGGCGAGCTGGCGGACTATGATGCCTATTCCGATTTGCAACAGGCGCTGCCCTCGGAGTACCCTCGCTGGCCTGAATTCTGCCAGGCACAATACCTCGAAACCGCGTATCTCTTACCCGGCTATATCCTTTCGGCTCAAGGAGATAGGATGGCCATGGCCCATTCGGTGGAAGCCCGTTATCCATTTCTAGATCATCGCGTGATAGAATTCTGTCAGAGGCTCCATCCCGCCTTGAAAATGCGGGTTTTGGCAGAAAAGTACCTGCTGAAAAAAGCGTCGAAGGGTATGTTGCCGTCGGCCGTAATTGAACGACCTAAACAGCCGTACCGGGCTCCAGACGGGGCCAGTTTCCTCAGTCAAACCTCCCCACAATATGTTGAAGAACTCCTTTCTGAGAAAGGGATTCAACGAGACGGGATTTTCTCCCCCGTTGCGGTTCTCAGTCTCGTAGCGAAGTTTAAGAAGGGCCGGGTAATGGGCGCCAAAGATAATATGGCGCTGGTAGGCATACTTTCAACCCAGCTACTGGTACAGCAGTTCATTTCGTCAACGAGACCGACAAACTATGTGCTTAATTGAGCAGGAATTACACAGCTTTATCGGGGAGAATTATCTCCTGGCCCGAGAAGACAGTCTGAACAGCAACGACTCTTTTCTGGAGAAAGGAATTTTCGATTCCACCGGCATCCTGGAATTGGTGTCCTTCGTGGAGCATAAGTACAACATCGAATTGGAACCGGACGAGTTAGTCCCGGAGAACTTGGATTCCATTGCCAGCCTAGCCCGATTTCTGCAGCGCAAGCTAGATGCACAGAACGCCATCCCCGAGATGAGCGTGACCGCTCCCTCCGTCCGGTCCGGGCTGTGAGGATGTCGGAAGAGAAACTATGAATGCCTCTCCGGCTGTTTCCCCTGACATTTTGAGAATTGACGCTGCTTCCGAGGCCGAACGGATTGCCGCCAGCATTCGCGATCTGGTGTTCAACAAGCTGCGCCGCAAGGGGGCGGTGGTCGGCGTTTCCGGGGGCGTCGACAGCGCGGTCGTGGCGTTTTTGTGCGCGCGCGCGTTGGGTCCGGAGCGAGTTCTGGTTTTGTTTACTCCGGAAGCAGATTCATCCTCGGACAGCTTACGGCTGGGAAAGATGGTGGCAGGCAGCATCGGCGCACCTTCCCTGCTTGAAGACATCACTCCCATATTGCAGGCTGCGGGCTGTTATGAACGCCGCGATGCAGCCATTCGCCAGGTAGTTCCTGAGTTCGGCCCGCGGCACAAATGCAAGATGGTGCTTCCCGATCTATTGAGCGGTAACCGCTATCCGATCTACTTCATGGTGGTGCAGTCGCCCAACGGCAAGACGAAACAGGTCCGATTGACCGCTGAAGCCTACCTGGGAGTGCTCGCGGCGACCAATCTGAAGCAACGAACCCGGAAGCTGGTGGAGTACTACTACGCCGATCTAAAACATTACGTAGTTGCAGGTACTCCGAACCGCTTGGAATACGATCAGGGATTCTTCGTGCGCTATGGGGATGGCGCTGCCGACCTGAAGCCGATCGCGCACCTGTACAAATCGCAGGTGTATCAACTGGCAGCCTACTTAGGCGTGCCCCAAGAGATTCAGAATCGAGTTCCCACCACAGATACCTATTCTCTCGAGCAGTCGCAGGAGGAGTTTTATTTTTCACTGCCGCTGGAGAAGATGGATCTCTGCCTCTACGGAAAAAACAAAGGCATTGCGGCTTCCGAACTGGCCCCGTTGGTGGGGCTGCCGGAGCGGCAGGTGGAACGCGTGTACAGCCTGATTGACGCCAAGCGGAATGCCACACGATATCTTCATATGGCCCCGGGATTGGTGGAACCGATTCCCGAGGTGTGAAGCGCGGCCTTCCACGATGACTTATCCTGACCTTTCCGCGTGGATGGGGCGCCTCACTCCGTGAACCAATCCGAAATGGCGATCCCAAGCCAACGCAGCGGTTTCCCTTCTGGGAATGTCGCAAGCTACCTATTGGATGGCAAAGAGCCGAGCCACACCGCTCTGCTGTTGCTCGACCGCTCTTATACGTTTGGTGAGCTCCAGTCTTCGGCGGCCGCGGTAGCGCACTACTTGATCAGCCAAGGCGGGCGCAAGGGCGACCGCGTTGTTCTGGCCAGTGAGAATTCCTTCTTCTGGGTCAGCGCCTACCTGGGAACGCTGCTCGCTGGCATGGTCTCAGTGCCGGTGGCGCCCAATACCGCGTCCGAGGACCTGGACCATATTGTGCGGCTTACCGAGCCGCGCTTCGCCTTTCTGCAGTCCAAGATTGCAGTCACAAATGCGGAAAGATTTAGCCGGACTGCAAGGATTACCGATGCCCCTCGCGGCGCATCTGGCCTTGCCATCAGCTTCGACGACGTGAGACACCACGCGCTCGATCCCTGCGGGAAAGTGCCCCAGGTGAGTAGCGGCGATTTGGCCGCCATCATATTCACTTCGGGGTCAACCGGAACGCCGCGCGGCGTAAAGATCTCCCACAGCAACATCATCGCGAACACCGAATCCATCATTCAATATTTGAAGCTGAAGCAAACCGACCGGATCATGGCGGTCTTGCCGCTCTACTACTGTTTTGGCGCGTCCCTTCTGCATACTCATTTACGGGTCGGCGGAAGTTTAGTGCTCGACTTGCGCTTCATGTATCCCGACACGGTGCTGAAGAGAATGGTGGAGACCGAATGTACCGGGTTTGCCGGCGTGCCCAGCCATTATCAGATTCTGCTACGCCGCTCCAGTTTGAGCCGGATGTCGTTCCCCTCGCTGCGCTGCGTGCAACAGGCCGGCGGTCATCTGGCGCCGGTATTCGTGCGGGAGTTGCAAGCGGCACTTCCTGGCACACAGATTTTCTTGATGTACGGGCAAACCGAAGCCACGGCAAGGCTTTCCTGTTTGCCCCCGGAGTTGGTGGGGTTGAAATCAGGTTCCATCGGAAAGGCAATTCCCGGCGTCCGCCTCCGGGTTGTGACTTCTGAAGGAACAGACGCAGGTCCGAATGAGACCGGGGAGATTGTTGCCGAAGGAGACAACATTTCTCTCGGCTACTGGCGCGACCCGGCTGAGACGGAGACCACGTTTCGCGACGGCAAACTCCACACCGGCGATCTGGCAACGGTGGACGAAGACGGCTTCCTCTATCTGGTGGATCGCGCCAAGGATTTTGTGAAGTGCGGCGGAGAGCGAGTGAGCTGCCAGTCGGTGGAAGAACAGTTGTTGGAATTTGATGCTCTATTGGAAGCGGCTGTGATCGGCATACCGGATGAAGTGTTGGGTGAGGCCATCAAATTGTTCGTAGTGCCACGGGAATCCGGAGCTCCCGACCTGGAGAATCGCCTACGCCGCTTTTGCAAACAACACCTTCCACCCAGGCTCAATCCAAAGATCATCGTGGTGCTGAATTCTCTTCCCAAAAACAGCGCTGGGAAGGTGTTGAAAGCAGCCTTGCGACAAATCTGACCCAGCTATCGGCTAAAATCGAGCCCACCAATTCCTCTGGCCAGCTTCTTAGAAGCTGGCTTTTCTATTTTTCGGGGAACCGGGCCGCAACTAAAGGCATAGAATTCCGTTTAAGGGAGAATGGAAATGACGGCAAAGCGAGTCCATCTGCTGGTCTTGACTGCAATTCTTGCATTCACCGTTAGCGCGTGGGCGCAGCCGGCAAGCAGTTTCCCCAAGTGTACAGACCATCTTTCGAGCGTGGAAATTCCGAACGCTCCCCACGGCCTGTACGTGGTCATGTTTCCGGGCTCGGGCAGGCACGCGGCAGTCGCCAAGTACCTGATGCATAACCCTGTGGTTTGCGGCGCTGTGCTCTACATCATCTGGAATAAGGTTGACCGTGGACCCGGCGCCAGCCCACGTTACGACTGGTCTTCCGTCGACGACGAGGTTGCCCCCTGGATCGCCGCCGGAAAGCAGGTGAACCTCATTGTGTTTGCCACTGGATCGCAGTTCTATGCCAAAGGAGAGAAGGTGGAAACCACTCCCAGCTTCGTTTTTGACAAGGCTCGTTCCGTGGAATGTCCCGCCTTTGGCCACGTGCCGGTGTTCTGGGATCCCGGCTACAAGAGCAGTTATCAGGAATTTATGGCCGCGGTGGTTGCAAAATACGGAGGCAATCCGGCGGTGGGTTACATCCGCTTTGGCTTAGGCGCTGGCGGTGAGATGTTCCCCGCGTGTTTTCATAGGATGGGAGAGGTTGGGTACTCCAAGGAGGTATGGCGAAAATATCTGTTCGACATGCTGGACGCGGAGAAGGCCCTGAACTCCCCCAAAGTAATTACCATCGGCCTTAATCCCATGTCGCCGCCGGACCTGGATTTCACCGCCAGCATCGCCGAGCATGCGGTGCAAGACGGGATTGCCATCGGCAATCAGGGCCTATCGGCCAACGATGTCCGTAATTACAATGCCGGCAAGCCATGCAATGCCGGATGGTGTGACCTCTTCAAGAAGTACCACGGCAAGGTTCCGTTGGTATTGCAAACCTGGCAATTCAATCTGCTTTCGCCGGAAGACATTGGTCCGACCATGTCCGAGGCTTTGCCTTTGGCGATCAGTCTCCGAACCCAGATTGTTGAGATTGCCATCAAGTTCTGGGTCACAGGATACGATCCCTCGGATCCTGACTATGCTGCCCATCACGAGGAATATCAGAAAGCGTTTGAGGACGCCGCCAAGGTGTTAGGGGGAAGCTGAGTGAAAGCCACCTTCATACCATCCACGGGCGCCTACAGTCCCACGACGTTGGCGCAGCCGCTTCACTCGCGCTCGATCCCACAATTGCATGACAGCACTTGGCAAGCGCCACTGACACAATTTGTCATCTCTTGTTTTCAATGACTTGCGGCACTTTCGACCCAGACGAAAGACACCACCGACAACAGAGACTTTCCTACCGGTGACAAGGTCCGGGAATGTCCCTTATGCTGGCACTAACGGATGCAGTCCGTGACTTTGCGGAGCTGCCGAAATTGGACTGCCGCAAAGAACTACAGATTGGAGAAAGATCAGCTATGCGCCGTTCGCTCATCGTAGGTCTGGTCGTGCCGTTTCTGTTGGCTGGGCTCTGCGCCGCCCAAGTCACGGTGAATACTTTCGAAGGGATTGACGCTTCGCAAATCAAGAGTGCGGGGCTGGGGATTGATCCCAACGGAGCGGTGGGCACCAAGCAGTACATGGAGTGGGCGGACGTTGCGTATCAAGGTTTCAACAAAATCACGGGAGCCTGGGTGTACGCCTCCGGGCCGGTGCCGGGAGACACGCCCTGGCGGAACAACAACATGCCGGATTGCTATGGTCCGTCGGGCAACGTGCAACTTAATTTTGATCACATCGCCTCCCGCTGGGTCATCGGACGGCGGCAAGCCGGCAGCGGAGCTTACTTCTACTGCATCGCAGTTTCGAATACAGACGACCTGACCGCCAGCAATTTCGCCTGGTACACCTACGAATTACCGTTGGCTTCTATCCTTGGAACTAATAGCCACGGTCACACTCTCTATCCCGACTATCCCAAGATCGGAACCTGGATCGACGCTTACTACGTCACCATCGACTTAGAGGATCCGGACAACGGTTTTGCGGAAGTGGGTATCGTAGCCTGCGCGTTTGACCGCACCACCATGTTGACTGGCGGCACTATGCGAACGCCGCAATGCTTCCGCTATCCGAACGCACCGAACGGCCTTTTCCGCGCGCATAGTTTGGAGCCGGCCGATATTGACGGCCTGGTAGCGCCGCCGGCGGGCGTTCCCGAGTACTTCGCTAGTCTGGAGAATCCCGCGCAAGGACAATCCACGGCCAACTACATGAATGAGTGGATTTTCAAAGTGAATTGGACCACTCCCACCAAGTCGACCTTTACCGGTCCCGTCGCGGTCAACGTCGGCACTTATACGCAGGGCTGTTTCAACATCAATAATGTGACCGATACGGTGTGCGTGCCCGAGCCCAGCTCGGCCGTGACCCACAACTACATCGACTCGGTGGGCGACCGCTTGATGCAGCGTCTCGCCTATCGCAACTTCACCGGTACCCCGTCTTATCAATCGTGGCTGTTTTCCACCACCATGCAGGTCGGCAGCACTGCGCTCTCGCAAACCGGGATTCGATATTACGAGTTACGCAGCATTGGCGCGGGCAATGCCGGCACTGTCACCTACAACGACGGGAACTACCGCTTTATGCCCAGCATCGCGCAGGACAAAGTCGGCAACATGGCGGTCGGCTACAGCATTTCCGGAACTTCCATGCATCCCAGCATTGCCGCTTCGTATCTGAACCTGCAGAAACGAACTCAGCCCACTGAGATTTCGATATGGAACGGCACCGCCGACGAAGAAAATTCTTTTACCTGGGGCGTCTATACCAGCATGACCATAGACCCGGCCGACGATTGCACCTTCTGGTACGTGAATGAATACTTTGACACCAACCAGACCGGAAGCGCCGTCGACTGGCAGACCAGAATTGCCAACTTCAAGCTTCCCACTTGTCCGTAGGAGTCAGGGGTTCCGGCGCCGGTTCGCCGTTCCCCGCTGTCGGGAAGTCTACTTAATTCTCCATCCAGATGGGATTGTAGGATATTGGGGTCGAACCAGGTTGCGATTCGCGCGTACATCCGCGGCCATCCGGATCAACTGCGGAATGGTACCCGCCCATTCCGAAGGAACGTTGAGTGAAAGTCTTCGAGCCACTCCAGGGTCGAAATCAGTCTGGAGTGGCTCGGAGAAAACAAGAGAAGGGCGCGATTAGAGCCCGTTTTCCAGCCAGATCGGCGCATATCCGACCTGTACTTGCCGGTTCTCGATGGGATAGAGGTGCCCGTAAAGGTCCCGGTACTGCACATACTGCGGCGGCACGGAAACCGTTATGGAGCTACCTAGGGGCGTAGTCGTGCTCCAGATGGCTTCGGCCTGGTAGCCTTGGGACTTGGTGAAAGTGCAACTCCAGACCGAGTTGTTACCGGCCTGGTCCTGGCAAGGCTCGGTCATAGTCGCCCCCACCAACCAGTTGTAGAAAAGCTTGTAGGCAAGCCCATTGGTGGTCATGCTTCCCGTGGTCGCGCTCCAGAGATTGCCCTCATTGACGTTATCAAAGTTGAACAGATAGAACCTCTGCGCGGGGGTGGAAAGCAAGGAGAGGTATTGGCGGAAGCTGAACCCCGGCTGCTGGAGGGTTGCAATCGGCGTGTGTTCACAGCACCAACTCCCCTCCGTGACAAAGATGGGTTTATGGCTTTGGCCGTATTGCGCCATGGCCGCAGTCGTAGCATTCAAGCGCGTGATGATATCTTCCGGGTAGTAAACGTAACCGTGCAAACCGATGATGTCCACATACTGGCCGCCACCCGCTGCCAGGTAGCCAGTCAACCACGTCATCTTGAGAGACCGCTGTCCGTCGCCGGTTTCTGGAGGCGAAATAATCTGTACATTCGGGTCCAGCGACTTGGCAACGGCGCGCACATCCTGAGTCATGCGCACCAACTCCTGCATGGTTCCACCCCACTCGATGGGGATGTTGGGCTCGTTCCAAATTTCAAGATACTGAATCTTGCCCGGCCCCACGTGCTGCATGAGAGCCTTGACAAAGTCCTTGAGGTCCTGGTCGGTGCCACTGCCGTCAGAATTCACATCCACCGGGGGGTAGCACCCACCCAGGGCTGTGTTACCGGCGTTGCAGGTACAGGTCGGACACTGCGAGGCCCAGGTCGGCGTGTAATAAACCGTGTAGAGCATCGACTGTCCGTACTCTTGGGTGTTGGCGAGCCAGCGATCCAATTTCGTCCAATCGTAGACTCCCGGAGCGGTGTTGATATCGGACCATTTGACTCTGCTGGAGACCGACCGCCAGGAGGAAAACGAAACCCCTGCGGCCGTCGGCCAGGGATAAGCAGTGGAGGCATGCATGGCGAAAAACTGAGGAGAAATCTGCGCCGCAGCTGCGGTAGCAATCAATAGTACAAGTGCAAGAGTAAGAGTAATGCGCTTCATGGTTCCCATCTTTCCGGCGTGAACCGCTTCTCCCGGCCCGCGCGCGTTCTAGACTCCCCATGAGCAGGGGGCATTTTGCGGCGGTTGGCAGCCTGCGTTGTGCAAACCACTCCGCCACATCTGCGAGTATCCCTTGCCGCCGAAAGGGCGACAAGGTAGCGATGGACAACCGTCAATCAATAAAGGGACAGGCCGATGCAGTGGCCGGAAGGACAGTAACCGGAGATGGTTACCTGGTTAGTGCAGTCGAAGACAAAGGTTTAGAGACGGATGACAGGACAGGTACGGGATCCAGGGTTGAACTAGATTCCGGCCAAGCTCCCGCGAAAGGGTTTTTACTGCCGGCCGAGAGATGTATGCCGCGCGTGGTTCGCTCTCCGGCGACGGCAGAGGACAGTTTACCTCTCTGATTCTTCTCATCCTTCGCCTTACTCCCCTCAAGCCGAATGCGGGTAAGATGAGCCTATAGGTCACAATCAGACTTGTGGAGGATAAGTATGATGCCCTCGATTAGAAGCGCCGTGTTCCCGGCCGCACTCTGCGGCTTAGTGCTCGTTCTTGGAGTTGGCGCATTTGCTCAAGCCCCCAACAGCCTCGGCCCCCTTACACAGGGTCAGCCGGTAGTGGCCAACACCACGGGCGCGATGAGCGCGACAGCGAGCTCCAGCCCGCTCTATGTAGACGCATCTCGGTTCACCGGGGACATCTGCGCCAGGATAAACAGCGCGATCATAGCCGCGTTTCCAGGCGGCGCAACTTCGACCAGCCCCGTCGCAACCATCGATGCCCGCGCTCTTACCGGACTGCAGCCCTGCAACTCGAATCCATTCACCGGTGGCCTCAATTATCCCGTGCGGCTCCTGTTAGGCGATGCCCAAATTATTACCAGTGTCCCATGGTGGACGCCCCAACTCTCACATTCGATTGAAGGAATCGTTCCTGCGGACTCGTCCAGTGCGAACGGGACGGTGATTCTCGCCTGCGGCCCGGGACTTCCGTCCAGTATCTGGGTTCAAGCAACATTTTCATGCCTAGTGAACTCGACCTCGGTACCGCAATTTCCGACTGGACCTGGGGCGGTGAAGATCGCATCCTTCAATGTTCCGCATGGCCCG
>Ga0209517_10010451_pt1 | contig 10328 bp, 10 predicted proteins | sample PeaSoiMetSII2010_FD_187695 | JGI IMG/M metagenome (GOLD analysis project Ga0209517, IMG submission 187695) | Peat soil microbial communities from Weissenstadt, Germany - SII-2010 (SPAdes) (version 2) | ecosystem: Environmental > Terrestrial > Soil > Wetlands > Peat | place: Germany... | reverse complement strand
CGTCGGCTTGTCACGCTTGACCGTGAACGCCGTGAAGACCGTGTAGGTGAGGCCGATCCAAAGCACGATGCCCAGCGCCAGGAACAAGGTTGCCGCTGCCAGGCTGTGCGCGATCAGCAGGAACTGAACGCCGAGGATGCAGGACCCCGCAACCGCGGTGAAGAAGCCGGTCCCGAGCCGGTGGTCGGTCATGTCGCCGAAGAAAAGGCGCGGGTAGCGCACGGCTCGGAGCACGGTCAGCACCGCCAACACCGCGTAGGCAACCAAATTGAGCACGAACAGCGCCGTCGCCAGGAGGGGGAGATGAAAATCCCCTGCCGCGATGGACACGATCCCGGTGGCCATAACCAATGCGAAATAGGCGGGCGGAAGGTCTTTCATGGCACGCGCACCTCGCGCGGTCTGTTGGTCGCGGTCCCGGCGGTGCGGGCGGCCTCAGCGTGCGCGCGGCCCGCCGCGCGCCGGGCCTTTCCCTCCAGCACATACTTCACGCGCGGTTCGCGCGCAATCTGACGGATGTCGATCCAATACGCTGCCCGATGCAGGGCGAGGAGAAAGAGCGTCGCGACCCCTTAGCGCAGCAGCTCCCTCGCGCCGTCCCACAGCGCCCGCACGAGCTCGCCGGCGGGCTCGGCGCGTGCCAGCATCGCCGACTGCCCGGCCCAGGCCTGCATGCGGTCCAGGTCGCCGGCCTTGCCCGCGGCATCGCGCATCGCCTGGGTCAAGCCCCACTGCACTGGATAAGGGGCCGGAGAAGGTGCCGCCGGAGCGCTCGCCGCCCGCGCATAGGCGGTGGCCACGCTGCGTCCGGCCCGTCCGGTGAAGGCACGGCTGACGAGCGTACCCTCCGGCGGCGTGCGCGCCAACGCGTCCGCCCAGGCCGAGTTGAGCTTGGCCTCCGGGCAGCGCAAGAAGCCGGTGCCGATCTGCACGGCACTCGCCCCAAGCAGCAGGGCAGCCGCCACCCCGCGCGCGTCCGCGATCCCGCCGGTCGCCACCACCGGCACGTTCACCGCGTCTGCCACCGCCGGCACGAGGGCGAAGAGCCCCACCATGCCCGCCTCGGCTTGGCTCGCGTCGAAAGAGCCGCGGTGGCCGCCCGCTTCCATTCCTTGCGCCACGATGACTTCAGCACCTGCGTCCTCGGCGGCGCGCGCCTCGGCCACGGTCGAGATGTTCGCCCACCAGGAAATGCCGCGTTGCTTGAGGCGTCGAACGAAGTCGGGTGGGTATAATCCCATGGCGGAGGACACGATCGGCGGTGCAGCCTCGAGCAGCGCCTCCGACTGGGCAATGAAATCGGGCGGTGTGGCATCGCCGGAGCTCGGCGGCACCTCCGGCCCCCACTTTGCGAGGAAGGTGCCTACCGCTGCCTCGTGCGCGGCGTCGCGCTTTGGCGGCGGGTCGGGGATCCGGAGATTGAGCTGGAACGGGCCATTGCTGGCCGCCCGCAGCTCCTTGGCCCAGCTCAGGATCGCGGCGGGCTGCATCAGCAAAGCGCCGCACGCGCCCAGGCCGCCGGCATTCGCGACCGCCGCTGACAGCGAGGGCGGGCAGGCGCCGGCCATGGGTGCGAGCAGCACCGGCACGCGCAGGCCGAAACGCTGGCAAAATGCTTCTGCACGGGCGAGAGGAGGGCGGTTATCGGACATGGCCTAAGTGGATGCGCGCCGGCCGCTCACGGCAAACGAATAATTCTGATGGCCGCCATCTCGCGCAGTGATGGCCGACACCCTGGTTGGGGTGAGACCGCACAGCCGGCCTGCGATGACGGGTCCCGAAATCTGCCCATCAAAAGTAGCTACGGCGGGGACGCCACGCGGGCCAGAGAGGGACGCGGCTCGGACATTCTACACCGCTGCCGTCGCTCAGCGACGCGCGTTTAAGGAAACCCGCAACCAGATAATGCACATGCGCGGCGACTTCGGCGAGTTAGACGCGATAAGGGCAATCAATCGGGTGCGCGATTTTATGAATGGCCTTTCCGCGAAAATCGGCGAGAAGACGCGGCGCCCGATCGAGAAGTGGCCCTAGGCTTCCCCGCAACTCGCTGGAACGCGCGATCAAATGCTTCAGGACGCTCATCGGCGCCGACCTCGCGCGCGGTTTCAAGGAAGCGCTTATACTCCTCGGGATCGGTCTGCGGAGGTTTGGGCTTTCGAATCATGTCGGAGCTATTATTCCATTTCAACCTGTTTACGCCGGTGTTCTTTCTTATCATGGAAAAGGCGTTCGTGCCCGGCTACAGCAGCGCCGTGACCCCGAATCTGTGGGGCCGCTCCGAGGAAGTGCGGAGCCGGATCTGACGAGGCGGTGATGTGGGGCGGATATCCCGCTCGCCGCCGTCTCAATCGGGGGCGCCGTGGCCCGAGGCGACGCGTGCCACGCCACGCATCAGGGAGCGGAACGCTTCGTCGTAGTTCACGCCGCTGATCCCCCAGGCATAGTCGGTGCCGCGCCAGCGCATCCGCCACGATCCCGCCCAGCCCGGCTTCGCCTCGTCGAAATAGAGCGTGCCGGCAACGAGCGCGCGCTCTTTCTGCGGCTCCGCGCGCGGGCTCGGAAAGCCGCCTGCCGCGACGCCCCAGGCGGCGAGCTCGGCCTCGCTGGGCACGCGCAGAGGCAGGCCGTACTGCGTCGCCGCGGCGGCGAGAGAGCCGCGCTGCCCCGCGCCGGCCTTCACCTCGGCGCTCAGCAGATAGGTCCCGGTGATTCCCTTGACCGCGAGCACCGGCACCACCTGCGGGCGGGGGCCCTGCCACGGCGGCGTTCCCAGATCCCTGAGCACCGCGTCGATCTTCGCATGGTCGAAGCGCACCACCAGGTCGTAGGGGCGCTCGTCCCCCGTGCCCTGGTCGTCGTGCACCGGACCCATGTGCACCAGGAAGTCCGAATAGTCGTAGGAGGCGACGAGCGCATCCGCATGGGCCGCGAAATCCGCGACCCGAGGGTCGTGCTCCAGCCGCGGCTCGCCCGACACCCTGACCAGCACCTCGGGGAGGCAATGGGCGAAGCCCACCCGCCGCGTGCGTTCCAAGTCGTAGCCCGCGACGATGTCGAACGCCTGATAGGGGTCGTTGCTATCGAGCAGCTCTTCGATCGGCTTGGTAGGGGGCGCACTGAACGCCGCCGCGGGACCGACGCGGGCGAGCGCGTGAACGGCAACCAGCACAACCAACAGCCGCCTCAAGCGCCCTCCCATCACCATCGAAAACGCGATAGATGGTGATAGCACTATGCAGTCGAACGCGCAATCGCTGCTGCGAAGGCTCCAGCGGCGGCTAGAGGCATCCTGCCAAGGCCATTGTCGTCACGTCCCGAGCATTGACCTTCATGAATGTCGACTGTCGGCACAAACCCGAAGTCGCCAATCGCAATCTCGAGGTCTCCTGGAGACCGGAAAGAAGACCTAAAGCGAGACTGACCGAGCACTTCGGCGAAGTGCCACCGCTAGCCACGGACTGCGATATGGTCCGCCAGGTATTCGGCATCCCGCCAAACGCCCCAGATGAAGGCGGAAGCCCGGCGCGACAGCCAGGGCAACCCCAGGAAGTATAGCCCCGGTACCTCCGAAACACCCCGCCGATGCAGCGGTCTACCCTTCTCATCGAACGCGTCGACCTTCAGCCAGCCGAAGTCGAGGGCGTAGCCCGTCGCCCACACAATCGAGGTGATGCCGGTATTCGCGAGATCCAACTGACGAATCGGATCAACGACGCATACGGGATCCAGCTCTACCTTACGCGCATCAGGTTCCTCGGGGAGGTCGAGACCCTTCCGGGCGACATAGGCGTCGGCCGCGTCCAGGATCGACAGGTAGTCCGCGTCTCCTCGTGCGATATTGCTCGCGAGATCAGGCGCGAAGTGCATGACGCCGTCTTTGAAGGCTTCCGCCCTGCCCACGAGCAGCATCCCGCGCGCGGCGAAACGCCGGAAATCGACAGTCTTGCCGCCATCGGCGCCGCTCACCGCGATCGTGACATGTTCCATGGACGGATCGGGGGCCTCGGCATCCCACAGGCCCAGGACCCCCAACCACCAGACGAAATCCCGTCCGCGATAGCGTCTGGGAGGCCTGTTGTGCGGGCCGACCGAAAGGTAGACGCGCTTTCCCGCGCGCAGAAGCTCGTCGGCGATTTGTGCCCCCGAAGAGCCGGCTCCGATCACCAGCACCTCCCCGCGAGGCAACTGGTCTGGATTGCGATAGGTGTTGGAATGAATTTGCAAGATCCCTGCGTCCGCCGGCACCAGGGTGGGGATGATCGGGCGTTGAAACGGCCCGGTGGCGGCAACGACATTCGCGGCTTCGATCACGCCCGCCGACGTTTCGGCACGGAAGCCGCTGCCGTCGGCTTTCTTGCGAAGGGCCGTGACCTCGACGCCGCAGCGTATGGGAGCTCCGATCTGTTCCGCGTGGGCGACGAAATAGTCCACGATCTCACTGGCGGAGGCGAAGCTGTCGGGATCGATGTCGGAGAACTCCCGACTAGGAAATCTGTCATGCCAAGCCGGACCGTTGGCGACCAGAGAGTCCCATCTCTCAGAACGCCATCGCTCGGCGATCCGATGCCGCTCGACAATGAGATGCGGCTCCCCGTGTTTGGTCAGGTGCTCGCTCATCGCCAGCCCGGCCTGGCCCCCTCCAATGACGAGCGTCTTGACTTTTTCAACTGACATGATCGGCGTCCTATCTCGATTTCCTGGAATTGCGGCTTTGGTCTGGCCGTCCCGCTACGACGGCCCACACGGCGCGATACGTCCGTCCGATCCGATCGAGCTCTAGCGGGTAGCGCTGGGCTCGCACCGCTCGAGCGCCGCCGTCGGCTCAGGTTCCCCGCCTTGGAACCGCGAGGCAGTCTCGCGTGCGCCTCTGGATCGATAAAATATTATTATTTTACGATCGGGATCAGAAAAATTGATCTCGGTGTGTTCAGCTCTCAGGACAAGAGCGGAAGTCCGGCACAGCAGCGGACACGGCCCAGTCTGACCCAACGCAGACTTCGGAGTCTCGGATTGAGACGGCGAGCGGGATCGCGGTGCCGCGTCAGCAGCGCCGCGCCCACGATGCGCGAGAGGACCTCGCCCCAGGGCGTACCTTCCCGATCAGCCCCAGCACGAAGCGTCCGCCCTCAGGGCCGGCAACTCCGCCGCAACGCCTGCGTTTTCGATCATGCGCCGGCGTCGCGGACTGATCGGTGCGTCGGTCATCGGGTGCTCCTGTCTCGAGGTGAGTTCAGCACTCACATCCTCGGACAGACGCTCCCATCGCGTTATTGCACCGGTGCTCTGTCTGCGCGAAGCGATCTACCGCGCGAGCGGTTTAGGGCAATGGGGCAAAGCGGACATCGCGTCGGTGTCCACGTATCACTTGCGTTTGAGTTCGTCGCGGAAGGCAATCGCTTCAAGCTCGACGCGCACGGCATCGCCGATGGGAATAACGGGCCGCGCTTCGAATACAAAAGCAGGCAGCATCGAGCAGAACTTGTGAACGGCCGTCGGATCGTCGCACTCCAGCAACATATACCCGCCCCAGTCGCCCACGCGGATGACAAACAGCTCGATCTTGAAATTGCCGGGTGCCTTCCATTGCGTGAAGACCTCTAGGATCCGCTTCTGCGCATTCTCGTACTCCATAGGCGAACCCTGCGGACGTTCCGTCCATGTGAGCATGTACTTCAAAGGTATCCTCCCTATTTGAGCTGAAATCCGCGGAACGACTCAATATTCCTGAACAACAGCCTCACCCGGCTGGGCGTCGTTGGCAAGTCGGCTACCCAGGCGCGTTGGTCTCTAAGCAATGGAGAAACAGTCCACCGCTTTTTCTGTGCTGCAGCATTCCTTAGGCGGCGCGGCGGTGTAATCGACGGTCGATGACCACGAGGAGCGTGCTGACCGACGCCGCGAACAGCACCAAGAACAGCGTCACCGCCATGATCACCCGCACGTTCTGGAGGCCGATCGCGGTCATCAGCAGATAACCCAAGCCCTTTTGTGCCGCGAACATTTCGCCCAGCAAGGTCCCGATCAGGGTCAGCGAGAAGCCGACGCGGAGCCCCGTGAAGATCTCCGGCAGCGCCGCCGGGAACAAGACGGCGCGGACCATTTCCCACGGACCAAGCTTCAGGACGCGGCCGGTCTTGAGGAGCACCGGACTGACGGCGCGCACCGCGTTCATGGTGAAGATCGCGATGGGCACGATCCCATGAATCGTACCGAAGGCGACCTTGGCCGGCATCCCAAGCCCGAACGCCAGCAGGACGATCGGGTAGAGCGTGATCTTGGGCACGGAATAGAAGGCCACCAGAATGGGCTCCGCCACCTCGCCGGAGAACCGGTGCAAGCCCAGGGTGAACCCGGTCGCGAGCCCGAGCAGAATGGAGAGGGCGAGCGCCATCGCGAAAGCGCGCGCGGTCTCGAGGAGATGGCCCCAGAACGCCGCCGTCGAGAGGAGTTGCAGGAGATAGGTGACGGTCTCGAGCGGCGGCGCCAGGGCGTTCTCGCCGGCGATCTCGAACAGGATCTGCCAACCAATCACGAGCCCGACGACGAGCACCAGGCCGTGGAGCGCGGATGACCGGGATCGGACCATCACCCTTGGCCCCGGCGGCGCATCAAGACTTTCTCCCAGTGCGACAGCGCCGTATTCACCACCGTCGACACCACCAGGATCAGCAGGATGAGCGGATACATGATGCGGTTGTCGAAGTTGTTGTAGGCGAAGCTGATCTCGTAGCCGATGCCCGTGCGCGACATGATGAACTCGGCACCGATGATGCCGATGAAGGCGTAGGCCACCGCGAGCTTGACGCCGGTCAGCACATGAGGCGCGGCGCACGGCAAGGTGATCTTGAGCGCGGTCGCGAGCGGCCCCAGCCGATGGATGCGCGCGGTCTTCAGGAGCACGCGGGACACGCGGTCGAGCCCGTTGAGCGTGTTCATGATCACGGCCACCACCGCCAGCATGAAGCCGATCAGGATCTGCGGGGTATCGCCGAGCCCGAACAGGATGATCAGCAGCGGGTAGAATGCGAAGACGGGTATCGCGTAGTAGGTCGCGAAGAGCGGGTCGAGGCCCTGCCGGAGCGCGTGCCAGCCGTGCAGCGCCACGCCCGCGGCGATACCGACGACGACCGCCAGGCTGAAGGCGATCACGACGTTCAGCAGCGTCTTCGCCATCGCCGGATACATGGTTCCCGCTCTCAGCATGACGGCGAGATCGCGCAGGATCTCGCTGGGCGCCGGCATGGTGAGATGATCGATGACACCCGCGCGGCACAGGACCTCGAGCAGGAGGACCGAGCCACCGACAATGGCCAGGCGATAACTGGCGGCGCTTCTCATTTGGCGGACGCGGATTTCCCGATCGCCTTGAGCGATTCCGCCCGCAGCGACCGCCAGAGCCGGCTCGTGATCTCGCCGAACGAGGATTCGGCGACGATCCGGCTGTCGCGCTCGCGCGGCCAGCCGGTCTCGACAATGTCGAGGATACGGCCCGGCCGGGCGGACATGACGCCGATCCGATCCGCCAGCATCGCCGCCTCATCGAGGGCGTGCGTGATCAGCAGAACGGTGGCGCCCGTGTCGCGCCAAAGGCGCAAGAGCTCATCGCCCATCAGGAGCCGGGTCTGCTGGTCGAGTGCACCGAAGGGCTCGTCGAGGAGGATCAGGCGCGGCTGCATGACCAGGGTGCGCGCGATGCAGACGCGCTGGCGCATGCCGCCGGAGAGCTGCGCGGGATAGGCCGCGGCGAACTCGGAGAGGCCCATGAGCTCGATCGCGTGCGTGACGCGACGCGCGCGCTCCTGCGCATCAAACCCGGCTTGGCGCAGGCCGAAGGCGATGTTGTCGCTCACCGTGAGCCACGGAAAGCAGGCGTCCTCCTGGAACACCACGCCCACGCCCTCGGGCACCTCGCCTGCGACGGCGCGCCCCTCGAACTCGATCGATCCCTCGCTCGCGCGCGAGAGGCCGGCGATCAGATCGAGCAGCGTCGATTTCCCGCAACCCGAGGGCCCGACCACCGCGAAGAATTCGCCCTGCCGCAGATCCAGAGTGACCGGCCCGAGCGCATGCACTTGGCGGCTCGATGCGCCGGGATCGCCGTAAATCCGCGTGACGCCACGCAATAAGACATGCGCGCGGGACATTCGAGGCTCGGCTCCTCGTTCTTGCGCCTGGGATCGTCGGGTGGGAACCGGTCGGCGTTCGGGTCGATTGCCGCCATGATAGGCACGCGCGGGCGGCCGCCGGTAGCGTGAAATCGCGCCCAGCCGCAATCGGCTATTGAAAAGCAACGCCGCCGTCGCTATGTAGGGTGAGTCAATCGACCTTTGGGTCGGCCTTGCCGTTGCGCTCTACCGAGCTAGACCCTGTCCAATCCCAATCTGACGTTTTGACCCGTGGCGCATCCCGCGTCGCGGTTCTCTTGTTAACTGGAGGGACAAATGTCCATCGGTACAGTCAAATGGTTCAACCCGACTAAGGGCTTCGGCTTCATTCAGCCCGAGGATGGCACGAAGGACGTCTTCGTGCATATCTCGGCCGTCGAGCGCGCCGGCATGAGCAACCTGCAAGAGGGCCAGAAGCTCAGCTTCGACCTCGAGCGTGGCCAACAGGGCAAGGTGTCCGCGGTCAATCTTCAGACCGCTTGAACCAAGGCGGGGCGGCTTCGGCCGCCCCGTTTCCCATTTATCTCAGCACGGACGCCAAGACCGTGAACTCATCGCCCGAGGCGCCCGATACCGCCGGCCCGCCGATCTCGCCCCAATCATGGCGCCGGATTTTAACGCCTTACACCCAACCCGATCGAAAGCGCGCCGCGATCCAGCTGCTCACCACGGCGCTGCCTTTGCTGGCCTGCGCGGGCGTCATGCTCTGGGGCCTCGCGGAAGGCGTGTGGCCGCTCCTTGCGCTCGCGCTCCCCGCCGCGTTTTTCGTCGTGCGCGCCTTCATGATCCAGCACGATTGCGGCCACGGCTCTTTCTTCCGCTCGACCTGGACCAACAACGCGCTCGGCAGCGTCCTCGGCGTCCTGACGCTGATGCCCTACGGGGCCTGGCGCCGGGATCACGCGGTCCATCATGCGACCTCCGGCAATCTCGCCCGGCGCGGCGTCGGTGACGTGACCACGCTCACCGTCGCCGAGTACCGTGCGCGCTCGGGCTTCCAGCGGCTGCTCTATCGCCTCTATCGCCATCCGGCGGTGCTGTTCGGCCTCGGCCCCGCCTATGTTCTGCTCGTACGCTACCGCGTGCCCTATGCCCGCCGGCTCGGCGACCGCGGTGCCTGGCTCAGCATCCTCGGCACCGACGTCTCCGCCGCCGCCGCCGCGGTCGTTCTGGCGATCTTCGTCGGACCAATCGCGCTCCTCGTGGGTTGGGGCACGGTCATGCTGCTGGCGACCGCGATCGGCGTCTGGTTCTTCTATGTCCAGCACCAGTTCGAGGACACCTATTGGCGCCAGGCGGCGGATTGGGATTTCCACGCCGCCGCGGTCGAGGGCAGCTCGTTCTACGATCTGCCGAACCTGCTGCACTGGCTCACCGCCTCGATCGGCTTCCATCACATCCACCACCTCGCCAGCAAGATCCCGAACTATCGCCTGCGTGCCTGCTTCAAGGAGAACCCGGAGCTGCGTCGCGCCAAGCGCCTGACGATCTGGGCGAGCCTCAAGAGCGTGCGGCTGACCCTGTGGGACGAGGAACGGCGCAAGCTCGTGAGCTTCCGCGAGGTCGAGCGGGCAGCCGGCACCGCCTGAGCGCGGCCCTTATTTCCGCGTCCCCTCTCATTTTCCCGCCTGCCTCGACGATACCGCGGAATCCCTGCGCGCTCGCGCTCGGTCAGGGGGTGGCGGTATCATGGGCGCACCGGGATAGGGAGCGCTGAGGGGATATCGATCCATGCCCGAAAGGACGGCCGCCAATATCAAGCGCCTCGCCTATTTCGAGCGGTTCTTCGATCCGATCGCAGAACGGACGCTGGCGGCCCGACCCGAGATCGAGCTCGTGCGCCTCCGCTATGACCGGGCGGAGCGGGACGCCTGGTCGGAGATATCCCGCTCGCACGGATATCAGATCCAGCCCCGCGGCGAGCTCAGGGAGCCTTGGTTCGGCGATGCCGCGCTGCTCGAGCGCTGCCCGAGCCTGCTCGCGATCTGCTCGAGCGGCGCGGGTTACGACATGATCGACGTCGACGCCTGCACCGCGGCGGGCGTCATCGTCTGCAACCAATCCGGCTTCAACAAGGAGGCCGTCGCAGAGCATGCGCTAGGGTTCATGCTCTCGCTCTCGAAGAAGATCGCGCTCGCGGACAAGATGCTGCGGCGGGAG
>Ga0209517_10010450_pt1 | contig 10328 bp, 7 predicted proteins | sample PeaSoiMetSII2010_FD_187695 | JGI IMG/M metagenome (GOLD analysis project Ga0209517, IMG submission 187695) | Peat soil microbial communities from Weissenstadt, Germany - SII-2010 (SPAdes) (version 2) | ecosystem: Environmental > Terrestrial > Soil > Wetlands > Peat | place: Germany: Weissenstadt... | reverse complement strand
ATGCCGAGGTCGCGGAAAACCCGGAGCGTGATGTCCCATTCTCCTTCTCCCGACCAGATCACATTTACGCCTTTTAGCTCCGGGGAATGCTCTACTTTGCCGGCGAGGGTGAGCACGGCGTCCGGGGGAGGGATGCCCGCCGTCTCGCCGAAAACGTAGACGACGGGGTTGAGGTTCTTATGATAGATGGGTTGGTCGATGGTCTCATCTGCAAATGTCCCCAACTCCGCCAAGAACACTCTCTCGCCATTGCTTCCGCTGATCATCACCTGCTTCAGATCTGCCTGGAGAGCTCGGCCCTCCCTTGGCAGGCGAAGCTGGATATTGACCGGGTGGACTTCGTTATCAACCCGGAGCGAACTCGGACTCGCTCCCAGGACCGTGCCTTGAAGGGCTTCCGCAATCTGCTGCCCGGATATACCGTTTAGCGCGGCCTTTGCCCGGTCAATCTTGAAGGTGATTTTTTGCTGAGGGGCAACCAGGGTATCGTCCACATCCACTATTCCGGGTGTTCCCTCCATGAGATGCCGCACAATCTTTGCCGATTCGGTTATTTGCTCGTAAGGTTCGCCCAGGCTGCCGTGAATCTCGGCCACAATGGTAGCAATAACGGGGGGCCCCGGGGGGACCTCGACTATCTTTATGTTTGCCCCGTGCCTTAGTGCTACGGCCTGCAGATCGCTTCTGATCCGGAGTGTAAGGGCGTGGCTCTGGTATTCTCTTCGCTTTTTGTCTACTAGATTTACCCTGACCTCGGCAAATCGAGGCCCCTGTCTCAGATAGTAGTGGCGCACCAGTCCGTTAAAATCAACCGGGCCGGCAAGCCCGGAATGGCTCATAACGTCCGTGGTTTCCGGAAGCCGGATGAGGTATCCGGCGATGTCCCGGGCGGTGGCTTCGGTTTGCTCGAGAGTGGTCCCCTCCGGCATGTCGATCACGACATAGAACTCGTTCTTGTTGTCGAACGGGAGCATCTTGAGCGGCACTCTATGCGAGAATACAAGCCACACGGCAAAAGCCATAAGTGCCCCGATCAGCGTAATGAGCCCCCATCGAAGTCTTCGGTCTCGGAACATGGGGTCGAGAATTCGGCTATAGCCTTTAAAAAAGGGGTCCTCCTCCAGTGTGTAAGCCCTGTGTGCGGGGTGGTCATAGCTGCCTCTCAGCATGTGAAGGGAAAGCCACGGTGTGACGGTGAAAGCGACTAGAAGGCTCAAGAGCATCGCCACTGGGACGTTAAGAGCCATGGGAGCCATGTAGGGACCCATCATGCCGGTAATAAAAAACATCGGCACAAAAGAGATTATGACGGCAAGAGTCGCCAGAATGATAGGCGGCCGAACTTCGTTGACAGCGCTCACCACGGCGTCGAAGGGCTTTTGCATTCGCATGGCAAAATGCCGGTGGATGTTTTCCACGTCCACTATCGGGTCGTCCACGACCAGCCCAAGGGCGAGGATGAGCGCAAACAGGGTAACGCGGTTAATCGTGTAACCAAGCAGGAGGTTTATGAGAAGGGTAAAACTGAAGGTGATCGGAACGGCAAGGGCGATGATTATCCCTTCCCGCCAGCCCAGGGTATAGGCCAGGAGAAGCACAACAATCGCTATTGCGACGAGGAGGGCTTCTATGAGATCGTTAACTTTTTCATCGGCGGTCCGCCCGTAGTCTCTTGTTATGCGCAGATGCGCACCCTCCGGCAACGCCTTTTGGGCGAACTCTTCGGCTTCCTTTCGGACCTCCTCGGAAACCCATACCGCATTGGTTCCCCTGCGCTTGGCAACGGCTATAGTTACAGCAGGGTAGTCCTTGTACAGCTCAATATCGGGGGGCCGAACCGACCCTCGCGAGGCCGGGTCTATTTGCGAGAAGGCCCTGTCTGCAAATGAGATTCGCGTATAATTGGCAGCCTCGCCGGGACCGTCCTCAACGGTCGCCACTTCATTGAGGAAGACCGGTTTCATATTCTGAGCGCCGACTACAAGATGCCCCACCTCATCAACGGTGGAGAGAAAGCGGCCGGCGTCCAGCCGGACTACAATGTCCTGCTGTACGAGGTCCCCTGCCGGAAGGGCGACGTTCGCCGCCTTAAGGGCTCGCTCAATGGCGTCGATTCCGATGTTTCTTCCGGCCATGCGTTGCGGGGAGAGATGAACCGAGATCTGCCTCTGTCTTCCCCCTACGATATATGTCCTGCCCGCGTTTTTGACTCCCTGAAGCCGTATTTCAATCTCTTCGGCTACGCGGTGTAGTTCGTAATCGCTGAATCGGTCGCTGTAGAGAGTGAGATTTATTATGGGTACATCGTCTATTTCAACCGGCTTTATCACCCAACCGGTAACTCCGGGCGGCACTTGGTCGATATTGGAGTTGATCTTGTTGTAGAGCTTGACCCAACTTCGTTCCCGGTCCTCGCCAACGTAGAAGCGGACCGTAACGATAGCCTGTGACGGGTAGCTGGTCGAATAAACGTATTCTACGCCGTCTATCTGGTAGAGCAATTTTTCAAGGCGGGTAGAAACCTGACGCTCCACCTCGCGCGCCGATGCCCCGGGCATGCTGATGATTATGTCGGCAATGGGCACGACGATTTGCGGGTCCTCTTCGCGCGGCGTAACCGATATGGCTACCACGCCCGCAACGAGGCTTATCAGGATGAGAATGACCGAGAGGTTCCCTTGAAGAAAAGCCGCAACGATCCGGGTCATCCAGTTTCGCGGTTTGCCCTCGGTCACGGTGCTATGATCTCCTCACCCTCTTTGAGTCCCGAGAGCACCTCGACGAGGGAGTCCCTGGTCCGGCCAAGTGTTATGAACCTCCTTGCGGGATGCCCGTCCGGGCCGACAGCGTCCACCAGGTAGAGTTGGCCGACCTCCCGAACTGCCCGGGCAGGGATTACCAGCGCTTCATAGGCGCCGTACGGAACGAATATTCTGGCGAAGAGCCCGTTTGCGAGGTCGGAGCAAGCGGGCAGACCGATCTTCACTAACATTGTGCGGGTCGTGACATCGGACTGGGGGACGATCTCTCTTATTTCTCCCTTCATCGTACGGTCCATGGCGTCGATTTTGACCTCGATCTCCTGGCCGATCTTAAGATGAGGAATAAGAGATTCGGATACGATTGCGTGGATTTCAGCCTGAGAGGGCGCATCGAGAAAAAAAACGGGTTGGCCGGGCGCGGCCATGTCTCCGGCATTTAGCATCTTCTTTACTACACGTCCGGAAAAGGGGGCCTCGATCACGGTATAGCTGAGCATTACCCGGGCTTCCTTTACCGCCGCTTCGGCTTGCTCCCTCTGGGCCTGGAGTCGTGCCATATCCCCTTTAGCCGCCTGGACCTCCTGAACCGCAGAGCCGGCCTGAGCGTTGGCCACATCCCGCTGGGTCCTGACATACTGGGCCTGCTGCTCGGTGGCAGCCCCGCCTTTGAAAAGGTTTTCATACCGGCGAAAGTCCGATGCCGCCTTTTCCCGGTTCGCTCTTGACGCTGAAACCTGCGCTTCGGCGGCGCGGAGTTTCGCCCTGGCCCCGTCAACAGCATGACCAAGCGCATCGACCTGGGAATTGGCCTGGCGAAGCTTTGCCTGGACCTCCCGGTCGTCCAGCTTTGCAAGCACCGTGGGGCGGGCGCCGGCGTTCTCGGGTCCGCTAACCCGGTCACCCTCCTTTACCCGTATTTCCCTGATTTCGGCCATAAGGCGGCTTGATACCTGGGCTTCGTCCCTGGATCGAATGGCTCCAACCTGTTCGATTAACAAAGGGAACGTTTTTCGCTCCACCCTGAGCGTTGGCGGCTTTTGCCGGACGGGTTCAGGCCGGGCGGCCTCAGTGCCCACCTTTCGCACGAACGACCCCGAAAGCCAAAGCATCAGGACAATAAGGACCGCGAGCGCGCCTAATCCCTTGCCGAGTCGAGCAAGAGCGGCCCTTTTTTTATCTTTGGCGGTATCATTTTCTGCCATTTTCATCTCCAAAGGGAGCCGGTGGGGCCGCAGTCAAGATTTCGAGAGCCCGCCCGCCCAGCAGCGAGGCGGGTGCCTGGAGGTAGAAGTTATCCCCCGGTGTAGCCGTCCGCCTTACGCGGCGCGAGCTGCTTCCCAGGGACGACGGCCCCACGATCACAGGGTTTCGATTACCCGCTTGAGTTTTTCGCGGACAAGTTGGGCCTTCTCAAGTAGTTGTGGGTTCGGAACTGCCTGCATGGAAGCCACGGGGTCAATCGCGGCGACTTCGGTCTTGCCCGCGCCGGCCTCTTGCACTACGACATTGCACGGCAGCATCGTCCCAATCTTATCTTCCAGTTTGAGGGCCTCGAAGGCCAAAGCGGGGTTGCAGGCCCCCAAGATACGATAAGGCCGGAACTCCTGATTCAATTTAGCCCGCAGAGTCTCTTTAACATCGATCTCGGTAATGACGCCAAAACCCTCTTGCTTCAAAGATTCAATCGTGTGCTGCACCGCTTCTTCGAAAGGCAACGTAAGAATCTTGCTAAAATAATAGCTCATTGCTTACTCCTTTTGATCGGCCAAACCAGCCTCGAAATATTTCCTCAGGCCGTAGTCGTTTATTTTTTTTCGTAAAGTAGGTCTCGTTATGCCCAGAATCTTACATGTTTCACCATAATTGTCGCCGGTATGTTTGAGAATTTTGAGGATATGCTCCTTTTCCACACAATTCAGGCTCTTGAGTTCACTCTCCTCGCAGGCGGAGGCGGTCGTACGGATGGCTTCGGACCGCTGGAACCAGCATTCGTCGAGTTCGAGCACGTCGCTTCGGGAAAGGATCAAGGCCCTCCTGAGCATATTTTCAAGCTCCCTGACATTTCCCGGCCAGTCGTAAGCCTTAAGGGTCTTGATGTATTCCATTGGAATCCGGGTCACGTTCCTGTCAAGTTCCCGGTTCATCCTCGATACAAAATTTTCGGCAAGCGGTACAATGTCTTCAGGACGTTCTCTCAGGGGCGGGATGTGGATCACGAACACTTTAAGCCTGAAATAGAGGTCTTCACGAAAACTGCCTGCCTGCACCATGCTTTGGAGATTGCGATTAGTAGCAACAAGGAGGCGTGCCTTGAAGGGGATGTCCTTCAAGCCTCCAACACTCTGGAACTGTTTCTCCTGTAGCACACGCAAAAATTTAGCCTGAATTTCCAGAGGGAGTTCTCCGACTTCATCCAGGAAAACAGTACCGCTGCCGGCAATTTCAAGTTTCCCCGGCTTTCGTTGAACAGCGCCGGTAAAAGCCCCCCGCTCGTGCCCGAACAACTCGCTTTCGAGCAGGTTGCTCACAACGGCTGCGCAATTGATAGCCACAAACGGCTCGTGAGCGGCCCACTGCTGGTGGATGGTTCGAGCCACCAACTCCTTTCCGGTGCCGGTATCGCCTTCTATCAGCACCGTTACGGGTGAGAGGGCAACCCGCGCTATATCTTTGAGGACTTCAAGGGTGGCATTGCTTTTCCCGATAATCTGTTTTGGCTTGAAACTTTCAGAAATGACATGGCTGAGGCGTTCGATTTTTTCCCGTTCCTTGCGCCTCATCAGAATCTTTTCAAGCAGGACGTCCAGCGCGTCGAGATCGAGGGGCTTATAAAGATAATCAGCAGCCCCCCGCTGAATGGCGGCAAGAGTCGCCTCCATGTCCTGAAAGGCGGTTATCATGATGACATCGCCTGAAAGATTTTCATCCTTTGCCGCCGAAAGAGCTTGTGTTCCGTCCATTCCGGGCAACTGGACATCGAGCAGCACGAGGTCTGGATCATGTTCCCGCCAAAGGTCAAGACCCTCCCGTGCATCGAAGGCGTGCAGAACGAGGTAGCCCTTGCTTTGGAAATAAAGCTCGAGGGTCCGGACAAGTGAATGTTCATCGTCTATCAACAGTATCTTCTTCATTTAAGGGCCCTTCAAGTGCAAGCTGACCACAGTACCGGCCCCTTCCTCACTCGAAACAGAAATGCCGAACCCGTGGGCCTCCATTATTTTCTTAACGATAGACAGTCCCAACCCCGTTCCTTTCTCTTTCGTCGTGAAAAAGGGCTGGAAAATGCGCTTCATATCCTGATCTGAAATCCCGGGGCCGTTGTCGGAAACCTCAATAAGAATTCCATTATCCCCGTCCTCTCCGGCGGCTTTAATCCTTATCTCCACATTTCCATCCGGTCCGGCCGACTCGATCGCGTTTTTGATTACATTTACCAGTACCTGTCGAATCTGTTCCGGGTCTCCCATTACGCACGGAGAAGAGCCGTCCGTCCCGACCTCGATTGAACACCTTTGCGTACAGGATTGCAGTTGCTGCATGCTCTCGGCCATGACCGTTTCGAGCCGAAAAGAAGTTTTCTCGATCGAGATTGGTTTGCTGTAGTCGAGAAGGCTTGAAAGCATCTTTTCGAGCTGCGCAATCTGGTCAAAGCCAATGGAATAATGTTCATGGAGAGGACCTGCGCTGCCCAGGGACCGCCCGATTATCTGAAGGTTGAGTTTGACCGATGAGAGCGGGTTCCTCATTTCATGTACAACGCCGGCTACAAGTTCACCGATGGCCGCCATTTTCTCGGATTGAACCAGCTGGCTCTGCGTTTGCATCAGTTCATCATATGCTTTCTGAAGCGAGCTTTCCTTTTGTTTAAGCGAATCTATCAGCGCGGAGAGGTCCTCGGCCATAGAATTGAAACTCTGCGAAAGCGTGCCTATCTCATCGTGCCTGGAATAGGAAATGCGCTGGTCAAGGGAACCATTGGCCATCTTACGCGAGGCTTTGGCCATCTCGCTGATCGGCCTCGAAATTTGCCTGCTCAACAGAAAAGACGCCAGAATGCATATCAAACTCACGAGAGCGGCCGTTGTCAGGACAGCGGTCCTAATACCCCTGATAGGGGCAAGGATTTCATCTTTTTCCATCTCGACCAGCAGGGCCGAGTGATAGCGCTGAAGCCACACGTAAGAGCCGACCACTTCACGTCCCATATAGTTGCGGTATATTGAAACGCCCCCTTTCCGATCGAGGGCCGAGACTATCCCGAGTGTCTCAAATTTCTGTTTCGCTGTTACTTCGTGACCGAGATACCTCGATTGTGTAACTATCTTTCCATCCCCGTTAACCAGATAGGCTTCGCCCGTGTTTCCCAGGCCGGTCCTGTCTGCAAGAAGCGGATCGAGCGTTCCCAATACATCCATGATCGCCATAATGGCCGCACTCATCGTACCGTCTTCGGAATCAATGGGCACCGTGAGATGGATGTACCATGCGCGATCGGAATGCTGATGCAAGGGGCTCAAAACCGGGCGATCCGCGTTTTTAAGGTTTTTCAGGTCCTCCATGTACTTGTTTGTCAAGAGCATTTCAGAGTTCACATCAGTGGAGGCTATGATTGCACCGGACGGGCTCATCACATGAATGCTCTGGTAAGCCGGCGATTTGCCGCGTGTGAGCGCGAGGGAGTCGTCGATCGAAGCTGTTTTTACCGCAGGCGACCTCTTCGAACCAAGGGCGCCGGCGGCGGAGCACATGTCCCGAATTGCCGGCAGCCCGGAAAGGACTTTAATGTCACCCAGCCTCTCTGCGTACCACGTATCCAGCCTGTTTGCGTCATCTTGCGCAATTGTCTGAATGTGCATGTAGGCCGAATTGATGAGCGTCTGTTCTGCGGTCCTGTACAAGCCTATCCCCATGATGGAAATCGGAATGACCGCGACTATGAAAAAAGCGGCAAAAAACCTGCGGGAGATTTTTTCTCTGAATCGAAACATTGCTTCGCTCGATATCGATTTAGTGTCTTGCAATCAATATTTATAAGCTTTTTTGAATTTCAGGGCATCCGTTTTCTTGTCCACCAACCTGTTCGTATTTTCTTCCCGACCGCAGGCCAGGGGGCAAAGCCGAGGTAGAGTGTCTGAACGGCCCGCTGGGACAAATCGATTTCGCCGATCTTGCAGGCCTTCACTTACGAACTGGAAAATCCTCAAGACTAGAAGGGAGGAAAAGAAGTCACTTATTGGCAATGATATAATCAGGTCGCTTTGATGGGTTACCTTGACTCTACGGCAAACCAAGACGTTGCACCCCGGCTTTTTGACTGGGTGTATTAAGATTGCGGAGTTGCCGGCAATACAGGAATCCTTCGGGGCGGTTTCTGCACAGTTCGCCTCACCCATGCAGGGTTTTTCCCATGCCCCGAACGAGCTCCTGTTTTTCTAAAAGAGCGCATATTTGTTTTTGTCGATGCGCGCGGGCGAAATTGAAAATATATTTCAACGGTCTGTAAATCTTTTTCACTCCAAATATCAATAAGCCGTCCGGCATCCTGGTCCCAACTAAATAATTACTTAAATACTAATAACTTACTATATTGCAGGCGGACCTTGCCGCTTGGCCCGAGTACTGCATTGATACGGGGTATCGAAGTGCAACTGCAAGCGTACGATGTGTCAGGTGTTCGATTGTAATTGGTATAAGGAAAATCTCGCTTGGAAAGAAGGGAGTTGGCCATGAAAAAGATTTTTTACATGTCTTTGATCGTTGTGGCGTTGAGCGTTTTCGCTTCCGCCGGTATTCTGTGGGCTGGGCCTGTTGCCCCGGTATTTCCGGCGCACTGCCAGAACTGCCTTGAGAGGAACGGTGACCTTTATTGCACATGGACTGAGGAAACACGTGTGAATAAACTCGTCCAGGGCAGAGCCGGGCAATGGCAGTGGGCGCTGATGCCTACCTACCAGTTGAAGACGGAAAAGTGTGCCGAAGGGGTGCACAAAAATCTTTAATAGCGCCGGTGGGTGTGAGCGCTTGCAACACCCAAGTGTATATGTTTTTAAGGGCGGCAGAGCCGGGAGTATTGCCATCATGAGGAACGAAGTGTTCCTCATGTGTCGAGCAATGCCAAGACAGCCTGAGACGGTCTGGAAGTGTGGATATCCCGTAGCAGCAAAGAGTCTTTTGGAGAAGATTGAATCGGGCACAAGGTTAAATCATAACTATCAGTAGAAAGGTAGGTAACGATGAAGTTCACAGGAAAACCCGGGGTCATTATGCTTGCACTTTCATTCATACTTGCTTCGGCTTACGTCGCCAACGCAATGGGCGGCGGCTGCGGCGGCGGCATGAGCGGGGGCATGAGCGGGGGCGCCGACATGGGAACGGGTTCGACGGGTTCGGGAATGTCTTCCGGCGGTCAGTCCGGCTCGCACATGGGCGCCAGCTGGCAGTCCGGCTCGAACATGGGTGGCGCCGGCTTGTAACCTTGTCAGTGTCAAATCCTCCTTGCCTGGTCTTCGGACCCGGTTTTTTTGCACTGCCTCGACCTAAAAGCAGATTTTGAAGAGTTCGGGCCGGATCTATCATAAGTTTTGCCGAGTCGATTTCGGCCAATGCTCATGGTATTTTTAACTTAAACACAAATCATTTGATTTATTCTCCAACTTATCCCCAACGATCTGATTGAATTTCAGTCGTCACAGACTTACAAGAGTTGCTAAATAGTGCAAGAAAATGCTTCTAAAAAAATCGTATGAAACTTGATGAGGTTCTTCGATCATAGCAGGCTGCGAATGAACCCGGCTTTCCAATTAGCTTTTTTCAATGACCTTTAGTAGAATTGCCGGGACGAGGAGGGTTGGTCATGTCAGGGCCGGCAAAAAAGAAAGCGACTTACGACGATCTTTTCAGCATCCCGGATAACATGACCGGAGAGATCATTGCCGGTGAATTGGTTGTAACTCCCCGACCGTCCAGGAAACATGGATATGTCGCCTATTCACTCGGCGGCAGGCTCACCCCTCCTTACCAGTTCGGGGAAGGTGGCGGCCCCGGCGGCTGGATATTCATCGCCGAACCTGAAATCGGGTTAGGAGAAGATATCCTGGTTCCTGACGTAGCCGGATGGAAAAGGGCGCGGTTTCCGGTGGACGAAGGTCATAATTGGATTTCAGTTTCTCCCGATTGGATATGCGAAGTGCTTTCTCCCGGCACGGCAAGGATGGACAAGACCGGAAAAATGCCCGTGTACGCCCTATTCGGTGTCCAGCACCTTTGGCTCATAGATCCCGTAGCCCGAACACTGGATGCATTCCGTCTTGAAGCAGGCAAATGGGTGGTCATCGGGCTCTTTGTTCAGAACGATAGAGGGCGGGTCGAACCATTCTAGGAGACATTACTCGATCTCAGCGATCTTTGGTTGGAAGGGACCCCGCAAGCGGCTGAATAAAACAAAAACAAAGGAAACAAATGCTGCGCCAAAATCTTATCCGGTTGTTTCTCCTTTCGTTCATTTGCATGCTAACCCCCTTGCATGTTTTTTCTCAGGTAACCCGAGACCAAGGTCTGCAGGATTCT
>Ga0209517_10010446_pt1 | contig 10332 bp, 12 predicted proteins | sample PeaSoiMetSII2010_FD_187695 | JGI IMG/M metagenome (GOLD analysis project Ga0209517, IMG submission 187695) | Peat soil microbial communities from Weissenstadt, Germany - SII-2010 (SPAdes) (version 2) | ecosystem: Environmental > Terrestrial > Soil > Wetlands > Peat | place: Germany... | reverse complement strand
AAAGCTAACTCCTGATAAACGCGCAAACCGGACAAGGTGCTGTCGGTGCTTGTTGCGGGGTTAGGTTGTTTTTCGAACGCTCGAACAATTTGAGCAACTCTTTTCATCACTCAGTAGTCTACCCGCCTCCCTACGGGGGGAGTTCGAATAACTCATCATGGTCGAACGTGACCGAAGCGATGGTTAGTGGGCAACACCGAGTCGATGAAACGAAAAGGGGCTGAGCAAGTTCGGGTGACACAGGTGAACAGCAGCAACAGAGAAAGACGCTGTCCGTGCGCCGGCGAAGACGTGTGCTCGAACTCAGCGATCAGCTAAAGAAAATACTCTTGCAAGGACCGGCGCCGTTACAGATAGCGCGTTAATCGGGAGTCAACCGGGATACGCGCAGCAAAATCGAATTGGTTTAGGCCATTTAATGGTATTTTAGCCGCGCGTTTGAGGCCTTTTCTAAACGGGCCAGACTGGTTGTATTTGCTTTGCCGCATTAATGCAGGGGGCACGTGGCGCTGATGCGGTCGGCGTCGATAATTTGCTGGTTGGATGGATCGGCGGCCCCACGAGGCAACACACGAAACCAGAACAATTATGACGAGCCGAGATAACGAGCGCTTGTTCGACTATGTGATCGTCGGAGCCGGGACGGCGGGCTGCGTTCTTGCCAACCGGCTGTCGGAAGACAAAGCGAACCGCGTCTGCCTCGTCGAGGCAGGACTCAAGGATCGGCATCCCTTCATTCACGTGCCGGCCTTGGTTGCCGCCGCGCTCGCGACGCCGAGCCTGGACTGGGGCTACTGGACAGTGCCGCAGGCGCACTTGAATGGACGGAAGGTGCCAATTCCGCGGGGGCGTGTCCTTGGCGGTACAAGCTCGATCAACGGCATGGTCTACATGCGCGGCAATCCCAAAGATTATGACGATTGGGCCGCGTCGGGAAACCGAGGCTGGAGCTATCCGGAGGTGCTCCCCTATTTCATCCGCGCCGAGAACAACGAAGCCTTTGGCGGCTCCCCTTATCACGGCAAAGGGGGGCCGTTGAATGTCAGCAACATCAAGCGGATCAACCCACTCAACACTGCTTTTCTCGAAGCGATGCAATCGCTGCAATTTCGCCGCCGCGAAGACTTCAACGGTGCGGATACAGAGGGTTATGGCCCACGCCAGGCGACGATCAGAAGCGGCCATCGCGAATCCGGAGTGACTTCCTTCCTCAAGCCCGCAATGAAGAGGTCCAACCTGGAAGTCTTGACTGGAGCGTTGGTCACGCGCGTCGTCGTTGAGAATCACCGCGCGACCGGCGTCGAGTTTCAGCTCGGCGGCGAAACCCGGCGGGTTGCCGCGCGCCGCGAGATCATTGTGTCGGGCGGCAGCGTCGGATCACCTCAGATCCTGATGCTCTCGGGCATTGGCGATGGGGCCGTCCTGCGGGAATTTGGAATTTCAGTCAACCACGATCTGCCCGGTGTCGGTGCAAACCTTCACGATCATATCGCGAGCGCGGTGCAGATGGTCACGTCGGACTCCACCTCCTATGGCCTCTCGCTGAAGGCGCTGCCGCGCGGAGTCTGGAACATTTTCGAGTATTTGTTGCTGCGCCAGGGGCCGTTCGCCAGCTTTGTCTTCGAATGCAATGCTTTCCTGAAGACAACCAACGGCCTCGATCGACCCGACACGCAGGTCGTCTTCCAGCCGGCGCGCCGCAATCAATCCACATTTCCGCTGCCGCTTGGGCACGGCTTTAACCTCAGCATCGTTCTGTTGTACCCCAAGAGCCGTGGCCTTATTTCCCTGTCAAGTCCCGATCCGCGGGCGGCGCCTAGGATCGATCCCAATATCTTGAGCGCGCCCGAAGACTTCGAGCCGCTCGTGCGCGGCCTCAAGCTGGCGCGCCGGGTATTTGCGACCCCGGCGTTCGCCCGCTACAAGGCGACCGAGTTTCTGCCCGGTCCGGCGGTCGAAGGCGACGACGCGCTCAAGGATTATCTCCGTGGTTCGGCTGCAACGGTTTATCATCCGGCCGGAACCTGCCGGATGGGCGTTGAAGACGCCGCAGTCGTCACTCCCGAACTTAAGGTCCGGGGTATCGATGGATTGCGGGTCGCCGATGCCTCGATCTTTCCAAGGCTCATGGGCGGAAACCCGAATGCGCCCGTGGTAATGGTTGCCGAGAAGGCCGCGGATATGATCCTGGGGCGCGCGCCGCTTGCGCCGCTCCGGCTGCCGCGAGATCGCTAACAACCCGGAGGAGAGCGCCATGGCCGTCGAGCACATCAGAAAGTGGAAGATCGGAGACGTCGAAGTCGTCCGCATCGTCGAGGTCGACGCGCACGAGGATCCCTTCGAAGTGCTGATGCCCGGCGCGACGCCAGAGGTCGCCAAGCAATACGATTGGCTGTTCCCCAATTTTGCGACGCCGGATGGCCGTATGAAGATCTCGTTTCAGGCTTTCGTACTGCGCTCCGGCACAGAAAAGATCATGATCGACACCTGCATCGGCAATGATCGCCAGCGCGAGTACCCAATATTCACGAACATGCAGACCTCGTTCATCGAAGACCTGACCGTTGCCGGATACGCGCCGGAAACGATTGCAAAAGTTTTGTGCACGCATATGCATTTCGATCATGTCGGCTGGAACACGCGCAAAGTGAATGGCCGCTGGGTCCCCACCTTCCCGAACGCGCGTTATTTGTTCGGCCGCAAGGAATACGACCATTGGCAAATGCTCAAGCGCACGGGCGGGTATCCGGACCTCACGCATTTGGCGGACTCGATCGAGCCGATCACCAATGCCGGCCTCGCCGACTTCATCGGGCCGGATATTAAGCTCACGGATGAAATTACGCTCGTGCCGACCCCTGGACATACGCCGGGCCACGTCAGCGTGCATATTTCGTCGAAGGGACAAGAAGGCTTCATTACTGGCGACATGATGCATCATCCGCTCCAGCTGGCCGAATCCGACCGTGTCGGCAATTTCGACATGGACAAAGAACAAGGAGTGAAAACGCGGAAAGCCATGTTCGAGCGCCTTGGCGACAAAAAGATATTGGTCATCGGCAGTCATTTCTCCGAGCCGACCGCCGGTTACATTGTCCGCGACAAGAGGAATTGGCGTTTCGAAGTTCAATGATTGTAACGGCCACAGTTTTCCCTGTTGCGGAAAAAGAAGCATCGGGATGCCCCCAATGACCTGCGATCTCCACATGCAAATGGTCCTCATAGGGGGCGGCGGCGTGAGAACCGAGGCCGCTGCTTCAGCTGTCTCCACAGGTTTCTAAATTCGATCAGGAGCGAAATAATGCCGCGTCTCGAAGGGCAGGTTGCGTTCGTCACGGGTGCCGGGCGCGGGATCGGGCAGGCTATGGCTCTCGCGTTCGCAGCGGAGGGCGCGATCGTTGGTGTGGCGGATATTGACGGTGTTACTGCCGCCGCAACGGTGCGCGAAATCGGAAAAAGTTCAGGGACCGCTCGCGCTTTCCCGATCGACGTCAGCCGCCGGGAAGACGTACTCCGCGCCGTGGATCAGCTCGCTTCGGAATTCGGACGCCTTGATATTGTGGCCAATAACGCGATCGTGTTCCGTAGCGAACCCGTCTCGGAGATACGCGAGGACACGGTCGAGAAGATGGTTTCGGTGGGATTGAAGTCCATCTTTTGGACGGCGCAAGCGGCTCTGCTTCACATGGATCCGGAGCGCGGCGGCGTGATCATTAACAACACCTCGCCCGTGGCGGAGATTGGCGTCCCTCGATCAGCCGTCTATTCGGCGATTAAGGGCGGGGTTTCGTCCTTAACTCGTTCGCTGGCCGTCGAATTCGGCCCCCGAAGAATTCGCGTCAACGCCGTATGCCCGAGCTCGGTGCCGACGCCGGGTGCGCGCGAATTGAACAACAATGACGACGCCGTATACGAGGCCCGGCGGAAACGAACGCCACTCGGCCGCCTGGGTACTTCCGAAGAGATTGCGTCCGCCGCCGTGTTTCTCGCTTCAGCGGACGCCTCTTATATCACGGCAGCGATATTACGAATTGACGGCGGGGCCACGGTGAACGGGGGGCTTGAGGACCGCATTTGAATTAATCCCGACGGCCAACGGCCAATCAGCGGCGCAGCCCGACAGGCATGTTTTTCACCAGCCAATCGGAGACTCTCTGGGCGTAGGCTTCCGCGAGGGGACCCGGCGTCAGATAATGGCTCGCACCCGGGACCCAGATGAGGTCGCGCTGCGGTGACGCGGTCAGGCTGTCGTAAATCGTCTTGGCATTCGGCGGATAAGAGATTTCGTCCTTGTCTCCGTGGATCACCAGCGCCGGAACCTTGATCTGTGGTCCGTATCGGATCGAGCTTGGCGCGCTCTTGTCGCTTGGCGCGCCGAAGAAGCCGATCATGGCCTGCGCGGTCCCCATGAAAGATCGCCCGCCCGGAAACCAATCTTCGAACGCGATCGGTTTCTGGCCCTTGCCTTGCGCGACAAGCGCGCGGGCCTGTTTGAGCATGTCCTCGAGGCGCTGCCGGTCCGCTTCGGACGCCCGGATTTGAAACTCCAGATAAGGCGATGGGATCGAGGCGATGAAGCCGACGGCCTTGACTACGGGATCGTTTCGCTCGGCCATGTACTGCGCCATGCGAGGGCCGCCGAGACTGATCCCGAAAATCGCAATGCGGCTGTACCCCGCCGACTTGGCATAGGCAACGAAGGCGGCGATGTCCTTCACCGCGTCCGTGTATTCGGCGTAAGGATAGTTGTAGGACGCGCGCATATTCGAAATCAGGAAACTGTAACCCTTGCCGGTCAGCCCAGTCGCGAGGGGGTAGTAGTCGTGCATAGGTATTAGCGCCGCACCCGTCGTAGCGCCGGGCACCAGAATAACCAGCGAATCACCGGGCTTCTGGAGTTCCCAGAGGAGCCCGTTTAGAGCCGTTTTGTCTTCTGTCTCTACTCGAATGAGATCCAAGCTGCCCCCCTCTGCGCAACCCATCGGCATGATGGCGGACTAAACCATCGCGAATGGCGCTGAATATATGCCATTCAAGCTTGTTCAATCAACAACATCCGATAGGTCGGATAACCGTAGATGTGAAGTAGCTCTTTACCTTTCCGGTTAATGCTGCCGGTTCAGACGGTCGACGCAACACCCTCTAAACAGTAGTTCCGATAATACGTTTCAGAGAAGACCGATCTATTGGGGTGCCCTCAGTTAGATCTAATCAGGACAGGGTTTTCTTTGAATCGACGCCCGCAATCGTATTTGGCCTTTAAACTCCGCGAGATAGACTTCGAGCTGGTGTTGCATCGACCTATTGAGACCACCGCGCCAATCAGGCATGTGGCTTATTTCCGAGTGCGCCGTCAATCGCCAAGCGTGTGGAGCTATTTGCGATCTCGGCTAAACTGTCCCGCAAAATGCTGTTACACTCCCGCGCGTATGGAACACCGCGATGATCAGAGGTTCTGCGCGAAGCGTCCGTCGGCGGGGGCGATTCTTCTGGGGCTAGTTCCTTTCACAGCCGCGTGCTTCTCAGTGTCACTTTGGGACCGTGTTTATCCCATGGTTCTGGGTTTGCCGTTCAATTTTTTCTGGCTGATCTCATGGCTGCTCCTCACCCCACTCTGTATGTGGGGCGCATATTGGCTGGAGACACGCCACGCTTCTGAGCCGCATCGCAAAGACGGCGGCACGCTGTGAGTTCAAGCGCCGTTGTTCTGACCGTAATCTCCGCCATCGTCGCAGCGGGCTCGTCTGTCGGTTTTCTTGCCGGATCTCACCGCAAGATGGATCTCGAACAATGGATCGTGGGCGGCCGAGGTTTCGGCATGCTGCTGGTCTGGCTGCTGATGGCTGGGGAGATCTATACCACGTTTACGTTCCTGGGGGCGAGTGGCTGGGCGTACTCCAGAGGCGCACCCGTTCTGTACATTATCGGATACACCTGTTTAGCATATGTGGTTTCTTTTTACATTCTCCCCGAACTTTGGGAAGCCGGAAGGAGATATCGCCTTCAAACACAAGCCGATTTCTTTCAAGTACGCTACAACAACAAGTATCTCACCGCCTTTGTTGCCCTTGTGGGCGTGATCTTCATCATCCCTTATTTGCAACTTCAGATCACTGGTCTCGGGATCATTGTGGAAGTGGCGAGTTTCGGAGGGATCCATCGCACGCCGGCCATGGTGATCTCCTTCGCCATTGTCGCCGGTTTTGTATTCACCAGCGGGATCCGGGGGGTGGCGTGGGTCAGCATATTGAAGGACATTGTTCTATTCTTTGCCGCGGTTTTTGTTGGCGTCGCGGTGCCATACATTTACTTTGGAGGCATTGGCCCAATGTTTGCAGCGCTCGCGCGCGCCAAGCCTGGTCATTTGGTAATGCCCGGCGCCACGACAAACCTGGGACACGCCTGGTACGTATCAACAGTTCTCCTCTGCGCGTTTGGGTTCTACATGTGGCCGCAATTCTTCGGCGCGAGCTTTACGGCGAAAAGCGGCGACACGCTGCGCCGGAACGCTGTCGTAATGCCCCTCTACATCATTACGATGCCGCTGATGTTCTTCGTAGGCCTGGCCGCGCTACTGGTGTTGCCTGGGCTCGCCAATGGCGACCTCTCGTTGTTATTGATCGTGCGCAAGACCTTCCCGCCCTGGTTCCTAGGCGTAATTGGCGGAGCCGGCGCTCTCACGGCGATGGTTCCCGCGGCGATCCTAATACTCACAGCGGCAAGTTTGTTTGCAAAGAACCTCTGCCGCCCGATTCTCGCGCCAAGCATGACCGACCGACAGGTTGGGAAGTTGGCGAAGATCACCGTGTTAGCAATCACATGCGCCGCTCTTGTTTCCGCCATTTTCACCTCCACGACTCTCGTCGGTCTTCTGCTCATGGGATATGCCGGGGTGGCGCAGTTTTTCCCGGGCGTTGTGTTAGGCCTGTATTCAAAGCGAACGACCATGTCCGGCGTCTTCGCCGGAATGGTGACTGGCGTCTTCATTGCCGTTCTTCTGATGCTTAGCAAGCACGATCCCATCATGGGACTGAATGCCGGATTTATTGCGTTGTGTTTCAACTTCGCAGTAACCGGACTTGTGAGTTTGCTAACGTACACAGGAGACAGCGGATTTGCGCCGGACTCTATTTCATCTCCTGCCTTGCAATCGCGAGATAACCGGGAGTCCACTTAACCCAAGGTTTTTTCGGTCCGTATCGCCTCGATTGCGGTTTTTCGTGTCGAGTCGTCGATTACTCGTAGGTAATTGGCGGGCCCGATCTACCCGAGGCCATGCGGCTAAGTCCCGATGAGTCGGATAACCGGACATCTTGGCCCCGGTACCGACTTCTCCGGCAAGTGCGTTCATGAGGCACTAGCAGGATAGGCACCTATAGCTGCAAAGATCCAGAACATCAAGACGACTGTTTGTAGGGACGACCCCATTTCGCTTATAGTTGCGTCTTCATGCCAATAGACGAGAACAGCAGATTGATCGTCCTTGGGGACGCCACCGCTGTGCAGTTCTATTGCAAGTGCGGCGCTCCAATATCCCATATTCCCATTGAAACAGTTGACGGGCGGAAGATAGGCGAGATTGCTCGTTCGAAATGCCCCGCCTGTGGGGAAGAATCAGGTTTTAACCTTCGAGGAGACAAGGAAGTGCGAGACAGGCCTGACGAACTGGGTGACCTCAGTAAGCTTCTCTCTGAGGATCTGAGACAGAATCTGATTCAAATGGAGAAGCACTTGCGGCTCGTTGCACAACTGACGAGGGACCGCAATCTAAAAGTCCGATTCAAGATCAAGGCCCCAGAGTAACGCCACAACGGAATGTGACGCAGCGCACTGACAAGTTGCTCAAGAATGCATAAATGAAAATCATAGGCTTTGAGGAAGTGCGGCATTTGTGCTGGAAAGGTTAGATTCCACAACCGGACCTCAGAACAAACGGTTGTCGGAATGTAAGCAAAGGAGAACAAGCTATGCACAAGGCAAGAATTGCGGCGGCCATAGTGGCCTTGGCTTTTCCGATGTTGGCTGCGGCGCAGAATAAACCGACTGTGAAACGCGTTCCTGTCCGAACGAACTCGGTCGTGTCGGGGAAAGAAATGTTTCAGACGTATTGCAGTCCCTGTCACGGTGAATCGGGCAAGGGCGACGGCCCCGCAGGACCGGCCATGAGGGTTCCGCCCCCTGACCTGACCAAACTCACTGCCAAGAACAATGGCGTATTCCCTGAGGCGGAGGTTGCCGAAGCATTGCGGGAGGGCCCAACCGCGACCCCGACAACACCAGCGCACGGCTCACAAACCATGCCAGTTTGGGGGCCTGTTTTCAGATCTATGAACCCCCAGAACAAAGGAATGGATGTCCTACGGATCCACAATCTAGTCGAATACGTGAGGAGCATTCAGGCGAAGTGATGTCCGCGAACATGTAGCCGCTGCTGGAGGCTGACTGTTTCGTTCAGCGCAGGCGCCAATTGTAGGATGGCTTCTGCGCTGAAGCCCATATTTACCATCGGTTGCTCGGTTGCGGTAAATTCGAAATCCGAAACACTCCTTACTTGGCCTCAAATGTGAAATCAACCATTGCAGTTTCTCCCGCGCGAACGCTTACTTGGCGCTCCTGGGTTCCGAACGTTGCCGTCCATAGAGCCAGCGTGTAGTCACCCGACGGGACTCCTCGTATCGCGAAAACGCCGTCGTCTCCAGTCGTGGCGAAATATGGATTAGTCACGACTCCGATGTACGCCTGCATCCATGGATGAAGGTTGCAGTTCACTGAAATCATTACTTGTGGATTCGAAAACTTCGTCGTGATCGGATCCGAGCCCGGCTGTTGGCTTACGTTCAAGTGGCGGCCATTTCTCGGCGAGATGTGAATGTTGTGTGCCGTCGGGTCCTCCGTTACTACCTGGAGCGGCTGCCCAACCTCGATTCCCAATACATGCGGCTCGTAGCGGCATCCTTTTTGCGTAATGGTCACCATCTTCGTGGGTGCAGGCATGTTGAGATTGCCGCTGCCCTTTGAGATGTAAACGAACACATTTGGTAGCGTGTTGTTCGCGTTCACCCGGCCGTCTTCGGGCAACGCCTTCCCCGATTGCTCCGAGGCGCAGACCGGATCAGCGCCCATCAGAAGTGGGTGGAGTTGCGGTGGCTTCCCCCGAAAATTCACTTTGCCCGTGATATCGCCCGCACCTGATTCCGTTGCGCCTGCTTGCCTAGACGGAGTCGCAACTGGCCGCGCTCGCACATTCCTTCCGAAACCTACCCCAACCAGCAGCAGCGTTGCTTCCAGGGTTGCGTATGCCATCCTGAACTTCATCACCATCCCTGCTCCTTTTTTCTAAACCCACCCACACCCGGACGTTTCGACTGGCTGGGGAAGCACCGTTTCAAGTGCTCTTGTACCATCAAGGAAAAATCATTTGGGCGAATCATGGAGCCGATCCTCCCGATTCAAGTCGTAGGGCGGACAAAATACTACACCGAATCCAGGATAGTGCCCGGTAAGTCGTTAATGAGGCACTACATTTGCGTGGTGCTGTCTTCGTTGAAACTGGATCGGGTCAAAACTAAGAAAACGAGGCACCTTTCCGCTGCGAGCCAGTAGAACGACACTAGCTTTGGAAAACGCCAGAGCTATTTTTTGCGCAACCGCCAGCATGCGGCAGAGTTATGATTGGACCGCGAATTTCGCAGGAGGCCGACGATGGTGCAGGCAATCCCCGAAAAATTTCTCAATTTGTTTCAGAAGAAGGCGTTCGCGAATCTGGGAACGATCATGAGCGACGGCAGCCCGCAGGTCACACCCGTTTGGGTGGACTACGACGGGAAATACGTGCGGTTCAATTCGGCGCTGGGCCGTGTGAAAGATAGGAACGTGCGCCGCGATCCGCGCGTATCGCTTTCGATCCTCGATCCAGACAATCCCTACCGCTACCTGGCGATTCGCGGGCGCGTCGTGGACATCACAGAACAAGGCGCCGATGAGCACATCAATCGCTTGTCGCAGAAATATCTGGGGAAGGCCGAGTATCCCTACCGCCAGCCGGGAGAGGTTCGCGTGCTGTATAAAATCGAGCCAGAGAAAGTGAGTTCGATCGAGTGACCTGAGAACCAAGTCGCTCGAACCTTTTCTCCATCGCGGGCGATCCGAGGTTATCTGTTTTGCGGAGCTGCGAGGCTGGCTAGTACCCACTTTTCCGGTTTCCGCTGCCAGCTCAACCGGTCGACGCAACACTTTCTTGAAGTCTACTCGCAGGAGTCTGAAATCCTAAAGTCTTCCTGGGGCGTTGATTTAGACGCAGTGCTACTTTGTCCAGATCCGCTTGCGTATAGC
>Ga0209517_10010445_pt1 | contig 10332 bp, 12 predicted proteins | sample PeaSoiMetSII2010_FD_187695 | JGI IMG/M metagenome (GOLD analysis project Ga0209517, IMG submission 187695) | Peat soil microbial communities from Weissenstadt, Germany - SII-2010 (SPAdes) (version 2) | ecosystem: Environmental > Terrestrial > Soil > Wetlands > Peat | place: Germany... | reverse complement strand
CTGGGAGGCCAGGCCGCCTTTCCTTCTTCGGCTGCGGCCTGCCAGATGATGGCGCAGAGATCCGCGATCTCGTCCCGGGACAATCCAGTGGTATGATACATGTGACGGCCTGCGTTCTTGAGAATTGCGTTGTGGTAACTCAATTCTCCCGGAAAGCGGGCCGTCTTTTAGTATTGACACGCCCTTGTGACGAGTCGGTTTGTCCCCTCCCTGAATAAGCTTCCTCGTTTCGGCGCAAATTGGCCGACAGTTTGAATTCGCGAATAACCTGCTGCTAAGCTCCCGCCCATGACCGAAGGAAAATCGTCTTCTGAGCCGCCCGGCCCGACTTTAGACCCGGCCGAGCAGGATTCGGAAAGAAAGAGACTCTTTAACCTGAGTGCTGTTACTGTCATCCTCGGCGTGCTGGCCATCATCGGCACAGCCCTCGGTTTGTCCAAGCTACGCCTGATTGAGTATGCCGTCACCGTGCTCGCATTGGCGCCCGTGATCATCCGGTGTTCTATACCGCGTGTCCGAGACAGCCGCTTCTGGGAGCCTGTACTGTACACCACGATCGCGTGTGTTGTGGTTGGCGGCGCTGTCCTCCTTCTGAACCGCGGGACGCAAACCAACGTCAATGCATCTGGTCCCCGGCAGATCACACCAAAGGCATCGCCTGTCATACATCATTCCCCGTCAACGCCCAACGCGTCACCATCGTCGGCAGCGCCAACGGCATCCTTCAAACTGCCAGCAAACCATTCGGGGGTTAACTTCTGTTACACAGCATCGGGAACGTCGGCTAACATTCCGGCTGGCAAAGTTCTCTGGCTTGTGGTCCTAGCCCCCACGAAAGCTGACACCAAGCCTACAGCGGGCAACTCCGACGGGGGCCAACCATACGTGGTTGAGGCGATACATCCATCGAAGTCGGGGACTTGGCGCTCACGCCGATATCAACTCGGAGATCCGGGAGACGTGCGGCCGTATTGGTTTGAACTTTACCTTGCTGACCCAGCTATCGCAATCCCGGGTCCGGATGTGGGCGCGCAATTCTCCCTGCTGCAGGAAGCCAGATTCCTGTCTGTTATCAGTATCCACCGGCTACCCGCACCTCCGGGAACTAGCGACGGAAGCTGCTAAGGGTCCGACGCGTCTGGATGCCTTCTTCCCTTTACCACCATGGCCTGCCACCAGCTTGGCAACGGGGGGCGGCCCCATGAAACCCGCCGCGAACCGGCCCAGAACCTCTTGGAAAGGACGATCGCGCTCCGTGACTGCAGCCGTGCCTCGTAGGTGAACAAGACAGGAGCATTGCCGCCGGCAAGGGCGAGCAGACGTGAACCTTCCGCTACCACTTCCCTGCGCAGCTCTTCAAAACCGTCCACCATGGCTCCTCCGGCGGCTTCCTGCCTTCCTATCCTGACACGAGTCGGCGCGCGAATCCAATCGCCCGTCCCGTCGGCGCGCAGCCTGCGGCTTCGTAGCAGGCATGCCTCGCAAGGCGCGGATGCCGATCTTTGTAATACCTCCCCAGTTTTTCCGCGAGCTGAAAAGACCCAGAAAGTTTAGGCGCCCGCTACGACCTTTTCGAGTGCTTGCCACTGGGTCGTGGCTAGCCGTCTGCGCTGGCCGTGGGCAGCCGCCAGGCCAGAGCATCAGCTCTTCATCCGGTCACGATGGCGACGAGCTCGACCTCGAAGTCGGCCGTGCTGGCGAGGTAGGCGGCGCAATTACCGGGTCCGCCGGCGTATGGGTAGGTGCCGGTAGACAGCAGCATCCAGCCGTGCGCTGGTCCCTGCCCCGGCGTGGCCATCGACGTGCTGGCAGGTGCCTGCATGGAATGCGGGGTGGTTCATGCCGGGCCGTAGCCGGTCGTGGCACCCGCGACTCCGCTACTGCTTTAGGCTGGGAAGAACTCCCGCTCGGTGGCCGCGCCCAACCCGAGCCAGTTGGGTCCCGTGGCGTCGTAAAGCGGCCGCGCGACCTCAGGCAGTTCAAGCGGCGCCCATCCGATCTTCAACAGGACGTAGCAGGCGGCGATGGTGTCGCAGTAGTCGATCCAGAACTTCGTGAAGCCGCCCTGGATCCACACCGGACCGTTGCTCTGCCAGATGGCAAAGTTAGTGTGGCCGGCTCGGCTGTGGGCGTAACGACAGAGGTTTCCGTACAGCGTGCGGACGACGCCGGCGGGGCCGACAAGGCCGGGGCCGCCGATACGGCCGTCAGCGGCGGCCAGCGTTGCGTGGTGAGCCAGTATGTCGCATGCATTCCCGAACTTCGGCTCGTGCGTCCCAGCCCGCCAGTCCACATAGCGCGCCTGATCGTTCCGCACAGCGAAAGCTGCGGCGACGGTCATCCCTTCCAATGCATTCCGCAGCCCGGCCACCGCTTGACGGTAATGGCCGTGCACGGCGATGAACGGCGCCGCGTGGAACTCGTCGCTGGCATCCAACGCCGGCTCGAACATGAAGTCAGAAGCGGTGAGCACGTGAGGGCTCGCATGAATCCAGGCCGCGGACTGGTCGTAGGTGTCAGCGACCATCCGCCCCTGGTAGTCCGTGGTCCGGAGGAGGACATCGGTGGGGAGCCGGGTCAATCCGGCCCAGTGCTCTTCGTCGATGGGATCGGTGGGCGGCGAACCGCCGCCGGGCACGCTCAAGAAGACATCGTCGGCAAGGTACGCACGCGCGGCACGGAAGTCCTCGCTGGGCAACGCGCGAAGACTCTCAGGGCGGATCACGAGCCTGTCCTCCCCACCGAGATCGACGTCGCCGTCCGATCTTAGATCCTCGCCGGACGGCGATGGCTGCAGCCCAAGCCCCCACACGCATGGCCTGATCGTGGCTGTTCACGTCGACATTCCCAGGCCACGAGGCCAGTTCCAGAACAGCATTGGCCAGAGCTACGAACACGCGGACATGCTCCTCTGCGCCAAGGCGCATGGGAGTGATGCGACGATTCAATCCCCCGCGGAGCATCCCATGACCCCATCACCTGGCGGTGCCACTGCCTCGGGTGACCCTCATCCAGAGGTACTCGTCAATCAGCTTCGGCGGTGACGACTCCGGCCGGCCAACCAGCGCCGGCAGCTCTGCTACCGCCACACCAGCCCGCTCTGCGGTCTTGGTCAGGGCACGTGCGACGAGCTGGAGATAGGACCGGTAGGCGGCATCGTTCTCCGATAGGCCGAGTCGATATCGAATCGGGCGATCCCAGGGTGCGCAGGCATTGGGGCGCAGCGCGTACATCGTCTTGGCGGCGGCGGTGGGTCCGAAGGTGACATGACTGTCGCCGCTCGTCCGATGACGTACACCCGCGACCGTGCGGGCGAGCTGACCGTATGCGATGGCCACCGTGACGATCTCGTCGGAGGAGAGTTCGGTGAGCGGCCGAGCCGGGTCAGGAAGTTGGGTCACCCAGGTATCACCCCACGCAAGCAGCGCTCCGGCTGACGTCGCCTCACTCGCAAGATCGAGGCCCCGGCATCCCCATTGGCGCAACCATGCCAGCACTGCCGCCCTGTGGTCTGGATTGTCCAACGAGAGTGCCGTGCCGACATGGCGCCTGAGGATCTTAAGGCTGCCTTCGTAGGCAGTGGCGATCGCGTAGGTGCGCACTCGCTCGTGCAGGTCCTCCAACTCGAGACCGTTCTCCAGGTCGAGCACGACATGGAGGCCGCGCGATGGTGGGAGTGCTTCTGAATGAGCCATATGGAGCCACCCTTAGCGTGCGACACCGCAAGCACTGGAGCAGGCCCTCACTCCAGACTGAGCAACACCGGCATGGATAGTACCGAATGTCGTCGGGTGCGTCCTTGAAGGCGCTCAAATCGCCGGTCTTGTCCTGAACCCCCGCGCGCTCATAGCCGGATGATCTGGACGGTCGTCGCTCGGACGCTAATGTAATCATCAAGCGCGCGTAATCGGCGTTCTGTAGCCTTTCTGGCCGATCTTGACGGATCACTCTGCTACTTGGGGTAACGGGTGGCAGCACGGCGTCGTGCCCAGCGGCTGCTCGGCCCGGACCGGTCCGGGTTGACGGTCACGTTCTGGGCCAGTCGCCACCGCGTCCCTCCGCGGAACCGGTCACTGCCCAGCGGGTCGCTAGCAACACCGGCGTCATCATGGTCGCTGGGCAGAAGATCGCCCTCGGCCGCATCCACGCCCGGCAGACCATCACCGTCCACGTCGCCGACGCCACCATCACCATCGACCTGGGCGGCGAGGACACCCGCACCGTCCGACCGACCACCACCCAGCCTGTCAGCAGCTTCAAAGCCCAGCAGCACCGCAAGGCTGCCCATGTTTCCTAGGCCACCGGGAAGCATGTCCTAGGACTGATCCGTCAAGCATCAGGTGGGACTAGGCACCAGGCACCCAGCGCACACCCCCTGATTCGGCGATCTGGCTTTACGTCTAGTCGGCTGCCGGAAAGTCGTTGATCGAATACATGTTCTAATCCTGCCTGAGCGGGTAACCCCGTTCCGTTACTGATTGCGCCAACGCTTTCACACAGGACGCTCTACACTAAGGCCACGTACTCACCAGTGCGGGGGCAAGATCTATCGGCGACGGCCTATCATCGGCATGCCGCAGCCTCAAGCTCAAAGAGGCAGTGATGACTACCAGATCATCTCGTCATACCCGCCGTCGCCCGCGTCGGCGGTGGAACAAGTCACAGGTACGCGGCGTGGCGCTCGGCGGGCTCAGCCTGACCGCCGTTGGAGCTATGGGTGTCCGCTACGTACTACTGCCTAGCATTCACGCAGGGCATCTATATGTGCCCTCGCCGCTGGCCTGGCTGGCGACCTTGGCGGTGGCGATTGTGGTCCTGCCCGAGCTGTATCTGCTGCTCAAAGCAGCCAACGCAAAGGAGCCGGACGCTTATGAGCGATACAGGGATCTCATGATGAGGTGGCCTTACGCGCTTGTAACACCGCTCATCGCCGTTACAACAAAGGCATTGCCGAGACGGTTCTTCGGCCAGAACGACCCCTACGAGGCACAGCCTGCGGCGAGGACTGGCGAGGTCCTGTACACCGAAGAGCAAGTCCGCGAAATGCTGGCAATGCCCTTGAACCGCATATATGCACTTTTGGTGGATAGAGACATTCTGAGCATGACCAACGAGGAGTTGCGGCGAGTCGCGGATGAAGTAGCGGCTGTCCAGCGCGAGGCGCGTTGGTTCGGACGCACAAAGCCTCCCGTTCCTTCAGCGACCGGCTGGATGAGTCCACCCTAGCCTAATCAGGAGCCAGTTCCCCAGAAAGCGGCTCTTCGAAAGTTAACCGGGATGCTGTTACGGCGTGACTACTGTGTGCTCTCAGCGGCTGTTACTGAGCGTGGATGGACTAGGCCGCTGTCCTGATGGCCGGCCGCGGCGGCGTGCGGTCCGCGATGCCTGGGTTCGCCGGATGGCCGTGACGGGCGCGCCGGCGTGATCATGACGCCCGCGGTCCCTAAGATCATGAATCTTCTGAAGGATGCCATGATCATCAGGGAGCCGCGGGCGCCGTGGTCCAGGATACGGCGTCCGCGCTGTTCGGCGTGGAGGGCCTGCGGGTCATCGAGGCCGACGCGGAGGCCGATGGGACGCTGACCGTCTGGGTGGTCACCGATCACCCGGGCGCGGCGGCGTGCCCGGAGTGCGGGGCGCTGTCGGGGCGGGTGCACGAGTCCGTGCTGACCCGCCCGCGGGATCTGCGGCGCGGCCGGGACCAGGTCGCGGTGACGTGGCTGAAGCGGCGGTGGAAATGCGGTAACGGCGGATGCCCGCGCAAGACGTTTACCGAGTCGCTGCCGGCCGTGCCGGCCCGGTGCCGGCTGACAGAGCGGCTGCGCGGGCTGGCGGGCGCGGAGGTCGCTGAGCGGGGCTGCACGGTGGCCGGGGCGGCCCGCTGGGCGCAGGTGTCGTGGCCGGTGGCCCATCAGGCGTTCGCCGCTCAGGCGGACCCGGTCCTGGAGCAGCCGCTGCGGCGGGTGGCGCATCTGGGGATCGATGAGCACCGCCGCGGCCGGCCCCGCTTCGCCATCGACCCGGACAGCGGGGAGTACGTCCTGCTCGCGGACCGCTGGCACACCTGCTTCTTTGACCTGTCCGGGGACCAGGGGCTGCTGGGCCAGGTCGAGGGCCGGACCGCCGATGACGCCGCGTACTGGCTGGCGCAGCAGACCCCGGCGTGGCGGGACGGCGTCCAGGTGGCGGCGATTGACATGTGCACGATCTATGCCTCGGCGGTCCGCCGGATGCTGCCGGCCGCCAGCCTGGTGGCGGACCTGTTCCACGTCGTACAGCTCGCGGTGAAGATGACCGGGGACGTGCGGCGGCGGGTCGTGCGGCAGAAATACGGGCGCCGCAGCCGGTCCGGCGACCCCGAGTACGGAATGAAAGGCCTGCTGGTCCGCAACCTGGAGCACCTGCGCCCGGACCAGTTCGGCAAGATCATGGACACCCTCGGCCGCGACCGGCACGGCCAGGAGATCCTGGCCGCCTGGATCGGCAAGGAGAAACTCCGGGACGTGCTGAACCTGCGCGCACGCGTCACCGGATCGGCCCCGTGCGAGCGGGCCGTCCATGACCGCCTCTTCCGCTTCTGCTACTGGTGCTCCCGGCACGACGACATCCCCGAGCTGGTCGCCCTCGCCCGCACGATCTCCCGGTGGGAGCACGAGATCGCCGCCGCGATCCTGACCGGAGTGAGCAACGCCCGGTCGGAGAGCCCGAACCGGATCGCCAAACTGGAGGCCCGCCTCGCCTATTCCTTCCGCAACCCTGCGAACCAGCGACGCCGGGTCCGCATCGCCTGCACCCGAGGCACCCGGCGATCACAGAGCGCCACTACCCGCCGGTCACGCCTGGTGACCGGCCGGAAACACGATCCCGGTTAACTTCGAAGAGCCCAGAAAGCACAGGATGCCTCGGGCACAATTTATGTCTTTAAGCGCGGCCGTAAGTTCGTGATTGATTTTGTGCTTCTGCTATTCCGATAACGCAAGCCCTCGACTTGTTCAGCCAGGCATTGGCCAATCTTGCCCAGCGAACTCGCCTAGCGAATACGATTCACTCGATCCTGTCTCTCCAGCCTCGATCTTCGTAATCTTGTTTAGTGGCATGATGGCCAGCGGCTCGCCGGAACCGTCCGGGGCGACCTCCGTGGGGTGGGCCGACACCGAGCGTGGGCGGTCCATCCACGACTATCGGCCGTGCCCATACGATCGCGTCACCCTATGGACCGTCGTGCGAAGCTGTCATAGCCGCCAGTTCTTCGAGTCCACGCATGGCGGGAGCGCTGTTGCAGTACACCATGAATCCGCGACATCCCGCAGCCACGAACTCCTCGATCATCTCCCTGACGACCGAGGCGGTGCCGTAGAACGCACCCCGGTCGCGGATGTAGGTATCGACCTGGCGGGCGCTCATCCCGCGATCCTCATGCTGCCGCCACCGTCGGAACTCGCGCTCGCTGTCGAAGAGCTGGAAATTCGGAGCATGAGTCCGGCGCAGACTGGCCGGATCACGCCCGGCGGCGTCACACAACTCCGCCAGCACCCGGCTCTTCGCGGCAAACTCGGCGACACCGACCTGCCAGTTGATCGCGTCCGCATACGCGACCGCAGCCGGCAAGGTCCGCGTCACGCCGGCCCCGCCGACCAGCACCACCGGCCGCCGAAACCCTTCCGGAGAGACGGCGCCCGAGCCCCATTCCGAGCGCGCCGCACAGATCACCGCCTCAAGCCGGTCGGAACGCTCAAGCGCGGACCCAAACCGGATGCCAAGCGCATCGAACTCCGGTTCATCCCATCCGGCACCCACCCCGAGACAGAACCGCCCGCTGCTCAGCGCCTGAAGATTCCGAGCCATCTTCACCGTGACAGCAGACTCCCGATAGGCGGCGCACGACACCAGAGTGCCGAGCACCACCCGCTCGGTGACCTGCGACAGCGCAGCGAGCGTCGTCCATGCTTCGAGAACAGGGCTAGCGTCCCGAGCCGGGTACGGCAGGAAGTGGTCGAACACCCAGACCCCGTGAAAACCCAGTTTCTCAGCCCGCTCTGCCCACTCGCGCGCAGCCGGCCAGCTCCGACCCCAGCCCACTCCCGAAAGCTCGCCCTTCCACCCCTGGGCCAGCATGACGCCCCAGTGCACCCGCTCAGGCTCGGTCAGCGTCTCAATCACCGGCTCCGCTCCCAGCCCTCCCCCACGTCGACCTAGACCAGCACCGGAATCGGCAGCTCCATCGCACGATCCAATATGTCGCCGCGATAGTCCTGCTGAGCCACATCAAGCTCGCGCAGGAACGAGGCGTACCTCTCACGCTCTTCAGCCAGATGCCGGCCAAGCATCTCCCGCCACTCGCCGGCGCGCGCCACGCCGACAGGCCCGGCCGACAGCCGGGCCGCGAGGGCACGGCCCCAGCCATTGAGCCGGTACTGGACCTGCCCGTCGTACGTGCCGGAGCGGAACTTGCCCGCGACCGGAAACAGATACGCGAGCTCGAGCGCGGCCAGCTCGCGGACCACGGTCGCTGGCTCGCGGCGGAACCCGGCGCCGGCGATCTCAAGAACGGCCGTCAGAGCCGCGCCACCGGCAAGGTAGACATTCCCGCGCCACAGCCCTGCGTCTCGGAAGCAACGGTCAACGACGTCGAGCACGACCACCGCCGCGCTGAGGTCGTCCAGCACCTCACACTCCCCCAGGGCGTGGATGCGCTCAGCTAGCTCGCGTTCGACGTCGACAGGCTCGCCGATCCCGATCACGAGCAGCTCGGCATCCCGGTCGGAGTAGCGCAGGTACGCGGGTGCCGCCGGCGATGCGGACAAGCAGCCTGTGACATGGACACTCATGTGCGCCAGGGCCGGAAAGGCTTCCGGGTCCGCGATCGCGTCCGCCGAGCCGAACCGAAGATCAGGCGGAAGCGACGAGAGCCGGATTCTCTGCATCACAGCACCGCCACCCGCGCGCCAGCCAGCAACTCCACGATCGACTCCAGCGCGGCGGCAACAGACCGCTCGGACCGGGCCACGTGAGCGCTGACCGCGCCGAAGCTCTCCCGGACAGCCAGCCCGTTCAGCGCCGCCGTGCTTCCGGTCTCCACCAGGTCCAGGCAGGCGTCGCCCAGGTCGGGCACCAGTCCTTCGCTACTGCCCGATACGGCCGCGACCTGGAGTCCCGGCACGCTGCTGTGCAACAGTGACCGCGCCAGATTCGGATAAGGCGTGATCAATGACTGGATTGAGCGGACGGGGCGCCGGTCACTTTCTGTCATCAGGAGGCACACGGACGCGGTATAAGGCGCCGCGTCGAAGCACCAGGACCTGACCGGGATTCCAGCCTCCATCAGCCAGTCGTCACCCGCCAGGCCAAGATCAAGGCGGTTACGGCCGAGCATCCTCGCGATATCGGGCGACTTCATCAGGTACACGCCAACTGCGACGTCATCGAGACGAGTTTGGTAACTAAGAACGCCGGGCTCGACCTGGATCCCAAGAGCGAGACAGAGCCGCCGCGAATCCGAGTCCAGTCGCCGCCCTTTCGGCAACCCCACTTTGATCATCAAAGTCACGACCGGCCTTGATAGGGCTTAAGCCTGCCGTGCTTGACAAGCTGCCGGTCGACTTCCTCCTCGATCGCCGACCAGACCGCTGCCGCCAGGTCCAGGTCGAGGATGTTGGCCAGGCACAACGTCCAGGCGGCAAGCTGCCCGAGTTCTTCCTCCAAGCGGGAACGATCCTCGCCCAGCCGCACGGCCTGGGCAAGCTCGCCGAGCTCCTCCATCGTCCAGTTGAGCGCCCGATCGACCTCCAGCCGGCCGTAGATGCCTAACGCCGAGCGCTGCAGATCCCGCACCCCGCCCAGAGCAACAGCCACCTGCGATCGCACCTCATCGACACGCCGCCCGGCCGAACGCGCCGGCTCGGACGAGCACCCGGTCTCGCCGCTAGCGGATCTGGAAGTCGTCATCGGCGTACTCCACTCCCAGCGACCGGATCGCCACCGCGCGCGAACCCTCCACTACCTCCCCAGCCACCACGACCCCGTGCCCGGCCTCGTGTGCGATCCGCACCGTCTCGTCCACATCACCGGGCCGGATGATCACCACGAACCCGGCGCCCATGTTCAACGTGCTGTACGCCTCGGCCGGACCCATGCCGAGCCGGTCGACGAGGTACTGCAGCACCTCAGGAACCTGCGGCAATTCGGTGATCTCGTACCGCACCTCCACCGGCGCCCGCATGATCTTCAAGAACCCGTGGCCGGTGATCCCGTTCAGGAACACCGGCACCACCTGCGACGCCAGCAGCGCCCGCACGAACGACGCATAGATCAACGTAGGATCCAGCAACGCCG
>Ga0209517_10010444_pt1 | contig 10334 bp, 7 predicted proteins | sample PeaSoiMetSII2010_FD_187695 | JGI IMG/M metagenome (GOLD analysis project Ga0209517, IMG submission 187695) | Peat soil microbial communities from Weissenstadt, Germany - SII-2010 (SPAdes) (version 2) | ecosystem: Environmental > Terrestrial > Soil > Wetlands > Peat | place: Germany: Weissenstadt... | reverse complement strand
GAAGCGGAAGGCTTTGTAGCCGGCGGCGATGGTGGCCTGGGCGCGCTCCTTGATGCTCATGCCGGGGCGGATTCCGGGGACTATGCCGGCGGTGTTGTAGCACTCGCAGAAATTGCGCACCATGCCGCCCAGCACCGCGTGCACGGGCTGGTTGAGCGACTTGCCGCGGATGTCCCAGAGCGCCAGGTCGAGAGCCCCCAGGGCGTGCATCTTCTCGCGCCCGGCGGGGTAAAAGTAGGACCGGAACATGTCCTGCCAGAGACGCTCGATATTCTGCGGATCTTTTCCGATGAGCCTTCCGGCGCACTGTTCGAGCGTGTCCCGCTTGCCGCCTTCGCCGATGCCGGTGATGCCGGCGTCGGTTTCCACGGTCACCACCAGGTCGCTCTGGTTGAACAGCGGATTGGGATTGGCGGGTGAATACACGCGCACGCGCGTGATCTTCATCTTGGCGACGGCGGCGCGGGCCGCCGGCTGCTCGGCCAGGCCGAGAGCGCCAGCCGACGCCACGGATTGAAAGAAAGATCGTCGATTCATCAGCGCTGTACTCTTCCGGATCCGCCGCCCTTGAGGAGCGCGCGGACCTCGTCAACGGTGGTGCGGTTGAAGTCGCCGGGAATGGAGTGCTTGAGGCAACTGGCGGCGACCGCGAATTCGAGCGCATCCTGATGGGTGGGCAGTTCCAGCCAGCCGTAGATCAGACCGCCGGCGAAGCTGTCGCCGCCGCCCACGCGGTCGACGATGTGGGTGATGTCGTAGTAGCGGCTTACCATGAACTGCCGGCGATCGTGCAGGCAGGCCGACCAGCCGTTATGAGACGCGTTGTAAGATTCGCGCAGGCTGATGGCGATGGCCTGCAAGCCGGGGTAGGCGTCGAGCACCATGCCGGCCAGCTTTTCATACTGCGCGGGGTCGAGTTTGCCCGAGTGCACATCCACATCCACCTGGATGCCCAGGGTCATCTGCACGTCCTCTTCATTGGCAATCGCGATGTCCACGTGCTGGACCAGCTCGCGCATCACGTCTACCGCGGGCTTGCCCCACTTCCAGAGGTTCTTGCGGTAATTGAGATCGCACGAAACAGTGAGGCCTTTGGCGCGGGCCTTCTGCACGGATTCGAGCGCGAGGTCGGCGGCCGAGGCGCTGATGGCGGGAGTGATCCCGGTGATGTGGAACCAGCCGGCGTCGGCGAAGACGGTGTCCCAGTCGATGTCGCCGGGCTTGGCCAGGGCGATGGCGCTCCCGGCGCGGTCGTACACCACCTTGGAGGGGCGCTGATTGGCGCCGGCTTCCAGGAAGTAGATGCCCAGGCGGCCTTTGCCGCGGACGGTTTTGGAAGTGTCCACGTTGGCGCGCCGCAGTTCGGCAACGGCGGCGTCCGCAATGGGATTCCCCTCTGGCAGGACAGTGACAAAAGATGCGGGCGAGCCGAATGACGCGAGCGCGACGGCTACGTTGGCTTCGCCGCCCCCGAACGTGGCTACGAACTGGGGAGTCTGCAGGAAACGCTCGAAACCCGGCGGCGCCAGCCGCAACATGATCTCGCCGAAGGTAACGGTTTGTTTGGCCATAACGATGGAATAGGAACGAAACATTATATGTCCTGGCGAGGAAAGGCAGGGGTTCGGGGTTTGGCGACGCGCTGGCGCGCGCAGGATTCTTTTCGAGTCTGGTGGCGGCGGGCCAGGGCGGGGGATTTTGTGAACGCTTTGCTGCGGGCGGAGTTCTGAGGAAAAGCGTTCAGGCTGATAGCAGTACATAGCCACGGATTCACACGGATGCACACGGATAACTCCTTGGTTTTTCAATCCGTGTTCATCCGTGTTTATCCGTGGCTCGATTTCTTTCTCAGTTTCTGCCGCGTCCTATGGCAGGATGGCAAGGCCAGCGACGTTGAAATCGTGGACTACCACTGGAGGAGGAACGCCATGACCATGAAGCCCCCACACCCCGGCGAAACCATCAAGGAGGAGTATCTCGTACCCCTCGGCATGAGCGTCAACGCGCTGGCCAAGGCATTGGTGCCGCGCGCCTGAATGAGATCGTTCGTGGACGCCGCGGCATAACCGCCGATACCGCTCTGCGGCTGGCGCGCTACTTCAGCACCACTCCGGAACTCTGGCTTAACCTTCAGTCGTTCTATGACCTGCGCATGGCGCAGCGGAAGGCTGGCCGGGCCATCGAGCGTCAGGTCACCCCGCGCCAAGCCGCTTAGGAACCTCTCACGGCCACCGCGCCGGTGAAAGAGACTCAGTTCCCCGTGGCCGCCGCGGGCTCCGGCGCGAGCGACACCTTGTTCCAGTCCGGCGGCTCGACCCCCAGCAGGTTGTGCACGAAGTAGTCCTGCAAATAGTGCTGCGTCGCCAGAACGCCCACGCCGTGATTCTGTCCGGGAATGTACAGCATGTCGAAATGCTTGTTGGCCTTCACCAACGCGTTCACCACCTGCAGCGATGACGCCGGGTCCACGTTGTTATCCATCTCGCCGATGATGATCAGAGCCTTGCCCTGCAGGCGGTAAGCGTTGTCCACGTTGGACGACGCGGCGTATTGCGGCCCCACCGGCCACCCCATCCACTGCTCGTTCCACCAGATCTTGTCCATGCGGTTGTCGTGGCATCCGCTGTTGGTCACTACCACTTTGTAAAACTCCGGATGGAACAGCGCGCCGCCCAGCGCATTCTGCCCGCCGGCGGACGTGCCGTAGATGCCCACCCGGCTGAGGTCGTAATACGGATACTTCGCCGCCACGGCCTTGTGCCAGAGGATGCGGTCCGGAAAACCGGCGTCGCCCAGGTCTTTCCAGGCCACGTCGTGGAACGCTCGCGAACGATTGTTGGTGCCCATCCCGTCGATCTGCACGACGATGAACCCGAGTTCCGCCAGCGCCTGCGTGACCGGTATAGCGCTGAAGGTCTTGGGCACGAACGACCCCTGCGGCCCGGCATAAATCTGCTCGATCACCGGGTACTTCCTGCCCGCATCGAAATTCGTGGGCCGCACGATGGTGCCCCAGATATCCGTCTTGCCGTCGCGGCCCTTGGCCACGAACACCTCGGGGTAACGGAAGCCCGCCGCCAGCAGTGCCGACGCGTCGCCCTTCTCCAGGTCCATAATCACCGTGCGATCTTCGGTGCGCCGCAGTTGCGCCACCGGCGGCAGGTCCACGCGCGACCACGCGTCCACGTAATACTCCCGGTCGTGCGAGAACGTCACCGTGTGATTGCCGTCGGCATCCGTGAACCTCGTGAGACCGGTGCCGTCGAAATTGATGCGATAGTAGTGCGTGAAGTAGGGGTCTTCGCCGCGATTCATCCCGCTCGCCAGAAACCACACCTGGCGCTCGGCCTCATCCACCCGGTCCACATACCGCACCACCCAATCCCCCTTGGTGATCTGGTTCTTCACCTTCCCGGGCCCAGGGGGCACCCCTCCATCGTACAGATACAGATGCTCCCATCCGTCGCGTTCCGACGCCCAGATGATCTCCTTGCCGTCCTGGACGTCGTACCGCACTTTCTTGCCGGTATCGGCGGCATTCGCAGTCAACGGGCGATAGTCGATGAACGTCGGACTCTCTTCCGCGATCAGGGCGCGTGCCCTGCCGGTGTGCCCGTCCACTTCGATCACTCGGTAAACCTGGTGCCCGCGCTGGTTGTATTCGAACGTGAAGCCGCGGCTATCCTTCCACCACACCGGCGGCGAAAGACTGTAGGCGTTGGGAAACAGCGCGTTGTCGATTTCAATCTCTTTCTTCGTGGCCACGTCGAACAGCGCCGGATAAGCGATGTCCAGCGCGTCGCCCGGCTTGCGGTACAAGATCGAAGTGTGTTTCGGCTGAATCTGGACGGCGGGCGACGATTCGATGTAGTGCACCTGCCGGTCATAGCCGGGCCGCGTATGATAGGCCGCGATCTTCCGGGAATCGGGCGACCAGGCCACCGACCGCAACGTATAGTAATTCCCCTCCGATCCGTCGAAGCTCAACGGCTTGGCCGGTTCGCTGCTTCCCGCCGGCCGGAGGAACACGTTGAAGTTCTCGATGAGCGCCTCCCATTCGCCGTCGAACGAGGCGCACACCGGCGGCTCCGCGGAAGCTGCGCCCCGCCCGCCTCGCCCTTGGCCCTGCGCCGCTAGGCGAGGACCGCATCCGCTTGCGCCGCGCCCGAAACCGCCGGCCGCACCCGCCCCCTGTTGCGGAGGCGGCTCATACTCCAGCCCATCCACCGGGTCGCCGCCCGTCATCTCGGGAGCCGCGAGCAGTCCTTCGTCTTCCGGCGCGCCGCCCCGCCCGCCCCGTCCCCCGGCAGCCGCCGGCATCGCCTCGCCCCTGGTGCAGACGTAGTCGGTGAGTGTGCACTTCCACAGGAAACCCGCCGCGCCGAACCGGATCGCGCTCTCGTGATCCAAGAACGTGAGCGCGCCGGGCGCCGGAATTCCCGGGCCTCGCCCGCCCGCCGCCGCGCCTCGCCCGCCGGGAGCCGGCGCTAACGGCAAGGCCAGACCCGTGTAGTGCCCGCCGGATGCCGCGTTGATCGCGGCCGCCAGTTTCTCGTGGTCAAAGGCCGGCTTCCTGGTCGCCGCGGCCGCGTCCACCAACACGAATTCCGTCCCCCCGCGGACCGACCGGGTGTACCACAAGCGGTCCGCATCGTCGATCCAGTTCACCGCGCCCGGCACGTTCACCACCAGGCGACGAGCCTTGGTCTCGAGCCCCTGCGCGCGCTGGTAATCGGCCAGCGTCCCTTGCCCCGGCGCCCGCCCCGCAAGCAGGCCTGCCAGCACGGCCACACGAGCAATCGACATCCAGATCTTCATCCGTGTCTCCCCCGGCCATATTTTAGCGCCAGCCCGGCCGCAATCCCCGCTCCTGCTGCGCCGCGTGCTTCTGTCGGCCCGGTCCCGGCTCGACCCCGGCCCCTGTCGCAAGCGCGTTTACCGGACGGATCTGGATCGCCTCTTGGAGCGAACCGGCGCTCGGCACACGGCGAGCACACAGCGCCGCTTGAAACCTCTTATCATGCTCTTGATGTTCGAGATCACGAAAGTCCCCGCGGACGCGCCCGAGGTTACGGAAACGCTCGGAACAAAGGACAAGTTCTGGTACGATGCACAGACCTTTCTATTCAAGCAGGTGCGGCGCGGGACGGGGGAGGACTGGGCAGAGAAGCTATGCGCTGAACTAGCTGGGCAGATTGGCATTCCCCACGCTGAATACGAATTGGCCGAATGGGAATCGCCCGACGGAATCGTAAGAGGAGTCGTAACTCGAAATTTCTGTCCTCCCGGCTCCGCTCTCATTCTCGGCAACGAGTTACTCGGTGCAGTGGCTCAATTCTCCAGATACCGGGTCCCAACCCACACCATCGAACGAGTTCTGAGGACGTTGCAGACCAGGGAACCACGCTTGCCATTGGAATGGACTCCGCCGCCCGGCATTGTGGACGCTGTCGATCTTTTCGTTGGTTCGTTGGATACCTGATGCTCGACACCTTGGTTGGAAATACTGACCGACATCATGAGAATTGGGGCATTGTTGCGTTGCCTGATCGCACCGTTCATCTGGCCCCCACGTTTGATCATGCTTCAAGCCTAGGATGCCACCTTCTGGATGACCAGAGGGTAAAGCGCCTACGAACGGGTGACCGCAACTACGACGTTGCGGCTTTCGCGGCAAAAGCACGATCTGCGCTATATCGCGATGAAGCCCAAGCCCACCCTCTTGCTACTATCGATGCGTTCATTGATGCTGCGCGGTCGAAGCCCCAGGCCGCGCGCTATTGGCTAGGCAGGCTCGATGCCGTCACAAAAGCGGAAGTCGCTATAATTATGAGCGATGTTCCGCGTGAACGCATATCCGATACGGCAATTGAGTTCGCCAGCAGGCTCATACTGATCAACAAGGACAGATTGGTCGAAGCGGGAAAGGATTTGCGGTGAACACGCTCTTTGTTGCCTGGCAGGATCCGGCATCTCGGCGATGGTTTCCAATTGGCCGGCTGGAGGCGTACGGGGATATGTTTGCCTTCTCCTATACGCGAGGTGCACTTCGCGCTCAACGGGAAGCGGGTTTCGGGGCTCTGATGTCATTCCCGGAACTGGGCACGACCTACATTGCCGAGCACCTGTTCCCGCTGTTCTCAAATCGCTTGTTGCCGTCCAGCCGGCCGGAGTACCGAAACTACCTGGGATGGCTGGGCGTTGGGGACACAGAGCGCGATCCGGTGACAATCCTCGCGCGAAGTGGCGGCCGGAAGGCTACGGACACGCTGGAGTTGTTTCCATTCCCCGAACGAAACGAGTGCGGAGAATATGAGATTCGCTTCCTGGTGCATGGACTAAACCGTGTGCCTGATGAGAATGTCAAGCGGGCGATGTTCCTGCATCCAGGCGAGCTCTTGTTCGCTATGCGGGACTTCCAGAACCCAAAAGACCCCGATGCGGTGGCTCTGCGGACGGCTGAGACGTTCGACAAGGATCTCTATGTTATCGGCTACTGTCCGCGCTATCTCCGATCGGAAATCCTGCGCTTGATCGATGCGGGTTCTCTTCCGAAGATTACGGTAGAACGAGTCAACCGGGCTCCCGCTCCTGTTCAGTTTCGCCTTCTGTGCAAAGCGGTCATGAAATGGCCTTCCGGGTTCCAGCCGTTCAATGAGCCGGACTTCCAACCCCTGCCACCAGCGGACGTTAAGCTCGCCGAGATTTCGCTGCCGCCGCGGCATGATCGCAGTTGAATCGCTCGGGTCCGCGTGCCAGTTTCCAGGTCGAGGGAAAGACGAACCAGCCAAGTGCGCCCTCCTTTCCGTGCCACAAAACACCTCGCCCTAAACCAGGCACGCATTTGGCCCATCGATTCCCCCGGGATCGAAGTTTCTGACTTCTCCTGTTCCCCTGTGCCACAATGCCTCTTGATGCGCCGGCGCTCCGCCTTACGCAATCGGATCGAGTATTGTCTCGCGCTGGGCGTCTTGAAATCGCTGGAATGGACGCCCCTGCCGCTGGCGCACGTTCTGGCGCGCATCTACACGCGCCTGCTCGATCTCGCCATTCCGCGCCTCCGCCAGGTGGCTTTCCGCAACCTCGCTCTGGCGCTCCCACAGGCCAACCACCGCCAGATCGTCGACGGCGTCTTCCGTTCGATTGCCCGCCTGCTGGTGACCTTTGCCAGGTTCCCATCCATTGGCCGCGACAACCTCGCGCGCTGGATCCGGCTGGAAGGCGGCGAGCACGTCGCCGACGCCATCCGCCAGGGCCGCGGCGTGCTCTTCGCCACCGCGCACCTCGGCAACTGGGAACTCAGCGCCTATGCCCACGCCCTGCTCGCGTCGCCCATGAACGTGATTGTCCGCCCGCTCGACAATCCCCTCATCGACGCCCTGGTGGAGCGCCGCCGCGCGCTCTCCGGCAACCGTCTCGTGCTCAAAAAGGATTTCGCCCGCGTCATCCTGAAGGCGCTGGCCGCCAACGAGGCCGTGGGCATCCTGATCGACCAGAACGCCTCGCTCGAAAACGGCGTGTTCATCGACTTCTTCGGCATTCCGGCCTGTGCCGCTTCCGGCTTCGCCAAACTCGCCGCCCACAGCGGCGCCGCCGTCATTCCCGGCTTCGCCCTCTGGTCCGAAAAGGAGCGACGTTACGTCTTGCGCTTCTACCCGCCGCTGACCATCTCGGGCGATGCCGCGCGCGATACCCAGCTCCTGCAAAGCAGTCTGGAAGAGGTCATTCGCGCTTATCCCGACCAGTGGCTGTGGATTCACCGGCGCTGGAAGACACGCCCCCCGGGCGAGCCCTCCCTGTACGAAATGCCCCGCAAGCCATCGGGCTCCGAGTGAAGCCTCTGGCTCCCACGACAGCCGCGGCCAACGGCGAGATTCCCTCTGCCGCCTCGGCGCCTGAACCTCTGCATACGGCGAAAGCCCGCTGCCCATTGTCGCGCCGCCAGTTTCTTCGAGGATCGGCCAATGCCTCCAGGGCTCCCGCTCCTGGCCAGCGAGCGTGTTCCCTCGGCCCCCTCGGCGCGCCACCCACGGGGAGGAGGCTGGGGTCTCCAGCCGATCGCACTGTAAACCTCGACGCCTCGGCGGTGAACACCCCCTCGGCGGATCGCCACTATACGAAACACCCCGCAAGCCGTCCAGGCCCGATGGCACACTGTAGTATTCTGTAGCCGGGCCCTCATGATCCCACTCCGGCCATCGCCTTGGAAAAGCGTCCTCTTCGCGCTGGCCCACTCGGCTGTGGCGCTCCTCCTCTCAATGTGGTTGGGACCCTACCTGGCGCCCGATCGCTACGTGCTGTTTCTGGCGGCCGTGTGGCTGAGCGCCTGGTTTTATGGGCGCATCGGCGGATTAACCGCCACCCTCGCCTCGGCCGGGCTGGTGGTCATCTTCTTCCTGCGCCCCCGCCCCTTCTCCGCGCTGGCGCCATCCGGCAATGCGCTCTTCGTCACCATAACGTTTCTGACCATGGCCTTGCTGATTGCCTGGGTCACCGCATCCTGGCAAGAGAGCCGGCAGCTTTTGTCCGCCACCCTTTCGAGCATCGCCGATGCCGTGGTGGCCACCGACCGCGAGGGCCGCGTTACGTTCCTCAATCCCGTGGCCGAAACACTCACCGGCTGGCCGCGCCGCGAGGCACGCGGCAAACGCGCCGCGGAAGTCGTGCGGCTGATCGATGAAAAGACCCGCCGGGAAATCGACAACCCCCTGGTGCGCGCGCTGCGCGACCGCGTGATGGTGGCCATGGACGAGCACACTGCGCTGATCTCGCGCAGCGGCGCCGAGGTGCCCATCGAGCACAGCGCGTCGCCGGTGCGCGACGACGCCGGCGAGTTGCGCGGCGGCATCCTGGTATTCCGCGACGTCAGCAAGCGGCGCCAACTGGAAGAGCAGGCCACCCACGCGCAGAAGATGGAGGCCGTGGGGCGCCTGGCGGGCGGTGTGGCCGGCGACTTTAACAACGTGCTCACCGTCATCACCGGCTACGCCGAACTGCTTCACGCCGAGGTTCCCAACTCCAGCCCCCTCCGCCGCTTCGTGGACGAAATCGTTCACGCGGGCGAGCGTGCCGCCGCGCTCACCCGGCACCTGCGGGCTTTCAGCCGCGGCGGAGCCGGGCAGCCGCGTGCCTTGGATCTCAACACGGTCATCGCCGGCATGGAACCCATGCTGCGCCGCATGCTCGGCCAGGATATCGAGCTCATCCTCCTCACCTCGCGCCGGCTGGGCCGGGTTAGCGCCGACGCCCAGCAGATCGAGGAGGTCATCGTCAACCTGGCGACCAACTCCCGCGATGCCATGCCGCAGGGCGGAAAACTGGTCGTCGAGACCGCCGACGTCGACCTTGACGAAGGGCCCGCCAGCAAAAATCTCGGTCTGCCACCTGGCCCCTACGTCATGCTGGCGGTGAGCGACACCGGCATCGGCATGGACCCGGAGACGCGCTCGCGACTCTTCGAGCCGCTTTTCACCACCAAGCCTCCGGGAAAAGGCAGCGGGCTCGGCCTGGCGACGGTCTACGGAATCATCCGGCAGAGCGACGGCCAGATCACGGCCTACAGCCAGCCGGGCTGCGGAACCATCTTTGAGATCTACCTGCCGCGCCTCACGGAAGCCGCCGAACCGCCGCGCAAAATCCTCTCCAGGGGGTCGGAAACGCTCCTCCTGGTGGACGACGAGGAAGACGTGCGCAAGCTGATGCTGGCCGTGCTCCAGAACAACGGCTACAACGTGCTCGAAGCCAACAGCGGCATCGCCGCGCTGGCCGCATTCGAGAAGAACGCCCACAAGATCGACCTGGTGGTGACCGACATCGTGATGCCGCAGATGACCGGGGTCGAGCTCGGCCGCCTGCTCACGGAACGCGCCCCGGGACTCAAGATTCTCTTCATCTCCGGTTACCGCGACAATCCCCTGGTGGCATCTCTGGGCCAGGCTCGCCGGGACTTCCTGTATAAGCCCTTTACCCCCGACGTGTTCCTGGCCAAGGTGCGGGAAGTTCTGGACGCCGAACCCGAGCCGCACCGCCCGGCGTAGGTCGAAGCGGAAGCGCCTACAATCGGGGTGCATGGCCGGCAAGTGGCTTCGGCGCGTGGGAATCGGCGCTCCGGCTTTCTGTGCGGTAGGGCTTTTGATCTGGCTCGCCGCCAGCCGCCATGCGCCGCAGAAGCGCCCTTACAGAATCGGTTGGGAAATCGATCCGCCGGAGCAATCGCGGGGAGACCACGGCGAGCCCACCGGATTTGCCGTGGATCTGGTGAAGGAAGCGGCTCGGCGGCGCGGAATCCGTATCGAATGGGTCTACCGGCCGGAGAGTTCCGAAGCCGCGCTGCG
>Ga0209517_10010443_pt1 | contig 10336 bp, 8 predicted proteins | sample PeaSoiMetSII2010_FD_187695 | JGI IMG/M metagenome (GOLD analysis project Ga0209517, IMG submission 187695) | Peat soil microbial communities from Weissenstadt, Germany - SII-2010 (SPAdes) (version 2) | ecosystem: Environmental > Terrestrial > Soil > Wetlands > Peat | place: Germany: Weissenstadt... | reverse complement strand
CAATCCTGTTCGGCGCCGCGATGGCGCTCCAGTTCGGCCTGCAAGCGCTCGGAACCGCAGTGCCCTACCAACTCTTCCTCGCGCTGCCGTACGCACTCACGCTGGTAGTGCTAGCCGGAGTCGGCGGTCAAGCCCAGGCCCCCAGTGCGCTCGGCGAGCCATATGTGAGATGAGGGAAATCGTGGCCCTGCTCTGCTTCCGCTGGCGCTCTCTATCTCCCATAATCGAGGTGTGCGTTTGGACGGAAATCACGACTACCGTCCCGATCCGTATAACGCGCCTTGGCATTGCGTTTTTTCGAGACTCTCAGTGAGCGAAGAACATAAGCAGCAGCAAGCAGTCGAACAGGCCTACAGTGAAGGCGATTACCGCCAAACCATAGGGACTGCTCTCTTTGAACTCTTTTGGTTTGGAATAGATATAGGATTTGTTTATCCTGAATCGCATATTGCCGGCCTGTGGGTTGGTGTCGGCGGTCTCTCGATTGCGATCTTCCGTCATGTTCCGTCTCTCCGAACCGCGATGGGCTCAATAGCGCTCTTGCTCGCGTTAGCTTTTGTCGTTCAACCCCACGTGCCACCCATGCCTTTGCCAGAAACCGAAACCCACGGTTGGCTCCTTCCTGCGGACGACCCAACTCCACCAAATGCTTGTTCGAGTTTTGGATCCATTCCCGATGACGCTCTATTGATAGTTGTCGGCTCCGAGGCTGTATGGACGCGAGCGAAGCATAGACCGATTCTAGCGATTGGTGGACACAACATGCTCTCATTCACGAGGGACAACAATGGGATTGCGTTAGACGCTGACTTTTTCGCAAGCACGGGCAACTTAGTTGCTCGTATCGAAAGCACGACTACACCGAATGAATTTCACCTTGTACAGCCAGAATACTCATACTCAAAACGACCGGACCGAAGTTCTCTTGAAGTGTATGACAAGCGAGGCAACTCATTGTTCGCCGTGCGATACATCAATCCGCATACACTTAGCATCAAGGGAACCTTTTATTCACGGGAACCCGGCAGCGGAAAGGTCGTGATTACGGACAACACGATGGTCCTTAACTCGCCCTCCGTTCACAATGGTATTTCCTATGGAAATTGCGGAGCAGCAATGCCAGCCAGTGAATTCGCGATCTATAGCTTCTAAGGGGAACTCCCGTTTCATCGATACCGTGTCTACGCCTAAGCAGAAGAAAGAGAGCCGCAGGCCCAAGGACCATATCACGCTGCGAGGCCCATATGTCGGATGTTGAATCAGCGAGGTATTGGCTTGCTTGGATCGAGCGCGGAGGCACTATCGCTCTGCTGCTAGTTGCTCTCGGTGTTGGATATGAATTCGTGGCCGACAGGCTGGCCGCACCGTTGCGCAGGACAATTGAGACCGCGCGGGAAGCCCAAATAGCTGTGCTGAACAAAGACGTAGAGGATGCAAAGCTAAAACAACTTGAAGCGGAACGCGACTTAGAAACACTCAGGACAAAAGTATATTGGCGCCACATCGGACAAGGTAAATTTCTCGACTCCCTGAGAGGCAAGCCCAAGCCGACGAAGGTGGACATCCTATATTTGAGAGATGATGTTGAATCGTGGAACCTTGCCTGTGAAATCCATCTTTGTCTCCACATGGCGGGCTGGCCTGTATCTTGGCCGCCAGAGCCAATCAAACCGAGAGAGGACGTTCCTTTTTCGCACTTTCCATCGGTCTTGGGCGTTGGTGGTAGCCCGGGTTTTGGAGTCGCATTAGTTACCAGCGACGTTGATTTTAAGGTTTCCCCGTGGACCTGGGACGAGGATAAAACCGCTTTCGGTGCCTTGGTGAAGGCATTCAGGGAATCTTTAGCTGAGCCAGTGATTGTCAACCGACTGGCCCCTGAGGAAGGTACGTTGCCTGCTGGCGTTATTCGGATAGTGGTAGGTCCGAGAAACCCGCACTTGGCATATGCGAAGCCACACACACAATGAGTAAATACGCACAACCGATCCTGTGCTTCTTCTGCCGCCCATGCCGCCAGTACGAGTAGAAAACGCAGCCGCACTACCGGGCGCAGGAGCGCCGAAGGCCAAAGAAGCCGCCGCAGCCGAGCAGCAGCCCCAGCAGCAGGGCTAATACAGCCGAGCCACGGCGGGAAACCGGTCTGCCGCTAGGGGTGTAGCGCCCTTGGGGCTGATAGTTTACTCGGGGGAATTCCCCCCATAGTGTCGTAGTCAGTTTACGATGATAAATCGCTGCTCGACTTGCATGTTAGCGGTGGCCATTGGCTTTAAGACGGCTCGGCGAGAGGGAAGCTTTCTTTATGAAACAATTTGTTTGCCCGAAATGCGGAAGCGATCACATCAAAGAGCTGTCAATCTGCGTCGTGACGCACGAGGTGATCAAGTGGAGTGATTCGGGCGAGCCCGAGGACTACGCGCAAGGCGAAGTCGATTGGGAATCTGATATGCCCTACGTTGCGCTGCGTGGTCCCAAGGCTCGGCCCGGCCTTACGCTCGAATGCGGCCTCTGCGGCGAGCAATTCCGTAAAGCCAAGCGGATCGATCCGCGACGCGCGACCAAGATTCCCAGACAACCCTCACCCGGCGCGTAGCGAGCTTACGCTCGCACGCGCCGACCTCTCCCTGGTCAGGTAGAGGTGAGGAGGGCGAGCGTTGTTACATCGAAGCGCGCGTGCCTTCGCCGCCGTCTATTATTAGTAGCGCGCCCGTGATGTAGCTGGCTGCGTCCGAGGCCAGGAAGATACACGGGTAGGCGATCTCCTCGACCCGGCCGAAGCGTTCGAGCGCGCGGGTCTTGGCGACCATCTCTTTCATCTTCGGATTCGGCCATACGCGCGCGCCGGCTCCTTCGGTTTCGATCGGGCCGGGCGCGATACAGTTGACGCGGATTCCGAGCATGCCCCATTCAGAGGCCTGCGAAACCGTCAGGTTGATCACGCCCGCCTTGGCCGCGCCGTACGGCAGCATGAACGAGGAGCCGTGAACCCCGGCCGTGGACGATATATTGATAATCGAGCCGCCGCTTTTCTGCTCGATAAACTGGCGCGCCGCCGCCTTGGAGCAGAAGAACGTGCCGTCGAGATTGATGCCCACCACCGCCTTCCATCCGTTGGGCGACAGGTTGAGGCTCGGCGACGGGATGCTGGCGCCGTGATTGTTGATCAGCACGTCGACGCGCCCGAAGACCCGCACCGCCTCGGCCACCATCGCGTCGCACGCCGCCGCGTCGCGCACGTCGCATACGGTCATCTCGCATTTGCCGCCGGCCTTGCGAATCGCGTCGCGCACGGGTTCGAGATGCTCGGTCTTGCGGCTCGCGATCAGCACCGGCGCGCCGCGCGCGGCGAACTCGCGCGCGATCGACTCGCCGATCCCCGTCCCGCCGCCGGTCACGATCGTCACTTTGCCTTCGACGCTGAATACGTCTTTCAAGTGGGAATCCTCCTGAAGCTGTCTGCGAGCGAATCTAGCCTGTCTTGAGATTTGGAAAAAGCCTCGCGATTTGGAAAAAGCCTCGCGTCGGCGCGGGATCGGCCCAGTCGCCGCGAAGCCAACCGGGTCGCCGCGCAGCTAACGGGTCGCGTTGATGCCGCATCGTCAAGCATAATTGATTCCGATGGGATTGCTGCATCCCGCCGCGATGCTTGCCCTGATCGCCGCAGTGCCGGCGCTCGTGCTCGCCTATCTCGCCCGCGAGCGCCCGACGCGCGTGACGGTCTCCAGTGTGCTGGCTTTCCGCGCCTTGCGTGGTCCGCGCGCCGAGGCGTTTGTGGGCCGCCCGCGCTTTAACTGGATGTTCTTCGTCGAGTTGCTGATCCTGGCGCTCGCCGTGCTGGCGCTCGCCGCGCCGTACATGACCAGCCGCCAGAATCCGATCGCCGTGATGCTCGACAATTCGGCCGCGATGCGCGCGCGGCTCGCCTCGGGCCAGACCCGGTTCGAGGCCGCGCGCGATCGGCTCGCCGCCGCGCTTGGCGACGAGCCCGACGCGGGCGAGGTGAGCCTGTACGTCACCGCGCCGGTGCCCCATCGCGTGGCCGCACCGTTTCAGAGTGTGGCCGCAGCGCGCTCGGCGATCGAACGCGAGCAACCGTGCGACGCACCCGATGATCCAGGGGCGCTGGCGCGAACGCTCGGCGAGCTGGCTTCGGGCGCGCACTTCGCCCGGGTAATCTTCGCCGGGCAAAATCCGCTCGATACGCCGCTGCCTCCGCGCCTGCATGCGATCAATGTCGGCGGCCCGATTCCGAACTACGCGATCGGTTCCTTCGTATTGCGGCGCGAGTCGTTCGGCGCGCCGACGCTTCGCGCCCGTCTTACGATCGCCAACTTCAGCTCGCATCCGGATACGCTTGAAGTCGCGATCAGCGGCGACGGCCGCGCGCTCTCCCGCTCGCAGGCTCGGCTGGAGGCCGGTGAAGTCGGCTCGCTCGATTTCCCTGCGCTCGCGACGGCCCAGGTATATCGCGCGGAGCTCACGCCCGCCGACGACTTCGCGCTCGACAATGTCGCTTATGCGACCGCCGGCGCACTCAAGCCGGCCGAGATTTTGTTCGTCAGCCCCGTTCCCGCCGACGCCGCCGGTCTTTCCGCGCTGCCGGGCGTCAAAATCCGGACGCTCAGGCCCGACCAGTTTTCACCCGGCGACATGGCCGGCGCCGACCTGGTGATCTTCGAGTATGCCCTCCCCAAGGAGATGCCGCCGGTCAACGCGCTGCTCGTGATGCCGCCGCCGGGTGACCCGATTTTCGGCTTCGCCGTCGCGCCTTGCGACCATGCCGGGATCGCCGGATGGCGCACGCCCGACCCGCTCACCGACGCCGTCAACTTCCGGTTGATCGAGCCGGGCCGCGGCGAATGTTTCGGCCTGCATCCCTGGATGGCGCCGATCGTCAGCGGCAGCCAGGGCGGTCTGATGATTGCGGGCGAGCGCGCCAGCCATCGTTTCGTCGCGACCGGCTTCAATCCGTTTCCCTACCTCGGAAAGAAAAACCTCCCGATGTCGGTGCTGACGCTCAACATGCTGAGTTACCTGGCCGGGCTGTCGGCCGACACCACCGGCTTTCGCACCGGCGAGCCGTGGCCGATGCCCGCCGGTGTGACCAAAGTCACGCTGCCCTCGGGCCGCGAAATCGCGGTCAAGCCCGGCACGTTCTTTACCGACACGACCGAGCAGGGGGTTTACCAATTGGCGGGCGACGCGAGCGCACCGCAGACGCTACGAGCCGTGAACCTCGCCGACCTGGCCGTCTCCGATCTGCAGAACACGCCGGCGCTCAGGCTTCAGACCGCCCCGGAAGCCGCCGGCGAATCGCAGTTCACGCGCCAGGTTTCACTACAAGGATGGTTGCTGATCGCGATTCTCGCGCTCGCCCTCGCCGAGGCGATCGTCGCGTATTGGCGGCGGCGCCCGGCCGTCCAGGTCATGTCATGAACTGGCGGATGTTTTTCAGCGAGCTCAGTTTCGCGCATCCGAACGCGCTCTACCTGCTGGCAGCGATCGCAATCGTCGCGGCGTGGTGGCTGATTCGGACCGGCCGCCGCGCTGCCGCGCCGATGGTTCGCGCGATCGTGCTCGCGCTGTTCGTGCTCGCACTGGCGGGACCCGAATCGGTCTATCGATACGAAGGGACGACGCGCCCGGCCGTGATCGACGCCTCGAACAGCATCACGCCTGCGATGCGCGCTTTCGGCGCGGGCCTGCTCTCCGATCAACTGAAGCTCCGCCCCGAGGACCCGGCGATAATTTTCGCGAGCGCTCCGCTTTCCACGACCGCCGGTCAGGCGATCTCGATGCTCACCGGCGCCAGCGGATGCAAAGCTTGCGGCCCCGAGGCGACCGACCTCGAAGCCGCGCTGGCCAGGCTCGCCTCCGATCCCGACGCTGCCGGCGGCCCCGCGATGCTGGTGACCGACGGATGGGAGAATCGCGGCGACGCGGAGCGGGCGCTCAGCGCGCTGGTCGCGGCGCGGATCCGGCTCTACGTCTTCACGCCGGAGGGCGCGGGTCAGGAGCCGAACGTCGCGATGACCGAGCTGGCGCTGCCGCGCGCGCTCTCCAAAGCGGAGCCGTTCGCGCTCGGAGTCACGCTCGCAAATCTCAACCCGGTCAAGGCTGCGGGCACGATCTCGGTTTACGAAAACGACCGGATGGCCGATCAGCGCGCGGTTGAGCTTCCGCCCGGGGAGCAGCGCTTCGATTTCCCGATGCGCTCGGAAGGCACCGGGCTAATCTCGTATCGCGCGGTCTTCAAGCCGGCCAATCCCGCGCTCGACGTCTATCCCGAAGACGACTCGCTCCAGGGCTGGGTCGGGATCGGAGCTCGCCGCCGAGTGTTGATCCTCAGCGCGGTCCAGAAAGACGCGCGCTATCTGGAAAACGTGGTGCGCCGTCTGGGCCTGGAACCGACGGTGATTACGCTGGCCGCCACGCAGTTCAACGGCACCCCGAGCGGCTACGACGCGGTGGTGCTCGATAACGTCGCGCGCGCGCGCCTGACGCCCGCCGCCGACAGCGCGCTTAAAAGTTACGTCGAGCACGGCGGCTCGCTCATCATGGTCGGCGGCGACCAGAGCTTCGGGCTCGGCAGCTACGAAGGCAGCGAAATCGCCCAGGTGATGCCGGTCGTGATGAAGCCGCCGGAGCATAAGCAGACCCAGCGCGCGATGGTCCTGATAATCGACAAGTCGGGCTCGATGGGCCGCGACAACAAGCTGGTCTACGCGAAGGCAGCCGCCCGCACCGTCACCAAGGCGCTTCGGGATGACGACCTGGTCGCCGTGATCGGGTTCGACTCGCAGCCGTTCGTGATCGTGCCGCTCCAGCCGCTCAAGGACACGCGCCCCTACTTCGACCAGATGGTCGAGCGCCTCAAGGCCAGAGGCACCACCTTTCTGCTGCCCGCCCTCAAGGAGGCCGAGCGGACGCTGGCGGCCAGCGGCGCGTCGATCAAACACGTCGTGATCCTCACCGACGGCGAGACCGGCGGCACCGCCGACCAGTACTACGATCTGGTTTCCAGCATGCATCACGACGGCGGCGCATCGATTTCGACGATCGCGGTCGGCCGGCAGGCGAATCTCCGGCTGCTGGACTCGATCAGCAAGTATGGCGGGGGAGCGTCGTACCAGACCGACAGCGCGTCCGACCTGCCGGAAATTTTTCTTGAAGACGTGAAACAGCACGGCGGCGAGCTCACGATGGTCGAGAAACAGTTCGAGCCCCGCAGCCACGCTCTGGACCCGGTGCTGAAAGACCTCGCCGGCCGCCAGTTGCCGCCCCTCAAGGGTTACGTGAGCACCGACTTGAAGCCGCATGCGACGATGGACCTGTTCGTCGATCGGAGCGGGCGGCGCGAGCCGGTGATCGCGAGTTGGAAGTACGCCGCCGGCAAGGCGATGGCGGTCACCACCGACGCCAGCGGCCGATGGTCATCGGAGTGGATCAGCGCGGGCATGTTCGGGCAGGTCTGGGACCGCCTGCTGACCTGGATTACGCCCGAATCAACCGAGGCGCAGAACTTCGATATCGCGCTCGGCTATCGCTCGGGCCGCCTGCAGATCAAGCTCACCGATTACGGCGAGCATCCCGAGCGCGCGGCGCGTCTGGTCAGCGCGTCGGTTGCGGGCCCTGGCGGCCTCAGGAGCGAAGTGATCCTATCGGAGGGTGCGCCGGGCGAGCTGTCGGGCAGCGTCGAGGCGCCGAGAGCGGGCGTGTATTACATCACGCTCAAGTCCACACCCGGCCTCAAAGAGCAGACCTTCCCGCCGCTCGCCTACACCGCGAGTCCCGCCGCGTTCGCCGAGATCCCGCGCCCGGAGCCGAACTACGGATTGCTCGAGCATCTCTGTTCGGCGACCGGCGGCAGGCTCAACCCCGAGCCCGGCGAGCTGGCGCTCGCGCGACCGATGCTCGAGCGGCGCGCGACGCTCAGCGCATGGCCGATCGCGATCGCGATGGTGCTCCTGATCGCCGAAGCGCTCATCCGCCGCCTCACGTTCTAAGCCGCGTCCTGTCAGAGATGCGATTCCGAAATCAGCCGCGCTTCTCAACGCGGAGGCATTAGACATTTTGCCCGAATGGGAGTATATTGCTTATGAAACTTGGGCCATGGCATTGAGACAAGTTGCCGACATTAGGCAGGGGGCGAAACCGCGTACAGCCTAAGTGCTATGCGCGTCCGACCGGCGGCCGCCCAGACGTGACCGCCGGTCGGAGTCCTGGATGAAGGGCAAGAGGAAATAGCGCCGGAACAATTTTCGCCCACCAGCCGATCTTGAGCGACGTTGCTGATGAGCAGTGATTTTCGATAAACTCCACCGCCACGGGCTGAGGAGGTACAGCGATGTCAAAAGAGTTGCAGGTTCTTTTGGATGCCGCGCGGAAGGTCACGATGACTTCGGACGAACACGAACAACAACGCCGAAGCTTCGCCTATGGGAACACGCACATTGAAAACGAGCGGATCACCAAAGAGACGATAAATAAAGCAGCAGAATCCCTAGCCGGGGATGATTCCGACTAAAGAAGGCGAGCGAGCCAGTCAGCCCGTAAGGGCGGAACTGCCGACAGACCCAGAGCAAATTGCGCTCATCGAAGCGCGGAATGGTCTTCGGCAGTTCGACGCCATGCGCGCCCTCATCCGCGAGTCGATAACTTGTCCTCCGTTCAAGCTCCGTCCATCCCAAATCCTAAGCCTAAATCGCGTTGCAATTGAGGGTCTGAACCCCTTCCCCGGTGTATATCGACCGGGCGAAATGAAAATCAGTTACAGTCGCCATATTCCGCCACCGCCAGAACTTGTCCCGCGCATGACCGAGGATATGTGTGATTACATCAATGAGAATCTGATCGGCAAGCCGCCGATTCACTTGGCGGCCTACCTGCTTTGGCGAATCAATTGGATCCATCCGTTTGACGACGGAAATGGAAGAACGGCGCGAACAATTTCCTACGCTGTTCTGTGCATCCAGCTAGGATACGAACTGCCTGGAACGCTGACGATTCCTGAACATATCGCCAACGATAAGAAGCCGTACTATAGGGCGCTCGAGACAGCCGATGAAGCGTATATGAAAAAGATAATCGACGTGGGTGACTTGGAAAATTTGCTGTCCGAGATGCTCGCGCGTCAGCTCGTACAGATTCAAGAAAAGGCCGTCGGTCGAAAGCTCCAAGGCTAGGGGCATTTGACCCCATTTTCGAGGGCGCTAGCCTGATGACACGCGGTTGGCCAACCGCATCGAACACCTCACTTCTTCACAGGTCGCTTGTGGATGTTTGTTGGCTTGCTGACTTTTTTGGCCGGGTGCCCCCAGGGAGAGGGAGTCAGATGAGGAGAGAAAATCAGGGGAGCCTTGCGAATCGCTGACTGATTCGGAACGCTAGCGCGGCTTTACCAGTTGCCGATCGAATTCCGTCCGAAGCGCGCCCAGCGTATCGACCTGCTCGGGGTCCTTGTCGTCTCTGATTCTTACGATGCGGGCGAAGCGTAGCGCCATCCCGCTTTGATAGCGTGGGCTGCGCTGGATATCGCTGTAGGCGACTTCGACCACGACCTCGGGGCGGACGAAAACGGTGCCGCCGCGCTCATCGGTCTTGAGCGCCCCTAGCCGTTCGGTCATCGCGCGAAATTCCTCGTCCGTGAGGCCCTTGAAGGTCTTGCCTACCTCGAGCAGATTGCCGCTCGATTCATCGCGCGCGGCCAGATGGTAATTCGAGAGCCATCCCTTGCGCCGCCCGTAGCCCCAATCCGCCGCTACGATCACCAGGTCGAGCGTGCGCGCGTGCTTGATCTTGAGCCATCCACGTCCCCGCACGCCCGGCGTGTAGCGGCTTTCGAGCGCCTTGGCCATCACGCCCTCGCCGCCCGCTTCGATCAATCCCGCGTAAAACGCCTCGGCCTCGGCGAGCGAGGCCGGCAAGCTTCGGTCCGGCAGCTCCAGGCCCGCCTCGGCGGCAATCGCCGCCAGCGTCGCGAAGCGCTCGCGGTAGGGCCGATCGATCAGCAGCTCGCCGTCGAGCGCGATCAGGTCGAAGACGAACAGACGCAGCGGCTGCTCGGCGCGCAACCGCTCGACGTCGCGCACGCGGCCGAAGCGGCGCATCACCTCCTGAAAGGCGAGCGGCCGTCCGTCCGCGTCGATCGCGATCACTTCGCCGTCGAGGATCGCGCCGCGGCTGTTGAGGCTTCCGGCGGCCTCGACCACTTCGGGCAGGCTCTGCGTAATTTCGTTGAGGCGCCGCGAGAAAATCCGGACGCCGCCGGGATCGCAATGGATCTGCACGCGCGCGCCGTCGAGCTTCTGCTCCAACGCGATCGCCGGGCCCAGAATCG
>Ga0209517_10010442_pt1 | contig 10338 bp, 10 predicted proteins | sample PeaSoiMetSII2010_FD_187695 | JGI IMG/M metagenome (GOLD analysis project Ga0209517, IMG submission 187695) | Peat soil microbial communities from Weissenstadt, Germany - SII-2010 (SPAdes) (version 2) | ecosystem: Environmental > Terrestrial > Soil > Wetlands > Peat | place: Germany... | reverse complement strand
GATGGGTTCGCAGACCCGAAAATGAATCCGCGGGACACCAGCGGATGCAGCCAGAACCCTTCCCCAATCACAAAATCACTGGGACTGGAGAGAACCTAAGTCGCGGAGTCCATTTTTCCGCAGCCTGCTAAGTAGCGATTGGCTAAAACTGTCTGTGCCCGTATAGGAGGCTTACAGAAATGCGCGGAAAATTAATGTGCGGTCTGATCGCGGGTTTGATGCTTGTCTCGCAGCTGTGCGCCCAGACTGCCCAGGTTCCTACGTCGGTTGATTCAACTTTGGTGCTGGATGCTGCTGGTCCCGAGCAACGGAAGTCACTGGGCGCAATTTATCTGATTGTGTGCCCGGGAGCTAGTGCGGGAACCGGATTCCTGCTTGAATCGGGTGTCGTTGTCACGAACGCTCACGTTGTCGGCACCTGCAACGACCAAAACCTGTTCGGTCTCACAGCCGAGAACCACCAGATTAAATTTCGCAAGGTTATTCCCGACACGCGCCGCGACCTAGCTCTACTTGTGCCCAGTAGCGCTATGAAAGGAGGGCTGAAACTTGCGAGCAAGGATAGCCCCGTCCCGGGTACGACGGTTTCAACGTGGGGCTATCCGCTTCTGTATAACGGCACGTCCCCGCTGCTCAGCGTGGGGTACGTTTCCGGTTATCGCAAGGACGACTCGAGCGGCTCATCAGTGAAGCACATCGTCGTGAACGGTGCCTTTAACCATGGCAATTCAGGCGGGCCGCTCCTAGTTGCTCACAGTAACGAAGTTATTGGAATCGTGGTGCTCACTTATCACTTTTATCCTCCTGAGGTGAAAGCAATTATCGACAGCCTGAGCAAGCTGAATAGCGGCTTTATGATCGGGAGCCGCCTCAAGCCTGACGGAACAACTGAGCATTTCAGCGAGGCGCAGGTTACCGCCATGGTCTTGGAGGAGTTTTACGAGAAAACCCAGGTCATGATTGGGGAGGCTATTTCTGCGTCGGAATTAGTCGCGGCCCTCAAGGAACACGCAGCGGAGTTACCGAAGGTGGATGCCGTAAAGGATGCCGGTCGGTAAAGCCGGGTTCCGGGCACCACGGCCTTCGGACGAAGGTATCTCGGAGGACTTCTCATAAGAAAACTTGGTGTTTGCCCGTTCCTTAGCGTTTTATGTTCCGCTTCGGCCATTCCGTTCCAACTGGTTGATTTCACGCAGGATGGCTGAAATCAGCCACTCGTCCTCCCGCAACTTTTCTCCTCGATCCGAGTTCAAGTGAGTAGGCGCTTCAGAGGAAACAGAAAGCTGAAGGACCTCATGCTCCGGCGAATCGAAGGAACGAATCGCCGAGCGGAACGAAAGGGAGGTTCACCATGAAATACCTGAGATATGTTGCACTGCTTGCCCTGCTGACGTTGCCGCTTGCGTACTCGCAGGCTGAGGTCAGGGTCGGAGTGGGCGTTGGAATTGGCGTCGGCGGCTATGTGGCTGGCCCGCCGGTCTGCGCTTACGGATATTACCCGGACTATCCGTATACTTGCGCGCCCTACGGCTACTACGGTCCGAGCTGGTTCGCGAACGGGGTCTTTATCGGCGCAGGCCCCTGGTACCACGGCTGGGGACATCCATATTACGGACGTCCTTATGCTCGCGGCTTTGTGGGACATGGTTTTGCGGGACACGGCCCGGCGGTTGGGCGCGGCTTCGCAGCACGCGGCCCGGCCGCAGACTTCCACGGAGGGTTCCGCGGCCGCCGCTAACCTGATCGGGTCATCTAACCGTCGGGCCATCGAAGTTCAGAGGCCTTTGACTCTAAATGACCCGCTGGCCCGATCACCTGATGACCCGCTCAATACGAACGGCTGGCATGACAAATCTGCCAGCCGTTTTTTTGTTTTCCCCAGCGCAGCGCTGGCGGGCTTTGCCCGCCTGGACAGCCGAGGGCGGCTGTTCCTGCGCGAGATTGAAGAACTACGCTGCCAGGCGCTTCAGGATTTCCTTGCCCAGTTTTTGCGCCTCGCCGAAAGATTTCTGGTATTCGACGAAGATGCGGTTCAGTTCTAGCGACTGGTCGGCGCTGAGCTTGCGGCGCAGCATCATGTCGCGCACGTGGACGGGATTGGGCAGGGTCGCGTCTTCGGTCAGTTCTTCAAGGGCGGTCGCGGGATTGTAGTGGTACATGCATTGCATTGTATCGCCGCGGGTAGTGTTTCTGAGCCGTCGGTTTTAAGTCATTAGTTATTCAGTCGTCAGCGGCCAGTCTTACCACTTGACGCCTGCGAACTAAGAGCACGTTTTTTGGCCGAGCGGGCCCGGCTGAGCACCGCTTCTACTGCGGCCGCCAGGCGACCGGAGCTCTTGTCGAGTTCCAGAGTGGACTTCTCGAAGTAGGCCGCCGCGCCTTCGCTGAGGAGTTTTTCCTCGTTCTTCTGCGACAGGCTGGTCAGCACGATGACCGGAATGTCCATGGTAGCGGGATTTGCTTTCAGGGCTTTTAGGACGTCCGGGCCGCTGATCTTGGGAAGCATCATGTCGAGCAGGATGATGTCGGGCAGTTTGTCATTGGCGACCCGCAACGCTTCCTCGCCGTCGGCGGCGGTGCTGACCTGGTAACCGGCTCTGGACAAAGCGCGCTCATTGGCTATGCGGAGAAACTTGCTGTCCTCGACCAACAGCACTTTGGAGTTCACAGCCACGCGCAACCTTCCTGTGGGTTCATCGGCCAGACAGCGGAAAACTTGAGGGGCGGCGCTAGCCCGGCCCCTAAAGGAGCGTCTGATCTTGAGAGTTACGGTATCGCTAAAGCGATGCCCTGATACGAAACATGAGGGCGGCTCGCGCCGCCCTCTCTGAGAACCGAGAACTGACAGCTGACAGCCGGTCCTACGTTCCTTCCGACCAGCTTGCCAGGTATTCTTCCTGCTCCGAGGTTAAGCGGTCGATCTTGATGCTAAGCGATTCCAGCTTTAGCTTGGCCACGCGTTTGTCGAGTTCGACCGGAACCGGGTAGACCTTCTTTTCGAGGGAGGCGTGGTTCTTCACCATGTACTCGCAGGAAAGCGCCTGGTCGGCAAAACTCATATCCATCACCGAGGCGGGATGCCCTTCGGCGGCGGCCAGGTTGATCAGGCGGCCTTCTCCCAGCAGGTTGATGCGGCGACCGTCTTTCAACGAGTACTCGTCGACAAAGGCGCGCGTGGTGCGCTTGGAGGACGACAACTTTTCGAGCGCCGGGATGTCAATTTCGACGTTGAAGTGGCCCGAGTTCGAGATGATGGCGCCGTCTTTCATGACTTCGAAGTGCTGCTTGGCGAGTACGCTCTTGTTGCCGGTGACGGTGCAGAAAACGTCGCCGAGTTTGGCGGCTTCTTCCATGCTCATCACGCGGAATCCGTCCATGACCGCTTCCAGCGCTTTGGTCGGATCAATTTCGGTCACGATGACTTCCGCTCCCGCGCCGCGTGCGCGCGAAGCGAGGCCGCGTCCGCACCAGCCGTAGCCGGCGACTACGAACTTCGATCCTGCGAGCAGGAAATTCGTGGCGCGGATGATGCCGTCAATGGTCGATTGCCCGGTGCCGTAACGATTGTCGAACAGATGCTTGGTGTCGGCGTCGTTGACGGCCATGATCGGATACCCGAGCACGCCTTCCTTCGCCATCGCACGCAGGCGAATCACACCGGTGGTGGTTTCCTCGGTTCCGCCAATCACGTTCGCCAATTCCGCCTTGCGCTTGGTGTGCAGCACCGACACCAGGTCGGCGCCGTCGTCCATGGTCATCTGCGGCTTGTGGTCAACCGCCGCCATGATGTGCGAGTAGTAGGAGTCGCTGTCCTCGCCCTTGATGGCGAAGACGGGAATGTTGTAGTCGCGAACCAGGCTGGCGGCCACATCATCCTGAGTTGACAGCGGGTTCGAAGCGCACAACGCCACGTCCGCGCCGCCGTCGCGCAGCGCGATCATTAAATTTGCGGTCTCGGCCGTCACGTGCAGGCAAGCCGAAACGCGGATGCCCTGGAGCGGCTGGTTCTTGATGAATTCCTTGCGGATGATCTGCAGCACCTTCATCGACTGGTTCGCCCACTCGATGCGTTTCTTGCCCAGATCAGCCAGTTCAAACCCCTTAATGTCGCTGCTAATCGATGTCGTAGCCATTTTTCTCCCTATCCCCGAATGATGACGGAATAAATCTTATGCGGCTTGTACTCTGTAGAAGCGCTGTTCGCTCTTCGCTGTTGGCGATTCGCTAAAGGCTAAGAGCTAAAAGCGAACAGCGATCAGCGAACAGCGCTTTCCTCCGTGGTGAAGAACTATTTCCTTGCCCCGGCCGGTTCCCGCTTCACGCAGGCGTCCAACGCCAGTTTGGCGGCTTTGTCGGTCGCTTCCCAGGTGAAATCGGGGTCGCTGCGGCCGAAGTGTCCGTAGGCCGCCGTCTTACGGTAAATCGGACGGCGCAAATTCAGCGCCTCGATGATCTCACGCGGCTTCAACTTGAAGTTCGCCCGCACCAGGTCCGGAATCAGATTGACATCGATCTTCTCGGTTCCGAAAGTATCCACAAGGACGCTGACGGGTTCAGCAACCCCGATGGCGTAAGCGAGTTGCACCTCGCAGCGGTCGGCGAGGCCGGCGGCCACGATGTTCTTTGCTATATAGCGCGCCATGTAAGCCGCGGAACGATCGACCTTGGTCGGATCCTTGCCGCTGAAGCACCCGCCGCCGTGGCGTCCCATGCCGCCGTAGGTGTCCACGATGATCTTGCGTCCGGTCAGTCCGGTGTCGCCCATGGGGCCGCCGATCACGAACCGTCCGGTGGGATTGATGTGGTACTTGGTGTCCTCATCGAGCAGGTGGGCGGGAATCACGGCCTGGATCACGTGCTTCAAAATGTCGGCGCGCAGTTCGTCGTTGCCGACAGTTTCGGAATGCTGAGTGGAGACGACGACCGCATCCACGCGCTTCACTTTGCGCTGCGCGTCGTATTCGACCGTGACCTGCGATTTTCCATCGGGTCGCAGGTAGGGGCAGGTGCCATTCTTGCGAACTTCGGCAAGCTTCATGGTGAGCTTGTGGGCGAGTGAAATCGGAAGGGGCATCAGTTCAGGGGTCTCGTTGCAGGCGAAACCGAACATCATGCCCTGGTCGCCGGCGCCGCCGGTATCCACGCCCAGGGCGATATCGCCGGACTGCTTGTTGATGCTCGAAATTACGGCGCACGTGTTGGAGTCGAAGCCGTACACCGCGTTGTCGTAGCCGATCGATTGCACAACGCCGCGCACCAGGTTCTGGAAGTCGACGTAGGCTTTGGTAGTGATCTCGCCGGCGATCACGACCAGGCCGGTGCAGGTCAGGGTTTCACAGGCGACGCGGCTGTTCGGATCTTCACGCAGGCAGGCGTCGAGAATGGCATCGGAAATCTGGTCGGCGATCTTGTCCGGATGTCCCTCGGTTACGGACTCCGAGGTAAACAGAAAACGATTGGTTGCTGGCAAGCTGGCATCTCCTCAAGGTAACTTCGAGCCTTTTCTTCGGATAAGGGAGGCTTATGAAGCCAAGGGCTCTTGACCGGGGTTTGGCTTAATCTTCATCCAAACGGTATCAGAGATGACCTGCTAAACGCAACGGAATTGGCTGGGCCCAAAGGGAGCTGACATTGGGTGGGAGCCAGCTGGCATTGAACGGTGGAAGTCGGGCGGCAAATGGAAGAAAAAAAGAGACAAACTTAAGGTGTCGAAGGCGGCGCCGGGGCATTCGGTAACACTCCTCGAGGACCAAAAGTAACTGTCTTGACCTCCCCGAGTTCGCCCCCGATGTCGAGCTTCTTTCCGTTGAATCGAAAGTCGACGCCGCCGGCGTTTCCAACCTTGACGATGATTTCTTTCCGGCCTCGGATCGCACGCTCGCTGCCCGCGGCCAAAAGTTCGGACGTGCTAGTGCTGCCGTCGGCGGTGATCGAGATCCAGGATTCTTCGCGGGCCTGGATGACGACCGTGAACTCGCCTGGAGCTGCGGCGGGGGCGGCCGCCGATAGGTTCTGAGGTGTTTTGGGGGCAACGGACGAGACCTTTTCGCTGGATGCGCTGGGGGGGATGGTCGCGGGCCGGACGGACGGGGCAGATCCTCCTGTCGGCGAACCAGTTGCCGGCGAGCTAGTTGTGGGCGAGTTTGCTGTCGGTGAACCAGGTCTGGGCGAAGCGGCGCCACTGTCTTCGCCTGACACTCCGCGTGATAGTTCGCCTGATACTTGCGTCGCGGCCGTTGTTGGAGTCGGCCGAACTGACTGTCTCGCCTCCTCGCGACGGCGATGGCTCCAGAGGGAGAGTGCGAGCGCGATTACGAGAAGAAGGGCGGCGAACAGGCCCCAGGGTAGTTGGCGAGCAGGGGCGTCGGAGATCGCTTCCAGGCGGTTGACGTTCTCTGCATTCTCGCGCGCTAGGTCTTCGTGCGCTGCGATTTCGGTCGAAACGGGAGGGGCGTCGCCGGAAGCTTGCAGGTAGTCGGCAACGGCTTGATCTTCGTCGAGGCCAACGCAGCGGGAATAGGCGCGGACAAAGCCCTTGTTGAAGATGCCTCCTGGCAACTGGTTGAACTTATCCTCTTCGAGTGCTTGAAGCATGCGAATCCCGATCTTGGTGGAGCCGGAAATCTGCTCCAGCGTGATCTTGCGCTTCTCGCGCTCCAGTTTCAGTTTTTCGCCAAAGGAAGGCAACCCAGTCTCCCGCTTTCGCCGGTCGGCGAACGGAATTTTACTCTGTCGAGAGTAAGATCATAGACCGTCGAGAAGCAAGATCATAGACCATTCGGTGGTGCTGAGCTGCGAGCTTCGAGCCGCGAGCTTCGAGCGAACAGGGTTGCCCGCAGCTCGTAACCCGCAGCTCGCAGCCTGCTATTTCCGTAGCCACTTCCACAGCTGGGTTGGCGGGACGGGTACTGGTTACCTACGTTCGTTGCCCGAGTGGTGCGCCCAAACCTATAATTTCCTATCCACCCACTCGACCCGAGGAGTGCATGTCGAAGGCAGCGGGCACATCCCCAATTCGCCTGTCGCAAGAGCTCACCATCTTTCACGATGTCGCCAAGGCGCTGACATCGTCGCTCAACCTTGATTCGATTCTGCAGACCATCATGGAAAAAATGGCGGAATACTTCCGCCCGGATACCTGGTCGCTGCTGATGGTGGATGAGGAAAAAGATGAGCTCTATTTCGCCATCGCGGTGGGGGCGGCGGCTGATGTTCTGGCGAAGGCTCGTTTGAAGGTGGGCGAGGGAATCGCCGGTTGGGTGGCCAAGCACGGACAGGCGTTGATCGTTCCCGACGTGCAGAATGATCCGCGGTTCTCGTCCCGGCTGGACGAGATGACGCGGTTGCAGACTCAATCCGTCATCTGCGTGCCGTTGCGTTCAAAACACCGCGTGCTGGGCGTGATCCAACTGATCAACGCCAATGTGGGCCTGAGTGAACAAGAGATGTTCTTCCTCCAGGCCTTGTGCGATTACGCCGCGATTTCGATCGAGAATGCGCGGTCGGTCGAGAAGATTCAGGAACTGACCATCACCGACGATTGCACGGGCCTGTTCAATGCCCGCCATCTGCACAAAACGCTCGAAACCGAGGTCTACCGTTCGGCACGCTTCGGCTACCAGTTCAGCGTGATTTTCATCGACCTCGACCACTTCAAGCTGGTCAACGACACGCATGGACATCTGGTGGGAAGCCGGCTGCTGGCCGAAGTCGGATACCTGATCAAAGCGCAGTTGCGGCTGATTGATTTCGCCTTCCGCTACGGTGGAGACGAGTTCGTGGTGCTGTTGCCGCAAACCAGCAAAGATCAGGCAGTGGTGGTCGCGAGACGTTTGCAGGATTCCCTGCGCTCTGGGACCTTCTGCAGCGAACAGGGCTTGAACCTGAACGTGCGCGCCAGCATGGGGCTGGCGACTTTTCCGCACGATGCGCGGACGCCGCACGACATCATCCGCCAGGCGGACGAGATGATGTATGTGGTGAAGAACACGACCCGCGATAATATCGGCATTGCGTCGCGCGGTCTGATGGAGCCGTAGCCCAAACTATTTTTTCTCGCTTACTGCTTTTCTCGCTTCTGCAGATCCGCCGGTTGGTCCGTTTTCGGCTGCGCTTCGGTCGGGTCCGGTTTCCATGCGGACGCGTTGGCGGATGCGGAAGGGTTCACGCCGAAGTCCCACACATAGAGGTTCATTCCTTCTTTTCCCAGCATCTCGGCGACGGCGTATTCGCCCGCCGCGAGAGATTCGGTGGGCGTAAGCTTGACCCAGCCTCCGGTCATGGTGGTGACCGTGGCCGCGACAAAACGTTCGTCGGCTTTCATTTTTCCAGTGACCGCGATCTTGACTGCGCCGGCAACGCGCTTGTCGTTCTTGACGTCGACACGAATAATCTTGAAGCGGTCGCTCTTGCTGGGCGCGGGGGGCTGACGCTCGCCGGTGGCGGCCTGCACGGTTGCGGCCGCGCCCTGATCCGAATCGATGTTGATGTAGAGCGAAGGCACGGTGGTGTGCGACTGAACCTTGGCATGCGCTCCGGGGAGTTCAAGGGTTTGCTTGGCGCCGGCCAGCGGATTGATCGCCGCCCGCAGAATATTCGACTTGGTATTCTTGTCCAGGTCGGTGCCCGATTGCTGCAGTTCGGACAACTGCGGTTGATTTTGGTAGGTATCGAGTAAGAAGATGCCGCCTTCGTCGGGCAGGCGCAGACCGGGCGCGACCTGCGGGGAACGGGCTTGTTCGGCTTTCCGGTCGGCCTCGAGTTCCTTGTCGAGTTCAATTGCTTCCGGAGCGAGTTTGCCCTGCAGGCGGTCCTGCTCAAACCTATCGGTTGCGTCCCAGTCGATCAGCGAATTCGGGACTTCCTCCCATTCGCCGCGCTCGGCGCTGAAATAGCGGACGCGGTCGCCGTGAAGCTCATACTTGGTGACCGACTGGTAGGAGCCATCTTTCAGGATGAGGCGGCGAGCCTGAGTGGGAGTGGGAACCTGAGATAGACAAAAAAAGACCAACGAAATGGTTGCTGCCGCGAGAAGTCCCGTCCTGCCGATGAATGATTTCATACTGCGGAACATTATCGGTCTTTTCTGGTGCTTCTGGAAGGTTAGATGCGATCCGGTTGGCAGATGAACAGCTCACCACGGAGGCACAGAGTCTTTCCTCGCGGTCTATTGTCTCCGCGAGGACGTGATCGAAATCATCCGCATTTTGCACGGCGCACAGCCCTGGCCCGCATCGAAGACGCTGCCGTGAAGTGGGAGCAGGATTCAAGCCCACGGATCCTGGAGGTCTCCCAGTTCCTCTACGGCCTCGGCGACAATCCTCCGTGGCATCCCGAAGTGCTCTTCCACCTGGGCGACGAGCTCGCCGCGGCTGTTGAGTGAACGGACGACGGATTGGTTCCCCTGCGACTCGACCAGGGTGAAGTTGTGGATCACCACCGAGCGATCCGGATAAAAACGCGCCAGAAGCAGGGCATTTAGAAAAGTCGCGTCCGGACGGAAGGACCCGGCAATCACCTGGGCGAATTCTTCGATGCTCCGGGCTGCCGGCTTGACCAGGTAGCCGTGCTTTAACTGCCCGTCCCGATACAGATCCAGGCGGGAGCGTCCGCTGGCATCTTGGGGATTGAGCACGTAACGGTCTCGTCCCAGGGTGATGACATAGTCGGTCGCCAGATCCCGGGGAAGCGGCGAAAGGAACGGCGCCCCATAGCCGGCGTCCACGAGATACTCGCGTCCGTCGAGCTCTACCAGGGTCACCAGGTGCACGTCGGGGTTGGTCATGTCCGCCCCGCACAGTTTGACCGCATATCCCAAAGTTGCCAGCAGCGAGTAAAAGTGGAAGTTGTTGGAGTAGCAAGTGCCGCCAAAATGGTAGCGCTCGATGCCATCGAGGTAGAGCTGCAGCGGTGGCAGGCCCGCCAGGTCGTGGTGCTTCCGGTTGTAAAGTTTGGAAATGTTTTCGAAAGGGACACGCGTCAGCTGGGCAGCCACAAGATCTCGAAGGGCCTCCGGCGTGGGCTCCCGCCGCGACACACCAAGCACCGTGAGGTATCGCGAGATGAGTTCAGGGGCTGGTGGCTGAGCTAACATCAATGTCTCTCCGAAGGATTGTGAAAGCTGGCCAGCGAAATGTCGAGCGCTGAATACGATACTGATTGCTAGGGCGTGTTAACACTATCGCAAAGCCTCGACGATTAAGGCGAAGTTAAGAAATCCAAGAAAGAGGGCGTCGAGTTTATCGAAGCGGGAGAAGATGCGCCGGAAGCCCTTGAGTCGGCGAAAGAGCCGTTCCACTTCGTTGCGCTTGCGGTAAAGAGCCTGGTCATACTGCCAGG
>Ga0209517_10010441_pt1 | contig 10339 bp, 11 predicted proteins | sample PeaSoiMetSII2010_FD_187695 | JGI IMG/M metagenome (GOLD analysis project Ga0209517, IMG submission 187695) | Peat soil microbial communities from Weissenstadt, Germany - SII-2010 (SPAdes) (version 2) | ecosystem: Environmental > Terrestrial > Soil > Wetlands > Peat | place: Germany... | reverse complement strand
TTCTTTGCGGTGAAGGCGGGAGTAAGCGGGAACGCTCGCGTAGGTTTTTCCGATGAAGTAGTTGGTGGATGCCTGAAACTGGTCGGACGCCTGATAATGCGCCTGTTTCGCGGCACCGGGGAAGGTCAGATGAACAGTGCGGTCTCCGACGCGCAGAACGGTTGCCGAATCGGTGAACAGAAACGAGTATCCCAGGCCGCGCGCCCGCCAATTCGAATGCCCGGCCGGCTCAAACCGGATTGACGTGGTGTTCAGCAGCTTCGCGGCGTTCGGACCCGGCGTAGCCGCAAACGCACTGAGACACAAAAACGATGACAACACTAACCGCATAGATTTTTGGACGTAACTCCCGATTCCTTTGGTTTCAGCGGATCTACGCTATTTAAACAACTTTAGCAGGAAGCTGCGGGCGGATGCAGAAATCGTAAGCCCCGGCGCCGATCAATCCACCCAGGATCGGGCCCACAATGGGAACCCAGAACGTCGCTGCGCCGTCGGTCAAGCCGTTGTTTTTGAACCCCGCGACCACGGTGAACAGCCGCGGCCCGAAGTCGCGCGCGGGGTTGATCGCGTAGCCGTGCATCCCCCCGAACGCCATGCCTATGACCACCACTACCAGGCCAACCATCAGAGGCGTCATGTTCGCGCCGGGCGGGGTGTTGCGCTCGTCGGTGATGGCGAAGATCATCAGAAGAAGCAGCGCGGTGCCGATGGTCTGATCGAGCAGGCCCGCCATCGGCTGCGAGGGGAAGGCAGGAAACGTGGTGAAGATTCCGGCGGTGTGGTCGAGCAGCGGGTCGATCTTCAGAAACTGCGGCCGGTAGTTCCAGAAGACAATGGCGGCCGCGGCGAAGGCTCCGGCGACCTGCACGGCGATGTAGGGAATCACGCGGGCCCACGAAAATCCGCGAAACGCGGCCAGCGCGATGGTCACCGCGGGATTCAGGTGCGCGCCGGTGATTTTTCCCGCGATGTAGATCCCCATGGTGACGCCGAGTCCCCAGGCGAGGGTGATGTTGGTATAGCCGCCTTTGTTAAAGAGGACCTCCATCGCGACGACGCCGTTCCCAAACAAAATGAGCACAAATGTTCCAAAGAACTCGGCAATAAGCTCGGAGGAGAGCCGTTGAGTCATGGTTTACAGGATACTGCAACTGTCGCGGCGCCGTCGAAAAAAACGGGACAGACCGCTCGGTCCACTGTGGTGGCTGCTGATTGCGTCGCGGCGATGACATCCTTTCTGGGACAGAGTAGTCTGTCCCGTTTTTCCTCTAATGGGGCCCCGATCCGTTTGTTTAACCCGCAACGGTGTGGGGCTAATGTGACCCGCATAGCTTAGGGACCGGATCGATGTTCCGGCGGACATCCGCCGCGCGCAGACCCTCGCAACAGGATCTAGAATGCTGCTCCTGGTCGATCCAGGCTCTCCGGATGGTGAGCGCCCGAACTCCTTGCTTGAAAGATAAACGCAGGTCGTCGAAACGTCATGCGGCCTGAAGTGGGAAATGATAGAGAGGCAATGAATTTTCCCGGGATAGGCTTAAGGGAATGACAGACGGACATTTATCGGAATCCGAGAAATCTCAGTCCCGGTTTTCCCCTAGGCGCTCGACATCACGGTGTTGGCCTTGGCCTAACGTGATTCAATTCCCAGGAACTCAGATTGTTAACTTCGCCCTTGCCTTCAGCCAGAATAAACGCCTTTTCGATAACTCGACCGCGAAAAACAGAGCTAAACTCTAAGACTTTCACCAAGTAGTCCTTCAATACAAAGCGATGCACAAAATCAATGACGTGTTCGTTCGCGTTGTATCCCCCTACGGTCGGTGTCGCTTCCCGTCGCACGACGCGAACCCACGGATTCATCGACAGCGTGGGCTCATCCGGCGTACCTTCACTGACGGCCATTGGCCCGTCGATTACGCACACGGCGAGCACAAGAATAGCCTGAATGGATCTGTTCCCGCCCACTTTTCGATAGTAGGATTTTGTGTACTCCAGAGCGCTCACGAGAGGCAGCACAGTATTCTGGTATGCTTCCGCACCGCTGATTTCGAGGCCTCTCCACCGATGTTGTTCGTCTTCTCCCGAACTGCCTTTGCTTTGCTCCTTTTCGCGACTCGCACGGACCGCGCTGCCTTCAGTGCCTTTTCCCCGCGCGCGACCGAATGAGGTGCAGACAGGAGGATCGTTGCTAACGAACGGCTCGGTGTCAAGACGGAGGCAATTTGCTGGCGCTACCTGTCGATTGGACGAACCGGCAAAAAGCGTCGGATGCTGCACGCCGGCGATCACCGGGAAATCGGGGATTACTCGACCAGTTGAGGCAACGCTGCTGAAGAAGACAAAGGGGAGATCCGAATGCTTGCATTCGACCAGCAGCGCCATCGCTGGATTCACTGCAACACCATCCTCTTGCGCGGCCTCTAACGTCTTCCATGCAAACACGTCCAGCGTTCTGGTTTCGTTGGCCGTTCGATCGGAATAACCCCATTCCTCGGTCACAACGAATAGCTCTTTCAGTTGCGCGGCCACGACGCTTTGAAGGGGATAACCCGACCGCCGGATCACATCGACAAGGCGCGCCTCGGGAAGTCCGTTCGGAAGCTTGTTCTGTGGAGGGTTCGAAATCATGGTAACCCGAATCTACTCTTCAATCCATCATCCTCTCGTGCGGTGCCGCGCTACACCTGTCTTTGTCATCTTCAAATCAAGATCGGACCTGGTAGCTGCCCGCGATGTAGTCATTGCCTTTGATAGTACTATCCATCAAGGGGGAAAACCGGGACCGGCGGAGATTTCTCGGATTCCGACAAATGTCCATCGGTCCGCGTTTCGCCGGGGTTCGCTCCTCAGTGCGTCATCGCGTAGACGATGTAATTCACTCCGATGCGGATGCCCAGGGCTGAGAATTTTTCGTCGTAGCGGGGATCGTCGGCCCACTCCCAGGAATCGCCCAGATCGGAGTTGGGGGACATCGCGACCAGCAGCCGGCCTCGGTCGTCATAAATTCCGCGCCACTGGGCGGGGCAGCCGTTGCATTTTTCGGTGACGCCGGTGGACAGATAGCGCGCGCCGGGGACCTGATAGCGATGCTCCAGATCGAAGACGGTGTGGAAAATCGGGTCGCGGTCGTCCAGATCCACAATCTCGCGGTCCGGAAAAACGCGGTTCATGCTTTCGATGAAGACTTCCCAATCGCCGGGACCCCAGAAGTCGTCGCACATGAAGAATCCGCCGCGCAGAAGATAATCGCGGAGCTTGGCGGCCTGCGCGTCGGTCAAACTCCAGCGGCCGGTTTGAACCGCGTAGAGCCACGGCCAGTTGTAGACGTCGTCGCCGTCGTCGAGATTCACGGGCTGTTCGACGGACCTTATTTGAATGCGCGTCAAGCGGCGTACCGCTTGCGAAAAATGACGATCCGCGCGCGGGTAATCCTGGGTCCAGATGGAGAGCCCCTGGGTCCACTCGCCGTTTCCATACGCGCCGAAACCGCGGAAGCGGCCGCGAATTTGCGGATACATCAGGCGGGCGAAGGCGAACTCGGTTTTCTGCTGCCAGTCGGGAGGCAGGGGGAAATTTTCATACTCGACGCCGGGGTATTGGCGGAACGGCTTCTGAAACGCGAAGGCGGCGCTTACCAAAGCGAGCCCGGCCATCAGCCGCACGTCGAGTTTCATACGCGCCTGTCCCGAGCATATCACCGCTCCGGCGGGTCGCTTGCTGGCGCGCTTGTGTGAAAACCCGCTAGATTAACCGCTCCCTCTGGTCACGGCTCGCATGCGTTGATGATATGTGGAGGTGCCGACCTGAGCCGCGACTGCAAGGGAGCGGTTAATCGTCGGTTTTCACACAGACTCTGGCGCGCGGGGCTCGGTTAGCGAGATGAGATCACGAGATTAGAACAAGCCGAGCTTGCGGCCCAGGCGGAACCAGAGCGAGCTGTTCAGAGCCTTCGTTTCCGAATCGAATCGCTGGCGGAACTCGCGCCACTCTTCGAGCACGGCGCGCGTGGATTCGACACTGAACGCGAATTCGCCTTTGCGGGCGGCGATGGGGAGCGACCATGCTTCGGAATATACGATTCCGAAAGGCAGGTAATTTTCGGTGTAAATGCGGGTGTTGGTGAAACCGGCGGCGGTCAGGATCTGCTTGAGATCGGTCTCGGTGAACTCGCGCATTTCGAGTGCTTTTCCGGGGCCGGGGCCGTGAAAGACGGGCTTTTCGAACACCTGAACTTTACCCGAGCGGGTGCGATTCACCAGCACCACTCCATCGCCCACCTGCGCGAAGCCGAACTGATAGATATCGGGATAATGTTCGTGCATGGAGGGTTCGATCGAATAGGGAACCGTGAAAATCAGCACACCGCCGCCCGGCTTCAGGAGTTGATACGCGTTGCGGAATGCCGATTCGGCGGGCGGGACCACGTGCTCGAACACTTCGCTCGAAGTCAGAAAGTCGAATTTCCCGAAATCTTCTTTGGGCGGATTGGCCAGATCGAATTTCGGCTCGCGCGTGAAAAAGGTATTTCGATAATCGAATTTGTCGGCGAGGCGGATGGCGTATTCATTGGAATCGGTGGTGCCCATGCCGCGCAGGCTCTTGATGCGGGGAAATTCAGGGAGGGTCAGCGGAGTGCCGAATAATTCGAGCGAAAGGACCAGCATCAGGCCGCGATAACGCACGCTCGATCCGCACTTCGCACAGGTGGCGGCTTCCCGCGTGAGCGATTCCGTGGGGCATCGATTCGGCTGGCCGCAAATATTGCAGGTGAATTCGATCAATTCAAAAAGTAGGTTCGATACAGCGTATCCCGCTGTTTCGGAATAAACCCGGCGTCGCGGATCAGGCGGCGCAGCTCCTCTTCAGTGGCGCGATGATGCGCGCCGGCCGCGCTGACCACGTTTTCCTCGATCATGATGCTGCCCACGTCGTTGCCGCCGAAGCGCAGCCCGAGCTGGCACGTCTTCAACCCCGGCGTGACCCAGGAAGATTGAATATTCAAAATATTTTCGAGATACACGCGGGAAAGCGCGAGGACTTTCAGATACTCGACCGCGGTGGCTTCTTCCTTCACGAATCGGCCGAGCGAAGTGTTTTCGCGCTGGAAGCTCCAGGGGATGAACGCGGTGAATCCGCCGGTTTCTTCCTGGATCTGGCGCACGATGTCGAAGTGATTCATGCGCTGCTCGATGGTTTCACCGGTGCCGAACATCATAGTCGCGGTGGAGCGTAATCCGACGGCGTGACAGGTGCGATGCACGTCGATCCAGTCATTGACGGACGATTTGAGGCGGCTGATGCGATGGCGCACTTCGTCGTCCAGAATTTCGGCGCCGCCGCCAGGAAGGGAATCGAGCCCGGCGTCTCTCAATCTCGACAACGTGTCATACAGAGACAACCCGCTGACGTTCGCAATGTTGACGATCTCCGGAGCCGAAAAACAGTGGCACCAGATGTCGAAGCGCTGCTTGATCGACCGCAGCAGATCTTCGTACCATTCGATCTTCAATTCAGGATGCAGGCCGCCTTGCATCAGGATTCCGGTGCCGCCGAGGTCGATGGTCTCCTGAATTTTTTGGAAGATCACTTCCTTCGGATGCACGTAACCTTCGGCGTGGCCCATGGGGCGGTAGAACGCGCAGAAGCTGCAATATTCGGTGCAGAAATTGGTGTAGTTAATGTTACGGTCGATGATGTAGCTGACCACGCCTTCCGGGTGCAGCTTGCGGCGCACCGCATCGGCAGCCATGCCGATGGCGATCAGATCGTCGCTGCGGTACAGGTCGATCGCTTCCGCGCGGGTCATCATGCGTTGGTTGCCAGCCTTTCGAAACGTGACGCTCGTTCGAGATATAAGTCGAGCCCGGCGTAGTCGCGCTCGCCGAGTTCGAACACAATATGCTCCGTTAAATATTTTCGCACCACCGCTTCGGGGAAGCCACGTCCGGCGGACTCGGTATTCACGATGTCGTCTATGTGCGCCCGCCCGAAGCGGCAGGAGTCGACGAAGGCTCGGGCATAGCGGTCTTCGATGATCTCTTTCCGGCCCGCCCATACGGCGAAAACCATTGGAAGTTTGGTGATCGTGGTCCACTCCGCGCCCAGGTCGAGGGATTCAAACGGCAGCGCAACGGGATCGACGCGCAAAGCCGCGTCTCCGATCAGCAGCGCCGCGTCGGCCTCGCCGAGCATGGTCGCCAGATCGGCGACGCGCGAAATGAGGTTCGGCTCGACGCCAAACTTTTCTTGCAGGATGATTCGCGAGAGCATGACGGAAGTGCGCGATCCGGAATCTGTAGCGAGAGTGCGGATCTCGCGGAACGGGACCTTCGAGATCAGCAGGATGCTGCGCACGGGTCCGTGGCAGGCGATGCCGGTGCCGCGAAAATAGTCGAGTTTCTGCCGAGCCATCTCGATGACGGGCACAATTCCGATGTCGGCTTCTCCGGACGCGAGCTGATCGGCGCACTCGGAGGGCAGCGCGAAGCGGAGGTGGAAGACGTCGCGCTGGTCGCCATGAAGCATGCCCCAAACCAGCGGAACCGTATTGAGATAGCTGACCGCGCACACGCGCGGCTGGGAGATGGAAGTCAAGCAATCATTCTACAATGGTCGCAGGAGTCGATCGAGAGGAGGCGACCGTATGACGATTCAAATCACAAAACCCGAGGTCGAGGCGCTTATCAATGAACGTCTACGGACAGGTGCGTTCAAGGATGCCGAAGACGTCATCTTGCGGGCCCTTGAATCTTCGCCGCCGCCTCAGCTCGCCCCGTGTCCCCGTAAGAGCCTGAAAGAGGTGTTTGAGACGGTGAGGGGTTTGGCGGACGACCTCGATTTCAGCCGCAATCCGTCGACCGGGCGTCCAGTCAATTTGTCGTGAACGGTTTTCTACTCGATACAAACATCCCGTCGGAACTAATCCGTACCCGGCCCGATCCACACGTTCAAGATTGGATATATGGCGAAGACGAACAGTCCCTCTACTTGAGCGTTGTCTCGATTGGCGAATTCCGGCGCGGATTTGTTATGCTCCCGCCGGGCAAGAGGCGCACCGATCTGGAGCGGTGGTTTGAAGAGGATCTTCTGACGAGATTTAACGGCCGCATCTTGCCGGTCACGCAATCAATCGCGGATCGTTGGGGTGCGCTGGATGGTCAATGCCAGTTACGGGGTGCGACGCTCAATATAGCGGACGGTATGATTGCGGCAACTGCTCTTCAACACGGCCTGACCATTGTCACGCGCAACGTTAAAGACTTCGCTGGGCTCGCGGTAGACGTCGTTAACCCTTGGGACGCTAAATGACTCAGGGAGAGAGGCCTGTCGCGTGAGCGCGTACACGCGCGGCTTGGAGACTCTAGAGATCAAGCAATCATTTTACAATGGTCGCAGGTGGTCAAAATGAGCGACAAGCAACACGCGCGTGATCTGCTTGACCGGCTTGCACCTGGCCAGCTTGCCGCCGTGGTTCGTCTCCTTGAGAGGATTGTGTCAACCGACTACGCCGATACTCTGAGCGAATCCGAGCGCAAAGCGATCGGGGAGGCGGAAGAGTGGTTAAAGCGCAACAAGCCAATTCCTCACGAGGAGGTTCTCGCGGAGTTCGGATTGACCATGGCCGACTGGGAAAAGATGGCTGAGGAACCCGAAGAAGCGCCTCGGCGCAATGGGTAAGCCGATCACCCGGGTTGAATCATTCTGATGCCGCCGGAGTAGTCTCAGAGTCACGCTGATTCTCGTGTCGTTTGCAGATGACGAATGGGACGACCCATAAACAGGCTGTTTCCATTACCTCGCTTATCATCCGCGCCATCATGTCCCAAAGCCGTGGCGGCGTTCGCCCAATTTGTGACGCGTATTGCTGCAACTGGAAATACGAGTAGGGCGTCAACGCGAGTCGGACGATCTCAAACGCGAGCCAGAGTCCCCAGCCGATTGCGGCCGCACGTGCTAGCACCGCGAGAAGCCGGGATATCGGAATGTCCGCGGTTGAGGCCTCCTGTCGCTCCCGGAAGAGGGCGGCAAGCAACATGATGACTCCGATTTGCCCAATTAGGTTTAAGAAGAAAGAGAGGTTTTGAACGGTTCGAGGATCTCCTGACGCGGTGAGGACGCTCGCTGCTCCCGTATTCCAATCGATTGCCCTCATTGCCGCAATGGAAGGACGCAAGGATCCGGTCCAGTTCGCGACAGCCATCGCCATCATCGTGCCGAGTGTCAAGGCTGCGATCAGGCAGAGCCGCCGAAGCCCGTCGGAAATACGAAGCGTTCCCTTATTGCGATACAGGGCGAAATAAAGCACCGGCATAATCGCAGTGAAGAGGTAAGCGAAGATCACCAAGGGAATGAACCACCGACCTGCGGTGCCGCTTCTCGACACGGTCTCAAGCAATGATCGCGATGAATTCCAAGCCGGGAGGGCGTTCCCCAGTACCCCCGCGACGGAAGCCAACAGGGCAGAATTCCTGATGTTCATGGCGATTCGATAAGGAAATGCAACGGCTTGGCTCAGCGACAATCATCCACTGACCGACGATCATTCTACAATGGCGGCAGATGGTTTCTCTGTGACCTGTAAATTTCGGCCTTCGCACGCGTCTTCCTTATCTATGCGAGTTTGCTTAGTGATGGTCGTCGCCCTGACCGCTTGCGGGCCGAAGACGAGCACCGGGGTCAAAGTCGACGCCTCGCTTGAAACGCTGGTGCCTGCCGATACCGTACTCTTGGTCGGCACTCGACTCGATGCGCTGCTTAAGACTCCGATTTATCAGAAGAATTTTGCCACTCGGGAAATTCCGCAGGTGGACGAGTTTGCTCGTAAGACCGGGGTCGATCCGCGTAAGGATCTGTGGCAGCTTTTATACGTGTTCAATGGGAAGGACGGCGTGCTGCTCGGGCGCGGGAAGTTCGCCGACGAGATGATGGAACCCAATCTCACCAAGGAAGGCGTCCAGAAATTCACCTATAAAGGCACCAATATGTACGGGAACGATCGCGGAGCGGTGGTGCTGCTCAGCCCCACGACGGCGGCCGCCGGCGACATTCCGGTGCTTCACGCGTTCATCGACGCTAAAGGCAAGTCGAACGGGCCTCCCGTTTCGCTGACAACGTTGATGAAAGAGATCCCCACGGATGCGCAGTTTTGGGCTGCCTATTCCGGCGGGCCTGTGCATCTGCCGTTCGACGATAACAGCAATCTGGCGAACGTTAACAAGCTGGTGTCGTATGTGCAAACCGGGACCGTGTACTTCGACCTACGGACGGGACTGAACGGTCTGGTGCATGCCAACTGCGCGAGCGAAGAAGGCGCGCAGCAGGTGGAGAGCGCGCTGAAGGCTTTGATCGGAATCGGGCGGCTGAGCGTGCCGAAAGATCAGCCGGAACTGGCGCAGGTCTACGATACATTGCGTGTGACTCAGGAATCGCGCAGCGTGCGGCTGCACATCGACGTTCCTCAGGCGATGGTGGATCGGTTTCTCGCGCTCTGGCTGGGAAAGAAGCCTGCGGCGACGCGTTAATGCTGGATTCGCATGCACTTTGAGTGAATCGTCTGCATTAACCGCTTCCTGCGGTCGCGGCTCATTGCCGAGGTGAGTCGCGATCAAGGGAAGCGGACGCGCCCCCAGGCTGTCCGGTATACTCCGAAGAATCACTCATCATGAGTCTCTTCAGGACTAAATCGCTTCCCTTATTACTTGCCCAGGCCGATGAGAAGGGAGGCCTCAAGCGCACGCTCGGCTGGCCCGGACTGATCGCGCTCGGGATCGGAGCCATCATCGGCTCGGGTCTATTCGTTCGAACCGCGTGGGCTGCTGGAGAAGCCGCCGGCTCCGGCGTGGTGCTGTCCTTCATTATCGCGGCCACCGGGTGTCTATTTGCCGGACTGTGCTATGCCGAATTCGCGGCCATGATTCCGATCGCGGGCAGTGCCTACACGTATGCCTACGTGACTATGGGCGAATTTGTGGCGTGGGTCATCGGCTGGGCATTGATTCTCGAATATGCGCTGGGGGCTGCCACATTATCCATTTCCTGGAGCGAATACCTCAACAAACTGTTCGGCGGAAGCATTCCCTATAAATGGGTTCACTCGCCGTTTGAAACTTCGCCAACCGGCGAGCACGGGGCGATCAACGTGGTGGCCATCGGAATCCTGTTTCTGGTCACGCTGCTGCTGATCAAGGGAACCTCGGAATCCGCCAATGTGAACGCCGTCATCGTTGCCGTCAAGGTTTCCATCGTCCTCGCATTCATTGCGGTGGGGTGGCAGTTTATGAATCCCGCGAATCACACTCCGCTGCTGATTCCCGCAGGCGCTGCCGGTCACGCG
>Ga0209517_10010440_pt1 | contig 10339 bp, 10 predicted proteins | sample PeaSoiMetSII2010_FD_187695 | JGI IMG/M metagenome (GOLD analysis project Ga0209517, IMG submission 187695) | Peat soil microbial communities from Weissenstadt, Germany - SII-2010 (SPAdes) (version 2) | ecosystem: Environmental > Terrestrial > Soil > Wetlands > Peat | place: Germany... | reverse complement strand
CTGTATAGGAGCAATCATCTGGAACCCACGCGAGTACGGCCGCTCAAGGATATCCACGTAACTGGGGATCTCGTGGGCGCCCTGATTCGCGACGACCTCGAGCCGTGAGCGCAAACAAGCACCTCCCGCACGTCTTGGTGCTACCCGAAGACGATGCTAACCGCATTTTGGCGAACGGTTTTCGCCTCGAACTTGATTCGACGCGGCAAAAGCAGATGCAAATAGATCCGGTTGCGCGCGGCTGGCGTGCGCTCCTTGAACTTTTCGTTTCAGATCATATCCCTGCGATGACCCGTTACCCGAATCGGTTTGTCGTTCTCTTAATCGATTTTGATCGCAAAGATGACCGACTCAACTACGCGAAGAGTCAGATTCCGGATCACTTAGAGGATAGGGTGTTTATTTTAGGTGTCTGGAGCGAACCTGAGGATTTGAAGGTGCCACTCGAAGAGATAGGATCGGCCCTGGCACGGGACTGCCGAGAGGAAATTGACGTCACTTGGAATCACGAACTCCTTCGGCACAATGTGAACGAGCTTGCTCGCTTGCGTGAGCAAGTACGTCCGATCCTGTTTTGAGACTCCGCCCCCCTTATCGCTTCGCGGCCGGAACCGGGCCGTGCGATCCCACGTACGCCTGCACGCGGCTGTTCCGGCGGCCGTAGGTCAAGTAGATCACCATGCCGATGATCAGCCAGATCACCAGCCGGATCCAGGTGGCCAGCGGCAGGAAGATCATCAGGATCAGCGACGCGACGATACCGAGAATCGGCACCAGCGGTACCAGCGGAGTCTTGAAGGGGCGATGCAAATCCGGACGCCTGACTCGCAGCACCCACACGCCCGCGCACACGATCACGAACGCGAGCAACGTGCCGATGCTCGTCATCTCGTTCAAAATACCGATGGGCAGAATTGCCGGAAGGAAGGCAACGAAAGCTCCGACCACGATGGAGGAAAGCCACGGCGTTCGGAAGCGCGGATGAACGGCGCCCGCCCAGCGCGGCAGCAGGCCGTCGCGCGACATCGAGAAAAACACGCGGGACTGGCCCAGCAGCATCACCAGCATCACCGTGCTCAGACCCATGATGGTTCCGATCAGGACCAGAAACTCGCCCCACTGCACGCCCGTCTCGGCCATGCCAAGCGCGATGGGCGCGCCCACGTTCAAACGCGTGTAGCTGATAACGCCGGTGAGTAGAAACGCGGTCACGATATAGAGCAGCGTACACAACGTCAACGATCCAAGAATGCCCACCGGCATGTCCTTTTGCGGATTCTTGGCTTCTTGCGCCGCGGTGGAAACGGCATCGAAGCCAATATAGGCGAAGAAAATTTTACCCGAGCCGCGCAAGATGCCCGACCATCCGAACTCGCCCTCCGTTCCCGTGTTGGGGGGAATGAACGGAGTCCAATTCACCTTGGCCTGCGCGAAGTGGTGGAACACGTAGGCGGCCGCGATGGCGATGAAAACCAGTACCGTCCCAACCTTGACGAACACGATCACACTGTTGATGGTGGCCGATTCCTGAATACCGATCACCAGGATGGTGGTCACGGCCGCGATCACCAGAAACGCCACCACATTAAAGACCGCCGTGGCGTGCGGAAGTGTCGCGGCATCCACGCCCGCTGGCAGAGAAGCGACGGGTTGCCAGAAGTGCCGATAGTAGGCGAGCTGGGTGCCTGGCGTGGCGATCAATTGTGGAGGAAGATCGACGCCCAAGCGCGCCAGCAATTGAACAACATTGGCCGACCAGCCGGAAGCTACTGTCGCGGCCCCGAAGGCATATTCAAGGATCAAATCCCAGCCGATAATCCAGGCGAAAAGTTCGCCGAGCGTAGCGTAGCCATAGGTGTAAGCCGATCCGGCGATCGGAATCAACGAGGCGAATTCGGCGTAACACAGGCCGGCGAAAGCGCAGGCCACCCCCGCGAAGATGAACGACAGCACCACCGCGGGTCCGGAGTTCAGAGCCGCCACTGATCCCGTCAGTACGAAAATGCCCGTGCCGATGATGGCGCCGATGCCGAGCGCGATCAGATTTGTGGGCCCTAATGCGCGTTTGAGAGTGTGCTCGCCAACTTCGTCGCACTCCTCGCGGATCATCTCGAGGGGCTTTTTGACGAGGATATCAGGCATGGTTTGTGTGCAGCGTAACACAAAGGGGACGCATGTGCACAAACCGCCGTTTCGGGCTTCGTCGCTACGATCGCAGCTTCTGCCCACTCGCGAGTTCGACTATGGTGCAGCGCATGGTCCTGGCCCCAGTCTTCGCGCGGCCACCGGTGCAGGCGATGATGTCGCCGGCCTTCACAGTAGTGCTGGTCCAGCCGTTTTTCTTGAGGAATTCCGGACGGTCGATTTCGATTACCCACTCCTCCACGTTGCCCCTGTTGTCCTTGACGTTCACGTACAGATAGGCGTGTGGATTGGTCCATTCCAGTCGCGCCACCTCTCCTTTCACCGTCACCGGATTGCTCATGTCGTACATGGCGAGGGAATGGTGCGCGAATACAGGCGCCACCGCAATCACAAAGGCGAACGACGCAGCCAGGAATCGGGTTTTTGCAATCATGACTCTATTGCTGTGACGCGCAGACAAAGCTGGCGGCTTCATCAATACTGCCGGATCCTTTGTAGCGGGCCACCTGCGGGTAGGTGCACAGCGGACGCGTGCGATCCACCTTGCCGCCCGCCAAGTGCGACGCGGTGATCTGCGCCGGGGCGTCGCCCTTCTCCACCCACTGCTCCATCACGTTCATGGAGTCGAACGAGCTGGGTCCCTCGCCGCCGCCGCAATGATCCATCCCGGGAACCATGAACAGACGAATGGAGCCGGAGGCTTTCGACGCGCCACCCATCTTGTCCAGAACGCTGGTGTAGTAATTGATGCTGTTCTCGGGCGCGATCAGCGGATCCGTCCAGCCGTGATACATCAGCAGCTTTCCGCCGTGCGAGAAGAATTGCTTCAAGTTGGGATCGTTGGCCGTGATGGAATTGTTATCCACTTTCTCGGCCAGCGCGACGCCTTTGTCGTAATCCAACGTGCGCCAGTCCCATTTCGGATCGTGATAAACGATGTTGCGGAATTCGGCCATGCCGATCTCGGACGGTTCCTTGCCGCCTGCCAGAAGCCCCCAGCCCAGTTCGCTGCCCGGCTCCAGGCCCGGAAAGATGGCCTGGCCAGTGCGTGGGTTGGTGGCAGGACCATAGATTTTCTTGGCGGCCTCCACTTGCGGCGCGGTGAGGCAGGTGGGTGCGTCGGCACCCTGGCATTCCAAAACTTTCGGATCGAAATGGCAGCGGCGCGGATCGTCGATCAGGCCGTCCTTCAGACCATCCACGGCGTCACAAGTCTTGATGGCCACCTCGTGCATCATTTTGTATTTGACGGGCGGAATAAAGCTGGCCTCGTCTTTGTGCGTTGCGGCGCCCACCCAGACCGAGGCTGCGGTCAAGTGGGTCCAGTAATTCGCGGGCGCGCCTGCGATGATGCCGTCATAGTCGTTGGGATAGCGCTGCGCCTCCTTCAAACCCTGTTTGCCGCCCGAGGAGCATCCGTTCCAGTAAGAGAATTGCGCGCTCTTGTCATAGAAAGCCGTGACGATGGCCTTGGCTTTCAGCGTCATCTCGTGTACCGCGCGATATCCGAAGTCAGTCACCTTCTCGGGATGTCCAAGCGCGAAACTGCCATCCAAGGGATTACCGGTGTGCCCGGTGTCGGTGCTGGCGGAGGCATAGCCTTTCTGGAGCGCGGCCATGAGAGCGGGGTAGGTGATGGACCCAGTCCAGCCACCATTTCCCACACCCTGGAATTTTCCGTTCCACCCGTCGGCCGGGAGCCAGACTTCGATCTTAATGTCGGAGTCCTTGCTGGGGCGCAGAGTAGCAGCGACGCGGCAGAAAGCCGGAAGGCTCTTAGGCGAAACGGGCGACGGCATGAATCCGCCTCCAGGCATGGTGAACGCGCCGGCGGCTACTGTTTGCGCCATCGTGATGGTGGTCTCGGGCAGGGCTAGCGACGCGAGACTTTCGCAGGTGGCGGCCTTGGCTTGCGTCGCGCCCGGGAGCGCGATCGCCGCGAGGAGGGCGGTCAAATTCCATCGATTCGTGAGCATATTCGAATCGATTATATGCCCGTCAGAAACTCCTCGGAAGGAATGGTCCATCCAAAATAGGATTCGATGTTGAACAGCGTCGCTTCCTGCATCGACGCGGGACCCGCCGCCATAGTCGCGTCCGTAATCAGAATGGGCCAATAATCCAGGAAAAACGCGTCGCGCAGCGTGGATTCGACGCACACATTGGTTGCGATGCCGGTAAAGAAGAGATATCGAATGCCCCGTGCTTGCAGTTCGGCGTCGAGCGCGGTTCGGGAAAAGCCGCTGTAGCGCGTCTTGACGATCACGATGTCGCCGGGCTGAGACGCCAGTTCGTCCACCATCGCGAAGTCCCAAGTGCCTCGGGTGACCAGCTTGCCCTTCAGCTCCGGGCGGGAATTCATCAAACGGAGGCCAAGCTCCTTGTGCCAATTGGGCGATTGAGGCCCGCCGCTGTCGCTCAAGTCCGCCTTGAAGCCCATCTGCAAATAGACCACCGGCATTCCGGCGCGGCGAGCCGCTGAGAGAAGCCGGCTGATGACGCCAACCACCCGGGGAGCGCCGGAAATGTCGGCGCCAGCGATGTCGAGCATGCCGTTCTTGCTGGCGAATGCGTTCTGCATGTCGACGACAACAATCGCCGACTGCTTGAGATCGACTTCAACCGGTTCCGGCTTGGCTTGGAGTTTGGGCATCACGCGCTCGGCGCTACCCATTTACTTTAAACCAATGCCGGCTCTTTCAAGCGTGGCGCAACTCCGCTCAACGTACGCTTCTCCTGCTGCAACGTATGCACGGCCATGAGAGCGCCGATGGGATGCGCGCCAACCCTGGCGAGCGGATCGGCGTCCTGCCCGGGTTTGTCGCTATCGATGTGCTGGAACATAAATGTCTCCTGTAGCGCGGCGGCGTGCTCCTTGCTTAAGCCGTATTCCAGGGCAATCGACGTTACATCGTGGAAGGCGCGCATCCGCAGACTGGGTTTGAAACGCAGGTCGTAGAGCAGCTTGTTCAGCTTGTAAGCTGCGACCGGCGGATGGTTGTAGAAGTGGTACGGATGATTGTGGAATGTATAGGGCTGCGGCGGATCGGCGTTGAGCTTCTCGCCGGGATGGAAAATCGCGACCGCGTGGCCGTGATGCGTGGTCGGCTGGTAGGAAAGCAGCTCCGTATGCTGCGGTCCGATGGCGCCGAGCACTGCGGCCCAGGGCAGCATCTCGGTGTTCCCTACTTCATCGAGTTGCTCGGCGCTCAGGTTGATGAACGAATCACTGTGGCTGTTCTCGAGTTCGTGGATGCACCATCGATCGAAATCATATGCCGGCGTGTAGTATTTCCAGGTGCCCGGGTAGTGCGACATACCACCGCTCGCGAGCACAGCCAGGCGCTCGGGCCGCAAAGCCACAATTTCCGCGATGGCCTTGCCAAGCGCGGCACAGCGGCGGGCACTGGGCAAAGGCGGCAAATAGGTATTGATGAAGATGGGCACCACCGGAATAGCGCGGCCCTCCAGCACCCATTCGAAAATGGCGGCGAAGGAATGCCCGAGATCGGCTTCCTGCGAATAGGCCATGTCGAAATCGCGAGCCACCAATTGATCGAGCACTGCCTCGGCAAGTCCCTGATGAATCGGTGGATTGTACGATCGTCCGGCGAAGGCCGCGGTGGCGTTCTCGCACGACATGATGGCGAAGGTTGGGACGCTCTTCAAGAAGAACGTCTCCATGTGATCACTGGCGAAAATAAGGAGGGCGTCTGGCTTGGTTTCGTCGAGCAATTTGCCGAGGCGGCGCATGGCGGCGATGCCGGCGTCGAGCTGCCTGGGATCTTCCTCGGGCGGCCGCGTGAAAAGCTGTGGCGCGTGCATGGTTGCCATAGCTGCAACAATCTGTCCCATGTGTCCTCCTGTATGGAAGACGGAATGCAATTGAAAAACCAAAGAAACGCCACTCAGACGAGGTGTTTTTAAGGTGGAATGGGCGAAGCTACTCACGTCCTGCGCGAGGTCACTCAGGCTCTATTTGTCAAAGAGATCTTTGTAGTCCCGATTGTTTTCGCAGACGTACTCATCCACCTTCTCCAGGTCGCCACGCAGCGGGAAGGTTCGGCTGATAGTCCAGGGCTTGGTGAAGACGTTGGGGTCCTCGATGGTCGCTTCCCACTGCAAGTGATCGAAATCGACGCGATGGAAGCGTTCCACCACCCGCAACGCTTCAGTGTGGCGAAAGCCGCCGGGCAGCTCGGTCTTGTCATTGAAGCCGATGGTATCCACCACCAGGGTGTCGCCTTCCCAATGACCGATGGAGTCGCCCATCCAAGTGGGATCGGGATCGACCGGGTGCGGTGAGCCGTCGGTGGGGATTACGCGAAACAGATGCAGGTATTCGTGCAGGATCACCACTTTGTCGCGGCCCTGCACGATTTGCCATTGATAAGGAACGAAGTAGGTTTGAGGCACGCCGGTGGGCATGCAGTCGGCGTAGAGGCCAGCGTCCCTGGGGCCGCGGACTACTTTGAATTTCCCGGCGCCGGGCTTCAGCTCGGGAGGGACATCGGTAGCGCGAGGCGGAAGGTTGTAGACGCCCGAGAGGTCGGGCTTCCCGTCAGCCATGCGCGGCAGCTCCTTGTTGACGCCCGCAGCGGATTCGGCCGTGATTGGAACCGTTCCGGCGACGGTTACAGTGATGGCTTTCGTGACGACACTATCCTTGGGCCCATGGACAGTAATCGTGTAGGTTGTCGTTGCTTTAGGAGTGAGCTTGCGCGTGCCGCGAGCCGCGACTGTGCCGATGTCGGGCGTGATGGTAATGCCGGCTGGATTTTCAGTGGCCCAAATCAACAGGAAGGACTGGCCCGGTTGAATGGAGTTTGGTTCAGCATCGAACTTGCTGATCCGGGCGGGCGGGGCGAAACGCGCCTGGATGCGCCCGGAGGGGCCCAGCGGCTGCTCGGGAGCGGCTGCCGGGGGCGTTTGGCTCAGGGCAACGCCAATCAACGCCACGACAATGGCGAAAGCACGTATCATCATTACTTTACGGCCTTAGCATTACTTTACGGCCTTAACATTACGACTTGATTTCGCGCCCGTCCGCCAGTTTGATGATGGAGCTCAACATCGCGGGCGCGCCGCTCTTCGCCGCTCCACCGGTGCAACTGATGACCTCACCTGGTTGGACCATGTTGCGCGACCAGCCGTACGACTTCAGGTGATTCAAGGCCATCATCTCCACCGCCCACTCCACGATGTTGCCTTTTTCGTCTTTCACATCGAGGTAGATATAGGCGTGTGGATTGGTCCATTCGAAGCGCTTGACGACGCCCGTGACCGTGGTGGGATGGCTCATGTCGTACATTGCGGTGCCGTGGTGCGCCAGCAACGGCGCACTCAGTCCCGTAAGTCCCGTAGCTAATAGAAAACTCCTTCGCGACGTCATGAAGACCTCCCTACTTACCAAACAAGTTTTTGTAGTCTTTATTATTCTCGCAGACGTACTCGTCTACTTTTTCCAGATCCGTGCGGAGCGGAAACGTGCGGGTCAGAGTCCAGGGCTTGGCGAAGACGTTGGGATCTTCAATGGTGGCTTCCCACTGCAGGTGATCGAAATCGGTGCGATGAAAGCGTTCCACAACATGCAGGGCCTCGCTGTGGCGGAAAGCGCCTGGCAGCTCGGTACGGTCGTTGAAGCCGACGGTGTCCACCACCAGTGTGTCGCCTTCCCAATGTCCAACCGCATCGCCCATCCAAGTGGGATCGGGGTCCGCCGGATGCGAGCCGTTGATGGAAATAACGCGGAACATGTGCAGGTATTCGTAGAGAATCACGACCTTATCGAGACCTTGCACGATCTCCCATTGATACGGAACAAAGTAGGCGAGCGGGACTCCGGTGGGCATGCAGGTGGCATAGACGCCAGCATCAGTGGGGCCGCGGACTACTTTATATTTCTCGGCTCCGGGCTTGAGGGTGGCCTGGATAGGCTCTCGGCCGAAAGTAGAGTTGTAGACGCCGGTGAGATTCGGTTTGCCATCGGGCATGCGTGGGGTCTCTTGGCTCGCGGACGAAGGAGTCCCGGACGCCGGAGAAATGTTCGCCGCAATGGTGCCCGCCACAGTTACCGTGACCGTCTGTGTAAGGACCTGGTCCTTGGGGCCGTGAACGGTCAGCGTGTAGGTGGTGGTCGCGCTGGGAGAGACGGTTTTGGCCCCGCGCGGCCGAACTTTTCCAATGGCGGGATCAATGGTCACGCCGGTGGGGTTTTCGGTGGCCCAGGTCAGCGTGACGGACTGGCCGGGTTTAATTGACTCGGGCTGCGCGGTAAACTTCGCGATGCGAGCGGGCAACAGCGCCGCTCGGGCATACGATGGCGCGGGACCGGGTGCGGGAGCCGGTGGCGTCTGGCCGAAAACTATCGTGGCTGTAAATACGATAACCGCGAGACGCATGCTTGCAATATATCAACTCTATTAAAGGCCTCAGCGCCCGCCCGCGGTTTCCATGGCTTGCTCGGCCTTGGCGCGTTGCAGCGGCCACATGGTGAAGAAGTCCGCGTAGGCCACTAGAAACGGGAAGGTGACGGCCAGCAGCGCTGAAGCCAGCCAGATGTCCGACTGATAGGACGGCGGGCCCACATCCAGTTTTCCGGTAACGGTGGCGGCCAGTCCCCTGTACATGATGGCCAGCGCGCTGCCGATTACAGCCGCCGCGAGGGTGTTCAAGACGCCTTTGAGCGGCTGCGCCAGCTTCGCGAACAGCGATCCCTGCAGCATGTTCAGCACGATGATGGTTCCGAAGATAAACGGAATGGGAACCGTGTTCTGAAACGCGACCACGTCCATCTTCATCACGTCGACGCCGATGTATTGAGCGGCATAGCCGATCACCAACGCGACGATGGTCCATACAATGCCCAGCACCGGCTGCTTCATCAGACTCGGAGACTTGGTGAAGGGCCAGAGGTCGAAGCACAGGGACACGAACATGACGCCGATGGCCGTTATGTAAAACACCACGGCGTTCCAGGCGTTGAACATTCCATGCGGGTCTTGCGCGGGCACGTACACCGGCGCGCCTTGCATGAATTCGTAGTTAAAGAAAACGCGGAAGAGAGCGTAGTTAATGATGTAGCAGGCCACCAGCACCGCCAAACCGGCAGCCAGCGGATTCTTGATCAGCGCCGTGAACGGCCAGCCGCCCATCATGATGCAAAGCCAGAACGTAATAATCACCGAAGTAATCAGAAGCATCGTCAGCATGGGAGTGGGCGGAGTAATGCCACCGCCGATTCCGTTAAGGTGAGCCTCGAAAACGATGGCTCCCGTGATGGCCGCGATCACTGCGAACAGGATCCCCCGCACGGGCTGCGAACGCTCGGCGGCGAAGCGGGGCTGCTTCATACCCCAAATTACCCCCATTACGATTTCCATCGGAATGAGCGAAATCAAGAAGCAACTGACCACCCCCGAAAACCTGGTGAAGTCGAATAGTGAAACGAATCCCAGCCCAATGGCAACGATGAGGGCGGTAGCGACGATTCCGAGGACGGGTTGTTTGAGGCCGGACAAGGGACTCTCCTTTCAGGCCGCCCAAAAGATCGAAAATGATGGCGGCGGCGACGTTTCAATCGCGGCTAGTCATACTATCACAACCTTTCAGTAAGATTGTGGGAGCCACATGCCGACCATCAAACACATTCTTCTCCCGCTGGATTTCTCGGCCGCCGGAACGGCCGCCATCCCATACGTTCGCGCGCTTGCAAACCAGCTTCACGCCAAGGTGACGGTGCTGAGCGTCGTGCCACCGGCCTGGGTTACGCCGCCGGGCCTGATTGGGCCGCCTTCCAGCTCGGACCCGGTGGAGCTGCAGAACACTCTTCAAGCACACTTGGACGAGCTGGCGATGGAAGGATTCGAATCGCCGCCCGCGCGGCTGACGTCGGTGGGAGACCCGGCCGTGAAGATCGCCCAATTCACGCGCGATAACGCCGTGGATCTGGTGATGATGCCAACCCACGGGCACGGCTTGTTCCGCAGGCTGCTGGTGGGTTCAGTGACATCCAAGGTTTTGCACGACGTCCATTGCCCCGTGTGGACCGCGGCGCACGCCGAAACACAGCACGCGCAAGAAATACCGCGTAAGATTCTGTGCGCGCTGGACGGTACCGATAAGAGCATGGCTCTGGCGCAATGGGCGGTGGACTTTTCCCGCCAGATCGGCGCGAGCCTGCAGTTGTTGCACG
>Ga0209517_10010439_pt1 | contig 10339 bp, 7 predicted proteins | sample PeaSoiMetSII2010_FD_187695 | JGI IMG/M metagenome (GOLD analysis project Ga0209517, IMG submission 187695) | Peat soil microbial communities from Weissenstadt, Germany - SII-2010 (SPAdes) (version 2) | ecosystem: Environmental > Terrestrial > Soil > Wetlands > Peat | place: Germany: Weissenstadt... | reverse complement strand
AATCCAACTGCTGCAATAGGTGGAAGCGATTACGGAGGCGCCCAAACCGGCAAAAAGCTTCGAGTGCATACTGAGGCGTCCCCAGACGGGCATTCCGTCCCAGTAGAGGCGATGCCGTTCCTCGCCATCTATTGCGCCCTCGCCCTTCTCGATTCGTTCGTTCAATTCTTCCAGGAGCAGCCGGTAAACATCGATCGCCGCCCTGGTGCCCCTACCGGCGACGGCCGGGCCCATTATGGTTGTGGCGTCAAAAAAGGTAAGGGGAGAAGGGGTTGCCGCCGCTGTCTGGAGGCATTTTTCCCAAAGGTCGGAGCATTGGCGGGTAAGGGCCACCCTGTTTTTCAACTCGTCCAGGTCCAACTTGCGCCCGGCGATATGTTCCAGCGGTTCGACCATATTCTCCATTTGTGCCGCGATCGAAGATACGTGCGCCGCGCTCACCTTTGCGATATTTCGATGGGTTTCCAAACCCAAAAGAGGCGCATTGAGCCTTTTGGCATGCCATGAAAACCAGTCCTGGACGTCGCGGCACTGATTGGTGTTGTAGACAAGCACATCCGCCCGCGGGACCCCCTCGATACCGGGAAATGCTTTTGTGAGTGGGGTCAGCCCCTGAAGGCATGACCCGATGTCGGCAGTCAAATAGGAGCATATATCCGGTGAATACCCGATGGCGTTAGCCGATGAAATAAGGTTTGCAGCCATTCTGCTGGTGCCGAGCATGGCTGCGTGGGTTTCCGGAAAATAGGTGAGAAATCCCAGGCTTCTGAGAATTTCGGCGGGCCCCACGCTGGTGCACCAGGCGATTTTTCGCTTTCCGGATTTGGATGCCTCATCGAGTTCATAGTAATAATCAGCCATGAATTTGCTGATGTCTTTCGTGGTCTTTAGCCTTTCAGCCATGACAAACGCCTCCTTTCCCGGCTGGTTCCATCTACAGGATTAACAGACCCAAAAGCCTTTTTAGACAGGATTTACAGGATTAAGAAAAACTTCTTAGGACTTCAAGCTTCTCCCCAAATCCTGTTAATCCTGTCGAAGTTTTTTGTTCTTCTCTCTTATCCTGTCAATTCTGTCCGGCTCGATGCTTCGATCGCATAAAGCGCGGCCCCGATTGCGCCTGTTAACTGAGGATACTCCGCAACAAGGATCTTTCGTCCGATCTGCTCTTCGGTCATCGTGACAATGTATGGATTGTTAGCCACGACACCGCCGGTCATGACCACATCTTGAGATATGGAATCCATTTCGAGAATTCTTTGGATCACCGAAAAGAAAACTCCCTTGACAATATCGGCGACTTTTTTCCCGTTTCGAATATTTTCAAGCACTTCGGTAGCCGAAAAAACGGTACAGAAGCTCCCAAGCCTCACCATGGAGGTGGATTGCTTCGCGAGGGTGTCCATGTCTTCGATCGCAATATCGAGGCGCGAGGACATTTCTTCCAGAAAAGCCCCGGTGCCCGCGGCGCATTTCCGGTTCATCTTGAAGCTCGTGCGGCGCCCCGCAGCGTCCAGGCATATAATTTTGTTGTCCTGGCCTCCGATATCTATCACCGTGATGGCCTTGGGAAAATAGAAGTAACATCCTTTTGCATGGCAACCAATCTCGGTTTTTGTTTCCCTTGAGTAAGCTACGTTGGACCTGCCGTAACCGGTGGAAACCGTGTATGCTATGTCCGCCTTGCCGCGCCGGGCCATATCGAGGGATTCCGCCAGGCAGACCTCGGCGGTTGCGGAGAAATCGACCCCGGATTTCCTTACGGCGTATCCGAGCAGGTTTTTTTCACCGTCGAGGACAGCCGCCTTCGTTCGGGAAGCGCCGACGTCAACGCCAATGTAGATCGAACTCAACTCATCATCTCCTTCGGGACTCCATGGCTGATTCCAGTCCTTTTACCAGCGATTGAAGAGATGCGTTGTAAGGAGTTTCCAGCCCGGCCTGTTTTCCATATTCGACGAATTTGCCGTTTATGTAGTCGATTTCGGTACGCCTCTTGGCTTCAATGTCCATCAGCATGGAAGGCTTGTGGTTGCCCGCGTTTTTCATGTACTCGATCGCCTGCGGATAGTAGTCGAATCCAAGCATGATTTCGTTTGCTCGAGCCACCTTGATGCACTCTTTGACCAATGAGTCCACGAGGCCGAAGATTATCGGATCCTTGGTGGCCTGCGCCATCGTGAGGCCGGTAACCGCGCATACCGGGTTCATGGCCGCGTTCATAACAGATTTTCGCCAGACCATGGAGACGATTTTATCGGTATGCAGGGTGGGCAGTCCGCACTCGGTCAATATCTTTGCGACCCCTACGGCGGCGGGGGCAGATTCGGGCGCAAGCTCCTGAACGTAATGCGGGGGATGGTGGAACTCCATAATGACCCTGCATGGGCCCTTCATCCCGCACCCCCAGTTAACCACGCCCCTCATGACCGGTTTTTTCCCGAGCACCTTTGCAATCTCAAGTTCGGTATCGATCCCGTTCTGCCAGCTTACGAGGTACCTGCCTTCTCTTTGGAATTCCTCGAGTGCCGAAACGATCAGCGGCAGCGCATTTGCCTTGACTGTAATGAAAATGACATCCGGGTCGTATTGCGCCAGTTCGTCAACGCCATGACACGTGCGGGCCACTTTCTGATGGAGCTGTTCGGCGCCCTCTATGGAGATGCCGGTGGTCTTCGCGGGGTCGACCATCTCGGGGATGACATCGCAAAGTGCGACCTCATAGCCGCCCTTTGAAAGAAAAGCCGCCACTATGCAACCCACAGGTCCGGCGCCGGCCACTGCAAATCTTTTGGCCGTAAAGTCAGGATCTTCTTTCGTCATGGAATTTCCCCTTTGCTGTCTACCGTTCGCTTTCCAGTATCCCAAAGGCCTCGGAGTCCAGAATGGTCAACCCGTTTTCCTTGAGCAATTCTATGGCCCTGTCATTGTCGCTGAACCGGAAGATCATGACAGCCTTATCATTTGCAAATCCGGTAAATGCGTACATGCTGGTTGCATACACGCCGGCGTCGCTAAGCGGTTTGAGAACATTGGCCAGGCTTTTGGGAACGTCGGGGATCAGCGCTGCAACGACTTCGTTGACGAAGGCGGGCAATTGCAATTCCATTAGAATTCGCCTGGCTTTTGCGATGTCTGAAACGAGCAGCCTGAGCTGGCCAAAAGCCCCGGTATCCACCAGGTTGAGTGCCCTCAGGTTAATTCCCGCATCCCCCAGGGCGGCGGTTACCTGGTATAGGCGGACCGGAGAATTCTCAATGGACACGACAAGTTGTTTGAGTTTCATAAGAACTTCTCCTTTTTGTTAATATTTCTCCCTGAGCATGTATTTGAGGAGCTTGCCGCTGGCGCTCATGGGCAGGGAATCAACAAAGAAAACCTTCTTGGGCACTTTGTAGCCCGCAATCTCTTGTTTGCAAAAAGACCTGATCTCTTCTTCGGTCACAGGCGCATTTTCTTTCCTGACTATGAGGGCCGTGACAGCCTCTCCCCATTTATGGTCACTCGTGCCAATCACCGCTGCCTGGTAAACTGCCGGGTGTCTGTACAGGGCGCTTTCCACCTCTGCCGGATAAACGTTCTCTCCGCCCGAGATTATCATATCCTTTTTTCTATCCACAACGTATATAAACCCGTTTTCGTCGACCTTGCACAGGTCCAGCGGGTAGTACCAACCGTTTTTGAAGCTCTTTTTCGTCTCCTCCTCTTTGTTCCAGTAGCCCGAGACGTTGCCGAGGCCCCGCACCCTTATCTCCCCTATCCCGCCGGCAGGGACAGGGCTGTCGTTATCATCGACCACCATGCTCTGCATGTCCGAAAAGGACCTGCCGCACGAACCGAGAATATGTGTGTTGCCCTGCGCCAGCGCTTCAGCGACTTCTTCGAGCCGCAGGATGGTGGCGGCGCCGGTGGTTTCACTGGTGCCGTAAAGATGCACGAAGATGTTGCCGAACCGTTCGATGGCTTTCTGGAAAACTATCGGAGTAACGGGTGCTCCCGCGAAGAATAATTTTTTCAGGCTGGAAAGATCATAATCACCGGTCTTGAAGTGTTCGACCAGGAAGAGCATCATAGGGGTGGCAATCATACCGGTTGTGACTTTGTGCTTCGCCACGAGGTACATGAACTGCTCCGGGTCCCACTGCGGCATAACGACCGAAGTTGCTCCGCAGTACATGGTGTTGCTCAGGACCTCAAGCCCCGCTACATGAAAAAGGGGACAGGCGATAATCCCCACGTCATGGGTATCCGTTTTCATCTCAATGGTGATGGCTCTGCCCATGTGAAATAAATTGAGATGTGAAACCATACATCCCTTGGGAAGGCCGGTGGTGCCGCTCGTGTACATAAGGGCGGCCACATCGTCTTCCTTGATATCGACCTCCGGTTCGCTGCACGGGTACTGTGAAGCCATGTTTTCATAGCTCAGCCAGCCGGCAGCGGTCTTCCGACTATCACCGATGAAGATATAGTGTCCAATGAAGTCCAGACCTGGTTTGATTGCTTCTATGGTCCCCAGGAATTCTTCATTTACCATAACAGCCGAGACCCGGGCATCGACCAGGACCCTCAAAAGTTCAGGACCGGCCAGCCTGAAATTCAGCAGCACAAGGACCAGCCCGGCATTGGGTATGCTAAAGTATGACTCCGCACTCTCAATGCTGTTACGGCTCAACACTGCAACCCGGTCACCTTTTTCCAAACCCAGCCCGATCAACGCATTGCCGATGCCGTAGGTCCGGTTGGCGAAATCCCTGTAGGTATATTGCCTCTCGCCCTCTATAAGAGCAATCTTTTCGGGGTTGTATTCCAGATTTCGCGCCAGCATGCTTCTAAGAGTACAAAATGTCTTCATGGGTCTCTTTGCTCCTCCCTGGGTCGAGCATTTGGTCGGCCAAACCCGCTTGCGGGTTTGGCTTTCACACAGGAGTTTCAATCGTAATGGCTATTCGATCGAGTTCAACATTGGAAACTGTAAGTGTCACATCAGGAGTTTCCGGATGGACACTAATTAGCTGGAGGAGTGGCGGTCTCAAGCTATAATACGGCTATACTGTAGCTTCAGTCTGGCTGGGATGTCAAGGGGAATTGAGGGGGTTGAACACGGTGAATCTGTTCTGGCGAAATCCCAAATCTCTGTGGCAGCGCCGCCTTCCATGGCGGCGATTGGAGATTCCATGCACAAATGAACAACGCCGCCATGGTAGGCGGCGCTACCATGTGCTATACGTGCAGCTGCGCACAACCTGTTTCAACGACCAAAGGGAATCTACGCCGAAATCGGCCAGTCTTCTCATCTGCATCTGGAAGATCTGTGCTGCGCAAAAAGCATCCGCCATTGCATTGTGCCTGTAAGACTCTTTAAGGCCGTAGCGGCTCATAATGCCGTTAAGCGAAAAATGCGAGAAAAGCGAAAAATCGGGGTCTTTCTTCCCGCACTCCCGGCCAAGCCATTGTTCGATGACTACTATGTCCAGGTACTCACTTTTGAGCCTGGTCCCAATTCGCTTGAAATGCGCTTTGAGGAATTCCTGATCGTATTCGACGCTATGTCCGACAATGATCCCGTCCAGGGCCTTCAGTATCTCGGGGGCAACTTCCTCGAACGAAGGGGCGCCTTCGAGATCATTTCTGCTTAGGCCGTGAAATTTCATAGCCTCGAGTTTATATTTTTTCGGCCTTACAAGAGTATAGCAGCCCTCATGCACCGCTATTCTCGACCCACGCATCGGGATGGCGGCAAAAGCTATAATCTCGTCCTTCCGCGGGTCGAGGCCCGTGGTTTCCAAATCAATAGCGCAAAACCGGCAGTCTTTTAACAGCATTGGGGAATACCAAGTTTAGGCTGAAGGGGTTTAGGCTGAAGGGAGCAAACTCCGCGCATGCGAGTGCCATCCGAGTTTTGAGTTTTCATTTGCACTCTCTGCGCCCTCTGCGTCTCCGCGTGCCACCCGATTTGCTTTTCTCTGCGCTCTCCACATCAAAAAGGGCTAAACGAGTCCGCACCCTTCACATTGTATTTTGCCATAAGGAACTTTTGAAAAGAAGATATGACTTTGAGGGATTCCTTCAAAATGAGCATGTCGACTTTTGAGAGGTCTTTTCCTTTGACGAGATTATCGGCTTTGGTCTCACTCAAAAGGGACGTGGAGTGATTTCTAAGCCTGAGGTCCTGGACAAAGCCGAAAGATTCGAGAAGATCGTGGCACATCTGTTTTCCGACTACCCCACTGTCTTGGAGCGCTTCCAGCCGCTCTTTTGTATTGGTGATTTCCACCATTCCCTGATCCATCGCAAGTACCCTTACACCGTTTACGATCGGGTAAATTCCATATCTTTTCAGGTTTAAGCCTTTACTGAGTCCGGTGATGCCGAAGATCCCCACGGGCGGTTCGATCTCGACGGCATCAGAGGCCAGGAGCTTCAACGCCTCCCCGTTGACGCTTCTCCTTATCGATTCGGCCAGTTCGGCGAACATGGCGTCGTCCCCGCAGACCGGCCTCATATCCAAAAATACCGTGAGAAACCTCACATGTTCCGGGACAGGCTCATTGAACCAAAGCCTGAAGCGATCCTGCCAGGCAGATAAACTTTGGTTCCAAGCGGGGTTGGACGCCATGTAATTTCCCGTGCACTTTGGTATTCCTATCCGGGCAAGTCCTTCGACGACCGCTTCGGCAAATTCGGACAATTGCCCACCGCTGTTGATAAGGGCGTTGTCCTGATCGGTTGCAAGGATCTCTTCCTTTCTGCCAAGGCCGCCCATGTGGACCCACACGAATCTTTCGGCCGGCAGTTCTGCACTTGTAAGGTGGATGACCTTGTTGATAATCGCATCATGAATCGACGAGATTATCTCGGTCAGACTGTAGAAGTTTGGACCATTCATCGCGAGCTTTGCCACAGACAGGTTTATGGTCTTGTAGACGGCTTCGAGCTCTTCCATCGAAATTGTTTTATTTATTCTCCTGAACTGGGAAATTATTGAAGAGGATGGTTCAAAGTGAATCTGGACGTCTTTTCTTGTGATTACCCCGAAAACCTTGTCTGCCTTGGTTATTACGAGATGATTTATGTCTGATTCGATCATCTCGCTCAGAGCTTCGAACAGGGTTGAATTATGAGGCCTGGTTTTCACCGGATGCGACATGAAGCTTGAAACCGGGCGTTCCTGACCACCGGTTATTACGGCCCGTCTAAGGTCCTTGTGTGTAAATATCCCCAAAGGTTTCAATCCGCCGTCCACGACTACGACAGAACTCACGCGGTTGGCGTCCATTATGGAAACGGCCTGTTCCACAATAGAGTCCGGGCTGCAAACAACAGGGTCTTTGAATAAGGCTTTTTCAACAGGTGAGATATAGGCCGTCTCATCCAGGACTGCTCCGCGAACGGCGATATCTTTGAACGAGCGGAAACGCCTCGCGATCAATGAAAGGAAAAAAGATGAAAACCGGTCGTTTCCATCAAAGACCTGCTGAAATTTGTCCGCTGCAAACATGTAGCATACGGTATCCCGGACCACCTTGGCCTTGAGAGCGTAGGGAGCGCCCCCGGTAGCCACGATTCCGAACACTTCGCCTCTGGAAAGATAATCGACAGGCAGTTCGTTCTCGAACAGGCCCACCAGCCCCGAGAATATCAGGTAGACGAAACTGCGGGCGTCCCCTTTTTCATAGATCGTCCGGCCCCTTAAGAACTGGTCGACTTCGAGACAGGACATAAGAATACAAAGCTCTTCTTCGGAGAGGAAGGAAAAAGGTCTGATTTTCTTTATGAACTCTTTAGGAGGGATCATCATTGGAACCCCACGGCTTCATCTGGGATTTACGCCAAACAGGAGCCATTTGAAGTCGTCACGGAGCCGGGCACTGACGTTTTTGCCGATCCGGCACATGAAAAGATTGTCCGGGTCCAGGCAAATATTAGGCTCGTTGGTTACACATTCGTTAAACTGAAAGGGTTGGAAAAGGCGGATCATCATTTTCCGGTATTGCGATCCGCTCATTTTCGTGCCGCTCAAATCCCAGGTCCAGGTATAGCCTACCATATATATGATTTTTTCCTCCACTTCGGGATGAGAGAGCATACTTTTAAGGAGGGCGGCGCCGACCCCCATTTTCCTCCAGTCGCGGATAACCTCTATTGCTTTTACCTCCATCATAACTCTAGGCTCGAGCCTGACCCAGCGCTGATAAGGTTCCGGATAGGCAAGAACAGCAAAACCGATGATGTTTCTACCACCGGTTACCGCAAGGACTACGTTTGCATCATCTTCGGCCGCCCTCATTTTAAGGCTTTCACACCTTGTGTAGAGTGAACGAAACCCGGTATGCTCGCTGAACTGCTTGTCGAAACTGAACTCACAGATCTCATCGGCAGCAGCAGAGGTAATCACCGATAGTTGCCCCATCAGGGTCTCCATGGTGAGTTGTTCAGTCACGTAAATAACCCCTTCCTTTTCACCGCGTCAAAGGCCGCCGGAAGATTTGCCGGCAGGCCTGCCGAACCCGAACATAATCTTTGCTGTCTGCCTATAATCATTAAGTTATCATCAAAAAATCCCCAACCGGGAATAATTTTATGGTCAATCAATTTTGCTTGACTGACAGCCTAATCTCAGCTATTAAATAGCCACGTTGTAGCTAAGGTTCATCGGAGACTCCCCGAAGCTTCCGGCCAAGGTTGAGTTCCCCGCTTTCTAAGAGGCAGAGGGGATTTGAGATCGTAAGCAAGCGGCGCGACAGCCTGTTCCTGCAGCAAGTTTTTTCCCGTACTCCCTAGGCCTATCCGTCCTACGTGCCGAATCACTCAGCCCGTCAAGCTCCTTACTATGATGTTCGTGGCTCTTATAGCGAACGATTCCAATTCTTACTGCGCGGATATTGCGCCGCCTGGAGTAGTGCTGCCGAAACAAACCGGCATCACTTGCGAGGTTATATAAATGCACAAATTACTACAAGGGCATAGCGGCCTGAAAATGTTTCTCCTGGGCAATGAGGCCATTGCAAGGGGGGCCATCGAGGCCGGCTTGGCCGTGGGGGCCACCTATCCGGGGACACCGTCATCGGAGATCAGCTCAAATCTGTTCGAGATGTCTCAGGAGAGCGAACTTTATTTCGAATACAGCGTCAACGAGAAAGTCGCGCTCGAGGTTGCCGCGGCCGCGGCCAATTGCGGGTTGCGCAGCATGGCCGTCATGAAACATGTCGGGTTGAACGTGGCGGCGGATGCCCTTATGACCCTTGCATATGTAGGGATCAAAGGGGGGATGGTGATATTGACCGCCGACGATCCTTTCATGTTTTCCAGCCAGAATGAACAGGACAACCGCTTCTATGGAAAGCTGTCCGGACTTCCGATCCTCGAACCCTCATCGGTTGAGGAAGCAAGGGTCATGGTCCGTTATGCTTTCGATCTTTCGGAGAAAATCCGCGAGCCCGTCTTATTCAGGACCACTACACGGATCAATCATTCGACGGGGATCGTCACCTTGGGCGAGGTCAGCCCGGTAAAAAGGGAGGGAAATTTCATCAAGGACCCCTTCAACTACGTCACTATACCTGCGGTCTCGCGGAACCTCCATGCCAAGCTTTTGAAAAACATGGAGGAAGCAAAGCAGATTAGCGAAAGCTCAGAATACAATTTCTGCGTAGGCGAAGGCCGGTGGGGCATTATTTGCAATGGCGTCAGCTACAACTATGTCCGGGACGCGGTGAAGGACCTTGGGGTCGAGGAGAAGGTGAAAATCCTGAGAATCGGATTCTCCAATCCCATGCCGGACAACCTGATCAAGACATTTCTCGAAGGATGCGAACGGGTCCTGGTTGTCGAAGAGGGCGAACCTTATATGGAAGTGGAGGTCAAGGCGTTTGCCCAGGAACGCGGGCTGACCCTTCCCATCGACGGGAAAGCTCCCGATCTGTTCTCCAGGTTGTATGAATTCGATCCGGCCATGGTCAGGAAAACAATTGCAGCTCATTTCGGCATCTCCTATAATCCTCCCGCCGTCGCGGATCTATCCGACATCCCGGAAATTGCTCAGCGGCCGCCAAATCTTTGCGCGGGCTGCTCTCACCGGGCGAGCTATTATATCGTGAAAAAAGCGGCGGAGGGCATGGAGACCGTTTACCCGACTGACATCGGCTGTTACACGCTGGGAGTGCTTCCACCGCTTTCCATGGCCGATTTCCTCATTTGTATGGGATCTTCAGCCGGTACCGGATGCGGTTTTTCAAAGGCCGCCGGGAAGAAGGTAATCTCCTTTATCGGCGATTCGACATTTTTCCACAGCGGCATACCGGGTCTGATCAACGCGGTTTTCAACAATCATAATTTG
>Ga0209517_10010436_pt1 | contig 10341 bp, 8 predicted proteins | sample PeaSoiMetSII2010_FD_187695 | JGI IMG/M metagenome (GOLD analysis project Ga0209517, IMG submission 187695) | Peat soil microbial communities from Weissenstadt, Germany - SII-2010 (SPAdes) (version 2) | ecosystem: Environmental > Terrestrial > Soil > Wetlands > Peat | place: Germany: Weissenstadt... | reverse complement strand
GAAAGAATGAGATTTTTTGTGGCTTTCCGGCATCGCTAATCTGAAAATCGTCCGAAGTGAGATCGGTAACGGGTCGACCGTGGTCGTCCAATGCGACGACGTTGAGGTCCATCAGTCGGAGGTCGGACTGTGCGGAGCCGCCCGCGCGGAGAAGCGTCGACAAGAAGACCATGGAGGCGACGGTACGGAACCTCATAGCTGCCCTCCGTGGTTCTACTGAAAACTTATTTAGATCGTACACCTTCCAGGACCGACCGACAATACTCGTTATGAGGTATTTCTCGACCCTGCGCGGCTGGTAGTCGCGGTGAGTTACTGCAACGACGGCCTGAGCCAACCGATTCACTGGTAACAAGCCAAGCCGATTGGGTGCGCCGGACCAGTAAGATTGGCAGCTGTGAATTGTGGTTTGCGGAAGCTCGGCGACCCGAGCCTCGCAGCGAGTGAAGGCCCAGCTTTCGATGCGGCTTGTGTCTTCGGCTCCGAGCCGGCCCAAGCTACTTCCGGTAGTATCCGGCGCGCGCCAGCACCCTCCATTCCCGCGGACGCAGCGGGCCGCCCGGCGCCAGCACCACTTTCACCCGACAAAACGCTCCTGGCGGCTTGTCGTCCGTGGGACGGTAGCCGATGGTGTACCGGCCCCGCAAGCTGTCGATGACCTCGGCTAGGCGCTCCTGTACTCCCTTGCCGCGCATTCCAGCGGCGAAACCTCCGGTGAGCTCAGCGTACTTGTGCGCGTCCCCGGGAGGGTATTTCTTTCTGTACGGGCTTTCGCCGGCGATCACCAACTCACTCCAGATCGCTCCCAGCCGGTCCTTCAACAACAGTGGCATCACCACTGTCCCAGACTCATGCAACTTGCGGATGGCTTCCTCTTCAGTGTGCGGGGTAGCACCACCCAGGCCATCCGCGTTATTCCGCAGGTTGAAGCTGGTCGGCACATTCGCCGAGTTATCGGTAAGCCACAGAATGACCCGGCGGCTGGACGGGTTGGCCGAGTTCTCCAATTGGGCGGCGGCCTGATACACCGCTTCGTTGAAGAATGCGGCATCGCTCGACTTCATGGCCGCGGCCCGCGCGACTGCGGCAGCGGTCCTGGCGTGGTCGCGAGTAAATCCGTCGACCAGGCGCGCGGACGCGGCATAAACCATTACAGCCACTTCGTCCTCGGGTTTCAGGTGGTCCAGCGCGGTCTGCGCGCCCATAGCTAGTCGGTGCAGCACTCCGCGAACGCTGTCGGTAAGATCGAACAGGAGCACCACCGAAAGGGGCAACTGGTCGCGATCGAAGAACGAGATTTTCTGTGCTGCACCGTCTTCGGATATCTCGAAGTCCTTGGCTTGCAGCTGCCCCATGGCGGTGTTGGTCTTGTTATGGACCACCTGCACATCGAGCAGCACCAGTTCCGAGGTCGCGCGGAACACAGGCGTATCATCCTGTCCCCAAGCTGCGGTGGCGAGAAGAGTGATGGACGCCACAAAGCATCTCCTCAAAGGTTTAACCTCCCTCCATTGTTTTGCAGTACGCGCCAGACTCCGCGTGGGTTCCATGCCTGAGGCAGCACTGGCCTCGAAGGCCCCACACTCCTAAGCTCTTGCGGAGTTGCAGAGCGCTGCTGAAACGTGTTGGTTACTTGACGATTCCCGACCAGTAGGATTTGCGAGTTTGAATCGCGGCTTGTGGAAACTCGGGGACACGAACTCGCAGGGAGTGAAGGCCCAGCGTCGAGGTGACCTGTGGCTTATAGCTGAGTAAGTAGTAGTTGTGGATCTGGTTGGAGATTCGTTCCAGACTATCCTCAAAGTCCCGCTGGCTTGTGAAGCTCATGGAGCTTCCTCCGGAGAGCGTTGCGAGTTCCAATGCACTGTTCCGCCTGAGGGCATTGATTACCAGCATAAGTTGCGGCGGCATCTCAAAGAGCGGCGCGTGGTCCGTGTAGTCCTCCGGTTCGACGGCCTCGTCTGGAGTGTGGGCGGGAGAACTGGCTTCGGAGGGAACAGGTTTGAGCGGAGTGACTACTGGTGGCGCCGATGGTGCAGGCGGATTATCGCCGTAGCGGAAGCCACTGACAATCTCGTCCCTGATGGGCGAAAATGTAACCGAATAAATCACAGTGTTGGTAACTCCGAGTTCGGCCACAACCTCGTGCAGCTTGGAGCGGCTCCCGTGGTCGCGCGTTTCACTGACCAGCAGAATGGCGCGGCGGTAATGACTTTGCCGGCGGTTGAGCATAGCCATGGCGTAATAAGCCGCGTCGATACTGGCGGCGTGAAAGGCGCCACAGGGCTTAAGCTTCGCTAAAGCGCCACGAACGGCTGCGGAATTGTTAGAAAAGTCGCCCAGGAGATAGGGCACCTCACCGTAACTGACTATGGCGACTTCGTGAGGGGCATCGCCGACAATCGCTTCAATCATTGTGCCGAGGCCTTTGAGCTTGCTGAACTCCGCAGGCGCGGACCTGCCGCACTGCACAGCAACGACTAGAGACATGCCCGAAGAATCGGGATCCTCTTCGACACTCACCGATTGCCGGACGCCGTTGTCTTCGACGATGAACTGCTCCGGTTTGAGGTTATAGATGATCTCGCCGTTTTTCTTCTGAACCACCGTGGGGAGAAAGATCAGGTCGGAGTTCGCCCTGAACTTGTAGTTTTCATTTTGACCGGACTTCGCCGGCGGCTCCTGGGCGGAGAGTTGAGGAAACGCGAATATCGTTAGTAAAGCGAAGGGGACAAGAACCTTCATCGATTTCCACTTTATGGAGATTCTTTGTTTTCGCCCCGTGGTTTGGCCAACACATCCTTAATCTTTTGGAGCAGCTCCCCCGGGCTGTATGGCTTTGGAAAAACATCAAATCCTTCCAGCGATTCCCTGTATTTCAGCCGTTGGTCGTCAAGCAGGCCCCCCACCATCAAAACCCGCAGTCCGTTGGACTTGGTGCGCAGATACGTCGCCGCATCACGGCCGGTCATGCCTTCCACGTAGGTTGTCGGAGCGATTTTCGCCCAGCTCGACCGGGACGCCATCGGTGACCCAGACGATAATCTTCCGGCCTGGAACCGCCGACAATTGTTCCCCCAAGGCACTCCTGGCGGCTGGGGAGCAGGCACTTCGCCCGGCGAGAGGCCGTGAACCTGGAAGAACTTGCCGTTGACCGACAACAGATAGAGGTACAGGGAGTCAGCCGACTCGATGCCGCCGAGATTGCGCACCATCTCATTTGCGGCGAAAGCGCGAGCTCCATACCCGAGGTTCAGCAGGTCGAATAGAATGACCGTGGCGTTCCGAGCTCCGCCTCCGGCGCGGTTCGAGAACTGGTTGGGACCGGAGGCGCGAGCCTGGTTCTGGCCGCTGCTTTCACCATTTCGGCGAAAGAATGAGATTTTTTGTGGCTTTCCGGCATCGCTAATCTGAAAATCGTCCGAAGTGAGATCGGTAACGGGTCGACCGTGGTCGTCCAATGCGACGACGTTGAGGTCCATCAGTCGGAGGTCGGATTGTGCGGAGCCGCCCGCGCGGAAAAGCGTCGACAAGAAGACCATGGAGGCGAGGAGCTCCTTCGGAATCCGATCGCGTCTCACTCTAAGAGCATCAGCTAGACCGTTAGTTCTAACTCGAAATAACCGCGCGGTGCCGGTGGAGACTGGGGTCGATCGCAGCCGCCATCTTTGCAACGTTGAGTCCACCGCCCAGAAACTTGTTCACTCTCTCAGCACTCACGAGCGGATCGGAAATCACATTGCTATGTCCGATTATGAGCAATTGCGTATTCGGGCGGCGTGTCAGCATGGCTTTCACGCGGCCCAGCGTGCGCGCGTATTCGTCTTTCAGCATCCGCCGGCGTTCCGGCGTGGAGGGCAGCGCTTCTTGATTACGGCGCATCAGCATACGCTCCTGCGAATCGAGCACCTCCTCGAGATCGCGCTCGCTGAGGATCACGCGGCAGGCTAGTCCCGGCGGTAAAGCGGCCAGCAGCGGGGCGACAATTTTGATTGCTCTTCCCCGTCCCTCGAAGAGCCACTTCGAATCTTTCGTCAGATTCTTGACTGGCCCAAATTCAAAATAACCGCGCGGATTGTCTTCATCCGCTTCGCGTAATCCATCCGAGAGAATGCCCATGCCGCCGGCGGCCAGCATTTGCATCAGCATCGAAGTACCCGAGCGCGGCAAGCCGGTGACAATGATGAGGCACTCCTCGATCGGCGGCATCTTCGCCGTCGCAGCCATGAACGGTGTGCTGGAAACAGCGGTCGCTCTTTCCACTGTTTCAGCCACGGGTAGGCACACCGGACGCGCGGTCCCTTTGGTCCTCATACGTCGCGCAAGGCGCCGGTGCTCGCGCGCCGATTCGGCGTCGTTGAGATGCCTCTCGAGCAAAGCAGCGAGCTGAATGTGCGCTTCTGGAAAATTCGGATTGAAGGATATGGCCGCGCGGAACGCCTCGGCGGCGGGCTGGTATTCCTTCATTCCCGCCAACGCGCGACCCAGCAGGAAATGAGCTAGAGGATAGTGATGAATCCGCTGCAACGCGTCGAGAGCCGAATGTGCGGCAACGCTGAATTTCCTTCGCCGCAGCGCCACGCGGCACATGCCGATATGCGCGTCCGCGCTATCGGGATCAAGCTCCAAGGCCCTTTCATAGACCTGCTGCGCGTTGCGCCAGTGACGCAGACGCATATGCAGATCGGCGGTCTGCAGGAACAGGCCCGGCCGCACCAGGTGCGCTTCCGTCACCCGTTCCAGCGCGGCCAGCGCTTCGGCGTAGCGTTTCTCCACGGTCAAAACCTGAGCTTTCAGAAAGTCGACCACGGCGGGCTGGGTCGCGCGGCCGTCCAGGTGGTTCACAATGCGCCGCATTTCGTCGTGCATGCCGAGCGCTTGGCAGGAAACGAACAGCCGTACGGCAAAGCGCTGCTCATCGGGATCCGCTGCATGGAGCTCGGTGAAAATCTGCTGAGCCTCGATGTGCCTATTGTCGTCCTGGTAAGCTTCGCCTAGGTTATAGCGCAGCTCGCGGATGGTCTTGTCCACGGCTATTTCGCGATTCTCATCCGGCCGTTCGATATATCCCAGCGCGATCATCTGCTCCAGCGCTTCGTGCGCCGCCACGGGATCCAGGCGCGTATGCGGCGGATGGCTGCCATCCGCGCCCGAAACTTCTTCCCAGCTCGGAATGTATGCCACCTTCGGCGTCTTCACGAAGGCCTGCGAAAGTACCTTGCCGTCCATATCTTCGCCGACCGGCAGTCCGTAAAGGGTCAGGATGGTGGGTGCAACATCCAGCACCGACGGTCCGTGCAGCACTTCGCTCTTCTTTATGCCCGGTCCGCTCACGGCGAGGATGCCAAAATCGCGATGCTCGATGGCAGGTCCGGCGGGGATGTCGGGAATGGATGCGGGACGCAGGTGATCCGGATGGAAGCCATGATCCGACATCAAAATCACGGTGGTGTCCACGCCGGATTTCTCGAGCAGAGTCCCCAACATCTGATCGTGGAACTGGTACGCCATCGAGACCACGTTGCGGTACAGCTCGAAGTCGCGTTCGGTGATCCAGGACTGGCGCGATGGATGGTATCGCATGAACCCGTGGCAGAAATGATCGATCGCGTCGTAGTAGACCGCGAAGAAATCCCATGGCTGGTTATCGATCAACCAGGTAGCGGCGGAATGTATGCTCATGCATTCCGCGAGTACCCGCATGAAAAGGCCCAGGCGCTTGTCATGGTCCTGATCGATGTCTTTGGCCAGCGGAATAAACGGCTCCACCATCTGCGGCGTCAGAAGATCGGGATGCATGCGGAGTTCAGCTAGTCTCGAGGCCAGTTCCGGCGGATGAACCGCGTTCGGCAGCAGCGGCCAGCCTTCGTTGAGTGGAAGGCGAGAGTCGAGCGGCCCCCTGGCGCGGTGGTAATGATCGGAAACCATCACGCCGTTGATGGGCTCAACGGGATGGCTGGGCCACCAGCCAATCACCACGCTGCGCAGATCATTCTGATTGAGAATGTTCCACAGCGCTTTGGATTTTCGCGAGAGGTTCGTGACTGGCTGCACGCCGCGGCCGTCCGGAGTCGGCTCGGAGAAGCCGTGGATGCCATGCTTGAACGGCCGCTTTCCGGTAGCAATGGAGGTCCACAGCATCGGCGAGAGCGGCGGATGGAGCGTCGATATCTGCCCGCTGACGCCGTTTTCAACCAGGCGCTGGACGTTGGGCATTTTGCCGGCATCCATGAGCGGACGGATGACTTTCCAGTCGGCCGCATCCCATCCAACCAGAAGAACTTTACGCGGGGTCATTGAAGCAGCCTTTGTCTATCTTGGAGATACAAATTTCTCGATGACAAATACAAAGTGCTGCTGCGGCCGCGCTCCCGGTGGCGTCGGGTTAGAGAAGTTGATCCGTTGTGCATCTTCGACAGCCCTTTGGCTGTTCGGATCGGAGGGCTGCAACGAGTGCGCCTCCACCAGTTGTCCCGACGACGTAACCAGGCCAAACACGCAGACTGGATGGGCCGTCGCGCCAGGGCTGAAGGGCCCCGGTCCCGAAAAGCGCCAGATTTTTTGCGCTCCCCGCGTCGCGATGGCCGGTCCGTTCGCCAGCATCTGCTCGGTCGGGACGAACAGGCTCGGATCGGCCGCGGGAAGTTCCACCAGGCTGTCCACGGTAATTTCCGACACGATTTTGCCTGCTTCGGTCACGGTCACCTTCCGTGGCAACACGTAATCACCAAGCCGTGGTGCGTCCGAGTAATCATAGGCGAAGTAGCGCCCAGGCGCCTGCGAATGCACCTGGAGCAACCCGGACCGTGGATTGATGCACTCCTCGGTTTCCTCCCAGCGTCGGGTGGGCGTCGCATTCGCTGCGTTTCCGGGATCCATGAGCAAAACGCAGGTAACTTGTGCGCCGTGGTAGGCAGATGTCGACGTTCGGATAAAGTCGTGATCAACGTAATCAGCTGAAGGGATTGCGTCGAACAAGGCTGCACGCGCCTCCTGCAAGCGGAGTGGGATGGTACTCGCCGTCCCTTCCGCGTAAAACATCCCATTCGAGGAGATCCGGGTCGTGGAATACCCGGCCGCGGTTTCGGCCGTCCAGCGGAGCCCTTGCTGGGGATCGAACACGTCTTCCATATTCCAGGCGCCGTCATATTCGGTTTGACCGCCGGAGTTCACCGTAAAAGTGACCTTCAGATCGTAACCGTGGCCCGCACTGCGCAAGGCGTAACTATCTCGCGCGCGGGCAATCAGCTGAAGAACGGGTTCTCGGATCGCGGGTTTGTCAGCAACCTGGATTTGGCCCGTGACGATTTCCAGAGGATCGGCGGGCACGGGCGCTGTCCTCGGTATGTTTTTGCCAAAAGCCGCAAGCGATAGCCCACCAGCCGCGACCAGCCATAATACTCTTCCCGAGACCATTGGATTAGCCCTCCTTACCTGGCGTAAATCGCAACCTGGGGGAGTATGCCTGCATTCCGTGCGCAGGTAGAAATGATCCGCCGCCTGATCCGCCTCCCGATCCTCCGCCTGATCCACCGCCACCGCCCGTCGCGCCTCCTCCGGTTCCACCACCACCGCCTCCGGTTCCACCACCACCGCCTCCGCCACCGCCGCCACCAGACCCGAACCCTGTTCCGATACCTATCGTGCCGCCCGTGCCACCCGTGCTACCGACACTGGTACCGTATGATCCAGCCCGCAGCGAAAACACCGCGCCCATTTGAGTTCGCATACCACCGACGATCGCCCAAACAGGAAGGTCTCCCGCGCCAAGACCTGGCGGAATGGTCAGGTTGATTTGATACAGACCAGCGCTTGACAGACCAACGAAAGTCGGCTGGATGTAGACGTTATTGATATAAAAACTGATGCCGTCGTTAACTGGCGCTGCACCGGAGAACGCATGTCCCGCCAGGACGGTAGGATGAGTCGGCCCAAATCCGACGCCGTAAAGTTCAACGGTGTCGCCTGCTTGCGCGGCCACCGTGGAATAACCAAGGGATCTCCCGGTCGGGCCGAGAATGTCGTACGTTCCCCCACCGTAGGCCCCCGAACGGTTGGATCTTAGAATGATTGCAGCCACATGTTTTGCGTCAAGCAGGGCGAACGACGGCGCAGACTCATTCAGAGTCACGGTTGAAGTGGCGCTGCCGGAGGTAGTGGTAACTACCACCGATACCGTACCTCTCGCCGTATCGTCCGGCGCCTGCAGGTTGATCTGCCCGGGACTGACATACGATAGAAAGGCAGCTTTCCCATTGATCTCCACCTTGGTACCGCCCAGCGAAGTGGGAAAGTCACCGTTCCACGTGGCCGTTGCGCGAGCCAGGTTGTTCCCGAAAATCGAAACCCACTCGCCCGGTTGAATGATATTTTCTGTCCCGTCCAGAGGAACAACGCCGCCGGGCGAAATGGATGGGGCCGCCGTCTGGCTCGCGGGCGTGGTCTTCTCGCCCACACCGCGCAGGAATCTTCCTCCGGAATCCCGCCTGGCCATGGCTAACTTTACGGCGCTCGTGAACGCTCCGAGCTGTACTTTGTTAGTCCGGGCACTTCCGATTGGGTCAGCGGCGATGTCCCGGACGCCGTTGCCAATGATGGATGCCGAGGCGCCGGTCATCATCGCCATTGCTGAGCCGGTAACCGCTGCGTAAGTCTGCCAGTTCCCTAAACTGCGCTTCAGCGTATCCTTCAGAGGCGATGAGCGGAGGGTGGCGAAGTAAGCCTCCAGACGATGGTCCAGATCGAGTTTTCGAGCAGCGCCCATGGTTTAGCACTCGTCACTCGGGATGCCACTCAGGGCCGCCACCGAAACAGCCGGGGTTTGCAAAATACGTTCAAGCAAACCACGTCGGCTCGCTGCTGGCCGGAAGAGAGACATCATTGGTGCCGCTCCTTTGGTTCTACTGAAAACCTACTTAAATGCTATATCTTCCATAACCGGCTGGAAATACTAGCGCTGAGGTATTTTTGACTATTCGAGGTTGGTAGGCGTGGGATTTACGGCAACTAGGGCTGAGCCGAGTCGATTCGAATGGCAATCAGCTACTTGAGTATGCCGGACCAGCAGGATTGGCGGGTTTAAATCGCGGCTTGTGGAAACTCGGTGACCCAACTCGCAGCGAGTTTGCTGCAGTGAACGCGGCAACGCCACCGGCAGGGTGCCGGTCGTGCCGTCGCGGTGATGCTTCCCGAAATTGGGTTTACGCCTGCCGATTGGGTTCGGCCGGAAAGAGTTGCCACGACCCGATTATGATAAAATTCAGTCTCGACACGTGTGCGCAAAGTCAGTCGTCGGCGTGATCGGAAAGCGCAGGTAAATTACTCAGCATGAGCAACATGCAAGCCTGGGATGCGGACCGGGCGCAAGCTCGGATTCGGGAGTTGGAGCACCTTCCCGGCGCTCTGCTGCCGATATTGCATGCATTGCAGGAAGAGTTCGGATATATCGATCCCGCCGCCACTCCGTTGATCGCCTCCGCGCTGAATCTTTCGCACGCCGAAGTGCACGGCGTCATCAGCTTCTATCACGATTTCCGCCACGCCGCGCCTGGAAAGCACCTGATGAAGATCTGCCGCGCGGAAGCCTGCCAGTCCATGGGTTGCGATGCGCTGATCCACCACGTCGAAAAGCGTCTCGGCGTGAAGTTGGGCGAGACAACGCCCGACCAAAGCCTCACCGTCGAACAAGTGTTCTGTCTTGGGAATTGCGCGCTGTCGCCCGCCGTCATGCTGGACGGCACGCCGTATGGCCGAGTCTCCCCGAGTGTCGCTGACTTCCTGATTGACAGCTCTCGGAGGGCGCAGTGAGCCTGAAGATTTACGTTCCACGCGACTCCGCGGCGCTCTCCGTTGGCGCGGAAGGCGTGGCCCGCGCCATCGCGAGTGAAGCTTCATCGCGCGGCTTGGACGTCACCGTGATTCGCACTGGTTCACGCGGCATGTTCTGGCTGGAGCCTCTGGTCGAAGTGGAAACGCCGCATGGGCGAGTTGCTTACGGCCCGGTTTCCACCGAAGCAGTGGCGGGTCTGTTTAACGCCGGATTCCTCGAAGGTAAAACACATTCCCTCTTCCTGGGGCCCACCGAAGAGATTCCTTATCTGAAACAGCAGGAACGGCTGACCTTCGCGCGATGCGGCATCGTGGATCCGTTGTCGCTGACCGACTACGTCGACCACGGCGGCTATCGAGGATTGCAGCGTGCATTAAACCTGACGCCGGAAGAAATCATCGCCGAAGTTACCAACTCAGGATTGCGCGGCCGTGGCGGCGCCGGCTTTCCGACTGGCATTAAGTGGAAAACTGTGCTGGGCGCGCAGGCCGATCAGAAATACATCTGCTGCA
>Ga0209517_10010435_pt1 | contig 10341 bp, 9 predicted proteins | sample PeaSoiMetSII2010_FD_187695 | JGI IMG/M metagenome (GOLD analysis project Ga0209517, IMG submission 187695) | Peat soil microbial communities from Weissenstadt, Germany - SII-2010 (SPAdes) (version 2) | ecosystem: Environmental > Terrestrial > Soil > Wetlands > Peat | place: Germany: Weissenstadt... | reverse complement strand
TCCCTTGTCATTCCGACCACTCCCTTGTCATTCCGACCACTCCCTTGTCATTCCGACCACTCCCTTGTCATTCCGACCACTCCCTTGTCATTCCGACCAACGGGAGGAATCTGCTTTCTGCGTCAGCCGATAAGTCCTTTGTGTTCCACCCCGGCCGCCTCGATCTGGTCGCCTGGACGCGAATGCGGGTCGTACCGTCGGAAGAGCGGCGCTGCCGTACCGTCGGAAGAACGGCGCTGCCGTACCGTGGAAGAGCGGCGCTTCAGCGCCGCGTCAGCCGTCCAAAGCGAACCCGGGCTTCAGCCCGGTGGTCCCCTTCCGTACGCGCATACAAAGGAAACGGGCCGCCTCGAAGGCGGCCCGTCTGTTTCGATGCTAGAAGCTTAGTAGCTAGTAGCTAGAAGCTCAATCCCCCGCCACCGGCTCCGCGATCTCCGGCTTCTCCGTCTGCGCCGCGTGCCCGTTGCCGTTCCCGTTCGACTTCGTCAGCGCTCCCAGCGGAATGAACCCGTTCTCGGCCACCACCGGCTTCTCCTTCAGCACAACTTCGCGATACATCGCGGCCATGCGTGCATTGTAAGCCTCATCGTTGATCTTCGGCCCGCGTGCCTCGGCTTTCGCATCGGCATCCAGCTTCTGCTTCGCATCCCGCGCCCGCGTTTTTTCTTCGCGTGCGTTCTTCGCGATGCCGCGGTTGTCCAGGTCATGCTGCAGTTCGGTCGTGACCAGATCATCGCGCAGCAGCAGCGAGTGCGTGGCGTCTTCCATATCCACTTTCTTGCCGCCCGCAAAAATCTCGTGCCGCCCATGCTCTTCGTACCACTTGGTGAGCGTGGCCGTCATGTGCATCTTCTCGATGATGTTCCGCCATCCCACGCCCGTGTTGTAGGCGCAGAACGAAATCTCGCCTTCCTGCGTCGCGTACGGAATAATGCACTGCTCCGTCCGCCGGAAATCGTAATTGAACAGATCCTGAAACCACATGCCCGCGATGAACAGGAAGTTCCACCGGTCCTGCCGCCGCTTCATCACATCTTCCACCGTGCGGTCCGGACCAACCTTCCCGTAATTCTTTCCCGTAGCGTTGAAGTTCTTGTCGAACTTCCGCAGCAGGTCCATCAGCTTGAAGTGCGTCGGCGCCTGGAACGGATCGTAATTCTTCATCAGACACAGCGCCATTCCAAACACCGTCAGGAACTTCCCCCGCGCCGCATCATTCACCTTCGCAATATCCTTCGCGAGCTGATCCCCCTTCAAGAACGCCGTCACCGGCACCGCTTCCTTGGTTTCCTTGTCAATCATCACCGCCATCCCCGTCCCGCAATTCGGATGGCAACCGCACGACAGTTGGCCCCAGTCGTTCTTCACGTCGTTGACGTGCATCAGGTCGGCCCAGTCGCTGAACGTTCCCATGAAAGAAATCGGGAACCAGTCGCGTGTCGGCTCGCCCAGGCCAGTCTGATTTTTTACGTCGTGGGCCAGGTGCGAGAGCGTGTAGCGCTGCGCGGCGCGACGATCGTCGGTGACGGCTTCATCGCGGCCCGTAAACGAAACTGGCTGGAAGCTCAGGAAGCTGATCGTCTTCGGATTGTCCAGCGCGAACTTGATGATTCTTCCCACCTGCTCGTTGTTGATCCCATTCACGATGGTCACGACCGGGACGATTTCCACGCCGGCATTGTGCAGGTTCTCAATCGCCTTCAGCTTCACGTCAAACAGATTGCCGACCAGGCGATGCGCATTCGCCGCGTTGCCGATGCCGTCAAACTGCAGGTAGGCATAGCGCATGCCGGCTTCAACCGCCTGCTGACAGAATTCAAAGCTCTTCGCGAACTCGATGCCGTTGGTCGCCGCCTGTACCGAGTTGTATCCAACTTTGCGGGCGTAGCGCACCGCATCCAAAAAATATGGCGACAACGTCGGCTCGCCGCCCGAGAACTGCACACTCATCTGCCGCCGCGGCTTGATGGTGATGGCGTTGTCGAGCATCGTCTTGATTTCTTCCCAGGTCAGCTCGTGCACGAATCCCACCTGGTTCGCATCCATGAAGCACGGATCGCACATCATGTTGCAGCGGTTCGTCAGATCGATGGTCAGCACCGACCCGCGTCCATATTTCACAGTAGACGATCCGTGATGATGCAGCTTCTCGTCGTTATGCGCCGTAATGTCGCGCCCCGGAAACACTTCCTCCAGATGCTGCGAAAACTGCGTGTCGATCGACATCACGTCTTCGAAGTGGCCGTGCGTCGGGCAGTCTTTCACCATCAGGATCTTTCCATCTCGTTCGACGATCTGCGCCTTGATCTCGCCCACCTTCTCGTTCATCAGCACTTCATGCGGCAGATGCCCGTCCAGAATCTGCTGCCGGATTTCCGGCACGCACTTCGGGCACAGCGAATCGGTCGTCCGCGGCCAGCCCAGCGGTGGCTTCGACTTCTCGTACGACTTGAGCAGCGGCTTTTCCGACCACTTCGGCGTGGGCGACGGATTCGGCTTGATGCGGTTCAAGCGCTCGAATACTGCCCAAGTTCCCTTGGCGGCGATGACGACTGCTTTCTCTACGTACTTGATCGGCTTGCGCATGATAGCTTCTAGCTCCTGGCTTCTTAGCTCTTGGCTCTTAGCCAAAACTCCTCGGTTCTGGCTTATGTTGCTTCTTGTCATTCCGAACCGGTCAGAAAGACCGGTGAGGAACCTGCTTCTCTTCATTTGGATGGCTGCCAACCCACAGTGGTTACAGCTATCCCTCAACCTGCGAGCTCACAACTGTTTTTGCCTCGCCTTGGATGAACCTGGAAGATCATCCAAAACCTGTGGCTCTCCCCGGGAATGGCTCCTGGTCCTACCGACCTGGGTTCCAGAACTACACTTTTCCCTGGGTATTAGTCTGCGCTTATCCTATTGGACCGCCCGGGAACGGCGCATCCATAACCCAACGAACGGTGCAAAATAAGGGTTTAGCGGTTCCGTAGAGGATTATACGGAGCTAACCTGTTGAAAGTAAAGGGGACTGGCCGTCCAGGCAGGCGCGCTTCGCGCCGCACCGGCGGGGCGGACAGTCCTGTCTGCCGCTTTGACTCGTGACTCCCGGCACCAATCGGGAAGGGCACGACTTCAAGTCGTGCCGATAGAAGAGACCCACACGAAACACGGCTTCAGCCACTGAGGCCAACGAAAAACGCGGGCGTAAAATGAGCTTCAGCGGAGGCATTCATGAGTTTCGTCTGCTCGGCTGCGTGACAGCGTTCAAAATCTCTATAATCTGCGTTGCGGGTGCCCCATTCTAACGTCGCGCTCTTTGCGACGTTAGAGTGGGGATTTTGACTCGCTAACTCCCACCTAGTAATCCTGTCATTCCGACGCGCGAGCGAACGCGAGACAGGAGGAACCTGCTTGCGTACTACGCCAGGATACTGGAAACATCAGTTCTAGCCCTCCACGTCTCCGCTCCCGTCAGATATTCTCTTGGAGGAATATTCCTTCTGTGGATACTAGCCGCATGGCCAGAAATTTTCGGGAACCTGAAGCAAAGATGTCGCCACGGTCACGGGAGCGTTCCCGCGCTCTTGCAGAAAAGTATCGCACTGAGATGCCGCTCGACGAGCTCCGCGAAGCGCGCGCCATGACCCAGGTACATCTCGCAAAAATCCTGGGAGTCAATCAGGCCGCCGTCTCGAAGCTGGAACGCCGCACGGACATGTACGTCAGCACGCTCCAGGATTTCGTAAGAGCCATGGGCGGAGAACTGAAAATCACCGCCCGCTTCCCCGAAGGGACTGTGGAGATCAGGCAATTCGAGGCAGTCAAAAAGACGGCCGGGGACGAGTGAGAGTCGCCCACCCTTGGTCTGGGCTACAGAATCTGCTAGTATTTTTCGTTCCAATCGTCATTTTCGACCGACCCCCAAGACAACCTGCCGCGCCCAAAGCGCAGGAGAACGCAGCTCGACCGTTTCTGAGGTCCGCCATGGCCCTACACTCCGACTACGAAATCCGCTGGAAGAACTACCGAGCTTTCGAGGACACCGGCTGGATCAGGATCCCTCCTCTCACGATCCTTATCGGACCGAACAACTCAGGAAAGACCAGCGTCATTAGTCCCCTGCTCCTGTTGAGCCAAACGATTCGGTCAAGCGACGGAGTGACCCCTCTGGTGACTCGCGGCCCCCTCGTCGATGCCGGCTCGTTCAAGAACATCGTGCATAACCACGACAATTCCAAAGAACTTTTCCTAGGACTGCGTTTCCACCTGCACGAAGAAGAGAAGGGCGAGATCGGCGCGATTGGCACCTACCCCCCTGGCGGCGTGGAGCTAAACATGGCGCAAGAAGAGCAAACAGAAGACATCCTAATGAAGCGCTTCGCCTTGTTTGACATCTTGAGACGCCCCTTCTTAACTGAGTCTCGCACTGCCGACGGGACGTACACGCTGAAAAGTGACGCCTTCAAATTGCTAAATCGAGAGCGCGAGGCAATACGGCAGAGCAGCCCAGTCAATTTCCTTTTTTCGTCTCAGGTAGCGTTCAGGAGGCTGCAATCGAGGGGCAAGAAGAAAAGTGAACGAGTCTCGCCGGTTCAACCATCCCGCGGGTTCGTCATGTACGCCGCTGCCCTCAGCGCCGCGCTCGGCGAGCTGCAAGAGTTGTTCAACGATCTCAGCTACGTAGGTCCTCTACGGGAACGTCCTCGCCGCTACTATCCCATCGCTGGAGAGATGATTGCGTCCGTCGGATCCCGCGGCGAGCATATGGCAAACTTGGTGCGAAGGCGCCTTCCCGAGCTCAAGCATCAGTTGGACCAATGGATAGAGCGGTTTGAGTTCGGAGCCGGGCTGGTCGCGGAGAGCCTCTCGGACGAGCTTTTCTCGCTCTCTTTCGTGGACTCACATAGGGCCGCTCGGACTAACATCGCTGATGCGGGTTTCGGCGCATCGCAGGTTCTGCCTCTGATAGTTCAGGCGCTGGCAGCGAGGAAGCAGAGTTTGACGATCGCAGAGCAGCCTGAAATCCACCTGAACCCCCGGCTCCAATATGTGCTCGCGGACCTCTTTGTCGAGATGGCCAATAGCGACCGCCGGGTGATCGTCGAAACACACAGCGAGCACCTGCTCCTCCGGTTGAGGCGGCTCGTCGCTGACGGGAAGATCGATCATAAACAGGTCGCCATCTACTTTGTCGAAAAGATCAACGGAGTTTCGTCGATTAGGCTCGTCTCCCTCGAAGGAAATGGGCATATAAAGTCCAACGTATGGCCGAAGGGGTTCTTCGAGGACACGCTCAAGGAGTCGTTTGCGCTCGCCGCAGCTCAGTCCCGGAGATCCGAACCAGTTCATTTGGCACTTAAGGCCGGGACGAAAAGTCCGAAAGGACGGAAAGGATGCTAGTCGACATAGTCTTGGACACAAATGTCCTCATGCACGCCGATAACGACAAGGAGCCTCGATGCCAGATGTCTCGAGATCTCCTGACGGAACTGCAGGACTGCGCGACGCATCTTTGCGTCGACGAGGGCTTCAATCTGGACGAAGCAAAGAATCGCAGCCAGATATACAGCGAATATTTAGGGCACCTGCGACACGGAACGCTCGGATTTGCGCTTGTCGCACACTTGGCGAGATCACAACGCGTAAGGACTGTCTCCCGGGGGGTACCGCCGCAGGTATCGAAGAAAATTTATACGCAGGGGTTAAGCGGCCCTGATCGAACCTACGTAAAGGTAGCCTTCAATTCTGATGGAAAGACCCTCGCTTGCCACGACTTCGGGGACGTCCCCGTCACCGTGCGAGTCAGGCTCCGGAAAACGATTGGGGTGCACGTACTGGACGCGGGTGCAGCGCTAGCAGCTTTGCGATGAAGATTGAAGCTCCCTCGTTTTCCACAGCCTCCCCATGTTCATCCAACCTTGACCGAGAAATCTCATTCCCAAATACTCCCTACATGAGCCAGCAACAAGTCCGGGCATCAACCAGGAGCGGGTGCCCCATTCTAACGTCGCGCTCTTTGCGACGTTAGAGTGGGGATTTTGACTCCCCAACTCCCACGCACTCAAGATTTTGCCCGCAACTCGTTGCAGCCCATAGACAAAATCTCAATTTCCCGCTAACCCGAAGATTCCAATAGACCCGAGGGGGAGGGGGGAGTAGGAAAAAATCAAATGCCGGATTATCCCAATCGCTGTCAGCATCTCAAAATCAACGGCACCCAGTGCGGATCGCCCGCCCTGCGCCGCAACCGTTTCTGTTTTTTCCACAAACGCTTTCAGGACGAACGCATCAAACTCAGCGCCGACCGCGCCCGCCGCGGCGTTCCTACCTTCGTCCTCCCCGTTCTCGAAGACGCCGACTCCATTCAGATCGCGCTCATGCAGGTCATTCGCTTGCTCGTCGCCCAGCAAGTCGACCACAAAACCGCCAGCCTCCTGCTCTACGCGCTGCAAACCGCCAGTAGCAACCTGCGCATGACCCGATTCGAACCCCAGCGCCACGGTGTCGTCCTCGACCCCCGCACCGTTGGCGACACTCCACTCAATTCCAACCTGTGGGATGACGAAGACTTCGAAGACGAGGAAGGCGAACCAGAAACCGCAGCCGACCGCGCCCTCGCGGCCCAAGAGTCTGAGCGCAAGAAAAAAGCAGAGGACGAAAAGTGGAGGCGCTGGGCCGAAACCCAGCATCCCGATCCCCGCAAGGCGACTGTTTCCGCCGCAGTCACCCCCACCGGAAGCGCCGTGATCAAACCCGAAGTCACTCCCGGAACAAATTCTGCGAGTCCGCCCAAAAAGCCCGCATCCGACCTGGACCCCGCAAAAGTCCGCCAGGAAATCAGCGACATGATCCGAAAGGAGTTCTTGCCCGGCTACAAACCACCCGGAGGTTCGAAGTCGCCAGGCTAAGAAGACCAGGCTAAGAAAAAAAGAAAGTCGACCTCGACCCATCCAGGTTAGAGCTGAGAGCTGAGAGCTGACGGCTGATAGCTGAAAGCCGATAGCCTGACAGCTGCCCCTAAAACCTCACGCCGATGCCTCCGGTGATGAGGTTGCTTCTCCAGTTGTACAGGTTGTTGGGGTTGCCGATGTCGTTGGGATTGAACTTGAAGTAGCGGGTTTCGTAGGTGCCTTTGACATACCACCACTTGCCGAAGTCGTAGCCCACGCTTCCCCGCAGCATGTAGCCGTGATCGTAGCCCGGAGCGGGCAAGGCGACCGTGGCCAGCGGAGACGTTTTGAAACGCGGAGTGAACTCCGGCGCGCCCTGGGCTGAGATGAAGGCCCGCTTATTGGGGCCGAATTTGTATTTGATCGTCAAGGGCAGCTCGAACAATTCCATCCTGCTGCGATTGAAGACCTCGCCACTCACGTTGGCCGGCGGCGTATAAATCCTGCGAACCTGGCCGTCGACTTCGAAGGTCAAATTATGCGCGCCGAAAACCACGCCACCGTACACGGCCAGCTCTTTGGCATGATGCGAAGTGTCGATGGGAGCGCGTACTTCGCCTCCTCCCACAATGCCGGGCCGGCCAGTCTTGGCGTTGGGTTTGAACACGGCCACCTGACCGGTAATGTCGACGACCGTGCCCGTCACGGGCGTGAACGAGGCAAATTTGTCGGAAACTTGGCCGACATTCAGGTCGAGGGTCCCTCGTTGACAATAGGCCGGGACCGTGGCCAAAAGAAACAGCAGAAACAATCCTATGCGGACAAGGTCCGCCTTGCGGGGCTTCATCAATACGTTTCCTCCCTCAGTGGGCAGTGTACACTCCCGCGAATCCCGCGGGACAGCGTGCGGACGGATTCCCGGACTCTGGCGGTCGATTTAGTCAGATGCTGATTGTCTGATGCGGAATGTTTGATGCAGACTGCCTGATGCGGACTGTCGGAGGCGAAATGTCCGATGGCAGGAATTTCTAACGTAGGGATTAGCGGGCGATCCTTTTTATCGCAGTCTCAGGAGTGTGGGCGCGGCAACGCAGACGGAGACGTCAGCGTCACACCGCCGTCCCGTCGCGGGAAATTATGAGCCTTGCTTTTCGAGCACGATCTCGGCCTTCTTGGCGACTTGCTTTTGCAAGCGGTAGGCGCGGGCAACGTCGCCGAGGGGCGCGGGCTCCGGTGATGGAGAACCGAACTCCCAGAGCGGACGCTCGCCTTGACCGTAGGTGTAGGTTTCAGGCCCGCCGCCGACGAGCGGGTGCTCAGACGCCAGAGCGGTGCGATCGGCGTGAAGCGGATGGCCGGTAATCTGAAGAACCTGCGGCTGGTTGGACAGAGTGGCGACTCCGGTCTGTCCGAAGGCGGCGGTGCAGAGGCAAAGAATGAACAGCACAAAAAGAGTGATTTTCATAAGTATTTAGTCCGCAACTACAGGTGATGGGTGCAACCTCCGTACCAACCTAAAAGGCTTATGATTCTTTCACTTACATGGGGTCACACGGGGCGGGCGCAAGACTTTGCACAATTAGGGAAGGGGCTTCCCGGGGCAAAAGCCGCGCCGGACGCGGGAAGTGGACGGAACTTCAACTTCATTGGCCACCGATCGACACGGATTCTCACGGATCAAAACCCCGAAACAAATCAAATGCCTTATCCGTGTGGATCCGTGCAAATCCGTGGCCCAGATCTTTTTTACCTAAGTTTCAGTGTCGTCAGAGCGAACATCGCGAAGACCAGTTGCACTGGGCGCGGGAACTCAAGAAGATTCCGGCGTTGCGCCGGTCCGCTTTCGCGGTGTATGTTTTCGCTCACCAACTGGACAGGAGAGAAGCGCATGGGCAGTCATGATCGAGAGGCGCGAAAGGTGTGCGGACGGAAGCGATTCGCGGCGGCGGCGATGCTGGTCGTGCTGAGCGCGCTGGTGGCGGGCGCGCGGGCGCAGACCGACTGCGCCGAGGGCAACGGAATCCTCGACATGACTCCGCCCAAGAACATGACGGCGCAGGAACTCATCCCGAAATTCGCCGCGGAAGAGACTAAGGTGAAAGAGGCGCGCACCCGCTACACCTACACCCAGGACGTGAAGGTGCAGACTCTCGACGGCCAAAAGGTCGACGGGCAGTTTCACGAGATCGCTAACGTGTCGTACGACAGCAAGGGGAAGCGCGCCGAGAACGTGACCTTTGCCGAGCAGTCAACGTTGCGGGGGATTCAGTTGACCCAGGAAGATATGGACGACATCCGCGTATTTATGCAGTGGATGCTCCCGACCGAAGAAGTGCCGCAATACAACCTGACCTACGCCGGGCAACAGCACGTCGACGATCTGGACACTTACGTGTTCCACGTGGAGCCGAAGAAGGAAGAGAAGAGCAAGCGGTATTTTCAGGGACGGATCTGGATCGACAATCGTGACTTTCAGATCGTGAAGATGTGCGGCAAGAGCGTGCCGGATTTGGTCCGCAAAAAGAAGCGTCAGCCCATGGACATCCGGCCAATGTTTGTGGCCTACCGGAAATTCGTGGATGGGATGTGGTTTCCGGCGTACGCGAGCGTGGACGACACGCTGCAGTTCCAGGTGCAGGCGATTCATGTGCGCGAGGTCGTGAAGTTCACGGGCTACAAGCGGGCGGGAGCGGCCGCCGCCGAGGCAAAACCGTAGCCGGACAGGAGTTTCCGGGGGAAATCAAAGCAGCACTTGAACCGGAATGTGAGCTGTGGTGTACTCGCTTTCATGGCAGAAGAAAAAAACCGCAGTAAAGACATCGTTCTGTGGATCATCACGGTCGCGCTGGTGGCGCTGGCAATCTTCTGGTACATGAAACCGAAATAATTCTCCGCGAGCCGTGATGGCGACGGAGCGTAAGCGGGCGGTCGAGCTTCGCTCGACGGACAGCCGAGGGCGGCTGTCCCTACATTGCTTTCCTCAAAATTGCGTTTCCCTCATGGCTCTTCACCCAACCGAGACAGCGCGAATCTCTCCTCCACTCTTCTCTCCTCCACTCTAGGGGTTTCGGGGTTTCATCGGGTAAGATACTTCGGCTGCGGAAAGAGACGTAGCAAGCTACGTCTCTACGCCGGCCGCTTTCTACTTCTCATTTTTACGTCAACCGATGAATCGCGAATATCACAAGGCTTATAGCCAGGAGCTCCATCGGGACATGGAGGCGCTGCTATACGGGCATGCGGGGATGCCGCTGCTGGTCTTCCCGACCTCGATGGGAAAATTCTTCGAGTACGAAGACCGGGGAATGATTGGGGTGCTGGCGCCCAAGATCGAGCGCGGCGAACTGCAGGTGTTCTGTCCGGACGGAGTGGATACGGAGAGCTGGTACAACAAGGGCGTCCATCCGCGGGTGCGGGTGCTGCGGCATTTGCAGTACGAGCGCTACCTCCTGCATGAATTTCTGCC
>Ga0209517_10010434_pt1 | contig 10342 bp, 6 predicted proteins | sample PeaSoiMetSII2010_FD_187695 | JGI IMG/M metagenome (GOLD analysis project Ga0209517, IMG submission 187695) | Peat soil microbial communities from Weissenstadt, Germany - SII-2010 (SPAdes) (version 2) | ecosystem: Environmental > Terrestrial > Soil > Wetlands > Peat | place: Germany: Weissenstadt... | reverse complement strand
ATTGTCCAGGAAGAAACAGGTCAAGCGCCTTCGACGCTGCACTCGATTTCCAAAGACGGCAACTGAACTCTCCACTGCTGCTTTGAACCCGTGGACAACCCTCAAACAGGAAAAGGCCTACAACCAGCCTGTAAAGGAAGGACTATTACGAACGTGAAGACTGTACCTTTTCTACTGTGTGTGGCGGCCATGCTGGCCGTCTTGCAGGGTTGCGCCTCTATCCAACGGCTTCCGGCAGTTCCTGATGATTCCACGACTCGTGCCGATGTACTGGGAATTCCGAATGCCCGCTTTTTTGTGGATGACGACCTGTTACCGTATCTGCAGGAAGGCATGGCCGCCCTCGATCGCGAAAAAGCTTTTCTGGCCAAATCAGGACACGGTGGGGAGATGCCGCCTGCAAACTTCCTCGCTTTATCTGGTGGAGGCGACGACGGCGCATTCGGAGCAGGCCTGCTGGTGGGGTGGACTAAATCTGCGACCCGGCCTCAATTCAAACTGGTCACAGGCATCAGCACCGGCGCGTTGATTGCTCCTTTCGCATTTCTAGGTCCTGATTATGACCACCTGCTAAAGGAATTTTATACCGGCGTAGGCCCAAAAGACATCTACGAGACCAGAAGCATTTTAGCTGTGATAACGAGCGATGCTTTGAGCGACAATAAGCCGCTCCTGAATTTGATTAGAAAATATGTAAACCGTGACTTACTAAAGGAAATCGCAGCAGAATACCAGAAAGGACGAGTGCTGCTCATAGGTACGACCAACCTTGATTCCCGCCGGCCCGTGGTGTGGAATATGGGGGCGATTGCTTCCAGCAAAGACCCCAGAGCTCTTGACTTATTTAACAGTATCCTCCTGGGGTCGGCAGCTATTCCGGAGTATTTCCTCCAGTCATGATTCCAGTCGAGATCAATGGGAAACCCTTCGAGGAGATGCACGTGGATGGAGGTGCAACCGCACAGGTTTTTGTATACCCTGCTTCGCTCTTTGATCTAGCACGCAGCCAGCATATTGAGATAGGCAAACGTCAGAGGCATCTCTACGTCATTCGTAATGGTCGTCTTGATCCGGAATGGGCCACTGTACAGCGCAAGGTGCTACCCATTGCCGGCCGAGCCATATCCTCCCTCATTCACTCGCAAGGGGTGGGCGACCTTTTTAGAATATATCTGGTGTCTAAAAGGGACGGCGTTGATTACAACCTTGCCTATATCGGACCCGAATTCAATATCGTACACAAAGAAGACTTCGATAACGCCTATATGAAGGCGCTGTTCGAGTACGGCTATGATCTTGCTCGGAATGGTTATCCGTGGAAAAAGACTCCGCCTTTTCTGGAATCGTCGAAACCTTCACCTCTGGATCTCTCCAACTAAGGGATGTGTGAGTTCTTCTCTCCGCCGCCATGGGTGAGCCCACAAGTTATCCCGAGGCTGAAAGAAAGCGGGAATCGGAGTGATGTCGTGTGACGGCTTAAGGCAAGGACACCGGGGAGAGTCAATATTTTCTTGGAGCCAGTCTTGCTCTCCCGAATGCCTGAGCATGATGCACACACGCATGCCTAGGAATTGACGCTTGTTTTCAGCGCATCATCTATGGTGTTCAACACGGTGTTGAAATCACCGTCCTGCCCCACATTTTGGCTCAGTTCCGGCCAGAGCAAGAGCTGCCGTGATGAGTGAAAGGTGGGTGAGCCCCTGTGGAAAATTACCCAGCATTTCATTGTCATCGACGCTGTACTGTTCGGAAAAAAGATCCAGATCATTGCCTGTCGACAAGGCGCGTTTGAAAACGTCATGAGCTTCTCCGAAGCGGCCCTGTCGTGCAAGACATTCGGCCAGCCAGAAAGTACAGGCCAGAAACGTCCCCTCTTTGCCCTCCAGACCGTCGTCTCCCGACGGATAGCGTCGCACGAGCCCATCTTCCAGTAGGCTCTTGCGTATAGCGTCGGTAGTCCTGACCATCCTTTCGTCAGTATGGGAGACAAAGCCTGAGACAGGCAGCAGCAGGAGGGCGGCATCCATTTTAGGGTGATCGAAAGCCTGGATGAAAACTCCTCGCCCGGCGTCGTAGCCCTTGTCCTCAATAACGCGGCGGATTTCGTCTCTCTCTTTTTTCCAATCACTCACGGGAGCCTTGCATCCGAGTTCCTCGACCAGGGCGATGCCGCGATCAAGGGCGGTCCAACACATCGCTTTCGAATGGACGAAGTGGCGAGGCTCACCTCGCAGTTCCCATATTCCTCTGTCCGGGTTGCGCCAGAGCCTGCTTGCCCCATTGACAAGGCCGACGATGAATTCCAGGTAATCATCGTCCGGCGGATGTTCCAATTGATGCCATTGCCATGCAAGGTTTAGAAGTTCCCCGTATACGTCCAACTGCGTCTGCGTCTCAGCCGCATTGCCAATGCGAACGGGCCCTGCTCCCCGGTAGCCTTCCAGTTCTGCGATCTTGTGCTCAAAAAGCCGCCGTTCGCCTCCAACACCAAAGAAGATCTGAAGCTCGTCGGCGCTGCCGGCCGCACTGCGCTCAACGAACCTTCGGAACCCGTCAGCCTCTTTGACATAGCCTAGCTCTGCCAGAGAACGAACGGCAAAAGAGGAGTCGCGTATCCAAGAGAAACGGTAGTCCCAGTTACGCGATCCACCGGGAGCTTCGGGAAGCGAAGTCGTGGGGGCGGCCGCAATGGCTCCCGTGGGAGCGTTCGTCAGGCCCTTGAGCACAACGGCGGAACGCATGATTTGCTGTGCATATGGTCCGGACGCCTTCCCTTTAGACGACCAACTTCGCCACCATGTTAAGGTCTCTTCCAGGCGTTTCTCGAGCTCATCCGGAGGGGGCGGCTCCACTAACTCCCCATCGAGATCTTCCGGTCGTCCGAAAAGAATTGAAAGGTATACTCGCTCTCCTTTCTCCACGCTGCAGGTCCCGATGAGTGCGTGTCTATGCTTCATATCCAGGTGGAAGCCGCCGGAGATAAGAAGGCCGCTGCTGCCTCCGATGGCAATGAAACTATTTTTGCACCTCCGAATCCATGGTCTTACGGCCCCGTAATCGAATCGTGGAACAAGATCCAGGACAAATTCGATATCGCCTCTAATGCCCTCCAGTACTCTCAGTATCTGCAGATGAGGATGGGATCTTCCTCCTTCCCGCATGGGCAGGCAGTCGATCAGACGTGCTTCACCATCGTCTGTTCGAAAAATAGTTTCAAGCACCAGGGTCTGCTGCAGGTAACGCCGCGACGTTTCAAAGGGCAGCAGAGGAACGATCTGACAGTAGCCGCCCTTATCCCAACCAAGAAGCCGTCCGAAGCAACTGGGGGAGTCAACCCTGGGCATGCAGCACCAATCAATCGAACCGGAGCGCGAAACCAGAGCAGAGAAGTGACAGTTGGAAATGTAAGCATAATCGCTTATAGGCGGATACTCTGAGTTATTCACATTATCTCCATAGATCATCACAGACACAAATCCCAGCCGGGCACAAATCGAGGCTGTTGGTTAGGCTATTGAGTTTTTGGTTCTCAAGCAGGAGCCCGGTAAAGAAGTAAAGCGTCGGAACCCCGCCGTCACCGGCAATCGCGATTTTATACCGGTCATCAATTATTCCTCATGACGCATGATAATGCCATTAAAAGACCTAATTTTCATCTTGTCATTTCCTCAACCACCGCCCGAGCGTGTGAAGTTGTGGACACTTCCGTTTCGTTGTCCATAGCTCACGCGATTGTTGGAAGTGAGAAATAGCTTCTCCAGCTTTAAGACCGCTAGTACAGAAATCGCCCGGGAAAAATAACAAGCCTGAGTAGCTGGAAAAATGTCAAAGCAGTGACTAGAAGCTAATTTATAGAGGAGGCGGCTTTGTATTTGAATTTGCTACTTTGCGCAGTTTCACTTTTTCGATTTGAATTTTAATTTGGGATATCTTCCGGAGACTTTGTGAGATTGTTCATGCGTGACGTCAAAACCGTTTTCAGTCAACCGGCTCAGTTTCTCGCCGGCATGACCCTGAACTTTGCATTCGCCGACACTAAGGAGAACCCCGGGTTAAGAGCTAACTCGCCGAAGCTGTCATGCGAATAGAACAGGCGCTGGAGGATCTCCACATGGCAATTCACGCGGACAGACGCTAAACGACTTACCTCTTGCCCCATCGGTCATCTGTAATTGTGGATTCGAATACGTTCGATCAGGTCCTCGTGGTAATCGTCATTATTCTCGCCTTAATCTTGTTTGCGTGGGGCCGTTGGCGTTACGACATTGTAGCGACATCCGCGCTACTTGTTTTGGCCGCAGCAAGGATTATACCTACAGACCAGGTCTTCAACGGTTTCGGAAACCCTGCTGTAATCACGGTAGCAGCGGTTATGGTCGTGAGCCGCGGCATGTGGAACGCCGGGGCGGCTGACGCATTGGCTGCAGCACTGGCAGGCCTTGGAGACAGGCTCTTGATGCCGGTCATAACCGGCGTGACAGCTTTTATCTCGGCATTTGTGGATGATACCGGAACCACCGGAATCATGATGCCGGTCGCTATTCAGCTAGCTCGCAAGAACGAACAGAGTCCATCTAAGGTACTCATGCCCATAGCCTTCGCGTCCTTGTTGGGAGGCTGCATTACGCTGATTGGCACGCCAGCCAACATCCTCGTGGCCGGATTTCGACGACAGGCAACAGGAGAGCCCTTCGGCTTATTCGACTTTACCCCCGTCGGTCTGAGCCTCACCTTGGCTGGCCTGGTATTTATCTGGTTGATCGGCTGGAGGCTTGTGCCGGTTCGCAGAAGCAAGGGCGGCAAGGATGAGCTTTTCGAGATTGCGGATTACCTGACTGAAGTGGCGGTACCGAAGGAGTCTCCCTTTGTGAAAAAGACGGTAAGTGAGCTTGAGAAAGCTTTGCAGGAAGATGTCTTGATCCTTGGGATCGTTCGTGGAAAACGCCGTCTGCCCGTTTTATCCCGCCTGGAACCGCTCCGCGCGGGGGACGTACTAATCGTAGAGGCCGACGCCAATTCTCTCAAGGCCCTCTTGGAGACCTCCAAGTTTGTCCTCGCTGCTGAAAAGGACCTGGCAAAGAAGTTTCTGGTATCTGCCGAGATCGGTATGGTAGAGGGTGTGATCGGAGCCGGCTCGCAACTAGTTGGCCGCACACTGGCCCAGATGAATCTGCGTCGCTTCTATGGCGCCAATGTGCTTGCCGTCTCACGTCAAGGTCATCGCCACAAGGGGCGATTGTCAGGATTCCGGCTGCAGTCCGGCGATGTCTTGCTTTTCCAAGGCGGCACTGAATCCCTCGGGACTGTGCTTGACAGGTTGGGGTGTCTGCCCCTTGCCAAGCGTTCGTTGAGGATCGACAAGCCGACGCGGGTCGTGACAGCGGTACTTATTTTTTCGGGAGTCGTTTTACTGCCAGCCTTCGGGATACTGCCGGTGCAGGTTGCCTTCACCGCCGGAGCCGTTTTAATGGTCCTATGCGGAATCATCAACGCCCGCGAGCTATACGAAAACGTCGATTGGCCCTTAATTGTCCTGTTAGGCGCTTTCATTCCGGTAGGCGAAGCAATGCAAAGCTCAGGCATTACCCGATCTATCGCTAACGCTTTCTTGCCGGTTGCCGGCCAACTGCCGCATGTTGTTTCGCTTGGTGTCGTCCTGGCCGGCACGTTGCTTTTGTCGAACATCATCAATCATACGGCTGCCGCCATGGTCATGGCGCCAATCGCCATAGGCATCGCACAAGGTTTCGGGGCGTCGGTCGATCCATTCCTGATGGCAGTTGCGGTGGGGGTTTCATCTTCGTTTCTTACCCCGATCGGTCATCAGGCCAACACTCTGGTTATGGGGCCCGGAGGTTACGCATTCGGGGATTATTGGCGTCTGGGTTTACCTCTAAGCTTGCTGGTGGTGGGACTGGCTCCGTTTCTGATCAAAATGTTCTGGCCCTTTTGACTGGTCTCATGTTGAGCGGCGGCGTGCCGGTGCTTTAAACATTCCGGCTAGACATATTTATGAGAAATTAATAGCGGCGATAGCATTAGGGTCCGTATACCGGTCGAAATCGGCTATCGGGGCCGATAACTGATCTTGTTAACGGGTCTGCCGCCTAATCCTGCAAATACCACGGAATATCGACCACCACTGTGTATTGGTCACGTTGCAGAAATAGCGAGGTCCGCAGCCACGCGGCGTGCAAATTGTGCAGCACGTATTGATACCAGTGCGGCTCGACCAATTGGGGCAGGATCACTGCAATGAGCCGGTTCCGGTTCTTTTTTCTGGTTTCTTGAACAAAATCTAAAATCGGTTGGTCGATCCGGCGATAGGGTGAAGAAATGATCTCGAGGCGAGGAACAGCAAAACCTGCGGCTTTTGCCGGTTTCTCGACCTTCTCGGTCCAGAGTTTCCTGAGCAGCTGCTGATCATCCTCATCTGTGCTCACATGTATAGCAATGACCTCGTCTGAGAGTAGCAAACCGAACCGCACGGCCCTCTCGGCGACGCGGTCCCAACAGTAGATCGGAATGATCACGATGGGGTGTTGCAATTTTGCAGCCTGCAGTTCTAAAGGCTTGTCCACTTTTCGCGAGACTTTTTGATAGTGGCGTTTGATTGCCTGAAGTAAAAACACAAGTGTGGGCACGAAGATTACCGTCATCCATGCGCCTTCCATGAATTTCGCTGCGATGATAACCACCAGGGCGGCTGCTGTAGTCACAGCGCCCAGGGCGTTGTATGCCAGCGCAATTCGGAATCCCCGCCCCCGTTTGCGTAGCCAGTGCACCACCATGCCGGCCTGGGAGAATAGAAAGGCCCCAAAGGCCCCCACGGCAAATAACGGAATCAATGCGTAGGTCAAGCCTCGGAAGGCGATCAGCAGCAGGCCGGAACAGACGGAGAGGAAGATAATTCCATGCGAAAAAACCAACCTCCGACCGGCGTTGGCGAAATATGGCGGCAAGAAACCATCCTCCGCCAGCAACCGACAGACCCTGGGAAAGTCCGTAAAGCTGGTTTGAGCCGAATAGGTGAGGACAATGAAGATAGCGGCCAGGGATACGTAGTAGAATACTCCCCGGCCCGCTACGGCCGCAACCAGTTGCGACAGTATGGTCTGATAGCCCGGCTGTGCCTCATCCATCGCGCCAATATGATAGTGGGGAACGAGATAGCCGATGGCCAGCAGGAACAGGGCAAGTATTAACATAATCACTGTCAAGGTCCGCTGGGCATTGGGCACGGCGGGTTCGCGAAAAAGGGGCACCCCGTTGCTTACGGCCTCGATGCCGGTCAGCGCCGTAGCGCTGTTGGCGAAGGCGCACAGGAGCAGCCAGGAGGTCACCGTGGCGGTCGCCTGCGGGATTGCCGGCGGCGGTACGACCGGTTGGGGATGGCCGCCGTTTAGCCAGGTGCTGAGCAATCCGAGGACAAGGGTGAACCCCAGGCACACTACAAACACTATTACGGGAACTATGAAAACCAGGCCCGTTTGGCGAACCCCGCGCAGGTTGATAATAGTCAGAGTCAGCAGAACCAGGAGACAGAGCTCCAGCGTGTACGGTTGGAGCATCGGGATGGCCGAGACCACCGCGCCTATCCCTGCGGCAATGCCGACGCAGACATTCAGAAGGTAATCCAAGAGCAACATAACCGCCGCCCACAGACCCATATTTATGCCGAGATTATCGCTGGCGACAGTATACGCGCCGCCGCCGCCCGGATAGGCGGCAATAGTCTGCCGATATGACAGATAGAGGGTCAGGAGCTTCATTACGATCACTAGGAGGATAATCGGGAAGTATTGCAATCCGAGCAAACCGAGGGGCAACAAGATGGTAAGCCCGGCCTCAGGACCATACCCGGTGGAGGCCAGGGCATCCAATCCCAGCACCGGCACGCCGGTCCATGCGTTGATTTTTTCCTTCTGGGCTTCCGACGACGCGAGCGGTCGCCCGAACAGCTTGTCGAGTAGCGACATGATCTTTCCCAAAATTAGTGTTTTGGGCAGCCTTATAAGGCTGCTTCAACTACAGAGGTGCGATGAAGTTCGGAAGTCCTGACACTCAGGATCCGTAAGGCACCTGCTCCTGCTCGACGGAGATGGTGTTTTCGAGCATCTGGAGGTGATGGTAAAGGCCGGCCTTCTCCATCAGGTCTTCGTGGGTCCCCTGCTCAACTATCTGCCCCTGCTCGATGATAACGATCTGATTTGCCCGTCTGATAGTGGATAGCCGGTGAGCGATTATGATGCTCGTCCGGTTTGCCATGACCGCCCTGATTGCCTTCTCGATCAACATCTCCGTTTCTGTATCCACATTTGAAGTTGCCTCATCCAGAATAAGGATTTTAGGGTCTCGCGCCAGAACTCTCGCAAACGCCAGCAATTGTTTCTGACCCGCTGAGAGATCCATGGCGCCCTCCCCTATTGTTGTGTCGAGTCCCAGTGGAAGGCGTTGCACCAGGCTTTCCAATTGCGAGAGACTCACGATCCGGCCAATCTCGGCTTCAGACAGCTCACGGTCAAGCAGTATATTTTCTCTGATAGATCCAGGCACTATGAAAATATCCTGCATCACCAGCCCAAAGTGCTCCCGCAACCAGTGCGGCTCTAGCCTGCGGAGATCCACGCCGTCCAACAGTATGCTTCCCTGCTGCGGGTCGTAAAACCTTTCCAGCAAATTTATGATAGTAGTCTTTCCCGATCCCGTTACTCCGATAATGGCAAAAGTGTGGCCCGGCTCCACTTCGAAGGAGATGTTTCTCAGGACCGGCCTGCCTGTCTCATACGAGAACACCACATTGCGAAACTCGATGTGCCCCCTGATGTTGTCTATCCTCACCGGATCGATTACCTGCGGGATGCAATCCTTTTCTTCAAGCAGTTGGAAAATCCTCTCTGCAGAGGTCATCGCCGACTGCACTATCGTGTATTTTTGAGAAAACTCGCGAATGGGCTGGAAAAAAAGGCGCATGTAAGAAATGAAAGCGGTGAGGACTCCTATCGTCATGTAGTTTCCCAGGACCCGGCCCCCGCCGTACCATATGATCATTGCGAGCGTAACCGAACTCATGACCTCGATTAGCGGCACAAAAATACTGAATACCCGAATCTGGTACATCGCCGCCTCAAAATATTTTCCGTTCAAGCGGGAGAAACGCTCCCGCACGTCTTTTTCGCGCAGAAAAATCTGAACAACCGACATCCCCGAGATCGCTTCCTGCAAAAACGCGTTAATTCCAGCAAGGTGAGAGCGTATTTTGCGGAAAGCCTGCCGGCTCAGCTTGCCGAAAGTCAGCGTTATAAGGATCATCACGGGAAAAGTGAGAGCAAGAAGCAGCGAAAGTCTCCAATCCATCCAGAACAGGACAAAAAGGATGCCGACAAGCCTGACTCCCTCGTTGAAAAGAGTAATGATGACCGATGTGAACATCTCGTACATGTTCTGGATATCGTTTGTGTGCCGGGTAACCAGCCTGCCTACCCTGTTGGCGCTGAAAAACGAGAGGTTCAACCGGATGACATGGTTGAACAGACCCTGGCGCAAAGAGTGCATCATTCTTTGACCGGCCCATTCGAGGGCGATAACCTGGAAAAAATTCGCCACGAACCCGGCCGCGATAACTGCCAGGAAAAGCAGAGCGATCCAGGTCACCCCGTTCAGCCGCGCATCGAGGGGCAGGGAATTGTTGAGGATATACTTGTCGATCGCCAATTGGACGAGCCTCGGCCACACAAGACTTGCGGCTGTAATGATAAAGGCAAGGCCAACTGCGGTAAGGACCCACTTCCACTGGGGAACTATGAATTCGAGCAGCCGCCCCCACAGTTTGAAGTCGCTCAGGTACCGTTTTTGTTCGTCCTCTAGAATTTCCTGATCGTTAGTCATTGTTGATCGCCGGTGACGCTGTCCTCAGCATACCCACTCAATGTTTGATGCCTGTAGATGCTTGAATAGAAGGCGTTTCGCTCGACTAATTCATTGTGCGGCCCCATGTCCACAATCTGTCCTTTTTCCATTACCACGATTTGGTTGGCGTCGGCCAGCGGCGCTATGCGGTGGGACACGACTATGCAGGTCCGCCCTTCAAGGTAGGAAGCAATAGAACGGATTATCGCGTGCTCTGTTTCCATGTCCACGGCTGAAAGACCATCGTCAATCATAATTACGGGCCGGCTTAAAAGGAGCGCCCGCGCTATAGCGATTCTCTGCCGCTGGCCGCCGGAAAGTTTTATCCCCTTCTCCCCTATTCTGGTTTCATATCCTCGTGGCATGCCGGCTATTTCGTCATGAATGGCGGCGGCCCTCGCAACTTTTTCGATCTCCTCGATGGAAGCCTCCG
>Ga0209517_10010432_pt1 | contig 10343 bp, 7 predicted proteins | sample PeaSoiMetSII2010_FD_187695 | JGI IMG/M metagenome (GOLD analysis project Ga0209517, IMG submission 187695) | Peat soil microbial communities from Weissenstadt, Germany - SII-2010 (SPAdes) (version 2) | ecosystem: Environmental > Terrestrial > Soil > Wetlands > Peat | place: Germany: Weissenstadt... | reverse complement strand
CGCCCGCCGCAACGTCTATAGTAGTTTGATCTATCAGGGCAGGGGCCATCTGACAGGCTACAAACCTTTTCCAGATAAGGGCATAGAGGTTCAACTGCTCTTTGGTGAGGTACTTTGATACGCTTTCCGGGGTATGGCCGACATCCGTAGGCCGAATCGCTTCGTGCGCTCCCTGAGCTGTCCGGCTGGATTTGTAAAAGATCGGTTTTGAAGGCAGGTATTTGTCTCCCCACCTGCTCGAGATAAACTCTCTTGCCTCCTGCACCGCATCCTGGGAGAGCCGGGTAGAATCGGTACGCATATATGTGATGAGGCCAACAGCGCCATCCTGCCCAATTTCGATTCCTTCATAGAGCCTCTGTGCTATACTCATCGTCTGTTTGGCCGAATAGTGAAATTTCCGGGCGGCGTCCTGCTGGAGAGTGCTGGTAATAAAGGGAGGGGATGAGCTTTTCTGCCGCTGTTTCTTTTCGACCTCGCTGACGCGATAGGTTGCGGAATTGAGCGCTTGCACATGCCGCTCGGCTTCTGCATGCGAGCCGATAGCGCACTTTTTCTTTTTGTACCGGATAAGCTGGACGGAAAAGGACATTGGACCCGAAGAAGAATCGGGGTGAGGGCTCAACCGGACATCGATTGTCCAATATTCCTGCTTCTCGAAAGCGCGGATTTCTTCTTCCCGCCCGCAGATCAGCCTCAGGGCAACAGACTGCACCCTTCCTGCGCTGAGACCCGCTCTCACTTTCTCCCACAAAAGAGGCGAGATCATATACCCGACGAGACGGTCTAGGATTCGCCTTGCCTGCTGAGCCTCATAAAGCTTTCGGTTAAGTTCGTTCGGCTTTTCAAGGGCTTCCTTGATCGCCTTGCGCGTAAGCTCGTAAAAAAGAACTCTTCGAATCGGTTTTTCTGTGGCGCCGATTTCTTCGGCGATATGCCAGGCGATTGCCTCTCCTTCCCTGTCCGGATCAGGGCCCAGATAGATTGCATCGGCCTTGGAGGCGGCCTTTCTCAGGTCCTCGATTATTTTTTTCTTTCCACGCAAAACCTGGTATTGCGGCTTGAATTCTCCATCGAGGTCGATACCCAGCTTATTGCCGGGAAGGTCCTTGACATGGCCGACGCTGGCTTTAACGATGAAGTCCTTGCCCAGATAGCGCTCAAGGGTCCTCGCCTTGGTGGGAGATTCAACAATGAGGAGCGATTTTGACATTCGGAGATTACCTCTCAAAACTCGTTATATTATAGTCCAGAAATAAAATATTTACCCGGCAACTGAGAGACAAGTCCTCTGAGTTCCAGTTCGAGCAGTATCGCGGCGGTATGCTGGACCGCCATATTTGCCTCCTGAGCTATTTCATCAATATGCTTCGGAACTTTATCCACAGTTCTCAAAAGGACTCTTTCCTCCGGACTGTATGACGCCTCGATGAACGGGGAGGACGAAATTGTTTCCTCATGGCTGTGCGGCTTTTCCACCCCAGCCAGTGCTTTTGCAGAGGGGGACAGGGAGGATTGTGCCGGACGGATAAGAGGCCGGATTTCTTCCAGAACGTCTTCGGCGCATTCGACCAGCTTGGCGCCCTGCTTGATAAGCCGGTGCGCACCCTTGCTGCGCATGCTTTGTGCGATCCCCGGGACTGCAAAAACTTCCCGGCCCTGCTCCAGGGCGAAACGAGCGGTTATAAGCGAACCGCTTCTTTCGGCTGCCTCCACTACGACAACGCCGAGAGAAAGGCCGCTGATTATGCGGTTTCTCGATGGGAAATTGCCGGAAGAGGGGGGGGCGCCGGGCAGAAATTCAGTCAGCAAAGCTCCGGTCCGGGCTATTTGTTGCCTGAGATCGACGTTTAGAGACGGATAATTGACATCCAGCCCGCAGCCAAGAACAGCCAATGTCCTGCCCTGGGCTTTGAGCGCTCCACGGTGCGCGGCGGAGTCTATTCCGAGCGCAAGGCCGCTCACGACGGTGAGGCCGCTAAAGGCCAGATCTGAGCTCAACCTTTCAGCAAATATAAGTCCCGCTGGGGAGGCGTACCTCGATCCGACCACGGCAATGGAGACCAGGTCTCGAGGCAGGAGTGCGCCCGAGGAGAATAAAACGGCAGGAGGGTCCGGGATTTTGACCAGATTTGAGGGATAGTCATCATCACCGATACATATCAGCCGGAAATTCTTGTTCTTAAGGTACGTCCACTCCGTTTGCGGGTCTCTGACAAACTGCTTTGCGGCGAGCGCATGGAGCGGTTTGTCTCGGGCCATGCCGGTTTCGCATAACTCCTTGAGTCGCGCGGCAAGGACCCTTTCGGCAGACCCGAAAACCTCCAGCAGGCGCAGGATGGACCTATTTCCCAGGCCTGGCACGAGCTTGAGACTGAGCCATGCAATCCGATTGCGCTCCCGTTCGATAGAAATGGAATGAGAATTGCCTATGTCCGTATTGCTTTGCTCCCGTTAAAAATATTTTGGGCGGCCATAATCCGTTCGTGCCGAGGCCCGTTCCCGCCAAGGTGGGATGCTGAAGGGTGTCAGACTGAACGCCGGGCTCTGAGAGTCAATTATCGAGAGCTGGTCGCACGCTCAGGATAAGTATATGGCGACGCCGGATTTGTCAAATAATCACGATAAGTTTAAAATGCGAGATGCGGAAAAACTACACCTGAAAGATTGGCGAATAATGAATCGAGCGCCGCGACCATTAGCCTCAAAGCCTGAACTGCTTTCGCCGGGCGGCAGCCTGGAAAAGCTAAGGATTGCCTTTTTGTACGGCGCCGACGCGGTCTATGTTTCGGGAAAAAATTTCGGGCTGCGTGGTTTTGCTCATAATCTTGACACCGAGGAACTGGCGGAGGCAAGCCTTATCGCTCATAGGCTCGGCAAAAAAATGTATGTGGCCGTCAATATCTTTATGCGCCAGCCGGACATTAAGAAAATCCCCCCGCACCTCGAATACCTCCAGGAGCTTAAGGTCGATGGTCTCATAATCTCGGACCCGGGCCTACTGTTGCTTGCACGCAAATATGCTCCTGAAATCCCCATTCATCTTAGCACCCAGGCAAACACGACCAATTCGTCGAGCGTGGAATTCTGGCAAGAGCAGGGAGTGCGCCGGATAAATCTGGCCCGCGAATTGAGTTTTCGAGAAATGGCCGAGATCGCTGGAAAATCTAAGGCCGAAATCGAAATATTCGTCCACGGTGCCATGTGCATGTCCTATTCGGGTCGCTGCCTGATGAGCGCCTTTCTGAATCATCTCCCCCCGCCTTTAGAAAAGGCGGCAGAAAAGAATGCCCCACGCCCCCGAAGGAGTGTGAACCGGAGCGCTAACAGCGGCTTCTGTACCCAACCGTGTCGGTGGTCCTGGGGGCTGGTCGAAGAAAAGCGGCCCGGCGAGTTTTTTTCGGTGCAGCAAGATTCGCGCGGCACTTACGTATTTAATTCAAAGGACCTCTGCCTGCTGGAGGAGATCGGCTCACTGGCGCAGCTCGGAATAGACTCGTTCAAAATAGAGGGCCGCATGAAGGGACCGCTTTACGTGGCCAGCGTAACGCGGGCCTACCGGCAGGCGATCGACCGCTGTGCGGAGCGTTGCACGGCTTACGGAGGACGGAAGACGGAGTACAGAGTCGAACCGAACTGGGTTGAAGACCTGCAAAAAGTGAGTCACCGCCCCTACACAAAAGGTAATCTGTTCGAGAGTGCCCAAACGCAAGAATCAAATGTGGAAACGCGGATTTCATATCTCCAGACTCATACCCTCGCAGGTCTGGTACGTCCCCGGCCTGATGGCGATTCAATGTCGGCGGACCTGGAGGCCGGGGGAAAAATATTTGTTGAGACCAGATCGAGGCTTGTCACCGGCCGGAGGCTTGAGTTTCTTTATCCCGACGGGTCGAGTGCTTATCATCTTCTTGATTCGTTTGAAGACATCAACGGCAATCGCCTCTCGGAAGCTCATCCGAACAGGTGGATCAGGTTCTGCGTTGATTTCCCGGTCTTTCCATTTCAGACTGTGAGAGTCTCAAACAAGGTTGGGCCCAAGGCGGAGACGGAGTTCATTGATCTCTGCGAGCCGTTGATGTAATAATACCACCACATTGCCACTGTCGTTGTGTGGGAGGCGGCTTTGAGTAGACTTGAAAATGTTCAACCGGGGCGCTAGGCAAACGGGTGCCCGATTCAAAAACAATGCTCTCTGATGGAAGAAATTGGACTGCTGCGCGAACGGTGCCGCAGACTTGAGGAGATTTCCTTCGTCGATGCGCTCACAGGCCTCTATAACTTCCGATATCTGCAAAAATCTCTAACAATAGAGATGGAACGGACGCGGCGAACTAAGCTCCCCACCGGCCTGGTGATGATCGACCTTGATCATTTCAAAAATGTGAACACCCGCTACGGACATGAATGCGGAAATGTTGTTCTTACCCAGTTTGGCAAAGTCCTAAGAGAGAATGTTCGGGTCATGGACGTGCCCTGTGCCGCTATGGGGGCGAAGAATTTGCCCTCATTTGTCACAGCGCTGCTCTCAGAGAGTCTGTGGCAATCGCGGAGCGGCTGCAGGAAATCATTCGCTGCAATCAGCTCACGTTCGGTACGGAGACCCTAAGGGTTACCGCCAGTTTCGGCGTAGCCGTTTTCCGTTTCAACGATGAGTGTACGGTTGGCGGATTTCTGAACAGGGCCGACCGGCTTCTGTACTAGGCAAAAAATTTGGGCAGAGACCGGCTATGTGCGGAGAAACCAAGCCCTTTATTCATGCCGGACGAAGTTACAGCCAGCGAAAAGGCGGCGTTGTTTTCCGCGATGGAAGAGAGTGAATAGGCCGGAGGCGGGAGGCCTCGTCGCGGAGCGAGCAAAGCGCCCTCATCCATTCTTCCTTCGGTAGAGGATCCTTTTTCCCCGGTCCTAGCCCTGGGGTTTCCCTAAGCCGCATGCCCTCTCAGCACTTTCTACTACAGCTTTATATCTCACATGAACGAAATTTCTGTCGAAGTCCATCTCCTCCTTTAGCATGGCATCTTGTTCTTGCTTGGTAAAATAGACCATGCAAGGCAGAAAGAAGTTCCGGTCCTCCTTTTCGATGTGCTTCGGATAGAAGTCGACCAGGTATCGCATGCAAGCAATTATGCGGGAGATGGCTTCAGTTTCTCCCCGAATGTATTGCTCTTTGGCTTTAACCAACTGTCCCACTACTTCCCTTCCTTTGCGGTGCTCGTCGATCAGCTCATCAAGGATTCGTTGCAACTCACCCGTAAGAGGCTTCACCTTGAGGTCCCTGAAGAGGATGTCCTCTTCCTTTCCATGGTGGCAACTGTCCGTGTAGGTCCTGATGAAATCTACAGCTTCTTCCACGAATTCGATGTTTACTTCGCTCTTTTTTTCCATTTGGGTAAGTTGGGCTCCTATCACCCGGATCATCCTTTCGATGAGACGATGCTCGATCATTAGTGGGGCAACAGGCATCATGATATTTCCCTCCTTGTATTATAATTGGCCGGCGAGGTCCGGATATTGGCACAAACGGCTTTCCAGGCTGCCCTCCAGGTTACCGGAATGCTCGGCAACCTCAACCTGACTTTGTACCTTGCAAGCAGTTCCACAACCTAGAATCTCGGGCCGGGAGGGCATCCACTGGAATGCTTTCGGTACTTTCTCCGTCGTGCCTGATCTCGATAATGAAGGCTTTGATCGACTGGACCTCATAACGGTTGGGCGTTTGGCTTTTTCTCCGATGCGAAGGCTTTCTTGCGAAGAATTCTAATATCCCTGGTTTCCACAATAGGAATTCGAGGTAGAGCGTATCGGGAAGAGTGACTGCTTATCGCCCCAGGTATTAGCGTAAAGGCGCAAAGGTAACCTGCGCGCAGGACGGCGTGTTCGTCCAATGGCCTGAAGTCCCTGCGTTGGCCGTTGGGGTAACAGAAGCACCAGCATTCTTGACCTGTTTCATCTTGAATGCGCTGACGGCTCGAAAAGACTTCGGTGTACACTTGAGCAGACCCGGCTGCAGAAAGGATCTGGTGGCTTACAGTATGGGAACCGATTGTCATCCCGGCCGAAGCCATCGAACGAACTTGATCCCAACTCATCGAGTCAAATATTGTCCTGTTTTCTGACGCAATCTCAGCATTGCCGAACTGCTGTTCAAGGCGGCTAAGTATTTCTGCTTGCCGCGAACCGGGAAGCGTCTTGAAATAAAGCCTGATGTGCGTATCGCTTAAGGCATGTAGAGATGGGTCAAGCTTGCGCAGCTCCCCAGTGAGATCCTCCGTGGATACACGGGAGTGCAGCCGGTCCAGCCGGTCCCACCAAAAGTGTTGGACTTCCCTGTCAAGCCTTCCCGTAGTTACGAAAAATATCGCCTTAAGACCATATCTCTGGAGGACAGGAAAAGCGTGCATGTAGTTGTTTTCGTAACCGTCATCGAAGGAAATCGCCAATGAATATCTTGGAATGGCTGCCGATCCCGTAATGATCGCTCGAACCTGCTCTCCAGTTAATACCTTATATCGTCTAGAGACAAAGGCCATTTGGCTTTCGAACTCGTCCACGAAAAGAGTGTTCTCCGGTCGCAGCCCATCCGGGCATTGCTCTCTGGGGACAATACGGTGATAGTTCAAAACCAGCAGATTACGGCGTAAGAAATATTCACTTATACGCAGAGCATCTGTTACGGAAGGGAGGGAGCGAGCAATACGCCTGCCCATCGCACTAAATTTTGACATCAAAAGGGTTTCCCGGCCATTATAGCCCGATAAATTCCTCAAAGTGGATCGCCAGCGGGCGCCGAATCACATTCGGGGTCAGGTTGCACCCGAAAAAGCTTTTGAAAACCCCCGAGGCGCATGAAATCATACCATATGTCCATCAGAACACGCAAGTGCAATGCCGATCAGACCGGTCCGGGAGCTTTGGGGACACACCACTGCCCCCGCAGTTGACAGCCTTGTTTCCCTCCCCACCCTGTTGAAGAAGCTTAGGCGAAAATGATAAATCGAAGCGCCGGATCGACGCCCGGTAACGCCGAGGTCTTGATTCACCCATAGTGCGTTTGAAAACAATTGTGAATTTTTTTATACCACCGAAAACATTTTCAGGATGGAAAACAACGCTTCACCAATTTCCCCAGCGCGCGCAAAGGCCTCGTGATGTGCCATGTTGCCGAATTCTTGATCGATTTGATTGCTTCCTGGGCCTCATATATGGAATTGATTATGGGTTTGCTCTCGGGCGGAAGCCGGCGGCAGCGCCTGATAAAATTACGAATTGGCCTGAACGAGCGCCAGGACCATGAATTCCACAATGTTTCAAACCTGAGGATGCACTGTTGCATGAACAAGCGGTTGCATTCGAGATGATGATATCCTTGCAAGAGGTGGACAATGCCGCGCAAATCAGGTGCCAGAGCTTCCAAATAGGGGCGAGCGCTGCGAAAAACATTGGCGGCCGGGTGAGTTGTTTGAATCATACTCCTTTGCTGGCGCCTGTACCAGAAGAGCTCTTCGGGCACCACCTCAAGACGGGCGCCTTTTAGAACAGCGCGCGCAAAGAACTCGTGGTCCTCGTACCCTACACCGTAATCTTCGGTGAATCCGCCCAACTTTTCGAAAGTTGATCGCCGCACAAGCGCATTAGCTCCTCCGAAGCAGTTTTTTACCGCCCCAACGTCTGCCGCTGCGCCCAACGGCAAAAGAACGTTATCCGGGACCTGAGAATAGGACGACGGCGCGGCGTTGCCGCTGAAAAGCTTCGCAACGCAGGTCAGGATGTCGGCCCCGCAATACCCGGCGACCCTCACGAACGTGGAAATCTCATGTGGTTCGGCATAGTCATCATCATCCATGAACAGCAGGTACTCGCCATGCGCATGCCTTGCCCCGGTATTGCGGGCTGCGCCAACGTAGTTGTTTGCCTGCCGAAGGATGCGCCACCCTCGATCCTTAAATTCGGGTTCAAGCCGGTCCAGAAAAGCCAGTGCCTCAGGTTGATCGCTTCCGTCATCCACAAGCAGCACTTCAAAATTAGGGTAGTCCTGACTGCGTAAAGACTCTAATGCCTGGGCCAGAAGGTGGGGCCGGTTGAATGTGGTGAGGCACACGCTGACCAGAGGATGGCTTGAAGGCCGATCGCATGTCCCGTTTGGCTTCGCGCCGGGTGAAGACTGGTTTTTTTCGGGTGGTTCATACCAATCCGTCCATATCTTTCGGTTCGATTTGAAATCAACTGCCGACGGTGTCCGGCGGACCCCTTCTTCCAGTGCCCGAACAAGCCGCTTGGCCAGGTCCCCCGGGCGGGGAACGAAACAGACCCTTTCGCGGTCCTCAGGGGCGATCTGTTCCGGAATTCCACCCACGGCGCTGGCCAGAAAAGGAATTCCCATTCCGCAGCATTCCTGCACCGCATTGCCAAAGTTCTCAATAAGCGAGGGGATGATTGCCAGTCTTGCGTCTTGCTTCAGGTAAGCCAAAGCCTCATCACGGTCAAGATCGCTTACGATGCGGACCGCAAAAGGCCATTGTCGTGCGCGTTCCAAGATGTATTCCTTGCTGGTAATCCCCTCCAGTGTCGTTTGCCTGCCCAAAAATGTCACCGGTACGGGTGTGGCCTTGGCGTTTTTGGCAATCAGGTCCAGGGCATCGCAAAACAGAACAAGGCCCTTTAGTCTTTCCAGCCTGCCAAAAAAAACCAGTTCTTTGATTTTGACCGGTTCAGGGCCGGCCTCTTCAATGAATTCATCAGGCAGTATATGGGGTTGCACATATGATCGCGCGGGCAGTTCCCAGCCCTGATCAGCCGCCCAGCAGATCATAAACTGACTTGGGCTGAAGAGCACATCCGCATAGGCGGCGCTTCTGCGCTCCATGAAATCACGCTCCAGCCAATCGACGTTACTATAGAAGTCCAGGTTTCCTGTTGCAAGGTAGATGGAGGGACTATGAAGGCCAACAACCATGGTGCAGTCCAGGAAAGCCAATCCCTGATGTTTGGCAAGAACGCTGTAATACCCCAGCCCCCCTGCTTCGGGGAAATGAATTACGTCAAAATCCCGTTGCTTCAACCACCGATAAGCAGAATAGGATATGGATGCAGCTTCCGCAGCTATTATCCGCGATGGCTCTTCTCTGGGTAAGAGAAGCAATCGGATACCTTTTTTCTTATACGAATCAACTGCTGATTCCTCGTTCATTCCCGGTTCATAGCTCGAAAGCAGGTAAAGTATGGTGACCTCATGACCCGCAGCGGCAAGAGTAGAGGCAAGATTGGCATATGTCGTAGCAATTCCCCCGTTTCTGTTTAATCCGATGATCTCAAAGGTGGCAATGCATATCCGGAGGGAACCGGCCGGTCGCCGTTCCTTATCGGTTGCTTTTCCGGAAAGGCCCGGGAAATGTCTGCCCATCGATGATCCTACGGTTTACGGCGCTGCTCGCTCATCCTAAAGACTTGGCATGCCATAGTGCTAAGCCGGCAAAGCCGGGACCAAAAATTTATAATGATGAATCAGTTTGACATATTTTTGCCAGAGAACTGAACCTCATCCTGTGAACCGGTTCCATCCGAGAAGGGTGGTCCTTTTCTGCCCGGGCGTTGTCAATCCGAATAATGCATCAACCTGACCACCAACGAATCTCGAAGGGCATTTTGGGCTCGTCCAACACCCCGAAAAACTCCCAAGACACATTCAAGGCCATAGAACCTAACCATATACAAATAAAAAACACAAGTGGTGTGTCATGGGAACCGATTTTTGCAATTTTCAGACACACCACTGGCCCCGCAGTTGACAGTCTTGTTTCCCTCCCCACACTGTTGAAGAAACTTAGGGGAAAATGATAAATCTAAGCGCCCGATCAACGCCCGGTAACGCCGAGGTCTTGATTCACCCATAGTGCGTTTGAAAACAGTTGTGAATTTTTTTATACCACCGAAAACATTTTCAGGAGGGAAAACAACGCTTCACCAATTTCCCCAGCGCGCGCAAAGGCCTCGTGATGTGCCATGTTGCCGAATTCTTGATCGATTTGATTGCTTCCCGGGCCTCATATATGGAATTGATTAAGGGTTTGCTCTCAGGCGGAAGCCGGCGGCAGCGCCTGATAAAATTACGAACTGGCCTGAACGAGCGCCAGGACCATGAATTCCACAATGTTTCAAACCGGCGGCTGAACTGATCTTTCCCTGCGACCTCGTGATACCCTTGCAGGAGGCGGGCAATGCCGCGCAAATCAGGTGACAGAGCTTCCAAATAGGGGCGAGCGCTGCGAAAAACATTGGCGGCCGGGTGAGTTGTTTGAATCATACTCCTTTGCTGGCGCCTGTACCAGAAGAGCTCTTCGGGC
>Ga0209517_10010430_pt1 | contig 10343 bp, 11 predicted proteins | sample PeaSoiMetSII2010_FD_187695 | JGI IMG/M metagenome (GOLD analysis project Ga0209517, IMG submission 187695) | Peat soil microbial communities from Weissenstadt, Germany - SII-2010 (SPAdes) (version 2) | ecosystem: Environmental > Terrestrial > Soil > Wetlands > Peat | place: Germany... | reverse complement strand
GGTCGCCCAGGTAGCTAGACTCAAACCGTCGCCCACCAGGGGCTCGGAAGCTCTGTCTTGAAATGCCTAGTGACTCGTCTTTCAAATCCTTGAACTGATTGCGCACTTTTTCAATTTGCTCGCGGTATGGAAGAAAGTGCGAATGCCGGTCATGGGCGTGCTGTATCCGGCCCGCCTTTTTTGACTACCTATCCCCGACTGCCAGCTAGATTGTCGACATCTTGGCTTCCTGCTCGAACTGCGGGGTGTACGTCTTGCGGCACAGGAACCGTCGCCGATGGAGGACGCGGCAGAAGGTGTGGGACGAGACACTCCAAGTATACACTTCTCCGCTGCCGGCTATTGGCATACGTGTTCTCAAGTCAGACCACGGAGACGATTCGTGATTGCGGTCAGCTCCCGATCAGTCGAATAACCCGACAAGTGGTTGTCGCGGGCTACTGACGGAACATGACTTTCAGCCCTCGGCGCCAGTTGTCGCTCAGGCCGATGCGCGCGGACTGAATTTCGGGGGAAAGATGTTTCAGCACCGTTTCCGCGCTGGCGAGCGGGATGGAGCGTTGCGGGTCACAAACTTGTAGGCCATGCCGAGCAAGTCCCGCAGCACATCCGCATCGACACGAGACAGGCGAACCAGCACGGAGGGATAGCCGACGTAGTGGTCCGTCACGTAGTACACATCGGGGGCCGCGGCCAGCAGCTCGGCACGGTCACCGAAATCCACTTTGACGACAAGCGAGTTGGGTTCAGCCGAGCGATGCGTGGGGACGCACGCCAGAAGTTTTCCATGCGCCTTGAGCGCCAGTTTCCCGTACGCGGTGCCGTCCTCCACGCCAGGCAATGCGAGCCCGATCTTCCGCACGGTGTCGAAGTTGATTGTGCGTCTGGCCATCAGTCAATCTTTTCCGCGTCTCTTGGTCAGTTCGATGAGTTCGTGCATGAGCCGATAGGCGGCAGCAAGAAGCGGGCGGCCCATTGGGTCTTTCCAGAGAGCGTCATACGGACCCTCTCCAAAATGCAGTCCACTCGGTGTGAGCAGATTGATTCTCGCGTTTCCCGTGCGCGGAGCGGGCGGCCTGCTTTCCTTCCAGGGACCGATCGCTCGCACCACGGCTTGTCCGGCTTGCAGCAGAACATCAATCGATGCGTCGAGTGTGCTATCGGGCTTTTCCCAGATAATAGCCGCACCACTGTAGTTGTAATACCGTGCGTGATGGTCTGAATACCCAACGATCAAATCCACGCCGTCCTTCATTCCGACTTCGACAATTACACGCAGGACATCCTTCCCTTCTTCTTGAGGCTGGTTTACACCCAACTCCCGAAGAAAGTGGCACGCCTGCAAGTAATGCCGCGATTCCAGCTCTGGCATTTCAAGAATGCCTGAAGGACTGCAATAGCATCTGCCGTGTTGCCGGAATTAATGTGATGCTTGGCATTCTTAAATGAGGCCCAGGGTTCGGAGGTCAATGTCTCTGTTGAAACCGCCATCCATTGCCAGAGCGGCATGTCGCCAAAGAGCGTGTCTCGAATTGTGGGCCGCTCCTCGGCAGGCTTGCTCTTGGAAAAAGTGAACAACTCACACCCCTTAGACGCTCCGGTTTTATAGCACACCCGTGCCTAACCCCTGGTAAGTCGAATTGCTGGACACGTTACTTGGTCACACTATTGGCGGAACATCACTTTCAAGCCGCGGCGCCAAATTTCGCTGAGGCCGATGCGCGTGACGTGAATTTCGGGTGAGAGGTACTTCAGCACAGTTTCCGTCGTCGGATGAAAACGCAAAGCCGGAGCCGCAAGCCAGACGAGTGGCGGTTTCGGATCGAGTTGCTTTCCGGCGAAATATCCGTAGCGCTCGAAATCTCCATCGCGCTGGTGCCGCCGGACGCGCAGCCAGTAGTCCACGGCCTGAATCGGCAGTTGCATGTCTTCGGAAGCTTTCAACTCGATCACCACGAGCCGCCCTCGCCGTGTGACGCCGAGCAGATCGAGAACTCCGCGATCGCCCGCAGTAAGAGCAGGTAGCTGCGAATAGAGATAGCCGGGATCGAGCTGCGCGTCGAGGCGCGTCGGATCCTGGAGCACGAGGGTTTCGATCCATCGCTCCGGAGCCGCGCGATAGAGCGGATGAGTTGTTTCAGTGGCGAGCGAGCTGCGATGGAGATCGAGCCGGCGCATCAACCGGTCGAGCGCAGGCTCGGTCGCCTCGGTGAGGTGTTCGCGCGAATCACCGAGACCAAATAACATGCCTTCGCGCGACCAGCGAGCAAATTCCAGGCCGCGAAAACAGATGGCGACTTCGGTTGTCCCCGGCACGAGGTGGAGGCCGATGTCGTCACCTGCGGGCGGCGTGTGCAGGGCGAGTGCGTGGATTCGTCCAATGGCTTCGCGGGCCGCCGCGAGCGTGGATTCAACCTCGCGACAAGGAGTGAGCCAGCTTTCGGTGTTACCCGCATCAGCGGCGTCGATTTTCTGCATGCGGCCGTCCTCTTCGCGGAATTCGAAAACTTCCACGCGCGCGGCCGAAGAGAGCGCGAAGGCGCGCTCTCGGATCGATCGGCTGGCGCCTTCGGGAACGAATACACGTAACCCCTCGACGGCGCGGCTCGTGGCACGCTGGCGCGTCATATCAAGCCACAAGATTCCGAACGTGAGAATTCCTTCGATCGCTGCGGCGCCTTCGCCGGGCGCAATCGCGATCGCCGCCCATTCGCGCGGCCCTTCGTGCATGCGTCCGCGGACGTATACGCCGGAGAACGAGTGTTCGAGATCGGGCGCGGCGGTCAGCGAATCGATGGTCGCGTCGGGGAAATGCTCGGCGAGGACGCGGCGCAGGCGCGCGCGAAACTGCTCGCGCGTGACCCGTCCCGCGGCGCGCGGCGAATCCGTGCGCAGGAACTCGAGACGGCCCGGCTTCGCGCGGCCGAATCGGCGGACCTCCAGAACGATGCGATCCTGGGATTGTTCTCGGACGCGCAAGATCCGCCGGGTCAGATTGCTTTCAGCGGACCACAGGTGTACGAGGGGATTCTTGCCGTCGCGATGGAGTTCGCAACGCAGCGCGGCAAGTTCCGCGAGCCATTCGCCGTCCTCGCGGACTTCGGTGCTGCCGGATGCCGCCATGGCGACCAGAGCGCGGTCGAGCTCGGCCCAATCGTTCATATACAAACCACCACTCGTTTAGAGACAGTTGCGGCCCGGCTATTCCAGCGGCTATTCCAGGACCAGCCCGGTGACGCGAATCGAAGGATACTGCTGATCCCACGTCGAGGGAAGCCCCTGGTCGATCGCCAGGTTGAATTCGCGCTGCTCGCCCATCCTCAGCGGGGCGTCGCTGCGGTGGATTGGCCGCAGCGTGTCTTTCAAGATCACCTGCTTGAACGGATCGTGAAATTCGATGAGCACTTCCATCGCGGCCACGGGGCGCGGGCCATTGTTGGAAACGATTCCCGCGACATACGTGAAGTGCTGATTCATCAGATTGTCCGATTGCGAAAGACGGAGGTCCTGAAAATGAATCTGCGGCGCGTAGGCCTGCTCGGCGGCTCCGAAGGGCAGCGGCGCGTCAACCGCCTGCTGCCGCGGCGAAATGAAATGCGACAGGAGCACCACGCCTGCGGCGAGAACCAGGATCACCACCGCGCCTGCCGCGAACGCAGCCGGGAATCCTCTTTTCTCTTCGCGGTTTGCAGTCTCGTCTGGTTCCACGATTTTCCTCAGCGGCCGAATGAAAGGCGCAGAATCAGCGGCTCGGGAAGCCCGGCCTGCATCATGCGCTGCTGCACGTCCTGCACATCATACGGCACGCGCCAGAACTCCACGGACTGATTCTCGAGGTCGGCAATGGCAAATGCCGCGCGCGTGTCGCCGTCGCGCGGCTGGCCGATCGAACCCGGATTCAGCAGGTAGGAAGTGTTCGGCGCGAGATTTAAAGTGGAGGACTGATTCGGCAACAGGGGCTTGGTGTGCAGCGATCCCACATCGTGGCCATGGAGCGTGAAGGCGCCCTGGATGTGGGTGTGGCCGAAGAACACGACCGGCGTGGGAGCGTCCAGCAAGCCGTCAGCCGCCTGCTCCGGCCCGAAAACATATTCGTCTTCGTCGTGCACGGCGCCGTGAACCATGGAAAACCCGCCGGCCTGAATGGGCCCTTTCGGAAGCTTTTCCAGGTATGCGAGATTTCCGATTTGAAGGTGTTCGCGCGTCCAGAGCACGGCAGCGTGCGCCGCCGGATTGAATTCCTCGGGGTTTGTCAGGCCGCTGACGGCTTTGTCGTGGTTGCCGCGGATCGTCAGGGCATCGAGCGCGCGCACGCGATCGATCACTTCGTTGGGATCCGGACCGTAACCCACCAGATCACCGAGGCAGACGGCCTTGTCCCATTTCCCGCGCGCGGCGTCGAGAGCTGTTTCAAACGCCGTCAGATTTGCATGAATGTCGCTTAGGATCAGATACCGCACGCCAACGCTCCCCCCCGGCAAGACGACCATAATAGACGAACATGCGCTCGCTTGCACCACGAGCGCAGGCCGCGAGCGGATATTTCCGGTCCGTCAGCGAATTAGCATGGCGTCGCCATAGCTGTAGAACCGGTAGCCGGATTCGACGGCATGGCGGTAGGCGCCGAGGACGTGGTCGCGTCCAGCAAATGCTCCCACCAGCGCCAGCAAACTCGATTGCGGCAAATGAAAATTCGTCAGCAATTGATTTACGATGCGGAAAGGCTTGCCGGGGTAAAGAAATATTTCCGCTTCCGCCTTTCCGGGTGCGAGGAGCTCCGCGCGCCCGGCGTTCTTCTCCGCCGCATCTTCCAGCGCCCTGACGACCGTGGTCCCCACAGCCAGCACGGGGCGGCTCGCGCGTCGCGCCCGCTCGAGCGCGGCCACGGTTGTTTCCGGAATCTCGTAAGCCTCGGTGTGAATCTTGTGGTCTTCCAGACGCTCGGTGCGAACCGGCTCGAATGTGCCGAGCCCCACGTCCAGCGTCAGCTCCGCGATTTCGATTCCACGGTCGCGAAGCCGGCGCAGAATCTCGGGCGTGAAATGCAATCCGGCGGTGGGTGCGGCGACCGCGCTTCCTTGCCGCGCAAACACGGTCTGGTACCGCTCGCGGTCCAGCGGCTCATCTTCACGCTTGATGTAGGGTGGCAGGGGTATGTGGCCGAGCCGAGCGAGAATCTCATCAAAACCGTTCTTCGAGCTGAAGCGCAGCACGCGCAATCCATATTCGCCCCGGCCCTCCACCTGCGCCTGGAGTTCACCCTCACCGAAAACAATTCGTTCGCCCACAGGCACTTTTCTGCCGGGGCGGACCAGCGTCTCCCACGTATCCGCAGCCAAACGCCGGACCAGAAGCACTTCGATAGGAGCCTGGAGAAACTCGGCTCGAGCGGGATTGTTGTCGCCGGGGGGCTGCGCGTGAATTCCTGCTCGCCGGCCGAAAAGGCGCGCGGGCAGAACGCGCGTGTTGTTGACAACGATCAGCTCGTCGCCGCGAAGCAGTTCCGGAAGCTCGCGGAAGGTCCGGTCATCCCACGCGCCGCTAGCGCGGTCGAGCAGCAGCAGACGCGAAGCATCGCGCTCGTCGAGCGGGCGCTGCGCGATTTGTTCCGGCGGCAGATCGTAGTCGAAATCGCTTACATTCATTCGCCGCGGCCTGTCAGGAACCCTTCGCAGCGCGTCCGGCGATTGCAGCGACTTCCTGCATCTCGCCGTGAATGCGGCCGTTGGTGGCGAGCGTTTGCGGGCCGCCCAGGCGGTAGGGTTCCCCGTTCATATCGGTGACCTTTCCACCGGCTTCCTGAACGAGCAGGATTCCCGCGGCCGTGTCCCACGAATTCAAGCCGAACTCCCAGAAGGCGTCGAAGCGGCCGCAAGCGACCGAGCAGAGATCCAGCGCGGCGGAGCCATCGCGCCGGACGCCGTGCGAGCGCAGCGTGAACTCCCAGTAGTAATTCATGTTCGCGCTTCGCTTGCGTTGATGCGTGGGGAAACCGGTGGCCACCAGGCTCTGGGCCAATGTTTCGATGGGCGAGACGTGAATCCGCTTTCCGTTCAGATACGCGCCTTCTCCGCGGGCGGCCGTGAACATCTCGTCGCTCACCGGGTTAAACACGACGCCCGCGACCGGCTGGCCTTCTTCGGCGAGGCCGATGGAGACGGCGAAGCAGGGATATGCGTGCGCGAAGTTTGTCGTACCGTCGAGCGGATCCACGTGCCAGCAACATTTCGCGCCCACTCCGCCGCCACCGCCTTCCTCGGCGACAATCGCGTGATCCGGAAAATGTTCTCGGAGACGCGCGACGATCAAGGCTTCGGAACGGCGATCCGATTCCGTGACGATATCCACTTCACCTTTGTAGGAAATCTCTTTCGGGCGATCGAACTCGTGGCGCAGGATGGCTCCTGCTTCGCGCGCTGTTTCGATGGCCACATCCAGGAATTGGCTCATAAGATTGTGATCGTACCGCGCGACCAATCACGGAGTCGCGGCGGGCGTCAAATATTCCTTCCGGTAGCGCACCGTGTAGTCGCCCTTCACGTCGAGTTTCACGTGGCGATCGCTGGCGGGCGGCGGCATGGGGCGCGGATAATATGCCAGCAGATATTGCGTGCGCAACTCGCGGTCGATCCTGTCGAACATGTCGTCGAGCTGGCTCTTGTCGTCGAGAATGAACATATCGCCGCCGGTGCTGTCCGTGATGGTAATCAGCGCGTGCTCGCCGGCTGTGTTGCGCCCGCTCTCGTTCTTCACCGGGCGGATCAGCACCGTGTAAATCAGCGCGCCGGAGGCCACCGCCGCGCGCCGCGTCTCGTCAAACTTCGAAATGCTGGTCGTCTCGCCGCCGTCGGTGACCAGCACGATCGCGCGCCGGCGCCCTACCGGCCTCCGCTTCAGGGCGTTCGAGCTCAGAAAGATGGCGTCGTAAATCGAGGTGCCCGCTCCGGGCGCGATTTGCCGCACGGCCGTCTGCAGACGTGGCACGTCGTCGGAAAAATCGGCGAGCCGCGTCACCGTCTCGGTGAATTCGAATACGCCGAGCGTATCGCCGGGACGCACGACCTGCCGGATGAAATGCGCCGCCGCTTCCGTCTCGAATCTCAGATCCTTGAACGTGCTGATGCTCGCGTCCACCATCAGGGCCAAATCGAGCGGCCGGTTGGTCTCGGCTTCGAAGTGCTCGATTGTTTGCGGCACGCCCTCTTCGGCTACCTGAAAGGCGTCCTTAGTAAGATCGGGAATCGGCTTGCCATTTGGGTCCGTGACGCTCGCCAGGATGGTGACGAGGTCGGTCTGCACGCGGATTTCGTTCCCACGCCGCTGCTGGCCCGCACCCAGCGCTCCCACCGCTAGCGCGCCCGCCGCGATTGCCGCCAGAAGCGCCAATCGTGCTGCCCGAGCTTTACAGTTTGCAGAAAAGGGCCGCCCTTTCGGGGGTCGGAGCTTCAGCTCCGACATGAACGGCTCGCCCTCAATGCGCGTTAGCGCCTGAGGACACTCTTCACTGCCTTTTTCCGCGCCTCGCTTAGCCATTAGGAACTAGATTCATCCGGGCCGGAAATGGCTTCCTGAGAGGGCACTTCGCCTTCAGCCCAGACTGCGCCGCCGGCGAAATATTCCTTTTTCCAGATGGGCACGGCGCGCTTGAGTGTGTCGATTGCGTAGCGGCAAGCGTCGAATGCGGCGCCGCGATGCGCCGAGCTGACGGCGATCCAGACGCTGGTCTCGCCGATCTCGAGCCGGCCGAGCCGGTGCACGATCGCGAGACGGCGAATCGAAAACTTGGCGCGAATCTCGGCGCCGATCTCGCGCATCTTGGCGTAGGCCATCGGCTCGTAGGCCTCGTATTCGAGGTACAGCGTCTTGCCGCCCTTGAAATTGTTGCGCACGAAGCCGTCGAACACGACCATCGCGCCGTCTTCCGGCGCCTTCAGGCCTTCGATCAATTCGCGAGGGCGGATCGGCTCGCGCACCAGCTTAAAAATGTCGCCTTCGACCGCAGTCTGTGACATGCCCCGCAGGCCGCCTTGTTGCACGCCTTGCTGGCCTCCGGTCTGTTGTCCACCCCCTTGCCCGCCACTGACCGGCGGAAGAAATGCGACTTCATCGCCCGTTGCGAGCGGAGTGCGCCAGCCGGAATATTCCTGATTCACGCTGGCGGCGATGGAAGCGCGAAATTCGGCGAGTCTGGGGAAGCGCCGGCCGTAGCGCTCGAAAAGGTCTTCGACGCGCGCGCCGTCGGAAAGCTCGGCGTCTTCCTGCGCCACGCCGGTAATGTCCTTGAGCTGCCCGAAGAAGAGAACGCGAACGCGCATTCCCCATTCTAACGCGAGGTTGGGTGAACAAGAAGTGCAGGGCTCTTCCGGGTCAGGATTTAAGTGTAGCGCCGCGGACTTTAGCGCGGCAGCCGTTGCCTCGCCCTTGTAGCGGCCGCCTTCTCGCACTGAGACTCCGCTGTGCGGAGTCGAACGTGTCAGGCGGGCGTCTTTGCATTCGTAGCAGCATGTCCTGAACGTACCCTTTTGCGGGTGCCCATGCTCGGTTTGTGAGCGTGGGGCTTTTCGGCCCCGGACATTTGTCACCTGGATGAGCGATACCGAAGGCCTTCTTCAACCTGGGTAAGCTCGGGCGAAACGACACTTCCGCCAACCCGATGTCGGACCTGTTCAGGGGCGGAATCCCTTAGGACTTCGTTTTCTTCGAAGGTTTCGACTTTCCGGAACTGTTCAGGGCGACCGCTTGGCGAACGAGCGCCTTGAAGGCGGACTCGTCAACGTCTTCTCCTTCGTGGATGTCGATCGCGCGGCGTACGTTTCCGTCGAGGCTCGAGTTGAAGAGACGGGCCGGATCCTTCAGAGACGCGCCCTTGGCGAAGGTAAGCTTCACGACATTCTTGTAGGATTCGCCAGTGCAGATGATGCCGTCGTGCGACCAAACCGGAGTGCCCATCCACTTCCACTCCTCGACGACGTCCGGGTCTGCTTCCTTGATGAGCTGGCGCATTCTGCCGAGGGTTTCCCCGCGCCAGTCCCCGAGTTCGCCGATTCTTTTCGAGATGAGCTTCGATGCCGACTGGCCTCGGCTCGCGCCCGACTTTTTCATCATTCGTCCGTCCTTTTCAATGATGTGGTGAGCGCGAGTGACGCTATTCCGCTTCGGAAGCATATCGATGTTGGGCGCGATACAACCGCGTGCCATCTGGCTTAATTGCATAGAACAGCAAAGCGCCCTTGGAGCCATTCTTCATGGGGTGCGCTACGACTGTAATTGGGTCACCCGGCTTGTACGTCGTCCGATTCCAGCCCTGATCGACCATGATGTTGATGCTCGAAGCCTCGATATCCCACGTTCCGACGGTGGAGGGGTCCTTCGCTTCAGGGCCAACCGTGATGATGATGTGGCTGTGTGGGTTCTGGAATTGATACTCGTCTACGACGCCCGTATACGTAATATTCTTGGCCACATCGAACATCGCGCGGGAATGATGGGCGAGGGCCGGACGAGCCGCAAAGAACAGGGCTCCCGTCACCGCCATCAAACTCAAAATTGCTTGTTTCGTCTTCATCTATCTTTCCGTCACCCACTTCTCGGCGGAGCTTACCATCAGAGTTTTGTGACCGTCATTCATACTACCGCAGAGCCGACGAGGCGGGAGGCCCAAGCTTCGCGCGTTCGCGACGATGCAGTTCACGTTACCGCTGAGCACGCTTTTGCGGGTGCCCGATGCTCGGTTTGTGAGCGTGGGGCTTTTCGGCACCCGGTTCTTTCTCACCTCCAGAGTCTGTCCCGAATGCACCTGCCTATTTTCGCTTTTGACAACTGATGGCAAGTTGATTAACATGGGTTGGGGCACTTTTCAGCCCCGCTGGAGTTCGCACATGTACTTAGCTGTCGCAACTTGTGCCGCAACACCCTCCGCACTATATCCCCGCGCCAAAACCACCCGAGAGAGAGCCCCCCATGCCCGCCCAATCCCTTCCTCACCGCACACCGCCGCCAGCCCACAACTCGGCAACTAGGATCGTCGCCGGACCGAAAAGCGATCCGCGCAATACGCGGTTGACCGCAGAACCGGGCAGTGCCGCCCGCGTTTTTCCCGAATCACGCCCTCGCGTTGATCAACACAAGGTGCTAGGCATCTATCGTCGTATCTCCCTGAAAACAAACGACAGCGACCCCACCTGCCCGACACACTTTTTCGAGGCGTTCCTGTGTTCTGTCCAGCCGGGAAGATTCCTGACACTTCAGACCGGGGACATCCCTGACACTTTTTTCTCGGGTGCTTCGAGGGGAAGGGATGCAAGGGAAGGGGAAGCTTCCCCTTCCCTTGCCCCAGCCCCGGA
>Ga0209517_10010429_pt1 | contig 10343 bp, 9 predicted proteins | sample PeaSoiMetSII2010_FD_187695 | JGI IMG/M metagenome (GOLD analysis project Ga0209517, IMG submission 187695) | Peat soil microbial communities from Weissenstadt, Germany - SII-2010 (SPAdes) (version 2) | ecosystem: Environmental > Terrestrial > Soil > Wetlands > Peat | place: Germany: Weissenstadt... | reverse complement strand
GCTATCGAATGGTTCAATAAACTGCCAGCGCCCGTCAGGGATACGGCGGTTGCTGTGGGCCTTGCGGTCGCGGCACTCGCTCCGTTAGCGGCCGGGCTCGGTGCCGTCGCTGTCGGCATCGGAGCGCTGTCGGGGCTGCTTCCTGCTCTCATTGAGGGTTTGACGACCCTCGGAATCGTGTCCGGCGAAGCGGCAGCCGCAGAAACCGCAGCGGCGGTGGCGACGGAGGCGGTAGCGGCATCGACCGTTACGGCAGCGGAAGCTACCGAAGCAGCGGCGGCCGCCACCACGGGCATTGTTGGAACGTTTGCGGCCATTTCAGCGGGCGCAGTAGCGCTTCTGACTGGGCTGGTGGCTGACCTTGCGGCGGCTGGCACGGGAATCGTGGCGTTCGTGGCTGGATTGGGAACGGCCATCACAGAGGGCGGTTCGGCGCTGCTGGCGTTCGCCACGGTCGATGTAGCGGCTGTAGCGGCTGCGGCGTCGAGTTTGGCGGCTGGTGCGCTGACGGCGCTCGGCGCGGCCTTGTCGGTCGTCGGTGTGGGCGCTGTGCTCGCCGCAGCCGCATTCGCTGCGTGGAAGCTCGGAGAGTGGGCGGACCAAAACATACCCGGCTTAGCCTCCCTGGACGAGCATATCGCCAGCATCTTGCTGAAGATTCCAGGGATGAACATCCTGTTCGGAATCTCAGCGTCCCAGCTTGCGACGGTAGGAGTTTCGTCTCAGGCGCTCGCCCGGTACACGGCCGCCCTTGAATCGGCACTGGCCGAGGCGGGCGTAACGATAGACAAGGGCTCAATGAGCGCCGCTCAATATGCGGAAGCTCTGAAGCAGGCTGCGGCGGCTCACGGTGTGCTGGTCACAGCCCTGCAAGGAACTGACCCGGCGGTTAAGACCTTTGTTGACAATGTGAAGGCTGTCGCGGATCAGTTGGCAGCGAACAAGCAAGCGCTCGCTGACGCGAAGGCCACGCTGGATTTCTATAAAGCGGCAAACGACGGATCAGCGAACTCTGTTGCTGAGTTGGCGCTGGCACAGGCGAATTACGACAAGGTTCTGACTTCGTCGACACCGCACGCTAAAAACTGGGCGGACACGCTCGCCGGCGTCACGGCCGCGGCCGCACAATCAGTCGAAAAGGAACAATCTCTCGCTCAAGCACTGGTACAGGCTCAAGCCGGGTTCGATGCTGGAACGGTTTCGACCGGGCTCTTCATCGACGTTTACAACAAGGCGCAATCCGCGGCGAAGGCGATGGGGGACACGCTCATCGATGTCCAAGCGGAAGAAGTCAAGCTAAACCAGGCGTCCGTGAACGCGCAGGTCACCTACGGAGCGGAGAAGCAGATATTTTCGGACCTGATGCTGAAGTACGAAGCGGGCATCATCGACCTCACCGAACTCGAAGCGGCTTACAAGAATCTGCAAAAAGCCGCAGATGCGGCCGGGACATCGGCCTACAACCAAGCAGCCGCGATGCTCGCCGCTGTGGATGCCGCCGGCAAGCAAGATACAGCACTGAAGGACAACATAACCACGCTCGGCGGTTTGGCGACGGCCTCGATTCAGACCACGGAAGTAACGCAGGCGGCGGCGGATGTGTTCAAGCAGGTGGCTTCCGAGGCCTCGGCGATGGGCGTCCAGATTACGAACGTTGGGGGCGTCTACCAGATCACGGCCAAGAACATCACGCCGGCGATTCAGGCCATTATCGATCAGACCACCAAATGGATGACGCAGAACGGGCTCACCGTTTCGAATGTTGCCAGCGGGATGACGGTCGTCAAGGATGCGACTACCGGCATTCTCAGCTATTCGCCGGCGGTCGACAAGGCGACGGACTCGGTCACGAAACTGGGCGCGGCTCACACGGCGGCGACGAGTGCGGCGCAAGGGCACAGTAACGCAATCACGGCCGCGACGAACGCTGCTCAGCACTACTACCAGACTGAGCAGATCGCTGGTTCGACGATCATCACGTTCACCAATAGCACGTACAGCGCCACGGACGCGGTCGAGCGGTACTACACGGTCACACAGTCGGGCGACTCGACGATCATCACCTTCACGAATGATGCAAACGATCAAGCCGACGCTCTGAACAACGTGGCGGACGCGGCGGACGCGGCGACGCAGGCTCTCGACGGATTCAATGAGGCGAGCTCAGAAACGAGCGGCGTATCCGGCGGGGGCTCGTCGGGCGGACCTGGTGATGTCGCATCGTTCATGAAAATGGTAGGCGCGACGGGCGACATGATCACGGCGTTCATGGGCGCGTCGGGCTATGTGACGCAAGGAGGAACGGGCTACGGGCCGAATCAGAACTACGAATCCGTCTCGGACTACAACGCTTCTATCACCGCGCTTGCGGCCAAATTGAACGATTCGGTCATCACGAGCCTGGACCAGTTCGGCAACACCCTTGACGCTCTCGGACCTCCGCTTCAGAGTTCAACGACGGCAACAAAAGCGGCGGCTTCGGCGACGACTTCAGCGAGCAGCGCAGTAACGGATCTGGCCCAGGCAGCGTCCCCGGCAGCGACGACTATCACGGACTTGGCCACGACGACCGCGGCGGACGCGGCGACCCTCGCCACGGCAACGACAGCGGCCGCAACGACCATAAGCCAAGCAACGACAGCCGTGAGCAATGCGGCGGTGGCGGCGGCGTCTACGGCTCTTGCAGTGGCGCAGGCAGCATCCGGGGCAACGGCTCAGAGTGGGGAGATTATAAACTCCGCTGGTCTGAACGTCGGAAGCCTGACGCTTGGACCAAGTGCAGCGGGCGGGAACGCCCTGGTCGCGACCATCACGCCCGGAACCGGGCAAAGCACGCCGTTCAACAATTCCCAACCGCTTCAGCTCGTCGTGAACCTCAATGGCGGGATGGTGGTCGGACAGAACGGGATGACGCAGTTAACCCAGATGATTATGCCGCAAGTGACCACGTTGCTTCGGCAGGCAGGAGCGAAGGTATGACGATTCAGGAAATCCGGGACACACACGAGTCGATGACGGCCGAGCAGCTCGAAGCCGAGAAGCTCGCTCGTGACTCGCAGGTCCTCGGACTGCGGGCGGAGATGGCGGAGATCCGGCGGCTACTGGAACCGCGGGTGATCGCCAAGCAACGCGAAGAGATGCAGAAAGCCATTGCTCGCGGTGTCCCGTCGACGGTGTTAGGAACTGGCGGCGCAATGCTGACATTGGGGGGTAAACAGTAAATGTCGAATCAAATGTATGCGAAAGGGCGCGAAGCCTTCCTTGAAGGCTCGATCGCCGGACTGAGCGACACGTTGGCCTGCTCGCTGGTCTCGTCGAGCTACACGGTGAACCTGTCGACGGACCAGTTCTATAACGTCATCTCGGGCGGCGCCATTATCGCCGGACCCGTTTCGCTGACTTCGGTCACCGGCTCGGCTGGAACGCTCTCCGCGGCGAACACCGTGTTTTCCTCGGTCTCGGGTTCCGCGGCGTCGTTCATTGTGCTCTTCAAGAATACGGGCACGTCGAGCACGTCGGCGTTGCTGGTCTACTACGACACGGCAACCGGACTCCCGGTCACGCCGAACGGCGGAAACATCACGATAGCTTGGGCGTCCGGCGTCGTGTTCACGCTCTGCGAATCGCTCGCGGCGCGGGAGCAGGAAAAGCACGTGCGCGCGCGTTGGCGCGAGCTCCTCAAGGAATTAAAGAAGCGGTGGGGCGTCGACAAGTGGGGAAAGAGCGAAGGAGGTCTATGGATTCCGCAACCGTCGATCGTGATGGCTTAAAGGACGGGTACTACCTGGGACCGGGAGATTTCGAGTTTTATGGCTCAGCCAAGAATCAAGATGAACGTCGGCCGCGAGATGCGGCGGATCAAGGCGGTGATCCGCCGACGCCCGGCTTACATGACGATGCTGGTTCTTAACGGCGGCCCGGATTTCGAGCTGTTCACGAACCGGGACCAGGCGGCGAAGTGGGCCGAGCGGAACTTACCGGAAGGCTCGCAAGTGGAGTTTGTCGACAAGGTGGTCAGAGGATAGATGGCGTTCAGTTCCACAACCGGATGGGGAGTCGATCCTTCGGCGGGATCAGACGCTTTCGGCGGCGGGTTTGACCCGGCCAGCTCGGGGACCAACTACGCGAACCAGTCAAGCCCGCAGGTCACCTATACCGATCTGGTGATTGACGCCTCGACCAGTACGAAGATCACCAGCGCGGGGAATCCGTTCACGTCGCTTCACGTGGGAAACATCATCAACATCACCAGCGGAACCGGCTTCAGCGTGCAGCGGGTCCAAGTCGTTTCGGTGGCCGCAGGCGTCGCGACGTGCGACAAGTCGGTAGGGTCCACGTCGAGCTCGGGCGGTCATGGTGTTCTGGGTGGCTCGCTCCAGACCATCACCGAGGCGCAGACGCTTTCGGTCGCTGGCAATACGATCAACATCAAGAGCAGCGCCACGATCACGCTCACGACTGGTCTGACGGTGCCCAATGCGGATATGTTCTACGTGGGGTATGCCTCGACGTGGGGAGATTACGGAACGAAGCCGCTTATCACTACGGCCACGAACTCGACCAATATTTTTACGGATACCGCGGTCTCTGCGGCGAACACTTCTTTAATCAATCTGTCTCTATCCACGACTGCGGGGACTCCCGGCTATGGTGTGGTCGCGATCTCCCGCGTGTGGACCGGGCTGACGATCAGCCATTGTAAATTTTCAGGTTTTAATGTCGCGATCTTCGGCGACGACAGCGTCCCGTTTTACATCAACAATTGCTCCGTCTATGCGAGCGAGTTCACCTCGATCACGACGACGGTTTTCGGCTGTACGGTGTGCGCATTTGGTTGTTATCTGCACTCTTCCAGCGCGGCAGATGGCTATGCAGTTGCGCACTCTGTTGAGACGAGCCAGGTAACGCAGATCATCCGCTGCATTATCAACGGACTGAATCACGGGATCAACAGCAATATTGCTGGGGGCTCTGCGGTTCAGATATACGAATGCACGATCTACGGCTGCGCGTCTGACGGGATTTTGGCTTCGGGGACGTTTCACTCTTACGCGCTGGCGATTGTGAATAACATCCTTTACAGCAATGGGGGGTACGGGGTAAACGCATCTTCTTCAAACGCCGAGCTTTACCCGGCGGTCAACTTCAACAACGCATATGGTGCGAATACGAGCGGCGCGCGCAACGGGCTTCCGGCTGGCACCAACGACGTAGCGCTCTCGGCGAATCCATTCACTAACGCCAGTTCCGGCGACTTCAGCCTGAACAGCACGTCGGGCGGCGGCGCGGCGTGCAAAGGCGCGGGCTTTCCTGGAGTCTTCCCGGCTGGAACCTCGACGGGAAACAACGACATCGGCGCCGTGCAATCAGCGGGCGGCGGGGGCGGAACAACGATCTACGTGGTTAATCAGAATACGACTCGATTTATACAGGAAGGTGCATAAATGCCTCGGGAATATTCGGTGAGTTTTGAAAAAGTGAGCGTGACGGCGGTCCAGGATCTCTTCCAGATCAAGGGCGCGGCGGGAAAGATGCTGAAGCTTCTTCGGATCGCGATCGCGGACGTGGATTCGACACTGCCGACTGCTCAGCAGATGGCGCTGCGGATTCGCTTTCTGCCGGCGACGGTGACGGACGGCTCGGGCGGAGCAACACCGACGCCTCGCCCGCTTGATCCCGGCGACGCGGCGGCGAGTTTCACCGCTTTGACGAACAACACCACGAAGGCGACGACCAACGGGACGGCGACGATCATTGAGGAAAACGGCGCGTTTTTGTATTCGGGATACGATTACGCGCTGATCAAGCCTCTGTATATCGGCCCAAGCGAATCCGCGGTCGTGGAGCTGATTACGGCCCCCGCGTCCTCGGGGACCTGGGTGATGAGTGGAACCTGCATCGTTGAGGAAAGCGGGGGCTGATGAATGAGAGTCCAGGTAATCGTCGTCGAAATTCCGGTCAGCGGCCGGCGGCGGACGCACGCGCCCGCTGATTCGTTCGAGCTTCCGCAAACGCTCGTTCCGACAGCGGTCGTATCAGGCGTGAACATTCCGAGTCCGGCGATTCTGGGTGGGACGATCCCGTTGCCCTACAATTTGATACCGATTTTGGCTCCGATTCTGGCACAGTGAGGGAGAAATGAGAGTTTATTCCGTTCGAATGAACAAGGTGGCTGTCACGGGGGCGATCACGCTCGTACAGCTCAAAGCCGGGTCGAGCTCGATCTGCCGGATTCTCCGGGCGTGGTGCTCGCAGTTTAATCAGACCAGCTCTGTGATGCAGGACATTCTCATCTTGCGCAAGAGCGCGGCGGCAACGGTGACCAGCTTCACGCCTGTGTTAGTCGATCCGGGCGACGCCGCGGCGAATGCTGCCGGGGGAACCTCTGCGACTGGCACGAACGCATCGGCCGAAGGGACGGACGGCGACATCCTGGTAGCGGATAATTTCAACGTGCTGAATGGATGGCTATGGGTTCCGACGCCTGAAGAGCGAATCATCGTTCCGCCTTCGGGAATCGTCGGCCTGAAGTTTCCCGACGCGCCTGGCTCATCGATGACAGTTTCGGCGGGCTTCCTGTTCGGTGAAGAAGGGTAGCCTATGGCGCGCGGAATCTTCCGCCATCCGCCACAACCGCAACAGCAGGCGCGATACTTCCCGCTTCCGGACGTTGCGATCATTCCGACCGCGGTGCAGTCTGGACAGTTCGTCCCGGCTCCGTCCGTCGTCGGAAACCAGGCCATCATCCCGAACGATGTCCCGACTGGCGAAAACGTCCCGACGCCGTTCATCAATCTCGAACAAGTCCTAGTTCCGGCCGCAGTCCCGAGCGGTCAAAACATCCCGGCGCCGTTCGTTTCGCTGACTCAGGATATCGTTCCGTCCGCGGTCCCATCCGGCCAAAGCGTCCCGGCTCCTCAGGTCCGCGGGAATACGTTGTTTATCAACGTCTTCGGAGTCGCCTCGGGCGTCAACATCCCGACGCCAACGGTCGAGGGCGGGAACACGTCGCTTCGAATCTACATCGGCGGGACGGATGTTACCTTGTTGACCAACGGGCTAAACGGGGGGCTTTCGCCGATGGGCGCGGCAGGCAACTCCCAAGCCTCGCAAATCACGTCTCAGGCGATCGGCCGGGCGACCATGACATTTGACATGGTCGACACTGCCGGCGTGCTGGTGGGCGTTTCAGGGCTATTCTCGAACGCTCAAGCCATGTGCGGGCTAACGGTCCGGGTAACCGAGCTCGGGGCGACGCTCTTCGCAGGGTGTATTGACACCGTAGGCGTCGATCGTGAGATGCCGTTTGACAGCAACACGATTATCGTCTATCACATAACGGCATTGGACAAAACGTCCATCTGTGACCATCGGATTGTGACCTCGCCAACGTACGCCACCGGTGAGGATGTGGTCGCCGTGATTTTGGATATTGTCGCGAATTACCTGAACGGTGAAGGCATTACAACACAAGGAGTTCCGGCCGCGGGAAGCCTGGGGACGCTCGACAGCGACCTGACGACCAACTACACCAGCGTTAGAAACGTCTTCGACTCAATCGCGACGCAATCGGGTACGGTCTGGTGGATCGATCAGTACGGCGTGCTCTTCTTCTCGACACTCTCGAATCTGCCGGCCGGCGCGTTCGCCATCACCGAAACGGCGAACATTCGCAACTCGAAGGGAACGGCCATGGTCCAGGCATCGCTGTCGGGCGGCTCTGCGACCTCTGGCTATCGAAACAAAGAATACGTCGTCTCGAATCTGAACGTTCTCCCGACCTCGGGCAGCTCGGGCGGCTCGGGTCCGGCGACCGTGACCGAGACCTTCACCTTCGCCAACGGGCAACCTGGCGTTATCTCGCAGATCCTGGGCGGGGTGCTGACGCCCGTCGCAGTATCCGTATCACTTCCAATCGGCAGCATCACTGCAATGACGGTGAACGGCAATGCGCAGACGACTGTTGAGTTCGGGCAGTTCGACGGACAGACTCCGAGCGGCCCGACTGACTATCTGTGGTTTTGGACGCAGGGCGGCACGGAGCTTTCCTGGACGGATGGACCCGTGCCTGGCAGCTCGGCGATCAGCGTCTCGTACATCCCTGGAAACTCTCAAGGGACGGTGCAAAGCTCCGTTGTGGTCGGATCAGCCATCTCGCCCACGGCTCCAAGCGGCGCCAAACTCGGGACGTGTGGTTCGGGGATCTTCGAAGTGGCGGACCAGGTCAAGAACATTTCGAGCATAACGGATCTGAACGCTCTGGCTCAGGACTTCCTCGACCGCTCGGGCGCGATTCCGATCATCTTGACTTTCGAGACCGATCAGCCGGGCTTGCAGGTCGGACAGCTCTTGAGCGTCGCTCTTCCGTCGAGCGGGCTCGGGACGGCCATGTTGCCGGCGTCGCTCGTCGTGTCGCAGATGACCGGAACCGCTCAGACTGGACCCCTTGCGTTCGGGTCCTGGTTCCGCTGGACGGTCACGGCCATCAATAACTACGATGCAAGCAACTGGCTGACTTACTTCTCGCGGTTCATTCAACGAACAGAAAACCCGTTGCCAGTCCTTCAGTACGAGCCGGCGAAATTCATCCTCGGGTCGGGCTCCAGTCTTTCGACCGGAAACAACATCACGAATCCCTATCCCGTCCAGCGAACCGGACTCGTCACGCTGATTACCATCGTTGCCTCTGTGCCTCCGGTCCAGCAAAATCTGGTTGTCACGATCAATCGGAACGGCTCGCAGATCGCGCAAATTGTCATGCCGGCGGGCACGGCGACGAATCAGCTTATAAGCCTTCCGGTTCCGCAAGTCAACCAGCTCTACCTGTTCGCCGGCGATATCCTCACGGTGAGCGCGTCCTATCAGCAGACGGGTCACAGTCCCGTGCAAGCCTCTGGCGTGACGGTCTCTGTATACTGGGCCATGTGACGATTTACTTCATTGACGGCTTCGACCTGGTCGACTATTTTCGGAGCTTCCTGAAGTACATCCCCGGTTACTCTTCTCAATTCGACCAGGGGCAGATGATCGCGGGGAACGGCGGCGGTCAAGCACTCAACACGTTTAACTCGGCCTTCAGCGCGAATGGCGTTCAGTATACAAAACTGCTCGGGACAGGCGTCTCGACCCTGGGTATTCACATCGACTACCAGCAGGGCGGCGGAACCGTCTTCGCGGGTTACGACTGGTACAGGCTGTCGATCGGATCGAGCGACATTCTGACGATCACGCAACGGACGGACGGCAAACTCGATTTCTTCGGACCTGGTCGCGCGCGGATCTGCACGACGGTTAATCCGCTTGTCTTCGGCTCCTGGTCGAACCTCATCGTACTGCTCAGCTTCGGCAGTACGGGAAGCATCCGCGTTCTGGTCAACGGAGTCGACGCGCTCTCACCGGCGACGCAACCGTTCAATAGCGGGGCTTTCTTCCCGACCGCGGCAAGCTTCATGTGGAAGGGCGGATTCGGGCCGGGCATCTCTGTTGACAATTACTTCCTGTTCGACGGTCTGACGAACCCGGGGCCGTGTCACGTCGACTCGACGCTTCCTTTCGCGGACTCACCGGCGACGGTCTGGACGCCGTTCGTCACCAGTCCCGACGTGGTCACGCCGAATTGCACGCCGATGGTCAACGATACTGCGGGACGGCTGACAGGCGGCGCGCCTGATGGCGACTACACCTACATCTCGCCGTCTGCGGTCAATAATCAGCTCTTCCAGATGTTTCAAACTCGATGCTATGGGCTGATTCTGGGAGTGGCGCTCAACGTGTGCGGACGTCCAAACACGGGCTTTTCGCCGCAAGAGTTCGGGTACGTCGTGCAGCTCTCGCAGGGCTTGCAATCGGTGGGGGCCGGGCAACTGCTCAACGTCGGCGCCATCGCAAGCGACCCGCATCTGACGGACTACCAGACCGAACAGGTCGTCATGCCGCTCTCGCCGGCGACGGGTACAAACTGGACAGATGCGGAGATCAGCAACGGAGCTTTCGGTGTGGCGGCGGTGAGTGGGAATCTGAATCTTCGGGTGACGGCGTTCAACCTGGAGAAGATAACGTCGTTGATGCCTCAGCCGTTCAATTGCGGCGGGTCGAATTATTCTTACTGACCGGCTCCGATTGCCTTCGACATGGCTTTCGCGGCGCAGGATTCGCTGCATAGATGAAGCTCGATGGCCCCGGGCCGCATCTGGAGATCCCGGATCTCTGTAAGTAGCCCACAGTCCCACTTGCGAAGAAAGAAATAGCCAGGGGCCGCGATCGCCTTAAACCAGTGGTTTGTTTCTTTCCGAATTGCTGGACACTCATCGCAACGGAATGTGTTGAGTTCAGCCATCAGAAAA
>Ga0209517_10010424_pt1 | contig 10351 bp, 8 predicted proteins | sample PeaSoiMetSII2010_FD_187695 | JGI IMG/M metagenome (GOLD analysis project Ga0209517, IMG submission 187695) | Peat soil microbial communities from Weissenstadt, Germany - SII-2010 (SPAdes) (version 2) | ecosystem: Environmental > Terrestrial > Soil > Wetlands > Peat | place: Germany: Weissenstadt... | reverse complement strand
GGTCGGTGATGCCGTCGAGGGTTTCGTGCGCCCGGAAGCGGCCAGTCTCGGCAGGCTGACCGCCGAACTGCCCGGCGGTCAGCCTCAGCACGCGGGCCAGGTCCAGAGCCTGTTGTTCGACGGCGCGAATTCGGCGGTGCTGTTGCAGGAGAGCCGCACTCGTCGCGAATTTCGCATCGCGCTCCCGCAGACCGGGCAATTCTCGGACTTGAAACCGGAAGAGCCCGTGCTTTTCAGTTTCGATCCCGAACGCGCCGTGTGCTTTCCGGTTCGGGGCCAGAATGGATAGCGCCAGGGCCCGCTGGCACGGACGGTTGAGCCTGGGACTATTGCTGGCTCCGGCCATTCTCTGGCTCGGCGCATTGGTCATCTTGCCGCACGTCGAACTCGCCGTGCTCTCGTTTCGAGAACGGGTGGGTCCGCACAACTATGCGGGGAGTCTTGCCCAATACAAAACCTTCTTTACGGAGCCCCTGTACTGGAATGTCTTCGTGCGCACGGCGTTGATGTCCGTCGCCGCTACCTTGCTGACGTTGCTGCTGGCATTTCCCATCGCGTGGACCATCGCCAAACTGAGCGCAGGCCGCGCAAGCTCGCTGCTGTTCATCCTCTGCTTGATCCCATTCTGGGTGAGCGAGACGGTGCGCACTCTCGGGTGGATGATTTTGCTGCGCGAGTCCGGGGTGCTGCCCGCGCTGCTCGTGAAGCTCGGAATCACCGCGGTGCCCGTCGAATTGCTCTATCACGACGCGACCATCTTGGTCGGCTTGATCTACACATCGCTGCTGTTCATGGTGATACCGCTGATTTCCAGTCTGGAGAGCCTGGACGATGCGCTGATCGAGGCAGCCTATGATCTCGGCGCTGGCGGATTCGCCATTTTGCGCACCATTGTCATCCCGCACGCGGCGCCGGGCATTACGGCGGGATGCATCGTCGTCTTCATGCTCACGTTGGGGAACTACCTGACGCCTACGCTCCTCGGCGGCAAGAACTCACAATGGTTCACCGAACAAATCTATACGCAGTTCATTACCCGCTTCAATTGGGAACAGGGCGCGGCGTTCGGCTTCCTGCTGCTCGGCTTGTCCACCGCCATGGTGGTGATCGGATTGAAAATCACCGGTCAACGACTCGGTGACGTGATGCGCCGCACGTGATTCCGTCGCTGCCGCGTCCGGCATGGCTGCGCGCCGCCACGGCGGTTTACGTGGTTGCGTTCCTGGCGTTCCTGTTCCTGCCGTTGGTCGTCGTCGCTGTATTCGCGTTCAACGATGCGCCCTACCCCGCGCCTCCTTGGCGCGGTTTTACGCTGGACTGGTTCTTGGGAAACCCCTCGAAGGGTCGCACCGGGCTCATCGCCGATTCCGCGCTCATGGGCAGCATCTTGACCAGCTGCATCGTCGCCCTCTGGGTCACGCTCCTATCGGTGTCGCTGGGCACGGCGAATGCATTTCTTCTCGAGCGCGGGCGCTTTCCCGGCAAGCAGGCATTGTCGGTATTGATGCTGGCCCCGCTGGTCATCCCCGGCGTGATCTTAGGGATTTCCATTCTCGCGTTCGCCAGTCGCATCGCAGAATTCGCAGACGACACGCTTGGCTGGGAACTGGACTTTTTGCGCCCCGGGCTGCCGCTGGTGGTGCTGGGCCAATTTTCCTTCATCGCCACCATTGCCACGCTCACCATCAGCGCTCGCCTGCGCCGCTTCGACCGCACTCTCGAGGAAGCTGCGTTCAATCTCGGTGCGTCCCAAGCGGCGGTATTTCGTACCATCGTGTTGCCGTATTTGCGTCCGGCATTGTTGGGCTCGGCCGCCATCTCGTTTCTGATGTCTTTCGAAGATTTCAATACGACATTGATGCTGGTCGGCGCGGATTCGCCCCTGACCGTGATGATGTACGGGCGGATGCGCGAAGGCGCGAGCCCCGTATTGAACGCGGTCAGCCTATTCCTGATGGCCGCATCGGCGCTTCTCGCGCTCACCTTCATGCGTCGCCGGCCCCAGGCGCACTGAGCCACTAGCGGCCGGTCGCCGCCGGCGACATAGGTTATGGCGACGCCGGCGCCGCCTGCAACAGTTCGAGCCCCTCGGCGTGCTTGCGCTGAAACCCCTTCCACACTGTGATATCCCCGCTACCCGGACTAAAGGCGTCGTAGGCGGATGGCGGCGCCTTGTCAGGCCAAGCACCGGCAGAAGACTCCAGCACCGGCACGTCCAGATACGAAGCGAACGCTTCGTCGCCTCGCCAGCGCGCCCGCCAACAACATCGTTTTTGGAATCATCGATAATGACATTCTCGCCGACCCTCGGCCGTTGGTATATTCTCGGAAACATTGCATTCGATGCTGCACGAACCGGCTGCCGGTGAGTGCTGTCGCTCAGCCAGTCTAAACTGGAACGATGCGACCGTTCCGGGGTCTTCAGAAGAGAATGCATAACTCGCTCCACATAGACCGTCTTGCGCGTCACCTACCTTGAGCAGTGTGAACCGGCACTGCCGCCTGCTCTTTATTGGGGCAGCGAGCGTGTGGCCCGCGAGCGCATGGCCCGAGAACCCTACCTCGCGCTATATCGCCGGGTCGGCGAGTCGCTGGGCTGGAACCAGCGGCTCTCGCTATCCGAGGCGGAACTCGAAGCGCTGCTCGGCGGCGACTCGTTGCACATCTACGTGCTGCGCGACGTCAGCGGGGATGCGCTTGGATTCTGCGAATTCGACCGCAGCGACTTTCCTCAGATCGAACTCAAGAACTTCGGACTGGTGCCGGATGCTCAGGGGCGCGGCCTTGGGCCGTGGCTGCTCGCCACGGCGCTGCAAGGCGAATGGCGATCCAACCCTGATCGAATTTGGCTGCACACGGATACCTGGGATCACCCGGCGGCCCAGCGGGTCTACGAGCGGGCCGGCTTCCGGGTATTCGACGTGCGCGACGAGCCGGCCGAACCGCTATAGCTTCGATTCCCTGTGCCTTAAGCGTGCGGCCAGAGAAGCCGGGGCAGATCGGCCAGGGTTTCTATCATCGCATCGCACGCCAGAGAGCGAGGGTCCTGGCCCTCGTTGTAGCCGTACGGCACGCAGACGATCGGAATTTGGGCGGCACGCGCGGCCTTCACATCATTGATCGAGTCGCCCACCATCAGCGCCTGCGCCGGCGCTACGCCCAACGATTCGCACGCGAACAGCAGCGGTTGGGGGTCGGGTTTCCGGCGCTCGCACGTGTCGCCGCCAACGACGACGTTGACGTATCTCATGAGACCCAATCGATGCAGCAGTCCGTTCGCGAATCGCCAGTGTTTGTTGGTGACCACGGCGATCGGCATCCTGGCATCGTGCATTGTCCGCAGCGTTTCGCCCACGTCGGGATAGGGCTGCGCGTCGGATTCATCGGATTCTTCCAGCGCGCCGTAGTGATGGAAGAACCGATCGAGCATTGCGGCTCTATCGGCGTCGTTCAACACCTGTCCCCGGGCAGCGGCGGCACGCTCGATCAGTATCGGCGACCCACGGCCGATCATGCGAGACACATCGCTTACCGGCAGCGCGGCCATGCCGTATTCGCCTAGCGTTCGATTGAGCGCACGCGCAATATCCGAGGCGGTGTTCAACAGCGTCCCGTCGAGGTCGAACAGGAGGCCGCTGAGCGGTTGCCCGCGCCAAGCCGCCGTGGATTGAGTGTGTGGCATTGGTACAAGATGCCAGAAGTCGCGGCACTACGCACGGCGGGACGTTATAGTCGGCGCGCCGACCGATACCGGCCGGTTCGAGCTATCGCTTGAGGTTATCCATGTACTTTGATCGGATCAGGCGCGCATTCGCACCGGCGGGTCGATTCGTCGATCGCTCCTATTCGAATACGGTCGGAAATATGTCATATAAGATTTATACGCCCAAGGGCGTCGGCCGCAAGCACACGGCGCTGTTGGTCATGCTGCACGGTTGCCGTCAAACGCCGGAAGACTTTGCGATCGGCACCCGCATGAACCAGCTGGCAGACGAGCATGGGTTCTTAGTCGTGTATCCGGCTCAGTCGTCAGCGGCGAATCCCTTGAATTGTTGGAACTGGTTCGCTGAGAAGGATCAGGCTCGAGACGGCGGTGAGCCTTCCCTGATTGCCGGCATCACGCGCCAGGTCGCATTGGATCACCGCATCGATGCTCGGCACATCTTCGTCGCAGGCCTGTCGGCGGGCGGCGCCATGGCGGTGATTCTCGCGGTCACCCATCCGGAATTGTTCGCCGCCGTCGGCGTGCACTCGGGCCTACCTTACGGTGCCGCCCATGATTCGGCCTCGGCACTTGCGGCCATGCGCGGCAACGGCGGCCCCCAATCAGGCACCAGCTCCCCGGCGTCGCGCGTGACCCCCACCATCGTTTTTCACGGTGACTACGATACGACGGTCGACGTCAGCAATGGGATTGCCATTGTCGACCAGGCGGTATCGCGTGCGGAGCGCGCAGTCGGACCGATGCAAAAAAACAGTCGGGAACGAATCTCTCCCGGTGGGCGCGTCTATACCACCACCGTCTACCACCGCCCTGACACGCCCTCGCTCGTGGAATATTGGGTGGTGCATGGCGCCGGACATGCCTGGTCCGGAGGATCTCCTCTCGGCTCCTTTACGGATGCGACCGGGCCCGATGCTTCAGCGCAGATGGTGCGCTTTTTCTTGGCGCAAAGAAACGCCGTACCCCTGCTTGCTTACGCATAGATACCGGTACAAAATCCTCGCTGCTCGATTGGACTATTCAGCGAGCGGACGATGTTCGCGGGGGATTTTCAAGAAACGGCTGGTTCGGCGGTTTGCCGGATGTGTTTTCACGCTTGCAATCTCGAAGGTGACGCAATGAATAAGCACCTGTATCCAGTGCCAGAGAGCTTCGCAGCCGCAACCCAGGTAACGCGAGCCGCCTACGAGCAAATGTACGCTGAGTCCATCCTGGACCCGAACCTCTTCTGGCAACGTATCGGCCATTGCATCGACTGGATCAAGGACTTCTCGCAAGTCAAAGACACGAGTTTTTCAGAAAGCGATTTTCACGTCCGCTGGTTTCATGACGGAAAACTCAACGTCTCCAGCAATTGTCTGGATCGTCATCTGGCAACGCGCGGCGATAAGACCGCGATACTTTGGGAAGGCGACGATCCCGCTGCGTCACGCAGCATCAGCTATCGTGAGCTGCACGAGCGCGTGTGTCAGTGTGCGAACGCGTTGAAATCGCTGGGCGTAAGCAAGGGCGATCGCGTCACGATCTATCTACCGATGATTCCGGAAATCGCCGTTGCGATGCTCGCCTGCGCCCGCATTGGCGCCATTCACTCCGTGGTCTTCGCCGGCTTTTCCTCCGAGGCCTTGGGAGGACGCATCGCCGATTGCAGTTCGACAGTGGTCATTACCGCCGATGAGGGACTTCGCGGCGGCAAACGCGTGCCCCTCAAACAATGCGTCGATGGGGCGCTCTCCATCCCGGGGACCGAATGCGTCAAACATGTGTTGGTGGTGCGCCGCACGGGCACGCGAGTGCCGATGTATTCGCCGCGCGACATGTGGTTCGAGCAAGTGGTGGGCGCCCAGGACAAAACCTGCGCGCCCGAGGTGATGGACGCCGAAGACCCGCTGTTCATTTTGTATACGTCAGGGTCGACCGGTCAGCCCAAGGGTGTCCTGCATACCACGGGCGGTTATCTCGTCTACGCCGCATTCACACACCAAGCGGTTTTTGATTTGCGCGACGACGACATCTATTGGGCGACCGCCGACATCGGCTGGGTCACCGGGCACAGCTACATCGTCTATGGCCCGCTGGCCAACGGAGCGACCAGCGTGATGTTCGAGGGCATCCCGAACTATCCCGACACCGGCCGTTTCTGGCAAGTGGTCGACAAGCACAAGGTTACGATCTTGTATTCGTCGCCCACGGCCATCCGCTCGCTCATGCGCGAAGGTGAACTACCGGTAAAGGCGTGGTCACGCCAATCGTTGCGGCTGTTGGGGTCGGTGGGAGAACCGATCAATCCGGAAGCCTGGGAGTGGTATTACCACGTCGTCGGCGACGGCCGCTGTCCCATCGTCGACACGTGGTGGCAGACTGAAACCGGCGGGATATTGATCGCGCCGCTGCCCGGCGCGATCGACTTGAAGCCGGGCTCCGCCACGGTGCCGTTCTTCGGCGTGAAGCCCGCCATCGTCGACAACGAGGGCCGCATGCTCGAGGGAGCGTGTGAAGGCAATTTGGTATTGCTAGATAGCTGGCCGGGGCAGATGCGTACCGTCTACGGCGATCATCAACGCTTCATCGACACGTATTTCAAAACCTTTCGAGGCATGTATTTCACCGGCGACGGCGCACGTCGCGACGCGGACGGCTATTACTGGATCACCGGCCGCGTGGACGACGTCATCAATGTGGCGGGCCACCGGTTGGGTACCGCGGAAATTGAAAGCGCCCTGGTGGCTCACCCTCAAGTGGCGGAAGCCGCCGTGGTGGGATTTCCGCACGACATCAAAGGCCAGGGCATTTACGCCTATGTCACCTTGATTTCAGGAGTCGAGGCTTCCGAGCCTCTGCGTCTCGAACTCCGTGAATGGGTTCGCCGCGAAATCAGTCCGATCGCGACGCCGGATGCCCTGCAGTGGGCCCCCGGCCTTCCCAAGACGCGCTCCGGAAAGATCATGCGGCGAATACTTCGGAAAATAGCCGCAAACGAACACGATCAGCTCGGCGACATTTCGACGCTCGCCGATCCGGGCGTCGTCGCTCAACTCATTAGCGAGCATGCGCGGTCACAGGGCAAACCCGCCGTTGCGACTCACGTGAAGGACAATTCGAAATCAAGTTCCCCGGTCGTCCAATGACAAGATCCATTTCACGAGTTGCCGCGCGTCCCGACGGCTGATCGCAACTGCATTGGGTGGCATGGCAAGTCCGCTGACTTTGCCCTTCCAATGACTGACGTAGGGATTGGATCCCCCCATCACCGTGGAGGTGAGCACGTGCACGGCATTCTTTTGTCCCTTGTATTTGATCGCGACGTCCTGCCATGCCGGCCCCACCGGTTTGGTGCTTTGGTCGGAGGCAGCAGCCGACTTGATTGAATGGCAGGTCAAGCAGCCACTATGCGTGGCGAGTGCAATCATGGCGTCGTCCTGGGTCGTAGCCGGTACGGGCGCGCCCGCGGTGGCGGGCACGGCCGCCGGGGCGGGCGCCCACACTGCAATACTCGCCGCTGCCAGGGCCAGCATTGCCGTGGCTGCCCAATTCGTTGTTTTCATGTGATTCTCCATCGCCCCGCGTTTCAGCTATCGTTCGACCGCAAGCGCAACGCCCATGCCGCCGCCGATGCAAAGGCTGGCGAGGCCCTTCTTGGCATCGCGCCGAATCATCTCGTGCAGCAGTGTTACCAAAATGCGGCAACCGGATGCCCCGATCGGATGACCGATCGCAATCGCACCGCCGTTCACATTGATCTTCGAGGTGTCCCAGCCCATTTGACGATTGACGCCGATGGCCTGAGCGGCAAACGCTTCGTTGATCTCCATCAGATCGAGCTCCTCGTGCGTCCAGCCCGCCTTCTTCAAACACAGTTGGGTGGCGGGCACCGGACCCATGCCCATGATTTTCGGATCCACGCCCGCTGAAGAGTACGCGCGGACCCAGGCGAGCGGCTTGAGCCCCAACTCGCTGGCTTTTCGCGCCGACATCATCATTACCGCGGCGGCACCGTCATTGATGCCCGAGGCGTTACCCGCGGTGACCGTGCCGTCTTTGCTGAATGAGGGCTTGAGATTGCTGAGTGCCTCGACGGTCGTGCCGGGACGGACGAATTCGTCGCTGTCGAACACGGTGGTGCCTTTGCGTGAGACGATCTCGAGCGGCGCGATCTCGGCCTTGAATTTACCGGCTTTCTGCGCGGCCTCGGCCTTCTGCTGTGATGCCGCCGCGAATTCATCTTGGGCACGGCGCGAAATATCGTATTTCTTCGCGATGTTCTCGGCGGTCATTCCCATGTGATAGTTGTTGTATACATCCCAGAGGCCGTCGCTGATCATGCTGTCGATGAGCTTGGCATCGCCCATGCGGAAGCCGTCGCGGGATCCTTGCAAGACATGCGGCGAGGCGCTCATGTTTTCCTGACCGCCGGCAATGACGATCTCAGCATCGCCACACTTGATCGCCTGCGCCGCCAGATGAGTAGCCTTCAGACCGCTGCCGCAGACCTTGCCGAGCGTCATACCCGGCACCGTGTCCGGAAGCCCGGCATGGATCAGGGCTTGCCGCGCGGGGTTCTGACCGACGCCGGCAGTGAGCACTTGGCCCATGATCACCTCGGATATCTGATTCGGTTGAATCCCGGAACTGGCCATCAGCGCTTTGATGATGTGGGCTCCAAGATCGGCCGCAGACACCTTGGCAATCGACCCATTGAACTTTCCGACTCCGGTTCGCAGCGCGGCCGTGATAACTACTTCGTTCATACACTCCCCTCTCAGGCAGATTGTTCAACTCCACGCCGCTCGTTGCGTATTGCAGCGAACGGAGCCTACTTTTGCAATACGTACTCTCCGGGGGCATCGGCAAGCGGCGGATAGCCGGCCGCGGCGGATCCCATCGACGGTGGTGCTACCTGCGGCTCGCTGGAATGCTGCGCGAGCCATTGCTCCCATATGGGCCACCACGACCCGGAGCGCGCCTCGGTGGTCTCGAACCACGCTTCCGGCGAAAGCGTCTCGGTTGCGTTCAACCAGGTGCGGACTCGATGGCGCCGCCGTGGGTGAACCGGACCACTGACGATGCCGGCATTGTGGCCGCCCGACGTCAGTAAAAAGGTATAGTCCGAGGATCGCGTCAAGCCACGCGCCTTGTAAACGGATTTCCACGGCGCGACATGATCGGTTTCCGTGCCGACGACGAACATGGGTAGGTGAATGGCCGCGAGATCGACGCGGCGGCCCTCGGCGGAAAATTCGCCGCGCGCAAGCGCGTTGTTCAGGTAGAGCTGGCGTAAGTATTCCGAATGCATGCGGCACGGCATGCGCGTGCCGTCCGCATTCCACGCCATCAAGTCGTTCGGTGTTTCGCGCTTGCCGCGCACATACGCGTTGACCGCCGGCGTCCACAGCAGATCGCGGGAGCGCAGCAACGCAAACGCGGCGCCCATCTGCTCGCTTTTCAGCACACCGGTTCGGTTCATGACCGCCTCCAGCATGTCGATCTGGCTCGGACTGATGAACAGCGACAGTTCGCCGGGTTCGCTGAAGTCTTGCTGAGCAGCGAGCAGCGTCATGCTGGCCAGCCGTTGGTCGCCGTCGGCGCAGGACACGGCCGTGGCAATGGACAACAAGGTGCCGCCGATGCAATAGCCCACCGCATGAATCTTCCGATCCGGGACGATGCGCGAGACGGCGTCGGTCGCGGCTTGGATTCCCAGCCTCAAGTAGTCGTCCATGCCGAATTCGCGATCGCTCGCGGTCGGGTTTTTCCACGACACGATGAACACCGTATGACCCTGCGAGACCAGGTATCGCACCAAGGAGTTCTTCGCCGACAGATCGAGAATGTAGTACTTCATGATCCAGGCCGGGATGATCAAGATGGGCTCGGCGTAGACCGTGGCGGTCGCCGGCGAATACTGGATCAATTCGATCAAGTCGTTGCGCAGTACCACCTTCCCGGGAGTCGCGGCGATGTCGCGTCCGACGATGAAATGCTCGGCGTGGTTCTCCGTCTTGCCGCCGAGCATCCGCTGAATGTCTTCGAGCCAATTACGGAATCCGCGCACCAAATTCTCGCCGGCTTCAGCGCGCGTGGCATCGAGCAACTCGGGGTTGGTAGCCAGGTAGTTGGCGGGCGATACGGCCTCGAGGGCGTTGCGGGCGACAAATTCCAAGGTGCGTTCATTGCTGGGCGCGACGCCGGGCACGCTCGACAAGGCCTTCTGCCACCAATCGGCGTAGTTGCGATAAGCGTGCGCATAGACATTGAAGGGCCACTGCGCCCAGGCACTGCCGCCGAAGCGATCATCGCCCGCCGCCGGGGGCAATGGTTCGGCGACGGCCGCCTGCAAGGCAAAGGCGAAGTTATCGGCCACTTTGGCCATTGCGTCCTGCATGAGCCGCGACTGCGCGGGCGGTTCCTTGGCCAAGTTCAGGAGCCAGTCCCACCAGGCATTCACGTAAACGTCAGGCGCCAAGCCTCCCGTCACGGTTGCCAATTGCGCGCGCAGGCTGCGCTGCAGATTACGCTGCTCGGCGGCTCCCGGAGTCATGGCTTTTTCTATCGGAGTTACGATTTTATCAACCGGCGCTACGGCCTTTTCAACTATAGCTTTATCAACCGGCGCTACGGCTTTTTCAA
>Ga0209517_10010423_pt1 | contig 10351 bp, 9 predicted proteins | sample PeaSoiMetSII2010_FD_187695 | JGI IMG/M metagenome (GOLD analysis project Ga0209517, IMG submission 187695) | Peat soil microbial communities from Weissenstadt, Germany - SII-2010 (SPAdes) (version 2) | ecosystem: Environmental > Terrestrial > Soil > Wetlands > Peat | place: Germany: Weissenstadt... | reverse complement strand
GCAAACGGACGGGGCGATCGACGGGAAAGCGCTTCGCACCGCCGCTCGGGGACTTCTCCCAATCAGCCGGTGTGTTGTCCGTCGCCTGTTGGATGCAGGGGTGACCCGGGAGATTTCGTGATTCCATGGTTTGTGCGATTGCACTTCAAATGGAAATTGCACTATCACCGAATCGTGGGAATCAGGTAGCCTTGCACGGAAGCCTCTTCATAGAGTGGGACGTTAAGTTGGTGGAACGCTACTGCCGCGCCGCCTTGCCTGAAAAATGAAAATGCCGACAGCCCCTGCCGCAAGAATACCGGATCGCATCGTGTTCTGGAGTGCGGCGCTGTTGATAGGGCTGTTGCAGACGTGGGCGCACCGGCAGGATTGCGCGCCGGACAGTATTTCGTACATAGAGCTTGGGTGGGCCGGGGCACGTTCGGGGTTAGCACATCTGGTCAGCGGCTATTGGAGTCCGCTGTACCCCTTTCTGTTGAGTCTCGAATTCCGCGTCTTCTCGCCCGCGCCGCAATTTGAATTTGCCGCCGTGCATTTGCTCAATTTCTTGTTGTTCATCGGCACGATCGCGTGCTTCGAACTGTTTTTGAAGGAATGGATACTGGCGCACCGCGGGGCATCCCCATTGACAACGGAATCGGCGGAACCGGCTGAGCACGCCGTGCGGCTTTGGGGAGGCGTTCTTTTCATTTGGGCCACGGAGTTCTGGCTGGGACCTTCTCTGATTACTCCCGACCTGTGCGTGGCGCTGCTGACGTTTCTGGCCACCGCGCTGCTCTTGCGAATCCGCCGAGGGCTGGCTTCCTGGCCGGCTTTTTTGGTTTTGGGAGCGTTGCTGGGCCTTTCGTATCTCGCGAAGACAGCGATGTTTTTCGTTGCTCCTGTATTTCTGCTCAGCGCGTTTGTGCTGGGGCGACGATCTGGAATCTCGCTGCGGGCTGCGGCGCTTCGGACTTTGCTGGCCGCAGTTGTTTTTGCATGCCTTGCGCTGCCATTTATTCATGCGCTTTCCGTGCAAAAGGGCAGGCTGACGATTGGGGATGCCGGTCGCATCAACTACACGGAATACGCCGATCGTGCAACTCTCTGGGTTCACTGGCAGGGCGAGCCCGCTGGTACCGGCTTGCCTGTACATCCCACGAGAAAGGTCTTCTCGGACCCTGACGTCTTCGAGTTTGGCACACCTGTGCCGGGCACATATCCGCCCTGGTACGACCCATCCTTTTGGTATGAGGGAATCCGCCCGTCTTTCAACCTTAAGAATCAGTTTTGGGCAATGTTCCGAACCGCCAATGCTTATCTCCGATTCTTCTCCAAAAGTGGGGCCCTTTGGCTGTTTGTCGCTGCGGTATGGAATTTGTGGAAAAGGACATTCTGCTGGGGACGCCTCGCGCCAAGCACGAAGTTCGTGCTTCTGCCTTCGGCCGCTACGCTCGCGATATATGAACTGGTGCATGTCGAATACCGGTTCGTGGCTCCTTTTGCCTTAGTCTTGTTCCTTGGAGTCCTAGCCAAAGTACGGTTTAAGGAAGGGGCCGGGGCCTGGAATGTGAGACGAGTTCCACTGACCATCGCGCTGGCGCCAGCGCTGGCGATCGCCTGGAGCGTTGCACGTGATGTGACGGTGCTGATTCGAAACGCGCCAGACGAGCAGTGGGAGATGGCGCAGCAACTTCACGATGCCGGGATTCCACCGGGAACACAGATCGCCATGATTGGCACCGGGTCCGGCGCTGCCTGGGCGCATCTGGCAGGCGTGCAAATCATCGCCGAGATTCCCGACAAGGAACTGCCGCGATTTGTTGCCGCCGATGGCGAACGAAAGCGCCAGATTTTTGAACTGCTTTCGTCGCTCGGCGCGGGAGCGGTGGTCACCTGGAATCCGGCGGTTGCCAGTTCCTCAGAAAGGTGGCGTGGGATTCCGGGGACGCACTATTTTGTTTGGTTGCCCCCAGCGCGCGCTGACCGGGACAATTCCTCACTGCGCTCGAATCCGTAACCTGCATGCTATGATTTCCCTGCTGTTCTCCTGACCGAAAGTGAAGACCCGATGACCGCACGCATCCTGGATGGCCTGAAGATCCGCGAGCAGATTTTTGAGGAGATCAAAGGCGACGTCGCAAAACTCGCCGCGCATGGCGTGCGGCCAGGGCTGGCTGCGGTGCTGGCGGGCGAAAATCCCGCGTCGCAGCTCTACGTCAAAAGCAAAATCACGGCTTGCGAACAACTGGGCCTGGCGAGCTGGTTGCACACGCCGCCCGCGACGATTTCCACGGAGCAACTCCTGAAATTGGTGCGCAACCTGAACACCGACTATGAGGTGGATGGCATCCTTGTGCAACTCCCTTTGCCCGCGCAAGTGGATGCGAAGAGCATCCTGGAAGCCGCGGACCCTTTGAAGGACGTGGACGGATTCCATCCGGTGAACCTGGGCAAGCTGGTGAGCAATCGCCCGGGACTGGTGGCGTGCACACCGGCGGGGTGCATGGAAATATTGCGGCGCTACCAGATCCCGGTGGAGGGCGCGAATGCGGTGGTGCTGGGCCGCAGCGACATCGTGGGCAAGCCCATGGCGCTTCTGCTGATGCACGCGAACGCCACGGTGACGATCTGCCACTCGAAAACACGCGATTTGCCAGAGGTGGTGCGCCGCGCGGACATTGTGGTGGCGGCGATGGGCAAGGCGGGCTACGTGCTGCCCGAGTGGATTCGCCCGGGCGCAACGGTGATTGATGTTGGTACGAATAAGGTGACCGACCCGGCGGAGGCCGAACGGCTGTTGCGCAATTTCCCGGAGCGGCTGGAAAAATTCCGCGCGAAGGGGAATGTGCTGCTGGGCGACGTACATCCGGACGCTTTGCAGATCGCCGGGGCGCTGACACCGGTTCCAGGCGGCGTTGGACCGATGACCATCACGATGCTGATGAGCAACACGGTGAAAGCGGCACGACTGCGGCGTGTCCCTGGAGCCGTGGTTGCCGGGCGTTAATGGATTTTGCAGCGGCGTGGCTGCATTCTTGTAAGGATTCCTTACGAAAAGGCCCCATTCGCGTCAAACGAGAGAGCTCGAGTCTATGCTTAAATTTGGTTTAACCGGAGGAATTGCCAGCGGGAAGAGCGCGGTGGCGGCAATGTTGCGCGAAATGGGTTTCCCGGTGCTGGACGCGGACTCCCTGGCGCACAAGTTGATGGAGCCGGGACAACCCGCACGCGAGGAAATTCTGAAAGAGTTTGGCGCGGACCTGACCGGGGCTGATGGGCGAATTGACCGCGCGAAGTTGGGAGCGATAGTGTTCGCGGATCCCGCCAAGCTGAAGAAGCTGAATGCGATATTGCACCCGCCAGTTGAGCAAATCATGCTCCATCAGTTCGAGGAATGGAAACGAAGTGGCGTGCGCGATGCCGCGTTTGTGGAAGCAGCGCTGCTGATTGAAGCAGGCTTTGTGAGCAATCTGGACGGTTTGGTGGTGGCATGGTGTAAACCAGAGCAACAACTCGAGCGGTTAAGGGCGCGCGGGATGAACGAGCAGGACGCCAAGCGCCGCATCGCGGCGCAACTTCCGCTGGAAGAAAAGCTGCGCATGGCCACCAGCATCATCGATTGCTCCGGGACAATGGAATCCACGCGCGCACAGGTGCAAGCGCTGGCCGCGAAACTGCGCAAATCGGCGGCTTCCTAAGCCGCAGGCGGAGTTCGCCGCACACCGGGAATTTTCCTATACTAGAAGAGCGGGAATCTGGAATTGCAGGGAAGGCGGAGGCAATACGCAGATGACACACGTATCGAAGACGCATTACGGACGCCTGATTCTTGTGGCGTTGATACTGGTGCTGGGGGCTTATTGGGTAGGGTCGCGATACGGGCCGCGGCAGGCGGAAAAGGTGGAAGCGCGGCACCTTGCGGTTCAGGCAGGCGTGACCGAAAAGACGGTTGCCAGCAAGAATGAAACGCTGACCGAGGATGAAGCCATCAATGTGCGCATTTACCGCCAGGCATCGCCGGCAGTTGCCAATATTTTGACGAAGGCGACGGAATACGACTTTTTCATGGATCCGGTTCCGGTGGAAGGCGCAGGGTCGGGATTTGTGATTGATCCGCGTGGCTACATCCTGACGAATTATCACGTGGTTGCGGGGGCGCAGACGATTGATGTGATTCTGGGCGACCAGAGCCGTTATCCGGGGAAGTTTGTGGGCGCGGACCGGCGCAATGACGTGGCGCTGGTGAAGATCGATCCCAAGGGCAAGCAGCTTGTTGCGTTGCCGCTGGGAGATTCCGCGGTGCTGCAGGTGGGGCAGAAAGTTCTGGCGATCGGCGACCCGTTCGGGTTCCAGTCCACGCTGACGACGGGCGTGGTGAGCGCGCTTGGGCGCACCGTGCAGACCAGCGAAACGACCTTTATTGATGCAGCGATTCAGACCGACGCCTCCATCAACCGGGGAAATTCCGGCGGGCCGCTGATTAACACGCATGGAGAGGTGATTGGCATCAACTCCGCGATCTATACACCGAGCGGAACGACCGCGGGCATCGGGTTCGCCATACCGATCAACACGGCGAAGCTGATCGCCAACGACCTGATTACCGAGGGTCGTGTGCGGCGCGCGTATCTTGGCGTGACGACGCTGGCTGTCGCCGGATGGTTGGCGGAAGCGCTGGACCTGCCGGTGCAGGATGGTTTGCTGGTGGAGACAACGTCAAAGGGCAGTCCTGCGGCAGCCGCGGGAATCCACGGTGGCGATCGTGTGGCCCAAGCAGGCATGCGGCAAATCTATATCGGTGGCGACGTGATCGTGGCGCTGGATGGGCAAAAGGTAACCAACGATATCGACATCAACTTGATTCTGAACCGCAAGCGCCCCGGGGATACTCTGACAGTCACGCTGTATCGTGGTGCCAAGAAGATGGACGTGCCGGTAAAGCTCGGCGAGCACGACGGCAACTAGCTTTTAGCTAACGTTAGAATGACATTCGAGTGAAGCACGTGAAACGTAATGCTGGCCCAATTGAGGATATGCCCGCACTGCCTTTTGACGAATTGCGGGCCTGGGAGAAATGGCTGGCGAAGAACCATGCCTTTTGCCCGGGGATCTGGATGCGTCTGGCCAAGAAAAACTCCGGTCTCCGCTCGGTGACTCACGAGGAAGCTCTCGAAGCCGCGCTGTGTTACGGCTGGATCGATGGCCAGAGTCGATCGGAGAGCGAAACAACGTGGCTGCGGAGATTCGTTCCGCGCGGTCCGCGAAGCATCTGGTCGAAGATCAATCGCGAAGCCGCTGAAGCGCTTATTAAGAAGGGGCGCATGAAACGCGCGGGGTTAGCAGCGGTGGAGCGTGCGAAACAAAACGGGCGCTGGGCCGCCGCGTACGAGGGCCAGAAAAAGGCCAAGGTGCCTGAGGATTTGCAGGCCGCGCTCGACAAAAACGCCAAAGCCAAAGTCTTCTTCGCCACGCTGGACAGTCAGAACCGCTACGCCGTGCTCTTCCGGATACACACCGCCAAAAGGGCCGAAACCCGCTCCCGTCGAATCGAGAAATTTGTCGGCATGCTGGCAAAACGCGAGAAGTTACACCCGTAGGAAAATGGCCTTGAGGGCGCTTCGGATTCTGGGCTCTTTGTGACGGCTACGGGCCGAGCTCGGCGCGGTAGCGGTTGCGTTCGTCTTCGCTCATCGTGTACCAGTTTTCCGCGATGTCACGGACGCGTTCCAGGGCCTTCTGCATCTCTTCGTGCTTGGCTTTGATCGTCTCCGCATCGGCGTCTTGCGGCACGAGAATGGGCGGCCCGCCAATCATAACGGCGCGGGAAAACAGGTGCGGCAGGAGGAACAGGTCCCAGGTCTTCTGGAACGTTGTGCCGCGATCCACGCCGAAATGAAAAACGAAAATCGGGGCTCCGGTCATGCGCGCGAGGAGCACTGGGCCAACTTTGGCCACGTAACGCGGGCCACGCGGGCCATCAATGGTGAAAGCGCAATCCAGCCGTTCGGCGATGCGCTGGGCCATCACCTGCAGACCACGCAAGCCGCCACGTGAGGAGCTTCCCTGAGCGGTGCCGAAACCGAGCCACTCAATGACCTTGCGGGTCCACTGGCCGTCAAACGCCGTCGTATTCATCACCACGATGCCGCGATTGCGGGCCCACCAGGCAACGGGAATGATCACGCGGTGCCAAAAGGCCCAGATGCAGGGCTCCTTTGCAGCCCAGCGCGCGCCGGAGTGCCGCATGCCCAGGATTTCATAGCGTAATGTCGGCCCAAGGGTGCGAATCACGCTGTAGACAAGCGCCGCGATGATGGGGATTTGGATGCGGCGGTGCCAGGGCAGTTTGGGCAGACGAATATCGTAATGCGCGCTGACGGCCTTGGGCACCTCGTCCTGCCGGTTTTCGGGAGTTGCCATCTTCCTATAGTATAAGAGGGTTGCCGCGAGGTTGCGCGCGCCGGAGTGAATTGCTTTGCTGAAGAGCCCCTATCGGGACGGGATGCTCTGGAGAATCGGGATGATTCTCTGCGCCGGGGTGTTGGTGTGGGGCGAACTGGCGGCGACGCTGGGGGCGCGGGACGATAAGCCTCCACTGGGCGATACCGTGGGAGCAATCGAGGGCGATTCCATCTCCATCGAAGGACCGATGAGCGTGGACGTGGTCCACGGGCAGGTGCGGACGGTGTTACGCAGCGGCAGCGATGTTCGTGTAAAGGCCGGGCAGGCGCGCATTGAACTGGCGGAAGGTGGGCATATCCTCATCTGCGGGCCGGCGCACTTTTCGGTACTGAAGTCCGGCGGCGCGCTCACCGTGGCGCTGGATGCGGGTACGATTCATATGCACCTGGAGAATGACCTGGCGTTGTCAGTGTACACGCCGCAGATTCAAGCGCGGCCCATCTCGATTGGTGGCGGGCCGGAGGATGTGCTGGTGGGCCTGGATGCTGCCGGAACTATGTGCATCCGAGCGAACAAAGGGGCAGTGCGCATCGAGCAACAGTTGACCGGGCAGAGCTTGCTGGTGCCACAGAGCGGCGACGTTTCGCTAAGCAATGGGCAGATTGAAAGCTTGCGCACGGCAACTGGCAGTTGCACCTGTGAAGAAGAGATCGTGTCCAACCCGGCGACGCCTGCGACCGAGGTGAGCGTGCTGGCTACGCAGGAAGAGATCAAGAAAGCGGCGGAAGGACGGAAAGCAGATCCGCCGCCAGCCACGGCCGCGGCTCCCGTGGAGAAAGACGAACCGGTGTACCAGGTGTTTATGCCGCCGCTGCGCTACGACGCGAACGCCAAAGTGCAGCCCGAATTCGACCCCAGCCTGATTGTGCTGGTGCGGCGGGTGCGCGTGCGGCCTACGCTGATTTTTCAGGGCAAAGTTGAGGGCGACCCGGTGGTCGCGCAGGCAACGCCGCCCCCGGCACTACCCGCGCAACGAAAATCCGCAGCCGCGCAGAAAACTGTCGAAGATTCGACCTGGGGCAAGGTGAAAACCTACTGGCGGAAGCTGTGGTCGCCCAGCTCGTGAAAATGGTCGGTAGGTCAGGCGTCGATATGAGCAATGGCCTTGACGAGGGTCTCAACCACGGAGCCCGGTGGAGGAACGAAATAGCCAGCCAATGAACCGCCGGGCTTTTTACCATACACAGCGATCTCACTCGCGCCTGACGATTCGGCATCGGTGATGAAATTGTAGCCGCTGTAACTGGAGTTGGGCCACGCCGCGGGAATAGAAGCGAGCGCAGCCTTCAGCTTCTTGAACTTCGAGTGGTGTGCCTTGAAAACCTTTACGCTCACCTGTTGCAGGCCTTGCCCCAGCAGCCAGCACTCTCCATTCTTCAGGATCAGACAATGGGTAAATAAATCATCGTCGCCGCGATACCAGTTTCCATAACGCGCGATTACACCCTTTCCCAATATAGCCATACAGTTTCTCCTCTCCATGAAATCATCACGGGATTTGCGGCAAATGCCACTGCCGGATCTTCGGCCCCGAAATGCCCGCTCATTTCGAAACAGCCCAGGGTGCGAGGGACTACATGGCCGCGCTGGACGTAAACCAAGACCGACAGTGCCCAAACGCCTCAGCCTGATACTTCCAAGCGCGGCCTAGCAGAGTGATCAGGAAGCGCCAACAAGCTGCATGGCGATCACGTATCCCGCGTCGTCCGAGGTTTTTTCAGAATAAAAGACGATGTTCTTGCCGCCGGCGCCGTCGAATCCCTTCAGATACTCGACGGTGAAATGGAGATTTGCAGGCAGGCCGGGAAACGCTCCGTAAAGCGAGACTTTGCCGGTGTTCAGGTCAAACTCGAAAGTAATGGGAAGCTGGATCACTGTGGGGACGGCACCCGCAAAATTGTCGATGAAGACCATGGGTTGTCCCGTGTCCCCGGCTGGCTGGCCATTGAGAATTCCACGCTTGCCCACGGGCGTGAACGGCGTGCAGTCTCCAAAGGCCAGGAAGGCGTCGCTGGGAGCTCCCTGACGGGACACGGAGAAATTGATGTTTTCTCCGCCATCCGTGCCCGGATTCTTGCCCCAGGTCGTGAGTGTTTCCAAGGCTTTTTCCGTTAAGACGTGTTCGTGCTTCTCTGTCACAGGCATGCTGTCCTCCTAATTTTGCTTTCGGCCAGGTCAACTTCTTGAGGCTCTTCCGGCGAGGCTGGAGGTACGGCCAAGAGGAACCCTGCGTTGTCCTTCCCAAGTTAGTGCGCATCTCCCCGCTTCCGTTTCATTCCTTTTTGCACTTTGGGAGTGTTTCTGCCCGACCAGCCGCACATACGGCGATTGGAGTGGCGGTGGCCATTCAGGACCCGCGTTCGCTGCTCCACTTGACCACGAGGGATTAGAGGGTATCCTGTGTGCTGCCATTCCGGCGCATACGGAGAAAACGGGGATGCGCGGACGGGAGAGCTATCCAGTGCAGCAGATGAGTGTGGTGCGAGCTAGATTTTTGCCTGCTTTCTGTTGCGGTGTTGTGTATGCCGCGACTTTGCTGGGAGCGGTTGGTTGCGGCGGCGGCGGAATGACAACAACGCCTCCTCCAACCCAGATTGCGGTGAGCGTTTCGCCAAAGGCCGGCGGCCTGGTTGTACAACAAGCGATTAGCTTGACCGCAACGGTGACCAACGATGCGGCAGCGAAAGGCGTGCAGTGGTCGGCCACGGCTGGCAATTTATCCGCCGCAAACAGCTCCTCTGGATCGCCGGTCACGTACACGGCGCCGGCCACCGCCGGTGTGTACACCGTTACGGCTACCAGTGTCAGCGACAATACGCGAACCGCGAACGTCACCTTCGGCGTCACGGACCTGCCGGGCGTTTTCACCTATCTGAACGACAACTCGCGCAGTGGGCAGAACTTGAAGGAATACGCGCTGACGGCTGCCAATGTTACGTCGGCGAGCTTTGGGAAGCTGTTCTCGTGTTCGGTGGATGCGGCGGTTTACGCGCAACCGCTGTGGGCCGCGGGACTGAACATCGGCGGGACGATGCACAATGTGGTGTTTGTGGCCACACAGCACGACACGCTCTATGCCTTCGACGCTGACGGTTCTTCGTGCGCGAACGTGTGGGGCAACCCGCTTTCGCTTGTGCCCGCCGGCGAAACGTTTGTGTCGTCATCGGATGTAACCTGCGGCGACCTCCAGCCGGACATTGGGATTGTGGGCACGCCGGTAATCGATCCGGCGAGTGGCACGCTATATGTGGTGACGAAGACTAAAGCGAGTGATGGATCGAGTTTCCACCAGCGGCTGCATGCCGTGAACATTCTCACAGGCGCAGAAAAAGTGACCGCACAGGAAATCGCGGCGACGGTGGCAGGGACGGGAGGCGGAAGCGTCGGCGGGAAAGTGAGTTTCGATCCTCTACTGAATAATGAGCGCCCCGCGCTGCTGCTCGAGAATGGGCACGTGATCATCTCCTGGGCTTCGCATTGCGATCTGGGGCAGTATCACGGATGGGTGATGTCCTACGATGCCACGACGCTGAGCCAGGAAGCGGTGTGGAATGCCACGCCGAATGGCATTTTGGGAGGCATATGGATATCCGGCGGAGGACCCGCAGCGGATGCCAGCGGGAATATTTACCTGGCCACCGGTAACGGCGATTGGGATGGCTCAACGAACTTCGGCGACAGCATCGTGAAACTTGGTCCGCCGGCTGGGGGAACATTCCCGGTGCTGGATTACTTCGCTCCCGATGACCAGGCGACGCTGGAACTAAACGACACGGATCTCGGCTCCGGCGGCGCGATGATACTGCCGGACCTTTCCAGTGGTTTGCACCAGCACTTGCTGGTGCAATCGGGCAAGGACGGCAGAATTTTTCTGGTGGATCGCGATTCGATGGGCAAATTCAATGCG
>Ga0209517_10010421_pt1 | contig 10352 bp, 7 predicted proteins | sample PeaSoiMetSII2010_FD_187695 | JGI IMG/M metagenome (GOLD analysis project Ga0209517, IMG submission 187695) | Peat soil microbial communities from Weissenstadt, Germany - SII-2010 (SPAdes) (version 2) | ecosystem: Environmental > Terrestrial > Soil > Wetlands > Peat | place: Germany: Weissenstadt... | reverse complement strand
CCGTGCCGACCACGCCGCCACCGGCCGGCGCCGTGACGGCATCCAAGACCCCGTCGCAGTAACCGCCGCCCCTCTCCTAGTGCCTCTCCCTGACCAGGGAGAGGCCGCGGCCCGTCCACGGGCCGGGTGAGGGTTGTCTGTTAGCCTCGCCTGGCCTCCAGCGCGCTAGCTACGTGCGCCGTCCCTCCGTTCCGACCCTCAGCAAGACCTGCTTATTGCGGACCTCGGCTTCCCACGGGAAAGTCGCCTCGGCCGCGACGATAGTCGTTGGCACGCCGAGCGTCTCAAGATCGTCAGCATCGCGTTTGCGGGCGACCACCCATCGCACGCCGCCGGTCTCGATCGCGCTCTTCAACGCCGCGGGATCGTCGTACATCGGCACTGGTTTGGAAGTGCCCATATAGAAGACCGGGCCCTCGACGCGGAAGAAGGCCAGCCCCGTCATATCGCCGCCTAGCTGACGGCTTATCAGCTCACCGAACGGCTTCTCGCCCCGATACTGCTCGGCGGCCGGCATCGCGAAGATGTACAGGTACGTCATCGAGAGATACGCGACTATCCCGAGTGAGGCAGCGATCGCGCCGGGCCGAAAATTCCTGAGCGCATAGACAACCGCGGCCGCGCACCCGATCCAGAACAGGCAGAACAGCGCGTGATCGGGCGTCGGAGGATAAATCCGCCACTGAGCCGGGCGCATCCAGGCGGGTAGCAGCAGCACGGCGCCGGCCGCGATCGTGGCCGCCAGCACGTAATAGCCCAGCCTCAGCAGCCGGCCGGCCGTCGGCGAGATTTGATCCTGGCGCTGGACGAGCAGCCGCGCGATCAGCATCGCACCGGCGGGCAGAATCGGCAGGATATAATAGCTCCGCCGCGAGCCCGAAAGCGTGAAGAAGACAAAAGTCGCCCAGAAGTAGACCAGCGCGAAGCGGTCGGTTTCCGGATGGTCCTGGCGTCGATGCGCCTGGGCAATCGCGGCCGGAAGCAGCGCCGACCACGGCGCCATCAACGCGAAGATAACGTAGACGTACAGGTAGACGGGGCCGCGATGGTCGAACGGATGGAAGAAGCGCACCACGTTTTCGCGATAGACCATGTAGAAACCCGCGCCCGAGCCGGTCTTGGCCGATGAAATCGCAAACGGCACGGCATATACGGCGCCGGCCAGCGCGATCGCGGGAATCGATTTCAAGTTGAAGAACCATCGGTTGCGCGAGACCAGCCAATTCACGCGTTGCCAAAACGATCCGATCGACACACCGTCGTAGAATTGGTGCCACCCTTCAGCCAGGCATGAGTACGCGCCGATCACCACGATCGGCAGCACGAAGCCCAGCAATCCCTTGGTGAGCGAGGTCAGCGCCATCAAGAGCCACAGCAACACGACCCACCATCCGCCGGACCGCTCGCGCATCGGCCCGCGCATTGACCCACGCATCGAAACGAACAGCAACAAGGCAGCCAATTCGCCGGTGATAGTTTCGACGTCCGCCGACGCGGTGCGCGAGAAGAAGACGAAGCTCATGCAGGTCGCGAGGATAAGGCCCGACAGGGCCGCCGTCCGCCGGTCGTAGAGCCGGCGCGCCAGGATCATCAGGAGTCCCACCGCGGCCAGCCCCGCGATCGCGCACGGAATGCGCGCCGCAGCTTCGTTCAAGGCGCCGGTCAGATCGGCCGCCCACAGCACCAGCCAGTACGACGCCAGCGGTTTGTCGTAATAGAGCCGGCCGTTGATCGTCGGCCAGAAGTAATTGCCGGTCAGGCGCATCTCGCGCGCGATTTCGGCCCATCGGAATTCCGACGACCAAAGCGCGCGCGCCCCGAGCCGGGCGAAAAACAGTATCGCTGCGAGGATCATCACGCCGGCGGCCAGCGCCCGGCCCGCATCGCGCGATACTGTCGCCTTCCCGGCGGAGCCTGGCTCATCGATGACTGCACTCATCGGCGGAAATTCTAGCCGCGTGCGCCGCCCGCCCGCCACAAGCTATAATGTGCCGCGCCGCCAGCGTTTGCGCGCGGCGAGGCCTCGAAGTCGAAACACTCCGCGAAAGCCGAGAAACTCATGAGTGACGAATCCGGGCACGACAAGGCGCGCAAGCCGAATCGGCTCATCAACGAACAGAGTCCCTACCTCCGGCAGCACGCCTACAACCCGGTCGACTGGTATGCCTGGGGAGAAGAGGCGCTCGCGCGGGCCAAGGCCGAGAACAAGCCGATTCTGCTGTCGATCGGCTACTCGGCTTGTCATTGGTGCCACGTGATGGAGCGCGAGTCGTTCGAGAACGAAGCGATCGCGCGCCTGATGAACGAACACTTCGTCTCGATCAAGGTCGATCGCGAGGAACGGCCCGACCTCGATCAAATCTACATGGATGCCGTGCAGTTGATCACCGGGCGCGGTGGATGGCCGCTCACGATGTTCCTCACCCCGGACGGCAAGCCGTTCTTCGGGGGCACCTATTATCCGCCCGAGGATCGGCATGGGATGCCGGGATTTCCGCGCGTGCTGCTCGGCGCAGCGCAGGCCTATGAAAAGCAGGCGCACGAAGTTCAGCACAATGTGGAAAAGCTGACCGCCGCGCTTGGCGCGATGGCGGATTACACGCCGGCCAGCGGCGAGCTCCGGCGCGGATTACCGCAAGCGGCGGCGCGCGCGCTCGGCGAGCATTACGACAGCGTCAACGGCGGCATCGGCCGCGCGCCGAAGTTTCCCAACACTTTCGTCTTTTCGCTGTTCCTGCGCGTGACCCAGTCGGAAGGTGACTTCGGACTGGCCGAGATGGTCCGGCATACGCTCACCAAAATGGCCAAGGGCGGCATCTACGATCAGATCGGCGGCGGATTCCATCGCTACAGCGTGGACGATCGCTGGCTGGTGCCGCATTTCGAGAAGATGCTTTACGACAACGCCCAGCTCGCGCGTCTCTACCTCGACGCCGGCCGCGCCTTGAACGAGCCCGAGTTCCTGCGCGTCGCGGGCGAGATCCTCGACTACGTGCTGCGCGAGATGACCAACCCCGACGGCGGCTTCTACTCCACTCAGGACGCCGACAGCGAAGGCGAGGAGGGCAAGTTTTTCGTCTGGACGCCGGCGGAGGTCGATCAGATCCTCGGCGGCGATCTGGCGAAGATCGCGTGCCGATACTTCGACATCACCGAAGAGGGCAACTTCGAGGGACAGAACATCCTCCATCGCACCATCGAGCCTGGCGAAGCGGCGCGGATGTTCCAGAAGTCCGAGGACCAGATTACCGAGGCGATCGCGGAGATTCGCCGCAAGCTCTTTGCCGCGCGCGAGCATCGCGTCAAGCCGGGCCGCGACGACAAGATCCTGTCGGCGTGGAACGGGATGATGATCGGCGCTTTGGCCGAGGGCTATCGCGCGCTCGGTGAGCCGCGATATTTGGAGGCCGCGCGCCGCGCATCCCAATTCGTGATGACCCGGATGTGGGACGGGCGCGCGCTCAAGCGCTCGATCAAAGACGGCGTCGCGCGCTTCAACGCCTATCTCGAAGATTACGGCCTGATGGTCAACGGACTCATAGATACTTACGAGGCCTCGCTCGACCCGGCCTACCTCGCCGACGCGCGCCGGTTGACGGACGCGATCCTCGAGCGCTTTCTGGACCGCGAAAAGGGCGGCTTCTTTTTCACCTCCGATGACCACGAGGCGCTGATCGCCCGCACCAAGCCGGTGTTCGACGGCTCTACGCCCTCGGGTAACAGCGCGGCCGTGATGGCGCTGCTCAGGATGCACGCTTACACCGGCGAGGCGCGCTACTTCGCCGAAGCCGAGCGCGCGCTCCGGCTCTTCAGAGACTTGATCGAGCAGCAGCCGTTCTCCTTTGCCCATATGCTCGAGGCGATCGATCTCTACGAGCGCGGGCCGACCGAGATCGTCGCGATCGGCGCGCGCCCGGCGCCGGAATTCACCCGCTGGACGGAGCGGATCGGGCTTCACTACCTTCCGAATCGCGCGCTGTTCTGGATCGATCCACAAAACCAATCGGACGCTTTTCTCCCGGAGCAGGCGCGCGGCAAGGCACAGATCGACGGCAAGCTTACGGCGTACATCTGTCGCGATCGGACCTGCTCGCTCCCGATTACCTCGATCGAGGAAGTCGAGGCGGAGTTGCGGGAGTAGCAGCCGATGGCGTCTGGCGTCATCCTTGCGGGGCGCCGCGGCGGCGAGCTCCAGCGCTGAAGCGGGCGCAGATGGGCGAGCGAGCAGAGGCAACTCCGGCCGCAATCGGGAGCGCGGCGTTCGAGCCGACGGTCTTGAATCGGCGCTCGGCTGGCGTGCGGTTTCCGCTCAAGGTTGCGGCGCTGAACCTGCGAGGCAGCGGACAGGTCGAAGCGATTGCGGCGTGCCTGAAGCGCCCCCCGCTTCAAGGCGTCGGCGTGCTTCTGCTCAGCGAAGTGGCGTGGCGCACGCCATGGTCGGGCCGCCGCGAGGTCGCCGCCGAGCTGGCCTCGATCCTCGGGATGAGCTTTGTCTTCGCCCCGTCGATAGGCTACAGGTCCTCGCACGACGGGAGCATGGCATCGCTCAAAGGCTGCGCGATTCTCTCCGCCCAGCCGCTGATCGACGTCGGCACCCCGCCGATCACGGCGCTGCCGCACCGGCATAACCCGCACCGCCGGATCGATCGCCACGCCGGAATCGTAGCTTCGATCGTGATTGGCGGGCGCGAGATCAAGGTTGGGGTCGTGCATCTCAGCCGCAGCGGCTCACCGCAATTCCGGGCGCGGCAAATGGACGAATATCTGGCCGGGTTTCCACCCGGCGGTCCGGCCGTGGTCGGCGGCGATTTCAACACCACCACGATCGCGTGGAACTCTTTTGCGCTGGCAGAGGTGGCGGCGCTAATGATGCTTCGGCCGCGGCGGTTTCGCGATCCGGCGCGATACGAGCCGCTCCTGGGGCGGCTCGGCGATGCAGGCTTCGCGATCGACGGCGCGAACGTGGCGCTGAAACCGACCTTCACTTTCACCCGCGTCATTCCGCCCGTGATGCGGCCCAAGCTCGACTGGATCGCGATACGCAGCCTGCGCGCCGTGCCCGGCTCCGCCGCGGTGGTCGCGCTGCGCGCGTCGGTCTTCAGCCGGCGCATCTCCGATCATGACCTTGTGGTCTGCGAAGTAACTGCGTAACAAGAGATACCTCTCCCCCGGCTGCGGCCAGGACGCAGCCGCGATCCGGGAGAGGTCGGCGAGCGACCTTGCTTTGCAGGTCGTTCGCCCGGTGAGGGCGCGGTGTCGACAAAGCTCGAATCAGGAGGAGAAAACAGTGCCAACCACGCCGCCGTTCAACGGACTCGGAATGCATCTCGGCAACCTTGCGCGCCTGTCGCGTGCCGAAACGCGCTCGATCAGCCCGGAGAATCCGACCGGAGACAAGGGCAAGGGCGCGATGGCGGTGCCGGAGCCGGGCAGGGGTCCGGCGCGCGAGCTGGGGCGCGGCTGGAAGGTCTCGCCGTATATCACGGTCGCGCCGGGCGAGACCCGCGTGCTCGCCGCCATCGATGGTGCCGGGGCGATCCAGCAAATCTGGATGACCCCGACCGGGCATTGGCGCCACAGCATCCTGCGCTTTTACTGGGATGGATCGGCCACGCCCTCGGTCGAAGTGCCGATCGGCGACTTCTTCGCTTGCGGATGGAACCAGTACGGGCAGGTGTCGTCGCTGGCGGTCTGTGTCAATCCCAGGAGCGGACTGAATAGCTACTGGGAGATGCCGTTTCGCAAGCACTGCCGCATCACGATTAGCAACATCGGCGACGACCCGATGGTTTTGTTCTACCAAATCAACTACACACTCACCACTGTTCCGCGCGATGCGGCCTATTTTCACGCCCAGTTCCGCCGCGTCAACCCGATTCCCTACAAGCAGGTCTATACGATCCTCGACGGCATCAAGGGCCAGGGTCACTACGCCGGCACGTACATCGCGTGGGGAGTGAACAACTCCGGATGGTGGGGCGAGGGCGAGATCAAGTTCTATCTCGACGGCGACGCCGAGTTTCCCACTATCTGCGGCACCGGCACGGAAGATTACTTTTGCGGCTCGTACGACTTCGACCTCGGCAAGGAGCAGGGCGGCTATCGCGAGTTCACCACGCCCTACGCCGGGCTCGCGCAGGTAATCCGGCCCGACGGGCTCTACAACTCGCAGACCCGGTTCGGGATGTATCGCTGGCATATCATGGATCCGGTCCGCTTCCGGCGCGACTTGAAGGTCACGATCCAGGCGCTGGGATGGCGCGGCGATCCGCGTCGGGGCGCGGCCTACCTGCCGCTGCAGGACGACATCGCCTCGGTCGCATACTGGTACCAGATGCTCCCGACCGCCCCATTCCCACCGCTGCCGGATCGCGACTATCTACAGATTATCTAGTGTCTTTGAACTTGAAAGATTGACTCATGAAGAGATTGCATCCGGAATGTCGTCAATCGAATTCCAGCTTTGGCTTATTTGTTTTTCTAATTATATTGTTTGTAGATGCGTCGCGTACTTGTGCGGCAACCCCTGTTAGCTCTGCACCCGTATCCGCCAATGATTTGCGCGGCAAGGTGATCGTCGGGTATCAGGGATGGTTCGATTGCCCGGGTGATGATCGACTGAATCCGAACGGCTGGGGCCACTGGTTCCGCGGTGCGCCGGATGCCGATAAACTGCATGCCGATCTTTTGCCCGCGGTCAGCGAGTATGATCCCGCCGGCCTGTGCGGCACGCATATGAAGCGCCGCAGCGATGGTGCCGTTATTTCGCTGTTTACGCCACTAAACGCCAAGGTTGTGAAAACACATTTCCGTTGGATGGCGGAAAACAATATTGATGGCGTCGCGATGCAACGCTTTGTCAACGGCATCACCAATAGCAGGTCGAAGAGCCACGACAAGGTTCTGAACAATGTCCGTGCCGCAGCCGAAATCTATGGCCGCGTGTTTTATGTTACCTATGATGTTTCTGGTGCGAATCCGGAAACGGTCTTCGATGACATTCGCAACGACTGGAAACATCTCGCCAACGATCTGCGTATAACTTCCAGCTCGCGCTATCTTCGCTATAGAGGCAAGCCGGTCCTCGAAATTTGGGGGTTTGGCTTTGCCGGCGGCAAATATCCCGCCGACCCCGTACAAACGGCCACGCTCCTTACGGATCTCAAGAATGGATCTTCGGGACTGCAAGCTGTCACCCTTATCGGTGGCGTGCCGGCCCATTGGCGCACTCTGAATTACGATTCCGCCAACGATCCACGCTGGGCCACGGTCTATCAAACTTATGATGTGCTCAGCCCGTGGACTGTCGGGCGCTTTTTTGACGCCGCGAGTGCCGACCGGTTCTTACAAAATCTTGTGATCCCGGATTTGGCCGAGACCAAACGGCTAGGCATTGATTACATGCCGGTCATTTATCCCGGCTATTCGTTTCACAACGCATCTTTGATGGGAGAGGTCGGTGGCTGGATATTGCCGCTCCATCAAATCCCCCGCAACTGTGGTAATTTTTACTGGCGACAGATTTACAATTTGCTGAGTACACACGCAAACATGCTCTACGCTGCAATGTTCGACGAGGTCGATGAAGGTACGGCTTTATTCAAGACCGCGCAGCACCGGAGCGATCTGCCCTCGGGCATCGATATGGTCGCGCTCGATCAGGACGGTTGCAATCTGCCCAATGACTGGTACCTGCGCCTGACAGGTCGCGCAGGCGCTTACTTAAAGGCCGGAAATGCGCCGCCGGCTTCCCTGGAGATTGCGTTAAAGCCCTAGCAACTAATCACCATGGAGTTAACAAGAATGTAACACAATCCGCCTGGCGGTATGGATCAACGCCCGGCTAGCGAATAAATGCGTGGATTTCGACTCCTCTGAAGGTGTATATTTCATCAATTCTGTACTAGTATGATGCATCAATGAGACACAATTAATAACTATCAGTTATTATGATAGCCGATGGAGGAGAGACGAACTGTTGGATCTTCAAAGAGTACGACCTGTCACCGTAGACGCGCGCGGGTTCCCAACAGAACCCCGCAAAGAAGCTTTTCAATCCCGAGTCACGCCGTTCAAAAAGGTAAAGCCCGGGTCAAATTGACCGAGTTGCTCTGCAGCGTGCTATCGGACATGTATCCAGTTGGGGTTCAGATGCAGGTGACTGTCGAATTTAGCGCGCGCTTTCGGCGGCTCAGCTTGGCAGTTGCGCTGGCACTCGTGGTCGGACTCCTGCAAGCGGGAGCGGCTTTCGCTGCGGGAACCACCCTTAAGGTCACGCCGGGCAGTCTCAGCTTCGGCGCGGAGGTGTTCGGAGTCTCGGGCGCCACCAGCAAGGCCAAGACGGTCACGATTTCCAATCCGAAAAGTGCTGCTCAGTCCGCCACCATCGCAACTCTCTCTCTCGGCGGCACCGACCCTGGCGACTTCGCGTTCGAGGATCCCAATGGCTGTAAGGGCACGGCCCTGGCGCCGGGCAAAAAGTGCGCCGTCGAAGTCACTTTTGCGCCCACGAATGTGGGCGTGCGAAGCAGCACGCTCACCGTGATCGACTCCGGCGGTAACAGCGCCAAGCCGGTCGGCCTCAAGGGCTCGGGCGTGCCGGGTGCGCTGCAATTCAAACCGCATACGCTCTCGTTCCCCAAAACGCAGCGCGGGACCCTCAGCGCGCCGCAATCGGTGACGTTGACCAACAAGAATACGGTCGCGCTTGAGATCAGCAACGTCACCGCCGGGGCCGGGTTTATGGCCCAAGACAATTGCCCCGCGACCTTGGCGTCGGGCGCCAATTGCCAGGTCTCGGTTATGTTCAGCCCGCCAGCGGCCGCGAGCTCGAAGGCGAAAAAGCTGACCGGAGTGTTGGAAATCACCGATGATGCCAAGGCGAGTCCCCAGAAAGTGCAACTCTCGGGAGTAGCGTTCGGCACGGCGCCAGCCCCGACGCCGACCCCAACGCCAAGCCCCACCCCCACGGCGACGGCCACGCCAACTGCGACTGCGGCGTCAACTCCAACTCCAACTCGGACACCGACTGCAACTCCGACCGCGACTCCAACGCCCACTGGGACCGCAACTGCGACTCCGCCTGGAACGCCATCTGCAACTCCGACCGGAACCCCAACGCCGACTCCAACGCCGACTGAGGGGCCAACACCTACAGCGACGCCATCGCCGACCGAGACGCCGACGCCAACCGCAACCCCGACCGCAACGCCGACTGAGACGCCGACGGCGACCGCAACGCCAACCGCAACTCCGACCCCGACCCCGACGCCAACACCCACCCCATCGCCGACGCCCACCCCGACTCCGACCTCAACACCTTCGCTCACGCCCACCGCGACCCCGACGCCCACCCCGACGCCGACCCCAACCCCGATCTGCTTACCCGCGAGCGGGGGCGCTGCGTTTGTCAACGTCTACGCATCAGCAGGCGGGAACCCGATTACTCCGAACTCGGTGTCATCAAATAACGTGCTGGTCGCAGCGCTTTCCGTTCAGCCGGATAGCACGGGCGGCAGCGCGACGGTCGCAGGCAACTGCTCGACATGGACGCAACTCGTACGAGGGTCAAATACGGCCGGGTCCGGAGGCAGCCCCGGAGGCGAAGACACCGATGCTGAGGTGTGGTGCGGGACGGGATGCAGCGGAACCGCTTCGGTGAGTGTCTCGGCAACCAATTTGAACGGCTGGACGCTATACGAGCTGTCGGGAACCAATTTTTGTTACACCGCTGCCACCAACCACGCCCTCCAGACCGTTGGAGGGGCTGATTCCGTTGCAACCGGATCGGTGAGCGCAAACAAAGGCGATGCGCTAATCGTAGCTTTGCAGCAGATCTGCTTTACCAGCGACGGGACCAATCCATGGAATAATGACCTGACGCTCGGCTTCAACGACGATCAATCGCAATCTGGTTCCGCTGACGGTTACTCATGGGCGTGGCAGCAAGCCAGCGCGATTGCGGGTTCCACGACCAGCTATTCTTGCCAGCGAAGTGTTCCGGCGTGCCCCGAGGGCAATAACTATAGCTCCGGCGCGATAGCTGATATCCAAGTGTGCACCGCGCCGAGTCCAACTCCAACGCCGACGCCGACCGCGACCCCCACTCCGACGCCAACGCCAACGCCGGTCCCGACCCAGACACCGACCCCGACGCCCACCCCAGCGCCGACTCAGGCGCCGACTGCGACTCCAACGCCAACCGGAACTCCGACGGCGACGCCCACCGCAAGTGCGACGCCAACTCCCACTGAGACACCGACGCCGACGCCAACGCCGACCGGAACCCCAACTGCGACGCCCACTCCAACGCCGACCACGACGCCGACGCCCACTCCGACCAGGACCCCAAC
>Ga0209517_10010418_pt1 | contig 10354 bp, 9 predicted proteins | sample PeaSoiMetSII2010_FD_187695 | JGI IMG/M metagenome (GOLD analysis project Ga0209517, IMG submission 187695) | Peat soil microbial communities from Weissenstadt, Germany - SII-2010 (SPAdes) (version 2) | ecosystem: Environmental > Terrestrial > Soil > Wetlands > Peat | place: Germany: Weissenstadt... | reverse complement strand
CCGGCACGCTTTCATCATCGGATTCACCATCCTGCTGTTGTTCTTCCTGTATCAGGAAGGGGAGTCGCTGGCGGAGGGCTTCAGGCGAGTACTTCGTCGCAGCATCGGCGATCGGGCTGAAGGATACGTCGACCTCGCAACGCGGGCCGTGCGCGCGTCGGTGAACAGCATGCTCGTGGTCGGGCTGTTCGATGGATTCGCGGCCGGGATCGGCTACGCGATCGCCGGTGTGCCGCACGCCGCCGTGTGGGCCGCGATCATCGGCTTGCTCGCGCTCGTCCCGTTCCTCGCTTATGCGGCGGTCGCCGCCTTGACGTTGCAGCTGGCTATAACGACCGCCGCCACGCCGCCGCTGCTCTCTTTCGGACTGGGCTGCTTCATCTTGTTTTGTGGCGACAAGATCGTCCGGCCCGTGGTCGCACGCGAGGGGATTCGCTTGCGCTTCGTTTGGGTGCTGATGGGCTGCCTCGGCGGCTTCGAGGCGCTTGGACTCATCGGGCTGGTCATCGGCCCGGTGGTGCTCACCCTTGCGAGGGAACTGTGGGAGCAGCGCGTTCGCGATCTGGCTCTCGGAGACGTCATGGATCCGACATCACGGCCGCCAGCGATCTAGACCAATGTCTTTCGAGACCATCCGACACTACTGGGGCGGCGACTTCCTTGCCGCCAACGCCTTCATCGGCCTGAACCTGGCGGGCGCGCTGCTGCTCGGCATGCTGGTGGGCTACGAGCGCTCCTACCAGGGTCGCGCGGCCGGCATGCGAACCTATGGGCTCGTATGCATGGCGTCGACCGCGCTGACCGTCTTTGTCGGCTTCGCGCCGTTGTGGTACGGAGGTTCGTCGGCGCAGCTCACCGGCGACCCCACCCGCGTCGTTCAAGGCGTGGTCACGGGCATCGGCTTTCTGTGCGCGGGCGTCATCATGAAAGACGGCTTGAGCATTAGAGGCCTGACGACCGCAGCCTCAATCTGGGCGGTTTCGGCCATCGGCGTGCTGCTCGGAGTGGGCTTCTACGCAGCCGCGTTACTGCTCGCGCTGTTGAGCACGCTGTCGATGTCATCGCTGCACCGGCTCGAGGCGAGACTGCCGGGCCGGGCGACGCTGGAAATCGAGCTGACGTTTCGCCAGAGCTTTCAACCGAACTTCGATGAATTGGCCAAGATCGCCGAAGCGCGCGGCTATCGCGTCCTGCGCGACAGCCTCACGATCAGTTTCGCCGACAACCAACCGCTGTGGCGATTTGGCGCGGTAGCGCTAGAGCGATCCCGGGCCGTATCGCCGGCGCTGCTGGCCGAGGAACTCGCAGCCAACAGGGGTATCGCGATTTTCAGCATCGTGCCGGTGCGCAACTAACGCTGGCGGCCCGGAGGAAGAATTCCGCGCATGTTCAGGACGCCGACGCGCCAAAAATGGGCGAACCGAAATATCAGTGGATAGATGTCGCCCGTGCCCCTTCGCAGCTTGAGCTGTTTATCGCCGCTGCCTCGTCAGGCAACGTCGACACCATGAACGACCTGGCGGTGCTGATCACGATTGAAGCACGGGGACCACGTGACTACGCAATGGCGCTCTATATTGGTACCAGAAGGCGATAGATGGCGGGTCGGACAAGGCGATGAACAATCTCGGCGCAATGTACCCGAACGGGGTGGGCTTGCCGCAGGACTATGTGAACGCCTTTCACTGATTCAAGTGCGGCCCCAAACGCGGCAACGCGCGCGTCACGTACAGCGCTGGAGCGATGGCCGAGATGGGATTTGGTACATCACGCGACCTGCCGCTCGCGCGAGCCATGTATCGAAAGTCAGTGGAGTCCGGCTTCGCGCCGGCGATGGTGAAGGTCAGTGACGATTACGCGCAAGGACCAGGCACAAAGGCCCGGAATGCAGCACGGGCGCATCGACACGAACCACCACATCTTCCCTCTTGTTACAAGGTCGAGAACCAGAAGCGTGGCATCACGGAAGAGGCGAGCGCCCGTATCCCCGACTGGACGCCGAAGAAGTCGCTGGACGTGATGGACGCCGACGGCATCCAGACTGCCATCCTCTCGCCTTCGGCACCTGGCGTCTACTTCGGCAACAAGCGAGAGGCGATCGCGCTGGCTTAGTCGTGCAACGACTACGCCGCTGAGCTGTCCTGGAGGCGTGCTGGCCGCTTCGGCTCTCATTCCATTGGCCATCCTCTGATATTTCATTGTCATCGCGAAAAAGGTGAGCTCTTCACCATAAAATGGCGCAGATCCCGCACATTAGGTTGGTATCCGCCACCGGGACAGATCTCGCCAGGAAGATGAAGATCTTGAGGGTCTTACAAGCCGACAAGGCGTTGGGCGCCGACTGGGCGCAGTCAGACGCGGCTTAGCTGGCACACTAATGAGCGCGCCGCGTCGAAAGTGTGTTGGGCTCGCTTTGGGCAGCGGCTCTGCGCGCGGCTGGGCGCATGTTGGCGTAATTCGTGCGCTGGAGGAGGCAGGCATAGGCCTGGATCTGGTGTGCGGGACGTCGGTAGGATCTCTGGTGGGCGCCGCCTATGCGGCTGGCGAACTGGATCGATTCGAGCGGTGGGTGCGCCGGATGCGGATGAAGGACGTCGTTGGATTTATGGATTTGAGCCTGAGCGGTGGGGTACTCAAGGGCGAGCGGGTCATGGAGTTCTTTCGGCGGAATTTCGTAGATCGGCCTATCGAAGCGCTGGCGATGCCATTCGCCGCGGTTGCAACGGCGCTGCAGACGGGTAATGAGGTTTGGTTGCGCGACGGTTCAACGGTTGAGGGGGTTCGGGCCTCTATCGCACTTCCTGGCCTGTTCACACCGGTGATGCGCGCCGGCGTGACCCTGGTGGACGGCGGGTTGGTCAATCCGGTGCCGGTATCGCTGGCGCGCGCGATGGGTGCGGACGTTGTGATTGCGGTCGATTTGGGCTCCGACAAGGTTGGGAGCCATCTGGCCGCGAAAGCCCGAGAAGACGCGACGGGCGGCTTGCTCGGCGAATGGAAGCGCAGGCTGCGGGAGAACCTGGACGGGCTCCTTCCCGCAGGCTTGGCTGAGGACAGCAAACTGCCATCCCTGCACGAGGTGCTGCTCTCCAGCCTTGATATCATGCAGGCGCAGATCGCGCGCAGTCGCCTTGCGAGCGAGCCACCGGACGTTATCGTGTCGCCGCACCTGGCGCACCTCCACTTGCTTGATTTTGACCGCGCTCAGGAGGCGATCGAGGAAGGCAAGCGCGCGATGGAGGCAGTCCTGCACAAGCTTCGCCCGCTTGTTGAGTAGCGGCCATTGGAGCAACGACGCCAACCCGCGAATTTCAGCGTACGTGCAAAGCGCAGACGTTTTGATTGGATTGAACCCATCGCCACGCACGGCCTGTAGCGCAAAGATCCACGGCGCTGTGGCCCTTTGCCATTTCTAGAGATTGTTTTTGTGGGGTTGTGGCAGCGGAAATTGCCTACTCAAATTCCGGTTGAGCAGAGGGGGACACCTCGCCAAAATCTGTGCAATTGAAAATGTTCGAAACGAGGCAAAACAGGGTCTTAACTGGGCGAAAATGGGCAAACAGTTGCACAAGCGGCGTTATCTAACATATTGGTTTGAAAGGAAAATTCGGAAATCGAGTACCTGGCTACGAACCAGGGGGTCGTGGGTTCAAATCCTGCCGGGCGCGCCATTAAATCAAAGGGTTGGCTATGCCGGCCCTTTTTCATTAACGGCCTGTGCCGTAAACGTGCCGTCGGCAGGATCATCCACAACGCGCAGGGCGCACAGACGATCCGCGTACGGGGCGAGGTGCTCGGCCGAGAGATGGGCATAACGTCTCACCATATCCGGGCTTTCCCATCCGCCCAACTCCTGCAGTGCGAAAAGCGGCGTGCCGTTCTGCACGTGCCAGCTTGCCCAGGTGTGCCGCAAATCGTGCCAGCGGAAGTCCTGGATACCGGCGCGTTCGAGCGCCTGGTACCAAGCCTTCGTGCTTACCTGACGTATCGGCCTACCGCGAAAGCTGAACACATGCGTCTGGTGCTTCCCGACCTGCTTGCTGATCAGGGCCACCGCCTCCGCATTGAGCGGCACGGCAATCGCCTTTCGCGCTTTCGCCTCATCGGGATGAATCCACGCCAAACGCCGCACCAAATCCACTTGCGACCACTGCAGACCGGTGACATTGGCTCGCCGTAAACCCGTGGCGAGTGCAAACGCCGCCATGTCCGCCAGATGCGCCGGTAACGCCAACAACAATCGCTGAGCTTCTTCGCGGGATAGAAAACGAATCCTGCGCGTTGGCTCTTTCAGCATTCGAATCTTGGGTGCTCGCTCAAGCCATTCCCAGTCGTTTACGCACTTTCTGAGAATGGCGCGAAGAACCTCCAACACCCGATTTACCGTCGCATTGCTCACGCCCTCCGCAAGTTTCACGTCGGTGATGCGATCGACGATGCCGCGGCTGATTAGATCGAGCTGTTTGCCAGCGAGGTGCCGATCCAGCCAGCGCAGATGCGACTTGTCCTGCTCGATCGTGGCCTTGTGGCTCGATTCCTTCAGCCAGCGCACCACCGCTTCGTTCCAAGTATGGACGGGCCTCTCGCTCAGCTTCGCGAGCCGCCACAGCTCGGCTTTCAGCCGGTCGTGAAATTCCTGCGCTAGGGCTTTGTTGGCAGTCCCAGCAGTGCGGCGTATTCGCTCCCCGTTGGGAGCAACGACGTCGACCCACCAGATACCGCCGCGTTTGCGAAGTGACATCCCATCTCCTTTCTCAGGGTCACTTGCAACGCTTGCCGAGGGATAGCGTAAAGCGAACGCACGTACTCGGCAAGGTCATCCTCGATGAAGATCCAGCAACGACCGGGCTTCGCCCCAGGGATCGCACCGCATTTCGCCCGGCGCCGGACTTCCTCCGGATGCATCCGCAGGAGGGCGGCAGCCTCCGCTAGCGAAAGCGTCCGGAGGGGGACGGCTGCAGCAGTGCGATCCATTGACGCAGACCTAGTCATGTTTGATTCAAGGTGGTTCGGCGGCGCTGCTTTTCGACAGCAAACAGGCGGTCCTTGTACGCTGCGTAGCCTTCACCCGGACGGGCTAGCACTCGGAGTTCGCGGCCCTTCGCGTCGATCCCGGCAGGCGTTGCCCACCACGTTACCTGTGCCGTGTTGCTGGCTGTTGGGTTGCCCGTTGTGGATAACTTTTGTAATTGGCGATTTATTGGTTGTTCTATTTCTACTTCGGGTGCACATCCTGCACCGGTTTTTTGCAGCGCATGCACTCCTGTATGCAGGTCGTGCGAGGGTTTTTTAGACACACCGGTGGCCAACATGCGCATGTTTATCCACAGCAGAGCCGTGCGGCCTGGGCGCTCTTGCCGGATGACGTACCCACTTTCAACCAAGGACTTCAGATGAAGCTGGGTCGTGCGGTGCTTGAGCCCGGTGTCGTGACAAATGGTGTTGATCGAAGGCCAGCACTTGCCTTCGTCGTCGACTCGAGATGCCAGCGCAAACAAAATCAGTTTTGCAATGTACTGAAGGGGCACCTGTCTAACGAGAGTGATGTGTTCCCAGGCCATGTTGAAAACGAGGTATGCAATGAATGCGAGAGTGCACGCAACACCGTAACTAGGCAACGCACTGGGGAGTACAACAGCGCCCTCGGGATGGCTCGGGAGTAAGACGATGAAGGACACGCGACGCACGAGCGGTGGCACCCACGCACAACGGCGGCCGCAGGCTAGCGATCCAAGGCGTTGGCAGCTTGACAGCAGGTACGCTTTGGCCGCACTCAACAGATCTTATGTGGCGGGCGTGCAGTTGTTAGAGCGACGAAGCCGAGCGAAAGGCGCATTCGGTGCGAGCGATTTGTGAGGGCGAGATAGATCTCCGCGGCACGCCCGCCGCGGAGGAAGGTGGTCTGCACATGGGTTGGAACGGCACTGACATGGTATTTGTGCGTGCCGCTCGGTGGCGCAAGTGTCTTGGAAGGCTTCGATTTACGCGAGCCTTGTTTGCCCACGTTCGCGTGGCTACGCTGCAGGTACCGCAGTACCAAGGAAAACGACGAGCAATTCGGACCCCAGCCGAAGCCACCGCGGGCACAGCCCTCGGCTCAGCGCGCCTGTGCGGAAGAATGTGCCCAATGCGGCTGAAGGTTGAGCATCGGTTCGAGCAACCGACGACACCCGAAGCTCGCCAGACTCGGTCGTGGGCACGTTGTGCTGACCTCTCCGGTGCCCCGCTGGGACTGCGGTCCTGACAGGCGGCCAGGCCGAGATCGGCCACGAGCGATCTGTCGCCGCCGTCTCCCAATTCGTTTGGGAGCGGTCATTCGCTGGCGCCAGTCGAGGCATTTGACCCTAATCAATGCGCGCCAAAGCGTGTCCCATTAGGGTTCTGACAACGGAAGGCCACGGTAAACTCGCCGCAAGGGGGGCCGCCTACCAGAAGGGGCATCCTTCAAGGCTTGACGTAAGACAACGCATGCCGGCATCGCCGTGCGATGTTGGTCGATTGTGATCTCGCGAGGAACCTCGCAGATGAACCCGATGAAGTGCATTCCGAATACTAGCGTCGATATGTCGTTCGCCGTTTTGGCGCTTGCAGCCTTGGGGCTCTTGTCCACCGCGCCAGTGAGCGCCGCCCTTGCACTCAACGGTCAAGTCCTCGGCGCCGGTGCGCCAATCACCGGCTCAACGGTGACACTCTTCGCCGCAAGCAGGGGCGCACCGGCGCAACTGGGTCACGCACAGACTGGCGCAGATGGCCACTTCACGATCAACACCGCCAGCGCGCCAACCGAAAACGTCACGCTGTACGTTATCGCCAAGGGCGGTACGCCCGCGGCCAGCAAGGCGGGGGTCGACAATCCCGCCATTGCGCTCATGTCCGTGCTGGGTACCACGCCTCCCGACACCCTCACGATCAACGAATTCACTACGGTGGCGTCGGTATGGACGGGCGCACAGTTTCTGAACGGCAGCACGCTCAGCGGCCCTGCGCTCGGCCTGCAGATCGCCGCCGGGAACGTGCCCAATCTGGTGGACCTCAAGACCGGAGGCCTGGGCCCGGTTGTCCAGGATCCGCTGAACAGTTCGCAGACGGCAACCCTGGCGACAATCAACACGTTGAGCAATCTGTTAGCAGGCTGCATCACGCGGGTCAATGGCGACGCCTGCAGCAGGCTCTTCGCCGTTGCCACGCCGCCGGGTGGCGTTGTGCCCACCGATACGCTGGTGGCTGCACAGAACATCGCACGCAACCCATCCCACCAGGCGCAAGGACTCTTCGCGCTGATGGATGCTTTCTATCCTTACCCCGTCGGGGCGCGTTGGCGCCCGGTGCCCTTCATTCCTTACCTTAGCTTCGCGCCCAGTGCGTGGACCCTGTCGCTCGTGTATGCCGGTGGCGGGCTGAACTCGCCGGGTGGCATGGCCATTGATGGCGAGGGCAACCTGTGGGCCGCCGATAACTTCCTTGTTGGTGCGCAGTCCACGATCTACCACGACTTTGGCGGCGGGGTTACGAAGCTGGCGCCGGATGGCAGGCCTGTTTCGCCGATGACTCTCGGGTATCGCGGCGGCGGCATCGACGGCCCCGGCTTCGGCATCGCCGTATCCGCCGATGACAAGGTGTGGGCCACCAGTCTCGGCGGCCAAACGATCTCCGCCTTCGATCGCAACACAGGTAAAGCGCTTTCGCCCGAGACCGGCTACAACTTCGGCGGACAGCTCGGTCAGATGCAGGGCATCATCGTGACGCCGAATGGCGACGTCTGGGCGCTCGACAACGAGAAGAGCCAGATCGTCTATATGCCGAAAGGGGACGCCGCGCAGGGGCGCATCCTCGGCCGTACTGTGAATGGCAAACCCATGGACGGCACCCTTCAGGTCAAGGCGCCGTTCCACCTCGCCATCGATCAGCAGGATCGCATCTGGGTCACCAATGGCGGCGCCGACATGGTGACACGCTTCCCGGCGAGTGATCCCGGCAACGCCGAGCAAATAACAACCGGTTACGGCCCACGGGCCATCGCCATCGACAGCCTCGGCAACGCCTGGGTGGCCAACACCCTCGGCCACCCCGGCCTGATGGAGAAGCTTGAGTTGGTTTGGAACAAAATCAAAATGTGGTTCGAAGACCACTTCGGCAGCCCGGAGTCCGCGCACGACAAAGCCGCCAAGGAGTGGATCAGCCTGTATGAGACGGTGGTCAAGTATCCCGGCGGCGACGTTTCCCTGGTGCGGCCCGATGGCACTGTCGCGGGGACTTTCGATGGCGGAAAGAGCATCGATTCGCCTTGGGGTATAGCCGTCGACGGCAACGACAACGTGTGGGTGGCCAATGGCGGGGGCCACTCGATTACGCTTCTCTGCGGCGCGCGTCCCACCAACTGCCCGCCTGGCGCCAAGACCGGCGACGCAATTTCTCCGCCGGGCGGCTACATCGGCGGATTGCAAGCTGCCATCACCGACGTCGTCGTTGATCCCGCAGGCAACCTGTGGGTGGCGAATAATTGGGAAAATCCGGAACAAGGCCTCAGGAGAGTGCCAGACCCAGCGCAAGCCACACGTTTCGGCGGCAACGGTACGGTGGTCTTCTTCGGCTTGGCCAAACCCGTGAAGACACCCTTGATCGGACCTCCGCGAGCGCCTTAAGCGAATTTCTCCGAACACCGCGACAGAAATTTCAACGCTGGCACGCCGATGGCGATGGCGGATGCATCGACGCCTGCCGCGCCGCCAATGCCGCCCACGTGACGGTGTTGCTCAATGGGCGACCGCTTGGTTGCATATTGAGCGGCTGCTTCTATGAGGACTTTTGTCAAGCCCCTTGTGATTATCGAACCCGTCAGGCGGCGCTCTTGGGGTCGTGATTGACGTTGCTCGGCGGGTGCATCCTGATCCTGGGTCGGGGCGTGATGAGCGTTCGAGCCAGAGCTCGGACGAACTTCTATCCGTGCCGGGATATTTGCCCGGACACCACATACGGTATGCGCGCAAGGCGCTCTGTGAAACCCCAGTTACCAAGGCGCCCCATCTTTCGGAACGGTCACTGTCTGGTGACCCGCAGCCGTTTCGGGCGCATTGACCTTTGATCATGATGTCGTGTCGCGTGCCAAGCCATGCAAAATGTCGAAGCCCTCAAAGTTCAGGCATTAACCGTCTTGAGGGCAGCGCCAGCCGGGATTTCACCGTGCTCGACGTATCGCCATAGGGCAATTGCCAGGCGCCGCGCCAGCGCAACGATGCCGATGCGCCGTGAGCGCTTGCCCGCAATGCCGAAGCGCTGATGGAACCATTGACTCATGGCGCTGTCCGGTTGGAACTTTAGCCACCGCCATGCCAACTCCACCAGGAGCGCGCGTGCTCGCTTGTTGCCCGCCTTGCTGATGCCTTGTTCGCCCTCCGAGGTGCCGCTGGCGTACGGCGTGGGCGCCAGGCCCAAACACCCGGCCAGTTCCCGTCGATTAGCAAAGCGCCGCCAGCCGAACAGTTCCTTGTCCAGAATCCAGGCTCCGCGCGGTCCGATCGCACGCAGCTTGGCCAGCTGCGCCACGATCGGATGCGCGCCCTCGGCCACCTCGTGGCGCCGCTCAGCCTCCAAGGCATTGAGTTGCTGCTTGGCCAGCACCAGCCGCGCGTACTCGCGCTCGATCTCCGCACGCAGCAGGGCCGGCACCTGCATGCAATGGTCGTCCCACCAGCTCTGCCAAGTGCGTCCGCCGATGCGTCCGGGGCGCAGGTTGTGCATTACCAGCAGCGAGCCAATGCGATTGGTATGGGCCGTGCGCTCGTGCATCAGCCGCCCAATTTCCCGGTGCGTGCGACGCGCATCCTCTTCTTGCGCTGTAGGTTCGTGTACCACGGACCACACGCGCCGCTCCCCTCGGTGATAGCGCAGCAACAACGCCAACAGTTTGTCAGCGTCCAGCCGATCGGTCTTCGCACGCTTGGCACGCCGGTTCACTTCAATGCTCGAGGAGTCGACCACGATGCTGTCGATGCCTTGGTCCCGCAACCACCGGTGCAGCCACCAGCCGTCGCGGCCAGCTTCGTAGCAGGTATGCACCTTGGCCCGCGGATCCAGGCCGCAACGGGCCCGCGCCTTCTCCATGCAGTCCAGGACCGCCGCCTGGTCACCGGCATTCACCGAGTACCGACTCGGGCTGCGAGTTCCATCGCTGCAGCTGAGCTTCCAGGATCTGTCACCGAGCTCAAAGCTCACATGCAAATCGCCCTGGGTCGTCGTATCCTTGTCTTGGAGGACTGTATCGAGTGCAGTCATTTCCTTGCTCCTTTGCAGAGAAGTTTGGAAAGGCCCGTTCTTGCTCAACGGGTCTCGCTTATGCAGTCCTCCATAGTATCTT
>Ga0209517_10010415_pt1 | contig 10357 bp, 8 predicted proteins | sample PeaSoiMetSII2010_FD_187695 | JGI IMG/M metagenome (GOLD analysis project Ga0209517, IMG submission 187695) | Peat soil microbial communities from Weissenstadt, Germany - SII-2010 (SPAdes) (version 2) | ecosystem: Environmental > Terrestrial > Soil > Wetlands > Peat | place: Germany: Weissenstadt... | reverse complement strand
GCAGGGTGATCGTCGAAGAGCTGGCGGCGCGCTCGAGCATGGCGCGCGAAACGGGCACGAGCCCGCTCTCCGGCCGGGCGACGATGCGCGGCATCAGGATCGCTTTCAGGTCGAGGGATCGCACGAGCCGACCCTCGAAGGCCGGGTGAAGATACAGCACCGCCTTGTCGCCCAGCGGGCTGCCGTGATTCCGGGCGAGCCCGGCGAAGCGCGGAAAGCGCTTCATCTGGGCCCAGTCCAGCTTTCCGGTGCTGTAGAGGCTGTGGGCCCGGGCGGGATCGCCCGGTTCGACGACAAGGAAGTCGTCGGCGAGGTACTGCAGCCCGGCGTTGAGGCAGGCGAGCGCCGTCGTCGATTTGCCGAGACCGCCCGGGCCCGTGATCAGCAAGCCCTCGCCGTCGAGGCCGACCGCGGCGCCATGCACCAGCTGGCAGCCGCGCCTCTCCATCCACCAGTGCAGCAGGTTTCGCATCGGCGAGGCCTTGGCCCAATAAGGCAGGCCCTCGGCCGACTGGATCCAGAACACCGCGGTCGCGGTCTCGACGTCCATCAAGGCGACGGCGGTCTCGGCGCCCAGGAAGGCGCTGCGGAACCGCCGGCTCTGCAGGCTCCAGATGTCGCCTCGGCCGGTCAGGTGATCCCTGGAGCAGATCGGCGGCACCATCTCGATGCCGGTAGATTCGGTATCGAAGACGTGGAAAACGCCGTCGGCCTTGGCCGCCGCGGGGATGGCCAGATGGCCCAGCGCCGGGGTCAGGGATTCGATCAGCGCTTCACCGGCAAAGCGGACGCAGAGGATCGCGCCGGCGATCCGGAACCAGCGCTCGGCCAGGCCGGCCTTGGCTTCGGCCGCCAGCGCCCGCTCCAGGCTGCGCTCGAAGAACGCCCGCTGCGCCGCCTCGGATTTCAGCGGCAGGTCGGACTTGTGGAGGTGCTGCAGCGTCTGCGCGTGATCCTGATCAGCCCGCCCGGACGGCGGACGGCCCTCGAGGATCGAGGCAGGCGCCATGCTTGGTCGATCCATCCTTCTGGCTCCGGTCGACGGAAGGAGGCAGGGGTCAACGCTGGGTCAAGCGGTTCCAGACACCCGCTCCGTTTCCTCGGGCATTCTGGCATCGGTCCGATGGAGGCGCAAACAACGGCGACAGGGCCCAAAATCGCTCGACAGCCCGGCAAGTATTTCCACCGGAACTAGCCCGAATTTCTCACAAGGGTTGCGATGTCGTTGCTCGCGCGTGGCGGCGATCCACGAGAAAGCGGGCCGAAGGCGGCTCCCTGACGGGGTACAGCGCGGATAGCTTGCCCCGTGCGGGTCAGGTCCCGTCGGCCCTCCTACCCGCCCCGGCGCGCCGGCCTTGCCGCTTTGCCGGCTCGCCCCGGTGGCTGCCAAGGAAGTCCAGCAACACCTGAAGATACTTCTCCTTCTCTTCCCAATGGGCGAGATGGGAGCTGTTCTTGAATATGGCCAGTTCCGCGTCGGGCAGGGCCTGGCGCATGCGCATGGCGCAGGCCGGCGTCAGCTCGTCATGCATGCCCACCGTGATCAGGCAGGGCTGGGTGATCCGATGCATGTCCGAGATGCGGTTCCAGTCCTTCAGGCTGCCCGTGTAGAGGAACTCGTTCGGCCCCTGCATGGCGCCATACACGTCCATATTCCAGTTTTTCAGGGATCGCTGCACTGGAGCCGGCCATTCTTGCAGCCGGCAGACATGGCGATAGTTGAGGATCGTGATCGCCGCCTGATATTCGGGATGATCGAGAGTGCCCGCCGCTTCATGCTGGAGCATCATCGCGACCGTCTCGCTGCCCAGCGCATCGCGCAGGCGATTGAGCTCCGCGATCAGGTGAGGCATGTCGCCGCAGGTGCTGGCGAGGATGCAGGTCTTGATCGCGTGGTTGTGGGTGATGGCGTATTCGATGCCGAGCCAGCCGCCCCAGGAGTGGCCGAGGAGATGAACCTTGCCGAGGCCGAGCGCCTTGCGCACCTTTTCCACTTCGCGGGCATAGCGGGCGATGGTCCACAGCCGCTTGTCCTTCGGCTTGTCCGACCGGCCGCAACCCAGCTGATCGTAGGCGACCACGCGGTAGCCATGCTCAACCACCTGCGAGAGCGCATCGCGCAGGTAGTCGCAAGCCAGGCCCGGGCCGCCGTTGAGGCAAAGCAGCACCTCCTCGCCTTCGCCGTAGCTGTAGGTGACTATGTTGTAGCCATCGACCTTTACCATTGCCGTTGCGGGCCGGCGCGATTTCGTTGCCGCCATGATCCTGGCTCCTGTCTTGTCTCGTCCCTCCGAGTGTGCCGATTGCGTGGCCTCCCCTTACATGATGAATCGGATGGCCCGCAGCACTTCGAAATAGTCCGCGCCCTCAAAGCGCACGGTCTGCGGGCCGCTCTGGCTGGCGCCCGGATACCAGGCCTTGCGATAGGCGTCGATGGGATTGGTGAAGGTGATCTCGAGCACGAAGTGCTTCGGCAGCTCTACCCTGCAGCGGGCGAGATCGCCCTTGAGGGCTTCGCCCACGCCCTCGCGGATCATGCGCTGGGAGACGGCGGGAGGCACGCTGATGGTCGAAGCGCCGCGGCCCTCGCTGACCGGTGCCGTGCGGATGGATCGGATCAGCTCGGAAGCCTCGCCGCAGATTCCCTTGTCGCCGGAGATGAAGACCACCGGCACGCCATAGAGCGCAGCGGCATAGCTGTGCAGGCGGAACTCCGAGCAGAGTTCGCCGTTCAGTCGCAGGCCCGCGATCTGCAAGGTCAAGGTATGGGCGAGCGGATTGTCCTGGGTCCCTGCCTTCGAGTGATAGCCGATCAGGACCAGCGCATCGAAGCTCCTGTCCAGCTCCTGGACCATGGCCAGGGGATGGCCGCTCCAGCCCCGGATCAGCCTGGCCGAAGCGGGCAGGCGCCCGGCCATGATGTTGCGCCCCGTCGCATGGGCGTCCTTGATCAGGATTTCCTTGGCGCCGGCGGCGATCGCGCCATCGCAGGCGGCCACCACCTCCTCGGTCATCGCGGCGCGGAATTCCTGATACGTCGCATGCTCCTTGCGGGCCTCGTCCCAATGGGAGATGCCGGCGACCCCTTCGATGTCGGCGCTGATATAGACCTTCATTCTTCGATCCCTTCGTTGCGATGGCCGTTTAATGCGATGAATTGCCGGCGTGGAGGGCCCGCTACGGCTCCGGCGCGGTGGCGAAATGGCAGGCCGCCCAATGACCGCGGCCGAGGGTCACCTGCGGCGGCATGGTGGCGCAGATGTCCTGGGCCTTGGGGCAGCGGGTGCGAAAGACGCAGCCGCTGGGCGGGTTGACCGGGCTCGGCAGGTCGCCGCTCACCGCCTCGCGCATGGTCTTGCGGGCCGGGTCCGGCGCCGGGATGGCCCGGATCAGGGCCTGGGTATAGGGATGCCCCGCCCGGCGGAACACGGCCGAAGCGGGCCCTAACTCGAGGATCCTGCCGAGATACATGACAGCGATGCGGGTGCTGAGATATTCGACCACGCCCAAGTCGTGGGAGATGAAGACCATGGTCAATCCCAGGCGGTCCCGGAGCTCCACCAGCAGGTTCAGCACCTGGGCCTGGATCGATACGTCGAGACCGGAGACCGCCTCGTCGGCCACCAGCACCGCCGGGCGGACCGAAAGCGCACGCGCGATGGCGACGCGCTGACGCTGGCCGCCCGAAAGCTCGAATGGATAGCGCTGGACATAACCGGCCGAGAGCCCGACCTGGGCCAGCAGCCGATCCACCTCCGCCGCCACCTCGCCGGCCGGCACGACGCGATGCACCCGCAAAGGCTCGGCGAGCGCCTGGCCGATGGTCATGCGCGGGTTGAGGGATGCGTATGGATCCTGGAATACCATCTGGATCTGCCGGCGCAGGGCCCGAAGCTCACGCCGGCTGCCGAGGTAGATGTCCTTGTCGCGGAAGGTGATGCGGCCCCGGTCGGGCGCGCCCAGGCCGACGATCAGGCGCCCCAGCGTGCTCTTGCCGCAGCCCGATTCACCTACCAGGCCGAAGGTCTCGCCGGTCTCGATGGCGAGCGAGACCTCGCTTACCGCCTGAAGCATCGGGCGCGGCTGAAAGGCCAGCATGGCGCCGAGCGGCCGGTTGAGCGGATAGGCCTTGACTACGCCGTCCAGTTCGATGATCGGGCCGGGCCGGCTGAACGGCATCGGGCCAGACTTCGTCGCGCCAGACATCGTCGCGTCAGACATGGGCGAAGTCCGGCACGTCGCCGTGCCTGAGGCAGGCGGTCAAATGGTTGGCCTCGTGCGCCACCAACGGCGGTCGGCCGGTGCGGCAGGCCTCCATGGCGAAGGCGCAACGGGGATGGAAGGGACAACCGGCGGGAATGCTGTCCAGGCTGGGCGGCGTTCCCCCGATCCCCTGGAGCCGCCCCTCGCTTGCGGGCCCGCGCGGGATCGATTGCAGCAACCCGGCGGTGTAGGGGTGTGCCGGCCTGGCGAAGACGCGCTCCACCGGCCCGCTCTCGACGATGCGGCCTGCATAAAGCACCGCGACCCGCTGGCAGGTCTGGGCGACGACCCCGAGGTCGTGGGTCACCAGGATCACGCTCATGCCGAGCCGGCCGCTGAGCTCCATGAGCAGCTTCAGGATCTGATCTTGAATGGTGACGTCGAGGGCGGTCGTCGGCTCATCGGCGAGCAGCAGTTTGGGCGAAGCGACGAGGGCGATGGCGATCGCCACCCGCTGGCGCAAGCCCCCCGAAAGCTCATGAGGATAGGCACCGTAGAGACGCTCGGGATCGGGAATGTGGACCAGCCGCATCGCCGCCAGGATCCTTTCGCGCCGGGACTGGCTGGGGCCCTCGGCGCCCTGCAGGGTTTCGCCGATCTGCGCGCCCACGGTCATGACCGGGTTGAGCGAGTTGAGCGGATCCTGGAACACCATGCCGATGTCCCGGCCGCGGACCTGCCGCATTTCCCGCTCCCGCAGCCGCAGCAGGTCGCGGCCCGCGAAGTCGACGGTGCCGCCGCCAATGTCGGCATTGGCCGGCAGGAGCTGGATGAGCGAGCGTATGACCGTGCTCTTGCCCGAGCCGGACTCCCCCACCAGGCCGAAGATCTCGCCCGGACGCACGTCGAAGGAGACGCCGTTGACGACGTCGAGCGCGCGGCCGCCCCGGCGATAGGCGACGGCGAGGCCGCGCACGCTGAGAATGCTGCCCGCGGCATCGCCCTCGCCGCCGCCGTTCCGCGCGATGGTCGCCGGCTCGGCCGTCACGCCTGCCGCTCCCGCAGCGTTCTCCGCCGAAGCGCCCATCGGCCCGGCGCAGGAAACGCGGCCAACGCGATGAATCTACAGGATGTTTCGGATTGATCGGATCGAGACATTTAGCGATCGATTTCCGGACGCAGGTAGTCGGCCAAGCCGTCGCCGAACAGGCTGAAGGCTGCCGCCAGGGCGACGATGACCAGGCCCGGCAGGGCGCTGATCCAGGGCGCGCGGGCAAGGAAGCTGTAACCATCCGCGATCATCACGCCCCATTCGGGGGTCGGCGGCTGGGCGCCGAGACCGAGGAAGCCGAGCGAGCTGCCGAGCAGGATGTTCAGGATGAAATCCGAGGTCGAGTAGATCAGGGCCTGGACGATCACATTGGGCATGAGGTGACGCAGCAGAATGCGCGTATCGGAGAATCCGAGCACCCGGGCGGCACGCGCGTAGTCCATCTGCTTCGCGACCATCATCTCGGCGCGCACCACCCGGGCATAGCTGACCCAGCCCACCAGGCCGACCGCGATATACATATTGATCAGGCCGGGCCCCAGCACCGCGATGATGGCGATCACCAGGACGAAGAAGGGAAAGGCGACCACGATGTCGACCAGCCGCATCACGCCTATGTCGACAAACGAACCGTAATAGCCGGCGAGCGCGCCCACCAGGCTGCCGATGATGAGGGCCGGAAGCACGGTGAAAAGCCCGATCTGCAGATCGACCGATGCACCATTGACGACCCGCAGCAGCACGTCGCGCCCCAGACTGTCGGTGCCGAAGGGGTGGGTCAGGCTCGGCGGCAGGAGTGAATCACCTAGATTGAGCGCCGTGGGATCAGCCGTCCAGACCAGCGGCCCGAAGACGGCGAGCGCGATCCAGAACAGGATCATCCCGCCGCCGATGACGAGGGAGCGCGGCGGTTTGCGGCGCAAGAAACGCCGCCCCGGGCGCGAGACGGCGGGCTCAGAGGCAGCGGTCACCGGATCACCGCGCGCAGGCGCGGATCGAGGAAAACATAGATTAGGTCGGTCAGCAGGTTCACCAGGACTACGAGAATGGCGAAGACGAGAGTGACCGCCTGGATGGTCGGATAGTCGCGGGTGCCGATGGAAAGGATCATCAGGCCGCCCAAGCCCGGAATGGCAAAGACATTCTCGATGATGACGGTCCCGCCGATGAGATAGCCGATGTTGAGGGCCAGCACCGTCACCGCTGGCATCAGGGCATTGCGCACCACATGGCGCCCCATGATCCTGTGCCAGGCGAGGCCCTTGGCCCGGGCGGTGTCGACATAGCCCGCACGCAGAGTTTCCATGACGCTCGCGCGCAGCGCACGCAGCACCAGGGGCACCAGGCTGACCGCGATGGTGAGAGAGGGCAGCAGCAGGAAGCTGAAATGCTCCCCGATGGTTTCTCCATAGCCCGCCACCGGCAGAATCGGAATGGCGATGGCAAACGCGTAGACAAGCACGACCCCGAGCCAGTAGCTGGGCAGGCCGATGCCGAATATCGAGGCGAAGCGGACCGCTTGGTCCCAGATCGAATTGGGCCTGAGCGCGGCCAGGATGGCCGAGGGAAAGGCGATCAGCACAGTCAGCACCGTGGCATATCCGATCAAGAACAGGGTCGGCGCGAGCCGCGCCAGGACCAGATCGACCACCTGCTCGCCGAAGAAATAGGAGTAGCCGAGCTGGCCCCGGATCAGCGCCTTCAGGAATATGACGTACTGGGCGCCGAGCGAACGGTCGAGGCCCATGGACTTGTGCAGCGCCGCTAAGGCCTCCGGAGTCGCGTGGATGCCCAAGAGGACGCGGGCCGGATCGCCCGGGATCAGCCGGATCAGGAGGAAGACCCCCAGGGTGATTCCGACGACGACGGGAACGAGCAGGGCAGTCCTTCGCAGCAGAAACGCGCCCATTGCCACCTTTGGCGGAGCCGACTAGGCCCTCACCGCCGACTTACCGGCCGCCAACGCCCTCAGCTTCCGATCTTACTTTCGTCCCGCGTTTCAGGACTTCCAGACGTCCTCGAGCCAGTAGTTCCCGGTCGTCAGCACCTTGAACCCATGGACATTCTTGGCCACGGCCGTGCGGGCCGGCGACCAGTAGAGCCAGAGATAGGGCGCGTCCTCGTGAATCTGCTGCTGCATCTTCAGCAAGAGGTCAGCCCGCTTGGTGGGATCGCTCTCCGCGTTCGCCTGTGCGGCGAGCTTGTTGACGTCCGGGTTGTTGTAGAAGGTCCAGACCGCGTACGTGCCCTCATCACCCGCGCCCGCATAGGCGGTCAGCTCCGAAGGATCGATGATGTCGCTGGTCATGTAGCCTTCGGCCATTTCGTAATCGGCTTGAGCCAGCTGGTTGTATTGGGTCACGTTCTCAAGCTGCAGGATTTCGACGTCGATGCCGATGACGGCGAGCTGCGCCTTGACGATCTCAGCGACTTGCGCACCGATGCTGTCGCCCGAGACCACGGTCAGCTTCGACTTGAAGCCCTGCGGGAACTTACTCTCCGACATCAGCTGCTTGGCCTTGGCCACATCGTAGCCATAGGGGGCGGTCTGGGTGTCGGCGTCGTGCATCTTGGGCAGGAACGTCGTCGGCACCTCGCCATGGCCGAACAGCACCGACTTGATGATGCCCTCCTTGTCGACCGCCCAGTTGATCGCCTGGCGGACTTTCACGTCCTGGAACTTGTCCACCTTCTCGTTGAACTGGATCCAGTCGATCCGGTCATAGGTGTCGAGTTCCATGGTCAGGTTGGGTGCCATGGCGAGCTTGTCGATCTGGTTGAACGGCACGTCCGAGGCGATATCGATCTCGCCGGTCTGGACCTTGAGCATCCGGATGTTGTCGTCGGCGAGGACCAGGAGCTGGACCTCGTCCAGGTAAGGCCGGCTGGAATCCCAGAAATGCGGGTTGGGCCGCATCACGATGCGATCGCCCTTGGCCCATTCGACGAGCTGGAAGGGGCCCGATCCGATCGGCTTGTCGCCGAACACCTTGTCGCCGACCTTCTTGAAATAGGCCTCGGGGAAAACGCAGGTGCCGTGTACCGAGACGGCCTCCAGGAACGGTCCCCAGGGCTGGGCGAGCTTGACGACGAGCGTGTGGTCGTCCGGCGTTTCCATGGTCATTTTCGGGAACATCGAGCCATAGGGAGACCCGTCGATGGTAGCGCACCGGTTCAGGCAGAACTTGGCATCGCTCGCCTTGACCGGCGTCCCGTCGGAGAACATGGCGTTCTGCCGCAGATGGAAGGTGTAGGTCATCTTGTCGTCCGAGGCCTCCCAGCTCTCGGCCAGGTCGGGTCCGAGGCCGTTCCCATCCGGGTTGCTGCGGATCAGCATCTGGAAGATCAGGAGCTTGGCCCAGATCGACATGTTGTCGGTGGGCATCACGGGTTCGAAGGAAATGACATCGGCCACGCGGCCGAACTTCAGGGTGCCACCCTTCTGCGGCGTGTCGGCTCTGGCCGATCCCGTGCCGAGTGGCAGGCCCGCGGCCGCCAGACCGGCAAGGCTGCCCGTCGCCGCCAGCAACTGGCGCCGGCTGATCCGAAGCCGCATTTCACCCTTGAACGAATCGCTGTTCGACACGGCCGCCTCCCCTGTTGTCGTCTTTTCGGGCCCGATGAAATCGCGGGCAGGCCCTAAACGCAAGCCATTCCTCGCGCGGCCTTGCCATGCAGCGCGCGCACTGCGCGCAGTGGTGGCGTTTCAGCGGAGCGCTTCACGCACCGCATGGAAGATCTTGCCCACGGGTTCGTTGACGCCCTTCAGGTAGAAGGACTGGAAATCGCCGGCGCCGGAATTCTGGATCAGCATCGCGGTGATGCCGGTGGCCTCGTCCCGCCCCATGATGCTGGTGTGGCCCGGGATCTGGCCGAGATGGCCTTTGATCTCGATGTCGCCGTATTTCATCACCAGCAGCCCGTGGCCGTTCGCCACCACGTTCGATCCGGGGAAGCTCGCCGGCTTGATGTTGTCCTTCATCTCGGACAGCAGCTTCGGCCCCAGCACGCGCCCGCTGAACAGGGCATTGAGGAAGGTCACCACGTCATGGGGCGTCGATACCATGTCGCCGGCGGCATTGGCGCCCGAGAGGGGGAACCACTCGGTCGAATCCCACACGCCGTCGACCGGATCGCCGGCGCCGCTCACGTCCCATTGCGGCTTCTCGTCGTCGTCGGCGTGCATGTAGCCGCGCGCTTCCCGGGCGAGGGGAAACGCCTCATAGGTGCCGACCCAGGTGTCCTTCATGGCGAGCGGCGTGAATATCCGCTTCCTCAGATGCTCGCTGTATGGCCGGCCGGTCTCGCGCTCGATGACGAGGCCGGCGAGGATATAGCCCGTGTTGGAGTATTCCATGCCGTGCCAGGGCTCCTTTCGCACGCCATGGGCGAAGGCGAACTCGACGATCTCCGAACCGGTCCATTGCTTGTCGGAAATCATCGGCATCGATGTCTCGAAGTCGGGCAGGCCGCTGCGATGGTTCAACAGAATTCGCACCGGCATCTCGCCCGCCTTGGGGATATCCGGGAACCATCGTGAAATCGGCTCGTCGAGATCGACCTTGCCGTCCTCGACCAGCAGATGAAGCCCGGTCGCGACGAAGGTTTTGGTGCAGCTCGCGATCCGGAACAGATGATCCGGTCGCATCGGCGCCTTCTTGAACTTGTCGCTGAGGCCGCTCGTGAAGTGCGTTATGTCGGACTTGGGCATGCTGATGGCGAGCGACACGCCCACGACGCCGCTTTTGACATGCTCATCGAGAATGTTTTGAACGTTCTGCCGCCAATTGCCCACGTCTCGGCCCCCCAAGGAACCCAGCGAAGCTTCCATCACCGCGGTGAGAGTGCCGCGTAGGGCCAGCCTTGGCAAGACTGGCTCTTGGACCGGTCGAGCAGCCGGCGCGCGACATCGGAATGGCAATTGGCGCCCACTACTGGGACAGGCTTGCGGCAATTCTGAACCAGCCGGCCACGCTAAGAGGCAAGCGCCAGCCGACACCAATTGCTGCCGCCGAACCAACCATAAATCTCGGCCAAATCTTTGCGATCGCCCCGAATGAATCCTGCAAAACCAGCCCTCCGCGCCATTTTCGTCTGAAGCGC
>Ga0209517_10010414_pt1 | contig 10357 bp, 11 predicted proteins | sample PeaSoiMetSII2010_FD_187695 | JGI IMG/M metagenome (GOLD analysis project Ga0209517, IMG submission 187695) | Peat soil microbial communities from Weissenstadt, Germany - SII-2010 (SPAdes) (version 2) | ecosystem: Environmental > Terrestrial > Soil > Wetlands > Peat | place: Germany... | reverse complement strand
CCCGCGCTTCCGGTTGCCGATGAACCGGGAAGGGGAACCGCCAGCCATGCTGATCACGCTTACTGTGTCCGATGAAATTGTCCGCGAAGCCGGGGATCGCGGACTCCCGATGATTGATTTTGTTGAGTCGCTCATAGACAAAGGGCTGCTTGCAGTCAGAGAGCGTCCGGTTCTGAACAGCGCCATTGAGCGCATTCGCGCCCTGCGTTCGGCGCCGCCGGTGAACAAACCCTAGGTTTTCCCAGGCGGTCGAGCAGCGGCGCGCACCGCTGCCGGTGGACGCTGCTCTCGGCGCGCTGATAGACTGATAGGGTTGCAGTGGAAGTGCTCTCAACCGTACCTGCCCGCCTGCAAGTCTAGTCAGCGAAGGACAAGAAAAACCCCGTGGATACTCAAACCCGTCATGCCCTGAAGAAGGACAAATTTGCCCAAGCCACCGCCAGCAGCGTCAGCTGGGTGAGTGGCCACCGCTCCGGCGTTCTGCGCTGGACGATTGTTACCGTCGTTGTTCTTGCCGCTCTGATCGGCGGGCTCATCTTCTGGAACCTGCGCTCCACAGCGGCCGATAGCGCCCTGGGCGGAGCGCTCGACACCTACGACGCGGCCCTGGCCACGCCCGGCGCTCCGGCGGAAAACGGCGTCTACAATACCGCCGCCGACCGCTCCCGCGCGGCCAACAAACAGTTTGTGGCCGTGGCGCAGCAGTACGGCTGGCTGCCCCAGGGCGCCAAGGCGCACTACTTTGCCGGCATCACCTACCAAGAGTTAGGCCAGACCGCCTCCGCGGAGACGGAACTGAAGGCCGCGACGGGTGCGTGGGACCACAATCTCTCCAACCTGGCCAAGCTGGCGCTGGCGAACCTCTATCACCAGACGGCGCGGGATCAGCAGGCCATCGATCTTTGCAATGAGCTGATCGCCAAGCCGTCGGAGACTGTTTCAACCAACGTGGCGCAGCTTGACCTGGCGAACCTGCTGGCCGCGCAAGGCAAGCAGGACCAGGCGCGTGCCATCTGGGCCAAGGTGAAGGACGCCGACAAGGATGGCGCCGCCGGCTCCATCGCCGCGCAGAAGCTGGGCGCCAAGTAGCAGAATCCGCTTCACCAGACGACTCGCGGGGCTTCGGCTTCCGCGAGTCTTGTTTTTGTGGCCGGATGCAGGGCCGAATGTGAGCATTTTCCCGCCCGGCTGCGTCTGGTTCGGTATGAGCGCCGGCCAGGCAGTATTCTCAGGGTGGATGGAGATTCCGGACAGCGCTGTGCAGGAACGAGCCCGTACCCAAGCGGACCCCACGCAGGCCGATGAGGAGACACTCGCGGCACTGGTCAGCCAGTACGCGGGAACGCTGTATCGCGTGGCGTTTTCGGTGCTGCGCAACCCGTCTGACGCCGAGGACGCGGTGCAGGAGGCGTTTCTGCGGGTGCTGCGCCATCGCGACACGCTGGGCGAGGTGCGCGACCAGCGGGTCTGGCTGATCCGCATTGTGTGGAACATTGTCCTGGACCGCAAGCGCCGCGCCAAGACGAGGCCGGAGACCGACGACGTGGCCGAGCTGGCACGGGTGCTGCCCTGCGAGGGACTGAGCGCGGAGGAGCGCGCTGCCGCCGCCCAGCACCATGCATACGTGCTGGCCTGCGTGGAGAAGCTGCCGGCCAAGGAGCGCCAGGTGCTGATGCTTTCGGCCTTCGAGGAGCTCAACAGCGTGGAGATTGCTTCGGTGCTGGGCGTTACCGAATCGAGCGTGCGGTCGCGGCTGTTCAGGGCGCGGAACCTGATGGCGGGGTTGTTGAATCATGCAAGGCAGTGATCGGTGGTCAGTGATCAGTTGCCGGTTGTACGAGAAGTTGCAGGAGCTTCAAATGAGTTACCTGGTACAGAACGAGTTTTCGAACAATTCCGGCGCGGGCGAGGCGGAAGAGACCCTTCGCCTGATTGCCCGTCTTCCCGCTCCCGTGGGGCTTGAAGACCGTGTGCATGCCGGTCTGCGGTCAGCTCCGCGTAGTGCCCGCGTTCTGGCTTGGCCTGCGGCGTTTTCGCCGGCGGGTGGTTGGCTGCGGGCCGCAGCGGCGGCGGCGATTGTGTTTGTGGTAGCCGGGGGTGGGTGGGGAATCTATGCGCACGTGAAGCCGGGTGAGCCGGCGCATGGGATTGCCGGGCCAAGGATCGCCCCGCCGGGAGGATTCACCGAAGGCGGAGCCGTGCGCAGGCCGCAGACGCTGGTTGGGCCGGTGGTGACGCACCCGGCGACGGCTGCGACGACCAAGCCAAAGATTCCTGCGAAGCCAGCATCGACTGCAACGCCGGGCGCCAAATCCGCTGCATCGAACAAGACCACTGCGCCGCCCGCAGCGCGCACGGTGCAGTAGAGCTCTCCGCTGCGCCCCGGCCAGGTAGCGAATTCTGACGCTCGGAAGTAGTCGTCTGAAGCGGATTCCTACACCCGCTTCGAGCCTGCATGGACCGCGATGCCCACCAGGGCCAGCGCCACCGCTCCCCACAATGCCGGAATCCATCCGGTCACGTGGAAACCGGGGACGAGGTGCGACGCCAGCAGAATCATTGCTGCGTTGATCACCAGCAGAAACAGGCCCAAGGTAATGATGGTGATGGGAAAGGTAACAATCTTCAACACCAGTCCCAATGTTGCGTTCAGCAGACCGATTACCAGCGCCGCCACCAGCGCCGGCTCCAAACCCAGCACATGGAAGCCTGACAGGAAATGGGAAATAACCAGCAAAGCGGCCGCACTCAGCAGCCAGTGAATCAAGAGCTTGAGCATTCTGTCTTTCTCCTTCGTTGGGCCGGTCGACCCACCTGATGCCAAGCAGCCGACTCTCATGCCGCTTCGGCACCTTGATGCAGCCTTCGTGCCTCCGGCAGCATGGCCTCAGACGATACTGTATGGAGTGGGTCTGGTCAAGCTGGTCAAAAGGGAACCACCTTTCTCTGCCAGCCGGGTCCAACTTGTGGAATCCTGGGCGTGAGCCCCTGCTCAGGACGCAGCCTTTCTCAGGATCTTCCCCGATGCTCGCACTTCGCATTTTCTGCCTCGCCGGTTTCGTTCCGTCTCTGCTGGGGACGCTGCCGGCGCACGCCCAGCAGGGGTCCAATCCAGCCGGTGCGCCGCTGCCCGACGTGCGGCAGCTGATGCTGGAGGTGCAGGCGCACCAGAAGCAGCTGGACAAGGTGCGCGAGAACTATACCTACACCAGTCTGCAAACCATCCAGGACCTGGACTCGAATGGGGAGGTGAAGAAGACCGAGACGACGGAGAACGAGGACTTCTTCGTCAACAGCCACGTCATTGAGCGCATCGTGAAAAAAGACGGCAAGCCGCTGGACGGCCACGAGGAGCAGAGGGAGACCGGGCGGGTGACCAAGCTGGTGGAGAAGGCGGAGAAGACGCCTCCGGATCAGCCACTGGAGGGGCCGTCGATCAGCATCAGCCGGGTGCTGGAGATCATGGACGTCCGCAATCCGCGGCGGGAGAGCTTTCGCGGGCGGCCGACCATCGTCTTCGACTTTGTGGGCCGCAAGGACGTGAAGACCCACGGGCTGGCCGAGGACGCGTCAAAGAAGCTCAAAGGCACGCTCTGGATCGACGAGGCCGACCGCCAGGTGGCGCACATGGAGGTGAGGTTCGACGACAACTTTCATGTGGCCGGGGGACTGGTGGCCAATATCCAGAAGGGATCGAACTTCCGCTTCGACCAGGAGCAGGTGAACGGCGAGCTGTGGCTGCCCACCGGCGCCGAGGCCAACGTGCAGGCGCGGTTGCTGCTGGTGAAAGGCATGCGCCAGCACTTTACCGAGCGGGACTACGACTTCAAACGCTTCCACGTGGAGGCGCAGCAGGGCAAGGACGCCAAAGCCGTTGTGGAGGCCAGGCCGTAGCCGCGCGCATCCGGTAGAGTGGAAGCATGTTCGCGCGCCGCATCTCGATCCAGCGGATTGACGCCCAGGGCGTAGGGCACCCTTGCCCCATCCGCCAGATCGACAACTTTGCCATGCGTAACTTTACCAACGATCCGGTCTTTGACGACACGCTTCCGGTGGGCGACGGGCTGCTCGAGGCCGGGCACCGGGTCCCGCTCGAGCGGCTGCAGCCGGCTATGGAAGACTGGTTTCGGCGCAAGGGCTACCTCAAGCCGGAGGAGCGGCTGGAGGTGCGGGAGCTGGAGGCGCCGGAGGTTGGATGGGAAGGCCGATGAGGATTCAGGCGGCCGCCACCTGCGGAACTGCGGCTTCGGACCAGAGCTGCGACTCGGCCCGTTGCGGAGCCCGTAAGCCCTTTGTTTTGGCAGGGGGCAAAAAACGGAAAACACGTAAGTCCTTTATTTCGATAGGGGAAATGGGTCATTTTCGATGTAACCTACCCCTTTTCAAGGGGATGGGACGAAAGTGGGGGGGTAGGGGGGGGGAAACGGCAAATGGAAGGCGAAAATTGCGGGAGGCCGGCGGCGTCTGAGGTCTCCATGGTTCATCCTTTCCAGATCCATATTGCGCCTTAGGTGCGTAATTATCTGCAACCACCTGCGGTGGGGCAGACGCCGCTTGTGCGGCACACTCGGAATCCTGGGGCCCTGGTCCAGTGCAGGGTCACGAGATGTGGGCCTGTGGGTTGCAGGGAGGATTCGCGAAGAGCATGGCGGGGGATTGAGAGGCTGCACGAAAGGGCCTGTCCCAGTTCCAGATTCCGCAATGGCATACCGCAGGGGCGGCTTTGGCTCAAAAGTCGAACTTGCCCAAAAGACCGAGTTTCTGCCCCAAAAGTCGCCAACCCAGTAAGGTTCTACTCTGGAACCGGTTCCGATTTCAAGGACTCATCGGCTCCAGCGCCGTTCGAATGACGACTAGGTGGTAACTTCCGGCTAGCGGTCACTCGACCGCGATCTGAAGAATGAGGATTCCATCCCAGCAAATGCCATTATGTGCATTGGTGATGAGTTGAGAATCGAATGGGAGAAAGCAGCGCAACTACGCTCGGATCCCCCAGCTTGGTGACCAAAGGCGCCCACAGGAGTACTATTTCTGAAGTCAACGGGGAGGTCGACATCAAAACGCCTCCGGGAAGGCAAAGGGGCACTGTGCTCCACACCCAAACTCGGAGGAGACACCGACGGAGGGAATCTTGGAACCGGATCACCACGCAAATAAACTGCAGAAAATACGAATCGAGCAGCACAGTTTGATGGGGTGCCTTTGGTTTGCTGCTTGGCTCTTCATTATCGGATTCCTGCACCTGAGCTTTTGGAAAGGCGTACTCGCAATCGTGTTGTGGCCGTACTACATCGGTCTCCACGCCAGTGCCCTGATGCGGTGATCGCAATCGGCCCAGATTCCGGTAGCGTACATAGCCTGGTCCAATCCACGTGCGGAGTCGTTCAGGATGTGGTCATCAATGCACCGGCCGGACTCCAAGAACTCCGCTGTCCGCGGAATCGCGTTGGGTCCGGGTTGCCGGTGATACAGGCGTTACTTGCAAGCAGATGGAGCTCCCTCTCCGTAGGCCGGACGCTTGGCTTCCATCCCGGTTGCGAAACAATCCTCTCCGCTTCTTCAATTGTCATGCCGTCCGGAAGAAGGCAGTTCCGTAAGAGCGTCTGCGCGTCCGATCTGAACGCCTGGTTCGACCGGAATCAACGCCTCACCAACTAACGGCAAGAGTCCAAGAGTCCAACGCTCAAATCGTCTCGGCAACCGCCTCCTCCGCGGGAGCTTCCTTGGCAATCGCCTCCTCCGCGGGAGCTTGATTGACGACCGCCTCCTCTGCGGGAGCTTTCTTGGCGACCACCTTCTTCGCGGGAGCTTTCTTGGCGACCGTCTCCTCCGCAGGAGCTTTCTTGGCGACCGCCTTCTTCGCGGGAGCTTTCTTGGCGACCGCCTTCTTCGCGGGAGCTTTCTTGGCGACCGTCTCCTCCGCGGGAGCTTTCTTGGCCAGTGTTTCCTCAACGGCCGCTTTCTTCGCCGCAACTTTCTCCGTGGCCTTAATGATCGCCTGCCCTACGGTGTCTTCAATGATTTTTTGGCTGACTCCCTTGCCCACGGCCTTCCTGACAGCAGTTTCAATCTTCTTGACAGCTTTTTCGCGCTTGCGCTCTTCGTTAGTCATGCTGAGGTCCCTCGGTAGACCATCTGCTCTGCAACTCGGAATTCTACATCGAGACTTCGTGCCCTCGCCGCAAGTTCGTTTTGCGGCCTTTGCGGCACGGCACCCCGACCCTGAAGGGTACCCCAGCACCCGGCCGTGCCCTTTCAAAGCATCGGGCTTTCCTCGGCCTTCGGATTCCTGAATTGTCGATTCTTCGACTGATTCTCAGTGGGTTGCGGGCTGGGCTTTGCCGCTGAGGGACTCGAACTCCAGAAGGATGGCGGTGAGGGCCTCGTCGAAGTTGCGGTCGTGGGTTTTTTGCAGGAAGGCGATTTCGATGGATTGGGAGAAGGCCCAGAGGACATAGTGTGTCCTGCGGTCGTAGACCACCAGGCGGAACATGGGCACGGGGTTGGCAGCGCCGTTCACCTTGTTCACGTCCAGCGAGTGCGTTGAGCCCACGGGCGAGGTGAGCTGAAGCTCCAGCACCAGGTCGGCGTCGGCGGGGTCGTCGACCAGCTGGTACTGGCCGCTGGCCCTGAGGCCCGCGTAGAGCTGGTTGTAGCCGCGGTTGGTGTCGCCGCTGAAGGGCGAGGGAAACAGGCCGCTGTCGGCGCCGGCGTTGGAGACGAAAATCTTCGCTGCCGTACGGAGCTCTGCCGGAACGGGCGCCTGGGGCGCTGCCGCCGGCTGTTGGCCGAGGGCTGAAGCCGCGGTCAGAAGGGTGACGCACAAAACGGTCTGGAATCCAGGATGAATCTTGCTCACGACGAACCTCTTCCGTGGATTAAAAACTGCATCCGCTGGACAAGACTCCGGCGCGGCGAGATTGGTTAGGAAGAATTTTGCGGGGTTGCCAAGCGGCGCGCGGCTGGTGGATCGGCCGGGAATCCGGGCTGGCCGGCAAATTGGGCCATGGAGGGGGACTCAGGGGGCCATGCGGCAAAATCGGGCCTGTGGGGTCTGCGAGCCGAATTTGCACCACTTTTGGTGCAAAAGATAAGTGGCAGAGACACAAGAGCTTATCGGCATTACCACCGGTAACTTTAGATTTTTCAGCAAAATAGCTGTGCAAATCACCGAATTTGGTGGGCAATGGGGGTACCGATTTAGTAAAATTGGGAGATGGTGATTCGAACGAAATCTCGCAACACGAGCATCAAATCCCCTCTGGGGATTTGCCTTCTTGCCGGTGCTGCTACAGGTGCGCTGGTCGCCATGATTGTAACGGTGTCCACACCGACCGTGCATGCGAACGCGGAGCTTTCCAGGCCCGTCGCAACGCTGGCTCATGTGCCGCCCGCGCCAACTGCATCAGTGGCGACGGCGGCTGCAAGCCCAACCCCGGCTTTCCTGGCGCCAAAAAAGGCGGATTCCGAAACCGCCAGCCAGAAGCGGCTGCAAATCATTCACGGACTGGCGTCGTGGTATGGTGGCGTCTTCAACGGCCGCAGGACGGCGAGCGGCGAAAGGTTCAACATGCATGAGCTGACGGCCTGCCATCCGACCCTGCCGTTCGGCTCCCTGGTGCGGGTGATCAACCGCAGCAACAAGCGCTCGGTGGTGGTGCGCATCAACGATCGCGGCGATCTGATCGACGAGGGGCGTGTCATCGACATCTCCTGGGCGGCGGCGGAAAAACTGGCCATGACCAAGACCGGCCTGGCCAAGGTGGACGTGGAGGTTCTCTCCGTGGGAGACGAGCGCGCCGCCAAATAACCGCCGGCCGCAAAACAGCCAAAGACCAGCAAAACAATGAGATCAGTAAAGCAAAACGGCCAGCCTCAGGACTGGCCGTTTTCATTTGGTGTGGCTGCGGGGAGTGCTGGGGAATTCTTGCCGTTCCCAGAGTGCGGCCATGGGGGTTCGTGCTTTCCTACCCTAGGCGCAAAAAACAAAGACGCGCCGAGGGTGGGGCACCGACACTAGGACGCATTGAAAACATGTAAGTTGCAGATTCTACAATGTCCTAAATTCCCAGCAAATCCATAAAGCCCACAGCAGTAGCACAAATTAGCACAAAATCTTCCGAACTCTGTGAATGTCTTCTGTTAGAAGCCTTTGCGCCTCAAGTGCGGCCTGAAGGACATCCCCTAGCTCGCATGCCTCAAGGGGAGGGTTTATTCCAAAAGAATCAAGATACTGGTTGACTGCGGGAATGAGCGGAATCACGGCGCTGACGAGTTTCTGACGAGTTGATTGACGGCATCTCTTGATCTTCTGCCACCGTTCTTCATCATCCGCAATCCCCCATTTCGGAATTAACGGAATCAGGGGTCGCAAGGCTATCGGCAATTCCGCATATCGCTCTTTAGAAGCTCGCTCATGAGGCATAAGGTCCATCACGGAGCAGATGACCGCGTTCACTCGGTCTGTGTTGGGGGTACGTAGGTAAACACGAACGAGGCTCTGTGAAATGTTGATTTGTTCTCCATCTTGCGGATTGATCGCTTCGAGCAGGCGCCTCAATGTCCCGGACTCGATCAAGAATGACTGCTCTGGGGTTAGCTCACCTGGGTAATTGAATCCTTGGTACTCGACGTCAGCAACGAGCATGGTAAAGATCGGCTCGCCCCAGCAAGAATGCCTTTTGCGAGGGTTGATATAGAACAATGTGAATGGGCCATAATCAGCCTCGATGTCAACGAGCATCAACTCCTGATCGGCAAGAAGTTCAATCTGGTGGCCACGATGAAACGCGCGAACTCGATGCGTGAGAATCCGACCATCGTCGAGCTCAACCTTTGCCTTTGCGACTCCGACCCCAAACATCGCGGCAATGGCACGCATTACCACGAGGCAGTCTAGGCCGTCGTCGGCGACGTTTGAATGATCGAGGGGTATGCTCATTCGAAGATTATTCAAACTCCCTTTTAGGAGAACTTACGGTTGATTTTAGCGCCAATGAAAGAATCACCAGACTTCGCTAGGATGGTCGCCTACCCGGCAGTTACTTCGGGGTAAACAGAATTGCCGCTACTTGCACAGCACAGAATTAGCACAAAAATATCAGTGTGAGTTTCAAGGCGTTCATGTTATTGAACTTGAAGCGCATTCGAGAAGTGGGGCACCCATGTCCTTGCACACCTTCAATGAAGGCACTCTAGTCGGTGTCGGGGAGTTTGTAGGGCTTCTGCAGCCATTGGCGGGCTTCGTTGACGGCGCCCTGGGTATTGTCGTTGGTCTGGACGGCGAGGCGGTACTCGTTGACGGCGCGGTCGCGCTGGCCGGTGATGTCGAAGATCTTGCCCAAGGCGATGTGGCTCCAGACTTCGGTCCAGCGGGGCTCGCCGTCGCCGCGGAGCGAATCGCGATAGGAGTTGACGGCGGCCTGGTAGTTGCGCTGGGTAAAGAGCAGCTCGCCGATGCGGTAGGCGGCCAGGGAGCTCTGCGGGTTGGCTTCAAGGGCTTTCTGGTACTCGGCCAGCGCACCGGTCAGGTCGCCCTGGGCTACCAGTTGCTGCCCTTTGAGGATGGCGATGCGCACCTGCAGGTCGGGCGTGGCCTTGAGCAGCCAGTTGCCCGGGTCGATGGAGATGCGGCGGGGGCGGCCGAAGGTGTCGACCACATATTGAGTGTCGGTGCCGACCACATCGATCTTCTGGGTTTCGGTCTTGCCGTCGGTATCCACGCGCAGCTCGACCGGCATGCGGAAGAGGTCGAGATCCTGCTGGATTTCGCCGATGGTGCGGAAGCCCTTGTTGTTGCCGAGGCGGTAAACGGCATATTTGTCAGTGAATTGCGGGGCGCCGGTGCCGTCGATCCACTGGGCGAAGAAGGGCGTGAGCTGCTGCTGGCTCTGCGCCTCGGCCACCTTGATGAAGTCTGTCGTGCGCATGCCCTGGTCGGTGTACTGGCTCAGAGCGCCCTTGAGGGTGGCCAGAAAGGCCTTATCGCCGATCTCCCAGCGGAGCATGTGGAAGACCATGGCGCCCTTTTCGAGGGTTGCGGACTGGAACTCGGGGGAGAAGGGGCTGAGGCGCGCGTCACTGGAGAGGGGAATGGTGTCGTAGGCCAGGGCGCCGGCGGCTACGTCCTGGAGGGCGGTGTGCAGGGCGCTCTTGCCGCTTTCATCTTCGACGTACATCAGCTCGCCGTAGCGCGCCATGCCGTTGGTAATCCAGGCGTCGTTGAAAGTGCGGGGGCTGACTTCGGAGCCCCACCACTGGTGGGCGATGGTGTTGGCCAGCAGGCGGATGCCGCTCTTGTCGCCCACGCGCGAGCCGAGAATCGCTGCCAGTTCCGGCGCCCAGACGGCGGGGAGGG
>Ga0209517_10010413_pt1 | contig 10358 bp, 8 predicted proteins | sample PeaSoiMetSII2010_FD_187695 | JGI IMG/M metagenome (GOLD analysis project Ga0209517, IMG submission 187695) | Peat soil microbial communities from Weissenstadt, Germany - SII-2010 (SPAdes) (version 2) | ecosystem: Environmental > Terrestrial > Soil > Wetlands > Peat | place: Germany: Weissenstadt... | reverse complement strand
CTTCCAGGCCGTGAACCCCTTCAGCACCACACCCAACCCGGCCTATACGCGGGTGCAAGCAGGAGCGGCGTTTGGCGGTCCGATCAAGAAGGACAAAACGTATTTCTATTTCGCTTACGAGATCACACGGCGGCACGAGACCGGATTCTCCAGCATTGGGGCGGACAATTTCGATTTGGTCCCTTTCAATAGCGCGCTGGCCGGACTGCCGTTTGGGACAATACAGCTGACGCAGCCCCAGGTGCAGTTTCTGACCAATCCCGCGGTGCAGCAGCAGGAGTTTCTCAACCCCGCATTTGCACAAGAGGTAGGGCAGTACGCGGTGCTGGCAGCGGCGTCTTCGGGAATGGCCTTGAATGGCGCGTGGCCGACGTCGGTGGTGCAGGCTTTGACTCTGGGAGGGCTGTCGAAGTTTTCAGCCTTTCCCACCAGCTGTGCGCCTCCCGGACCGTGTTTTGTGCCGTCGGCGTTCCAGACGCTGCAATCCCAGGTGGGTAACTTTCCGATTTTTGAGGGAACCAGTCTGTATTCGCTGCGCATTGATCACAACCTGAACAGCAACAACCGGATCATGCTGCGCGCCAACGTTAGCCCCAGCACGGTCACTGGAATTGAGGTCAATGGGGAAAACCAGGTTTCCGGGCAGAACTCTTATTCGCGCACTTCGCAGCAAACTTATCGCGACGTGACCGGAGTGTTTCAGGACACCTGGACCATTGGCAACAATAAAGTAAACCAATTCGGCTTCCAATATGCGCGCCGAGGATTGTCCTATTTCTATTCCAGCGCACCGGGTGGTAGCGATGTAGCGGTAAACATCCCGGGATTTGCCTTTTTCGGGCGCGAACCCTACTCCTACATTCAGCGGGTTGAACAGCGTTACCAGTTCACCGACAACTTCTCCTGGACGATCGGGCGCCACGATACGAAATTGGGAGTGGACTTCAACTACATTCCGCTTACGGCGACGTTCACAGTGAACTACGGCGGGGAATATACGTTTGGGGCACAAGATGTTTTCCCAGTAACAATTGCGGCACCCGCGGGAACGGCGTTCCCTCAGTTCAATGCCATTCAGGCTTATGGAGCCGGAATTCCGACCGACTACGTGCAGGGTATTGGCAATCCCCACGATTCGTTCTCCAACAAGCCATTAGGACTCTATTGGCAGGATTCGTGGCGAATGCGATCGAATTTGACCTTCAACTACGGGGTTCGCTACGACGTGGAGTTTCCGCCACAACTAGCGGCGCCGAATGCTCTGGCGCTTGCCGCCTACAACCAGCTTGGCTTGCAGAAGGGGATTCAAACCGATACCAACAACATTCAGCCGAGAATCGGCATGGCCTGGGACCCCAAGGGCGACGGCAAGACGGTGATCCGTGCCTCGTATGGCATTTTCTACGATCATCCGCTGCTCGGATTGTATTTCCTGGGCGATGCGTCGGACGGATCGAGGAGCGGGCAGTCACTGCTGTTCGGAGCCGCTCCGGGATGCAACACGCTGGTGCCGCCGTTGAGCCTGACGGCCACCAATACTTTCCAGGGACTGGCGGGGAACTGCTTCCCGGCGGCGGTGACAGGGTTCGGTTATGAGGCCAACCAGCAACAATTCAACTCCTTCCTGCCCAATTCACTGTTCATCAATCAGGGGTACCTTGCAGCGGGAGTGCCTTTGCTGAACCAGCCGTTTGGTTACCCGCAGGCGAAGAACTTTGTGTACGCTTATTCGCAGCAGGCGAACTTCGCCTTGGAGCGGGAGTTAGGCGGCGGTTTTGCCCTGGGGCTGGCCTACAACTGGAATGCCGGGCGTCACCTCAACCGGCCTATCAATGCCAATACGGTGCGGGGAGACTTGCTGGTGGAGAACTGGGAGGCCGCATTTGCGACTAACCCGGTGGCTACCGGCTCGAACCCGTTAGGGGTCGCGTCATGCGGCCCGAGTCCATTTGCCGCGCTGCCCGGGGCACTCCCTTTCTTCGTACCTGCGACATTGGTCAGCGATTTCCGGCCGGGCGGACTGAATCCTGCAATGGCAGGTGTGTTCGCACCCTGCGTGCCGCTGGCACAGGCCGATCTGAAGGCAGCAGGGCTGAATGCCGCGTGCAATCCAACTACGCTGGCGAACTGCATCCCGTTCAGCGACATGGATGCGAACTATTCCAACGGCAGCTCGAACTATAACGGGTTTACGGCCAACCTGCGCAAACGGTTTGGCAACCACTACGAGTTGTTGGCGTCGTACACATTGTCACACTCGATTGATGATTCCACGGACTTGCAGTCTCCGCTGGTGCCCCAGGATAGCTTCTACCCGCAATTGGAGCGTTCGAACTCGCTGTTCGATCAGCGGCATCGCTTCGTGTTCAGCGGGGTGTATCAAAGCGGGAGGCTTGGGGGCGACGGCTTTGCCAGCAAGTTCTTCAGCAACTGGACTTTTGCGCCAATCATTGAGATTTCCTCTGGAAGGCCGTACAACCTGACTACGGGCAGCAGCGACAATTTTCAGTTCGTTTCCAGTGGCGGCCGGCCGAATGTGGTTCCGGCGGGTACACCCACCAACGCGTGCGGGTACCAGACCGTGGCGTCGTCGGTCTCACCCACGGGCTTCTTCCAGGAGCCTTGCTTTGCCGGCCTGACGCCCCAACAGCTTGTGGCTCCGAACGCATTGCTTTTGCTCGATGGCAACTTCGGCCGCAACGCCGCGGTATCGCCGTATACGGTGTTCAATGATGTCCGGCTGGCGCGGCGCATCTATCTGGGCGAACGGGTGAATTTGGATTTGATTGCCGATATGTTCAACATCGCCAATCGATTTAACGTGGCGCAGGTGAATCCGTTGTACACCAACGCTGGGCAGCCCACCGCCGCATACGATCCGCGGCAGTTCCAGTTTGCGATGAAGTTCAACTGGTAGGAACTGACACAGCGTAGGCGACGACGGTTCCCACCCGCAAGTTCTGGGAATTGACCATGATCCGCCATGCGGGTGTGAACCTATTTTGCCCAGTCTTCGTTGGCGCCTGCAACTTTTGTTGGCCGTGGGCCGTAGTCCTGAAGATGGACAGTCCAACACGCAGGAGACTTCCGGCATGGATGACGGCGCGATTGCTGGTTCGACAATGACAACACCTGAGGCCACCCAGCCATCAGGGTCCAAGGATCTGCAATGAACGGTTGGGCCCGAAGCCAGCGTGTTTACTCCGCTTGCGCTTCTGATTGTGGCCGTGATGTTCAGCCGGCGATATCGGGAAGCGAAGTATGTGACGCCGGCAGCAGTGACGCGCCGGGCTTCTTGAGTTGGGTGGGGTTCAGAGGAATGGTTAACCACAAAGGACACGAAGGTTCACAAAGGAACGCTCGTGGAACTAACATCTGAAAGCGAATTGACCTTCGTGGTTAGATGAGGCCGCCTGCTACACTCTTTGCATCTCTGATTGCATCCTTGGCGATAGCCGGAGTCCCGCTTTGTATGTCCGAACATTACACTCCCACTGTGCGCACCCGTTTGGTGCGCGAGGCTGACCGTGCGGTTTATGACCGCGCGGCTGCTTATCGAATACTTGATGAAGGTTTCATCTGCCACGTGGGATTTGTGGTGGAGGGCCAGCCGTTTGTGATTCCCACTGGGTATGGACGAGTGGGAGATAACCTTTATATTCACGGGTCGGCGGCGAGCCGCATGTTGCGAAACCTGGATCAGGGAGTGGCGGTGTGTGTGACGGTCACGCTGCTGGACGGGCTGGTGCTGGCGCGATCGATCTTCAATCACTCGATGAATTACCGTTCGGTGGTGGTATTGGGGACGGCGGTGGCGGTGCAGGATCCGGCGGAAAAGCTGGAGGCGCTCAGGCGGTTGTCGGAACATATTTTGCCGGGACGGTGGGCGGAATCGCGGCAGCCGAATGAGAAGGAGATCAAGGCGACGCTGGTGATGCGGTTGCCGATCACGGAGTTTTCGGCGAAGGTGCGGCAGGGTGCGCCCATCGATGATGAGGAAGATTATGCGTTTCCGACGTGGGCGGGAGTGATTCCGCTGCGGATGGTGGCGGGAGCGCCTATTGATGATCCCAGGCTGATGGTGGGACAGGTGGCGCCGGAGTACGCGAAGAGGTATTCGCGGAAGTGGTAGAGAAAAGCGGTCACCACAGAGGCACAGAGACACAGAGAAAACCCAACGGCTAAAACCACAAAGGACACGAAGGTACACAAAGGAAAGGCAAAGGCTTTAACCACAAAGGACACGAAGGTACACAAAGGAAAGGCAAAGGCTTTAACCACAAAGGACACGAAGGTACACAAAGGAAAACGGAGTGACGTGTCCCTGACCCGCGAAGCATAAGCATGCATTTTCTGATCATCGGAGGGACGAAGTTCATCGGGCCACATGTGGTGCGGCAACTGGTGGAGCAGGGGCATGAAGTAGTCGTCTATCATCGTGGGCAAACCGAAGCTCAGATGCCAGCGGGCGTGCGGCACATCCGCAGTGCGCAAGCGGCCATACCGGTGCTGGTGTTTTCTGACGAGGCGCTCGCCGAGCGCTTCGACGTTGTGGTACACATGATCGCCATGGGCGAGGCGGATGCTCGGGCTGCGGTCGAGGCGTTTCGAGGCCGCGCGGGACGATTGGTAGTGGTCAGCAGCGGGGATGTTTATCTCGCTTACGGACGCTTTACTGGTATCGAGCCAGGACCGTTAGAGCCAGTGCCGCTGCACGAAGGGTCTCCGCTTCGCAGTGTGCTGTATCCCTACCGTGAGAAGGCGGCGGCGGCCGCTGACTGGACCTATTCCTACGAGAAAATTCTAGTGGAGCGTGAGGTCATGGGCGACGCGGCCCTGCCGGGCACAGTGTTGCGGCTACCGAAAGTTTACGGCCCAGGCGGCAACGCCGATCTGGCGACGGTTTACGCTATGCGGAATCACCCGCAGTGGCGCTGGACTCACGGGTACGTGGAAAACGTGGCGGCGGCGATTGTGCTGGCGGCGATGCATCCGGCGGCAGCGGGACGGGTCTACAACGTGGGTGAGGAGCGTACGCCTACCGTGGCCGAGAGGATGGCGGGACTGCGGGCGTCCACCGTTGCGAGCGACGAAAACAATGCGTACAACTTCGGGCAGGACATTGTGTACGACACGGGGCGGATCCGGGCAGAACTGGGATATGAGGAGATCGTGGCGTACGAGGAAGGACTGCGGCGGACGTTGGAGCGGTGAGACTTAGCTCGCGCAAGAGGTCTCGTCGACGCTTGACAGCATTGGGTAAAGACATATATCTTTACTGTAGGGATGCCAAGTAAAGAATGAAATACTCCAGCACGATCAGTACCAAGGGGCAAGTTACGGTTCCGCAGGAAATCCGCAATCGCCTCGGTCTTGCGGCCGGGGACCGAGTGGAGTTTGTGGTCGAGGGCGAGCGCACGGTCATTCGTCCTTCACGATCGGTGAACGCGTTCGCCAAGTTCAAAGGCGCTCTCAAAACGTTCCCAGGCGGCAAGAGAGAGATAAATGCCTGGATCCGCGAGCTGAGGGATGACGACTCCGACGGCAAATGAGGACCGCAGTCGACACAAACGTCATTTCGGCGCTCTGGTCTGACGAGGCTCAGGCCTCGAGTATTGTGAGTGCCCTTGCGGGTTCGCGAGAACGCGGTGGCGTGGTGGTGTGCGCGCCGGTCTATATTGAATTGCTGGCGCATCCCAAAGCGAGTCAAAGCTTCGTTGACCGGTTTCTGATTGAAACCGGGATTCAGGTCGATTACAACCTTGAAAAGGACATTTGGGGCGAGGCGGGCAAGGCTTTTGCAGCGTATGCTGAGCGCCGCCGTCGTTCAGCCGGAGGGTCTCCACGACGTCTGCTGGTCGACTTCGTCATTGGGGCGCACGCAACGCTACGAGCTGATCAGTTGATGACCCTCGATCCTTCCCGTTATGTTCGGGACTTTCCGCGACTCCGCGTCATCTGAAACTGGCTCTTAAAATCTTGCTACGGCAACAGCAGTAATTTTCCTGTGGTCTTGCGGGCTTCGAGATCGCGGTGGGCCTGCGAAGCATCGGCAAGCTTATAAGTGTGTTCAACGCGGAGTTTGAGTTTGCCATCGGCGACCATCTGAAACACGGCGCTGGAGCGAGAACGCAGTTCTTCTGAGGTGGCGATGTAATTCCAAAGCGTGGGCCGGGTGACAAAGAGAGAGCCTTTGGTCGAGAGTTGGATGAGATCAAACGGGGGAACCGGGCCGCTGGCGCCTCCGAACAGCACCATGTAGCCGCGGGGCCGCAAGACGTTCAGACCTTTTTCGAAAGTGGTCTTGCCGACGCCGTCGTAAACCACGTCCACGCCTTTGTTGCCGGTGAGACGTTTCGTTTCGGTCTCGAAATCGGCGTGAGAATAGAGAATGACTTCGTCGGCTCCGGCTTGACGCGCGAGCCTGGCCTTTTCTTCGGTGGAAACGGTAGCGATGACGCGGGCGCCGAGATTGTGTGCCATCTGCACGAGTAGAGATCCGACACCGCCAGCGGCGGCGTGGATGAGGGCGGTCTGTCCCCGGCGCAGCGGGAAAGTGTCGTAGAGCAAGTAGTGCGCGGTCATACCTTGCAGCAGGACGGCGGCGGCTTGCGGGTCGGACACTGCCTGCGGAACGGTCACCAAACGGTCGACTGGAACTGCGGCGTACTCCGCGTAAGTGCCGAGGACGCCGGTCCAAGCGACATGGTCACCGGGCCTGACGGAAGTGACTTCGGAACCGATCGCCGAGACTGCGCCAGCAGCTTCCTGTCCGAGAACGAATGGCAGCGGAACTTTGTAGCGGCCCTCGCGCTGATAGGTGTCAATAAAGTTGACTCCGGAGGCCGCGATCTTGACGACAGCCTCGTTAGATTTGGGCTGGGGGACGGGCAGGTCGACAAGTTGCAGGACTTCCGGACCGCCGGTTTGTGATACCTGAATGGCTTTCATGATGCTTAGACTATCGAAGACCAGTTCTCGGTTCTCAGTTTTGGGTTGTCAGTGGGGAGGTCGGAGGATCCGTAGAATGACCCCGATCGAAGCGTCGGAGACGGGGGAGGGTAACATGGCCAACTGGTCCCAAAGGTAACCTAGGCCACTCCGATTGCAGATTGACCCGTCTAACCCATGATAGTAGGATTAGCTGACCTGTGGAAATTGTGGGTGGATTGCTGTAAGTAGAAGATAAATATGAGGATCGGTAAGCAACACCTGCGGATCACGGGAGCCATTGCCTGGCTTCTGGGCAGCCTCGCTTGCCAGAGCGCACCACATCCCGTGGCGCTGCTGCCGGAAAAGCAGGCCAGCGCGCCGGCGCTCACAACGCCATCTGCGGCACCCCAGTCTGCTGCGGCGGCAAAGCCAGAACCCACAAGTCAGCCTCAGCCGGAGGCTAAACCCGATCCAGCGGCAGACCTGATCGCCCGGGTGGAAAAGGAATATCAAGCCGGGCAAGCGAACTACCAAGCGGGGCACCTGGAAGCCGCGAAAGAGAATTTTGATCGCGCCTTCAACCTGCTGTTGGAGAGCCCGTTGGATGTGGGGTCGGATGAGCGTTTGCAGCAGGAGTTCGACCGCTTGCTAGACGGGGTGAACGGCCTTGAGATGCAGGCTCTGGAGCAGGGGGATGGATTCAGCGAACAGAAAGCGGAGCCGGCGCCGATCGATGAAGCGAACGAGGTAACCTACCCGGTGGATCCCAGCATTAAGGCCAAGGCTGAGGCGGAAGTTAAGGAGACGCATTCCGATCTGCCGCTGATGATGACCGATCCGGTGGCGGGCTACATTAACTACTTCTCGACGCGGGGACGGGGAACGTTGGAGCGGGCGCTGGCGCGAAGTGGACGTTACGAAGAGATGATTCGGAGAATTCTGAAAGAGGAGGGCGTACCCCAGGACTTGATCTACCTGGCGCAGGCGGAGTCGGGCTTCCATCCCCTGGCACTTTCTCGGGCGGGGGCGCGGGGCATGTGGCAATTCATGGGAAGCCGGGCCAAAGGGTACGGCTTGGAGCGTAACTGGTGGGTGGACGACCGGCAAGATCCGGAGAAAGCTACGCGGGCGGCGGCACGTCATCTGAAAGATTTGTACAACGAGTTCGGGGATTGGTACCTGGCGATGGCGGCCTATAACTCGGGGCCGGGAACAGTGCAGAGCGCGGTCAAGCGGACCGGGTATGCGGATTTCTGGCAACTGTACAAGCGCAACGTGCTGCCCAAGGAAACGCGGAACTACGTGCCGATCATTATTGCCGTGACCATCATGGCCAAGAACCCGCAGCAGTATGGGTTGGAGGACGTGGTAGCGGAGAAGTCGGAGTCTTACGACAAAGTTGAAATCGACTATCCCGTGGATCTCCGGCTGGTGGCGGAATGTGTGGACGCTTCTGCCAGCACACTGCAGGAACTAAACCCCAGCCTGCTGCGACTGACAACTCCCAAGAACCAAGAGTTCGAACTGCACCTGCCGGCAGGCCGCAAGGACATTTATCTGACGGCAATTCGGGCGATTCCTCCCGACATGCGGGTGTGGTGGCGGTACCACAGTGTAGTTCCGGGCGATACGCTGGCCTCGGTTGCCAAGGCTTATCGCAGCAGCCGTAAGGCGATTGCGGAGGCAAATGGGCTGGGCGAAGACGAGAAACTGACAACGGAGAGTAAGCTGATCATCCCGGTGACGCCGGGCAGGCATGCTTTTGGCGAGGGTGAGGCGGCGTATGCGCGGCATGTCACGCGCTACAAGGTGAGAAGGGGCGACACAGTGGAGAGTGTGGCGGACAATTTCGGCGTCCCGCCAGCCATGGTGCGGCGTTGGAACCACTTGAAGGGCGACAGTTTAGCGGGGCGACAGGTGTTGTATGTCCGCCTGCCGGTTACCCCGAATTTCGATGAGAAACGGTCGATGGATTCGGCTAAGCCAAAATCCAAGAAGACGTTACATGCCGTTGACAGGCAGGGGGCAGTGCGGCATAGGGTGGAACCCGGCGAGACCCTGTACTCGATCGCGAAGTCCCATAACACTACCGTGACCGCCCTCAAACAGCAGAATGGCAACCTAGCCACGCTGAAGCCCGGAATGATCTTGCTCATCCACAGCGGGCGATAGCCTCCTAGCTGCTTGCTAAGGGAGGCGGTTTCAATCTGAGAATCGGTTAACATCGAGGCTGGCCGATTTCCCTTCCATTGCAGCCCCGGAAGAGAGACCAAAAAATCTGAGTTCGGTGTAATATGCAGGGGAGTCGGCAAGCAGCAGCTATTTCGGGTTACAGCCGGGCGAAAAACTGCTGTGCTATAATCGCGCCCCGCCGAGTGAAGATGAAGTAAATGCAGTTTTCTTTCTTTCTCAGAGCAGGCAATGTGTAGCATCCGGTCATCGGGGCAACCGGAAAATTCAGGAGGAAATGATGACTTTCTACGAGACCCTCTATCTACGGGATGACGAGATGGACGAGTTGGGCGACAGTGGCGCGTATGGCGAGTCGTTGGAAGAAGACTACGAAGAGGAAGAGGAGGAAGAAGAAGCCGAGATGCCGGCGATAAGGGAGCCGGAACCAATGGTGGTAGCTCCAATTCCTTCGATGCCGATTTCGGGCGGCGGCGGCGGGGGCGCTCCCAAGCCTGCGGCCAAGAAGGCGGCGAAAAAGAAAGCTGCTCCCAAGAAGAAGAAAAAGGCCGCCGCTAAGAAAGCTGCGAAGAAGAAACCGGCGAAGAAGAAGAAAGCCGCCAAGAGAAAGCCGGCGAAGAAGGCCAAGAAAAAAGCCAAGAAGTCCGCTCGCCGGCGACGATAAGGACAAATTCAACCGCAACAGACTGGCCGCAGCTTGGTGCTGCGGCTTTTGTTTTCAACGTTGGCTGCGAAACCGAGGGGCGACGCTCACTTCTTCGCCTGGACCGCATTCAAGCATCTTCCGTAAAGCTCCAGCAGGTGGTTGGCGTATTCGTCAGGTTTGGTAGCTGCGCCCGTACCCTGAAAGCCCACGCCGGACGAGGTAGTGCGACCGTAGCCGGTGGTCATCGCGATGAATTTCATCAAGTCGAGGGCGATGTCTTCATTGCGGCGCGCGCCCGGCGTGACGGCAGTGGTTTCGTCCATGAAGGCCTCCGTGGGAATGCGAATGCTGGGAATCTCATCATCCATCTGAAGAAATCCGGCAGAAGAATGATGATAGCACGGGCTCGAATGGAGGGGCGATCGGGCTTTACGCCGCACGGGGCACCTCGCTCATCAGGGCAAGCAGGTTTTGCTCGGAGTCGCGAAAGAAGGTCATCCAGAGATCGTGGTCGGGCATGCGGGCCAGGAGATGGGGTTGGTCTTCGAAATGGATGCCGGCAGCGAGCATGTTGCTGTGCGCCGCTTTA
>Ga0209517_10010410_pt1 | contig 10361 bp, 8 predicted proteins | sample PeaSoiMetSII2010_FD_187695 | JGI IMG/M metagenome (GOLD analysis project Ga0209517, IMG submission 187695) | Peat soil microbial communities from Weissenstadt, Germany - SII-2010 (SPAdes) (version 2) | ecosystem: Environmental > Terrestrial > Soil > Wetlands > Peat | place: Germany: Weissenstadt... | reverse complement strand
GACCGCTTCTCGCGTTCAGCCTCGGCCTGCTTGGCCATGGCGCGCAGCATCGACTCCGGCATGTCGACCTGCTTGACCTCGACGTTCGTGACCTTCACGCCCCATGGCGAGGTATGAGTATCGAGAATGCTCTGCAGCCGCAGGTTGATCTTCTCCCGGTGCGACAGCAGTTCGTCCAGTTCCTGCTCGCCCAGCACCGACCGCAGTGTGGTCTGCGCGAATTGCGAAGTCTGATACACGTAGTTCGACACTTCAACCACGGCCTTATTCGGGTCGATCACACGCAAAAAGATGACCGCATTCACCTTCAGCGTAACGTTGTCGCGCGTGATGATGTCCTGCGGCGGAACTTCAAGTGCTTCCTGCCGCAGCGACACCCGCACGATGCGGTCGACGGGCGCGAAAACCAGAGCTATGCCGGGCCCCTTGGCCGTGGCCAGCAGCCGGCCTAGGCGAAAAATGACACCGCGCTCGTATTCGGCCAGAATCTTGATAGAGCTGAGAAGGTATATAACGACAATAACGATGACGATAGTTGTAAAGCCAAAACCGAAAGCTTCCACAGGAACCTCCACGATCGGAGCAGGAAACACTCCTACCGCGGATTGTATAGCAGTCAGAAGAAGGCGGCGCGCAAATCGCCAGCGGGACCGTTGCTTGGCTTGATTCGCAGTGGTGGGAAGCAGAAAGGTATTCCAACAACCATCAACTTCGGTCCGGATCGATCCCCTGGTCCATGTAGATCCACAGCACCCGGGCCATCCAGGTCAGCACCGGCGCCAGAGGCAGAAACAAGACGACTCCCCCCGCCACACTCTTCAGCAAAGGCCACTTGAACACTTCCCACACCAGCGCCGTGAGCACAGCAAGAGTCCCGACACCCAGTCCGTAGCCGAAATACATCGCCCCCAGGAAGTACCCATCCTCGCGCTCAAATTTCAGCCCGCACGCCGGACATCGTTCATACATCCCCGGAAACAGCCACACCGATTTGCGAAAGATCTTCCCCGTGCGGCATCGCGGACAAAGCTGCCGCAGAATTCCCCGCAGCGCAGACACTTCAGACCTCTGCATGGACGAAAGTCTAACAGGCAGGGGTGATCAGATCTTGGCTGCTTTGGCGGCTAAGGAAGAATCTCTTTAGAACATAAACCACGAAGGGCACGAGGTTTCACGCAGGACTTTGCTCACTGGGGTTTCCTTCGTGAGACTTCGTGTCCTTGGTGGTAAAGGTTTGACCAACCCTACGACCCCGCCTTCGCCACCTGGATCCGGGTCGCGTCCACCGTAATTGGCCGCTGAATCTCCATCTCAAGCGAAGTCCCCACGTCCAGCTTCACGTCCGGACCGTGCTTGAGCAAAGCCCACGCGACTCCGCCTGCTATTCCAAGCAGGCCACCGTAGCGTGCGCCGTTGAAGCCTCCGGCAGCCGCACCAGCAATGCCCCCGACAGTTCCTCCGACGGCCGCGCCCTTGGCGGCATCCTCGACCCTTTTACCCGTGTCCTTGTCCGCCTGAATCGTTCCCTCCTTATCCTTCACGCTGTTGCTGTCGGCCCCGGGCGTATTCTCCACCGACGCGGGCAGCATCACCGTGTAGCCGGTGGGATAGATCATCGAAGTGAAGTGGATCAGCATCTCGGCGCGCTTCTTCGACCGGCCCGGGTGCTCCGTGTGCATGATCTTTCCCTGGATATAAGTCCCCTCCGGCACCAGGATGCGGTCGTTCACCACAAACGGAAACGCCGTCGCGGCATACACGGCATCGCCCTCGCGCGCATTCTTGGTCGAGATGGCCTGCTTCAGCAGAAGCGGAATCTTCGTTCCTGCAGGAATGACGGCCGCGTTCGGATCCGGCGCCTCGGCCAGCGTGGCCGCAGCCGGAGCCGTACTCAGATCTTTCGCCGGGCCCGCGCTATCAGCTTGTGGCGCGCCCGCAGCCTGAGTCGGAGCGTCAGTGGGCTTAGCCGTATCGGAAGCCTGCCCCCACGCTATCCCTGAAACCAGCAATACCGCCCATAGAACTCGCATCCCACACCTCCCGAGGCGACGCTCGCCTCAAGCATTAAGGCCAAGATTACCACGCTTAAGCCGCTAGGATGCATCCTACATTCCACACGCTGCCCGAACCTCCTAATATTGGCTCCCTGCATCGAACGGCCTATCATCGAGCCGAACCTGAAAACGCGAAGGAGCCGCTTCATGTGCGCACCTGGCATTCGCCATCGTCTCTTTCTAGTTCTCCTCAGTAAAAGAGACCCAGGGGTAAGTCAACAGCGAGGCTGGGGAAGTCTCCGGAGTTCGCTTATCACTTGTAGATCAAATACTTCTCCCGCACCTTCTGAAACTTCTCCAGCCCCTCCTGCCATTCCTGCGCGATCCTCCGCGGATCCTGCCCGGCCACCAGCGCATCATACGCACCCTGATTCACCAGCAACTCGGCCATGCGCTCGATCTTGAAATCTGCCGCATACAACTTGTGCAGCGCCGCCGCCAGTTCGATCCCCAGTTCCGGCGCGTCGAACCCGTTCCGATCCGTCAGAATAATGTTTACCCCCGAGCAGGTCTGCCCGTTATGCAAGCTCGCCGTCGGCGTAAACGTGACCGGAACGAACCGCACGCCCCCGATCCCGCGCGTGTTCAAGTAAGCCGCCAGTTCCTTGCCCTTGATCCACGGTGCGCCCACCAGTTCAAACGGAGTGTCGGTCCCTCGCCCCACTGAAACATTCGTGCCCTCGATCAGCGCCACGCCCGGATACAGCGCCGCCTCGGTCACGCTCCGCAAATTCGGCGAAGGATTCACCCAGGCCAGCCCGGTCGAATCGAACCAGTCCCCGCGCTGCCAGCCATCCATGGCCACCACAGTAAGCTTCGCGTTGATGTTGCGCTCGGCGTTGAACATCTTCGCTAACTCGCCCATGGTCATCCCATGCCGCACCGGCAGGGTCCAGTAATTCGTGAAGCTCTCGCGCCCCGCGTCCGCCACTGGACCCTGCACAAATGACCCGGTCACCGGATCTGGCCGGTCCAGCACGATCAGTTCAATGCCAGCCTGCGCCGCAGCCTCCAGAAAATATCCCAGCGTCGTCTCGTAGGTATAGAACCTCACCCCTGCATCCTGAATGTCAAACACCACTGCATCCAGATTCTTCATCACATCCGCCGGCGGATGCCGCGCCGCATCCGTCCCGCCGTACACGCTGTAAACCGGAATACCCGTCGCCGCGTCCTTCGAATTATTGATGTCGGTCGTATCGAGTGTTCCTGTTACGCCGTGTTCCGGACTGAAAATCGCGTCCAGAGAAACTCCGGGCGCTTTCGCAAGTATGTCAATCGTCCGCTGCCCCTGGCTGTCAACTCCAGTCTGATTGGTCACTAGCCCGATGCGTTTCTTTGCATCCAGATTCTTCGCGTCGACGCTCTTGGCATCCGCGGTCTTTGCATCCATGCTCTTCGCATCGGCATTCGTTGCATCGGTGCTCTTGGCATCCAGATTCTTCGTGTCGACGCTCTGACCCGCCGCCTTCAGCACATCAAAGCCGTGATCCTCGAGCACGTCGATCCCGTTCTTCACCGTCCCGTTTCGCGAACCCATCCGCCGCGCCGCGCTGAACGCCTCGTTGTAGCCGGTGATACTCTTCCAACGCAGTGCCTCTTTTTCGCTCGCCGTCAGGTTCAGCGCCGCCGCCACTTCCGTCGCCACCTTCGACCGCAGCCCAATGGCATTCCCTTTTCCGCGCGGATGGACCGCATTCGTCAGCAGAATGATGTAGGTCTCGGTCGTCGGATCAATCCATACCGAAGTGCCAGTAAACCCTGTGTGCCCAAACGAACCCACGGGCAGCAGGTCGCCGCGATTCGAAGAGAACGGAGAATCAATATCCCACCCAAAACCCCGCAACACCGGCGCCGCCGGAGGCTGCTCCGGCGAAGTCATCTTGGCAACGGCTGCGGGAGACAGAATCCCTCCGCCGCCGTTTAGCAGCGCTTGGGCAAACTTTGCCAGATCGTCCCCGGTCGAGAACAGCCCCGCGTGCCCCGCGACGCCACCCATCCGCCGCGCCGTCGGATCGTGCACCACTCCGCGCAGCATGTGCTCGTTCTCGTCGTACTGCGTTGGTGCAATCTTCGCCCGCCACGCCGCCGGAGGCACAAACCGCGTCCGCGTCATCTTCAGCGGCACAAAAACATGCTGCGTCGTGTAGGCATCCAGCGTTTCCCCGGATACGCGCTCCACCAACGCGCCCAGCATGATGAAATTGATGTCGCTGTAGACGAATCCTGAACCTGGCACCGTTTCGGGCGGCTCGACGAATGCCAGTTGGAACGCGGTATTCTTGCCTTCCCACGGCGTCGTCAAGTCCAAGTCCGGCGCTAGCCCGGAGTAGTGGGTCATCAACTGCCGCACCGTGATGTCCTCTTTGCCATTCTGCGCAAACTCCGGCAAATACTTCGCCACCGGATCATTCATCCGCACCTTGCCTTGCTCTACGAGTTGCATCACAGCGGTCGTGGTCGCGACCACCTTGGTCAGCGATGCCAGATCGAACACCGTATCCAGTGTCATGGGCTCGCGGTGGGGCTCCAGCGCCCGGCTGCCATACGCCTTGCGATACACCACCGCCCCGTCGTGCCCGACCACCAGCACGGCGCCGGGAATATTCCCATCCGCCACCGCCTGCTGGATGATTCCGTCGACGCCACTGAGAGTAAGCGTCGCAGGGTGCTTGGCTTCAGCGACGGCCGGGATGCATACAAGCGTGAGCGCCGCGATCAGTGCGCACGCAATTCTGAAGAACGGCATTCTGGAGAACGAGATTCGGGAGGACCGCAAATTTGAGTTCATTGTGAGGATGATGTCTTGACTGTACACAACTCGGCGGAATGGCTCAAGAAACTCAAGTAAGGAGTACCACCGTAGCGCACCCGCCCCAGCCTGAAGGGGCTTCCTGGAAAGGTGTTTCTCTGTGCCTCCTGTGTCCTCTGTGGTGAAGATATTTCTCGGCCCGTAGCTTTACCCGTCCCGCTAACTCTGCTATAACCCGCTCAGGTCACGAATTTCTCTTGCGAGCGCATAACGTCTGAGCAATCCGCTTCCAACTCTGGTCCAGGTGTTCGAGCATCAGGACAAGACTTCTTCCGCCGCGTTCTCAGTCTTAAAGAAGGCGATTTCCGACCGCGCCTTCCCTGCGGCTTCCGTCGCTGTCACGCACCGGGATCGCCTCGTCGCACTCAATTCCTTTGGCCGTTTCACACTTAAAGAAGATTCTCCACCGGTCACCTCTGCCACTCTCTTCGACCTGGCCTCCATCACAAAATCCGTCGCCACCACCACCATGGCGATGATCCTCTACGAGCGCGGTCTGCTCGAACTCGAAGCTCCCATAATCGGCGTCGTCCCCGAATTCATGGCGGACGAGTGCGGTGCGCCCGATCCCCGCCGCCGCGATGTCACCCTTCGCATGCTCCTCGCCCACTCCTCGGGCCTGCCCGCCTACGAGAAGCTGTTCCTCAAGGCGCACTCCCGCGAAGATCTGCTGCGAGCTGCCTTCACGACGTCGCTTTCGACCGATCCCGGCACGCACGCCGAATACAGTGACATCGGTTTCATCGTTCTGGGAGCAGCTCTCGAACGCATAGCCGGAGAATCTCTCGACGTCTTCTGCCAGCGCGAAGTCTTCGGCCCGCTGGGGATGTACACCACGACATTCAATCCCCCCAAAGAATCGCGCGCCAAAATCCCGCCCACCGCCGATGAAAGCTCCGAACAAAAATGTAGCGCGGACACTCCCTTCGACAGGCTCAGGGCAGGCTCTGTCCGCGAAACCCAAACACCGGCAACACTGCCAGGCGCAAGCCCGCAAGCCCGCAGCACCTTCCGCCAAAGAATTATCCAAGGCGAAGTCCAGGACGAAAACGCCTACATCCTTGGTGGCGTCGCCGGCCACGCCGGCCTGTTCTCCAGCGCCGAAGACCTGGCCCGCTTCGCCCACGCTATGCTCGTGGGAGGACGCCCCATCCTCCGGCCCGAAAGCATTGCGCTTTTTACCCGCCGCGAATCCACGCCAGCAGGCACTTCGCGCGCTCTCGGCTGGGACACTCCTTCCAGCCCCTCGCAATCCGGAAAGTATTTCGGCCCTCGATCCTTCGGCCATCTCGGCTACACGGGCACCTCGCTGTGGATCGATCCCGACCGTCAGCTTTCCATCACTTTATTGACGAACCGCACCTGGCCTGACTGCGCGAATCAGGCAATCAAGCAAGTCCGCCCGGCATTCCACGACGCCGTCGTCGAAGCCCTTGAAAACGATCCGCTCATCAGCTGAAGTTTTGTCATCCTGAGCCGCCTTCTTTGCGGCGAAGGACCTATGCACCCCAGCCAAGTGCAGAGGTCCTTCGGCCTGCAAAAAGCGCAGGCCTCAGGATGACAACGTTAGGCTGGTGCCGTGCTCTAGAATAGTTCCGCTCTCGTTACGATCCAGAAAGGCGCACGACTTGACCCGAACTCGTAAAGCGAAGTCCGATCTCCGCAAGCTCCCCACCGAACAGATCCTGCCCGCCGCCACTGATCTCGACCGCATGTCTTCGCTCGAAATCGTCCGCCTGATCAATCATGAGGACGCAACCGTCGCCGCGGCGGTCGGCCGCGCCCTGCCCCAGATCGCCCGTGCCATCGACGTCATCGTCGCCGGACTCCGCCAGGGCGGACACCTCATCTACGTCGGCGCAGGAACCAGCGGCCGCATCGGGGCTCTCGACGCCTCCGAGATTCCGCCCACATTCAACACCGATCCACGCACCGTGCAATACATCATGGCCGGAGGTCCCAAGGCTCTCGCCGCCTCCACCGAAGCCAGCGAAGACGACACCTCGCTGGCCGTCGCCGAAATGAAGAAGCGCAAGCCCGGTAGGCACGACATCGTCCTCGGCATCGCCACCAGCGGACGCACTCCGTTCACCATCGCCGCCGTCGAATACGCCCGCCGCCGCAGCGCCCGCACCATCGCCCTCACCTGCAACCGCAATTCCCCGCTCGAACGCGCCGCCGATTTCGCCATCGTCACTGAAGTCGGTGCCGAAGTCCTCGCCGGATCTTCCCGTATGAAGGCCGGCACTGCCCACAAAATGGTTCTGAATATGATCTCCACCGGAGCCATGACGCGCCTGGGCTACGTCTACGGCAACCTCATGGTCAACGTTTGGACCAAGAACGAAAAGCTTGTCCAGCGCGCCATCCGCATCCTCGAGCAGGCGACGGGAGCCGATCACGACTCCGCCAGCAATGCCCTCGAAGCCAGCGGCAATCGGACCCCGGTCGCGGTCGTGATGTTGGCCGCCGGCGTAACCCGCTCCCAAGCAGCCGCCGCTCTGAAGAAATCGAAGGGCCACGTTCGCCATGCAATTGAGATAGCAAAAAGTTAGAGGGTGCCCCACTTCTCGCGCGTTCTTTGCGCGAGAAGTGGGGATTTTCCTCTGTGTCCTCTGTGGTTGATCCTGTTTCGCTCCCCGTGCCCTTCCTATCAACAACTCACTCGCGCATTCCCCGCTACAATATCCGTGCAAGGACTCATTCATGGACAAGTTCGTCATCCGCGGCGGAGAGCCGCTGCTGGGCACCGTCCGCGTCAGCGGCGCGAAAAATGCCGCGCTTCCCTGCATGGCCGCCGCTCTGCTGACCGACCAGCCAGTCATCCTCGAAAACATTCCGCAGGTCCGCGACATCCAGACCACGCGCAACCTGCTCGCCGCCATGGGTGCCGAGGTCGAACTGGGCTACGGACGCGCTCAGCACCGCACCACCATCCAGTGCGCCTCGCTCGCCGCTCCCGAGGCCTCCTATGAATTAGTAAAAACCATGCGCGCTTCTACGCTGGTCCTGGGCCCGCTCGTCGCTCGCTGCGGCCACGCCCGCGTCTCGCTCCCCGGCGGCTGCGCCATCGGAGCTCGCCCCATCGACCTCCATATCAAGGGACTCGAAAGCCTGGGCGCGAAAATCACCCAGGAACACGGCTACGTCGAAGCCACCACTGACCGGCTGAAGGGCGCGGAAATTGTGTTCGACAAGATCACCGTCACTGGCACCGAAGACCTGCTCATGGCCGCAACTCTTGCGGACGGCGAAACCATCCTGCAGAACTGCGCCCGCGAACCCGAAGTCGCCGACTTGGCCGATCTACTGAATAAGATGGGAGCAAAGATCACTGGCGCGGGCACGCCCACCATCCGCGTGAAGGGCGTAGGCAAGTTGAAAGGCGCGAAACACCGTATCATTCCTGACCGCATCGAAGCCGGCACCTACATCATCGCCGGCGCCATGACCGGAGGCGATCTCAACATCGCCGGCTGCGATCCCTTGCACCTCGGCGCGCTCCTCAGCAAGCTTCACGAGGTAGGAGTCAAGACCAAGTCTTCCGCCGATTCCGTCCGCGTCATGGGCGACAATCCTTTCATCGCCGCCGACATGTCGACCGAAGAGCATCCCGGATTCCCCACCGACTGTCAGGCACAATTCATGGCGCTGGCCACGCAGGCCGAAGGTACGTCGATCATCACCGAGAATATTTTCGAGAACCGCTTCATGCACGCGCAGGAACTGGTGCGCATGGGCGCCAACATCAAGATTGAAGGCCGCCGCGCTGTCGTCCGTGGCAAGACTCCGCTGAGTGCCGCCGCCGTCTTAGCCAGTGACCTGCGCGCCTCCGCATCGCTGGTTCTGGCCGCACTCGTGGCCGATGGCGAGACCATCATCGACCGCGTCTACCACATCGACCGCGGCTACGAACACATCGAAGAAAAGCTAAAGGGAGTGGGCGCGCAAATCCGCCGCATCGGAGAGATGTTTCCCAAGAAAGCCGCCGCCGTGAAGTGATCGAAGATGTATGGGGCGCGGACCTGTCCTGAGCGGCAGTCGACAGGACTTAAGAATTGATGCGAATGCAGCGAATTGCCCGCGCGTCGCTCGCGGTTGTCTGTCTCGTTGCCATGTCCCTGGCGATCACCGGTGCGCTCTACGAGAAGATCGGCAGGTGGCGTGACGCGCGACGTTTCCCCCAGCGCGGCCACCTCGTCCAGGCTGGGTCGATCCGGATGAACATCGACTGCAGCGGGCAGGGTTCGCCCACTGTAATACTGGAGAGCGGATCGGGCGGCCCTTCCGTTGACTGGCTGATGGTGCAACCAGAGGTCGCGAAGTTCTCCCGCGTGTGTTCCTACGACCGCGCCGGATATGGCTGGAGCGACTCTGGTCCTGAACCGCGCAGCAGCCTGCAGATTGCGCACGAACTGAAACAGTTGCTGCAGGCCGCCGGTGAAAAAGGTCCGTACGTTCTTGTCGGACACTCCATGGGAGGATACGACATCAGGGTTTACACCGGTCAGTATCCCAATGATGTTGCGGGAATGGTGCTGGTTGACGCCTCCCACGAAGATCAGGACCTGAGAGCGCCGGAGTCTATTCGCAAATGGTCACCGGACTACCGCAAACACCCCGGCTGGAAAAAGCTGAAATATTTCTTTCAGCTTCATCTTGGCTGGGCTCGCCTGACGGCGGATCGCGATGCGCCTGCATTCTGGCCGAAAGCATTCCGGGAGGAAGAAAATTTCCTGATGCTTCCGACCAAACATCAATTCGCTACGATCGATGAGGATCAGGTATTCTCCACCTTGAGCGCGGCCCAGGTGCGAAGCGCCGGAAAGCTCGGAGATCGACCGCTGATTGTGCTTACCGCGACGACCCAGGACGATATCCCTCCGGAGATTCCGCCCAAGGACGCAGAGGCGGAGGAGGATCTTTGGGTCCACCAGTTACAGCCGGAGTTGGCTCGTCTCTCGACCCATGGCAAGCAGATCGTTGTCGACAGCAGCCACGAAATGCCGACGGAACATCCGGAGGTCGTCATTTCGGCAATTCATGAGGTATGGCTGGCAGTTCACTAGCGTCCCCCGTCTCGGATCTTAGCGAACAAAAAACGTGCAATGCTGGCAAGGATCCGCCTTATAGGTCTGGCGGAAATACCCGCCCTCGGGATGCGGTTCGAGTTGCAGCTTTTCGATCCAGTCCCTGGCGTTCTTATCCAACTTTTGCAACCTCCAACTTTTCCTCCGCCAATTTTTTCCTCGGCCCGTCCGAAACGTTTTCGCTTCCTCCCACACTATTCCGATGAGGAGGTCCTCTCTCATGCCCTGCAAGTCCGAGTTCCGCATTCACCCGAATTACTTCAAGTTCCCGAGAGAGAGTTTCCGCTCGCAACTACCCGTCTTCACCCACTTGCCGACCGCCGCCTGAAACGCGAGTGGAGTCCCACCTTCCAGGTCTGCCTGCCTCGACGCGGGAAGCCCCGCCCTTGCATCCTCTGCAAGGGT
>Ga0209517_10010406_pt1 | contig 10366 bp, 7 predicted proteins | sample PeaSoiMetSII2010_FD_187695 | JGI IMG/M metagenome (GOLD analysis project Ga0209517, IMG submission 187695) | Peat soil microbial communities from Weissenstadt, Germany - SII-2010 (SPAdes) (version 2) | ecosystem: Environmental > Terrestrial > Soil > Wetlands > Peat | place: Germany: Weissenstadt... | reverse complement strand
CGCTCTACCGGGCCTGGCGCAGCGCGCGGATCGGCTAGGGCGATCCGGAACTGATGAACGGCCTGCGAGTGAATTACGACTACTTCGACACGCTCGGCGTGAAGATGCAGTTGGGGCGGACGTTCACCGCCGAAGACGACCGTGCGGATCGATGGAACCACGTTCTGATCATCAGCCATGGACTGTGGACCCGGAATTTCGGGAGGGATCAAAACATCGTGGGCCGTACGGTGCGTCTGAATGAATCGACGTTCACCATCGTCGGCGTGCTGCCGGCCAATTTCAGGCCGGTGCCGCTTGGTCAGTCCGATGATGTTCGGGACATTTTCGCGCCGCTGGGGTATGAGCTGAATCAATCGTCCGCATGCCGGGGATGCCAGCATCTGCGGTTGGTCGCGCGGCTGAAATCCGGTATAGGCGCGCGTGACGCGGGCGCGGAGTTGAATGCCGTGCTGGCTGGAATCGTGCGAGAACACACCGATGCGTATAATTCCGCAGTTAGGGTGAACGTCACGCCGCTGCGCGAGGAGGTTTTCGGGCAGGTGCGTACGGCGCTTTGGGTGATGCTGGGCGCGGTGAGCTTCGTGCTTCTGATCGCGTGCGCGAATGTCGCGAATCTGCTGCTGGCGCGCGCCACGGGCCGGGCGAAGGAGATCGCTTTGCGGACCGCGCTCGGCGCGGGACGCGGGCGGCTGATCCGGCAAATGCTGACCGAGAGCCTGGTGCTGGCGGTGGCTGGTGGCATCGTCGGGCTAGGGCTCGCGTTCGTGGGAACTTCGGCCGTCGCCGCGGCCGCGCCGCGGGAGATTTCCCGCATCGTCGAGGTGAAAATCGACGTTACGGTTCTGCTGTTTGCGTTCGGAGCCAGCTTACTCGCGGGAGTGCTGTTCGGGCTCGCGCCAGCGCTGCGGGCGTCGCGCGTGGATCTGACGGAGGGGCTTAAAGGACGATCGACCGAAGGCCACGGCACGATGAATCTGCGCGATGCTCTGGTCGCGGTGGAGTTTGGATTGGCGTTTGTTCTGGTGGTAGGAGTGGGGCTGCTGGGAAAGAGCTTCGTCCACCTGATCCATGTCGATCCCGGTTTCGATGCGCGCAACGTCCTTACGGCCAACGCTTACGTGTATGCCAGGCGCTACGCGGATCCGCGAGTGGAGCTGAACTACTACAACCAGGTCTTCGATCGTTTGCGGGCCAACGGAGGATTCGAAAGCATGGCGATGGTCAGCACGCTTCCGTTTACCAGCTTCGATCGCACGCTGTTCCACATTCAAGACCAACCGCTGGCGAATCCGAACGAAGCGCCTGACGTCGACCGCTACTCCATCAGTCCGGATTATTTTCGAGTGATGCGCATCCCATTGAAGCGCGGCCGCGGGTTCAGCGGACAGGACCAGCGTGGGTCGCCGGCCGTGGCAATCGTCAGCGAGTCGTGCGCCCGCACGCTTTTTCCAATAGAAGACGCGATCGGAAAACATATCCAACTTGGCGGGCGCGACGACAACAAGCCTTGGATGACCATCGTCGGCGTGGTGGGCGACGTTCGTCAATATGGCCTGGATCGTGCGCCGAATATGGAGGCTTATATTCCTCAGGCGCAGGATTTGAATTTCACCTATATCTTCGTCGCGCGTACTATCGGGGACCCGGGGCGGATGGAAGGCGCCGTGCGCGATGCGTTCCTGGCAGTGGATAAGACGCAGCCGCTGTTCGATGTGGTTCCGATGGAGACGTATCTCTCTGCGTCGCTCGCCGGGCGCACCTTCACGCTGGTGCTGCTGGGTTCGTTCGGCGTGCTGGCGCTGGCACTGGCCGCGATAGGCATCTACGGGGTGATCTCGTATGCGGTGAGTCTGCGAGCGCGCGAGATCGGCATCCGGATGGCGTTAGGCGCGAAATGGAGCGACGTATCGAGGCTGATCCTGCGCCAAAGTTTAACGCTTACCGGAACGGGGCTGGCCGCCGGATTCGTGGCATCGCTCTGGCTGACGCGGTTCCTGGCAAGCCTGTTGTTTGACGTGCATCCGACGGATCCCGGGACGATTTTGGGCGTCGCGCTACTGTTGACTGGGGTCGCGCTGGTGGGAAGCTATGTGCCCGCGCGCAGAGCTGCAAAAGTGGATCCGGCGATTGCTTTGCGCTCCGAGTAGGAAACAGCGCACCACGCACGAGAGTCATAATGAAGTGTGGGACGCGCTTTTGCGTGGACGTTCGCGACGGTCGTGCTGGCGCGCGCTCAGGTCTCTTCCACGATCTCACTCAATAACGGCGTCCAACTCGAAATCGCGGCACATTTCGGACAACCGACCGGCGAAGAAACGTTGAAAGTTGAAATGGCGCGGGCATCCGGAAACAGCTTTTACCGGATGTTTCGCGATCAGAACAACTTGATGGTATTCGCGTACGAGCTGGCGGTGAACCTGTCGCCCGGCGGCGATTCGCTGAGCGCCACGGCGAGGCCGGCGGAAAACGAATTTGCCGCGAGATTTCCGAACGCGGATGCGGGGAAACCCGTGCCGTCGCTGTCTTCCGATCAGGAAATGGGCCCGCTGGGGTCGGGGCAGAGCGCGGAGATCGGGCTGTTCGAAATTCCAGGCATGGGGTTGAAAGTCAGCGAGAGCATTCGCGTCCGGATGAGGCAGGATGTCGCGAGCGGCGCGCTGAATTTCACCGGACTGCGCGTTTCAATCGGCGGGGGACCTCTTTCGCCCGCGCCGGCAGGTTCGGTCGCGGGGCGCTACGCGATGTTCTACATTCCAGGGCGGGGAGGATTTTTCTTCGCGACCGAAGATCCAGGCCGCGGTGGGTTTGTGAAGGCGGGGAATATCGACCGCTCGGAGATGCGGTTCACGCTCGATAACGAGAATTATGTATGCAGCGCCGGTGCGCCGATTCTCGCCTCCGACGCCTCTGGGGATTTGTGGGTGTATCACGACCCGAACTATAAACCGGAAGGCAACTGGACGCACATGCCCGACACAACGCAGGATCAGTTTTTCATGGCAGCCGCGGATTCACTGAACTGGTGGCTTCCATGATCGTCGCGAGCCAATGCAATACAGCGCTTGCGCGGTTCGTAAGAAAAGCTGGCCTTCGGAAACGGCAATCGTGCTCAAACAATAATCGTTCATATTGTTTTCGGCGAGAATCTCGAACTGAGGGCCGGATTTGAGCACGGTGGTCAGGCCATCTTCATTGGTGATATAGATTTTTCCGTCGGCGAGGATCGGCGAACTGGAATAGGTGCCCGGCTTGATCCGCTTCGCGCCGTAAATCTGCTGGCCGGACTTGGCGTCCAGGCACCACACGATGCCGCGGTCGTTCACGGAATAAAAATACTTTCCGTCGACCAGCGGCGTGGGAACGTCGGGCCCGTTGTTGAACTGCCACAACAAATTGGTCCTTGTGATGTCGCCACGGCCGCCGAGTTTGAAGGCTTGAAGCGGCCGCTCCCGCGTGGGCGCGTAGACTACGCCATCGTGATACACCGCGGATGCGACAGTGCGGAAATTACGGTCGTTGGTCGGATTAAAGCCGCTCATGCGCCAGAGTTCTTCTCCGGTTTTCAGATCGTGACCGGTTACGACATCGCCGCCGAGAACCACCAGCTGAGTCTCGGCCCCGGCGCCAGCGACGATGGGCGTCGAATATGAATCAGGCGATTCGAGCATCGCGGGCGTGTGCCGCTCTACCCGCCAAAGGGTCTTTCCCGTCTTCTTGTCGATGCTCAGCAAGTAGGAAGGATCGCGGGTCCGCATTCCATGCAGGACTTGAACGTAAAGCGAGTCGTCGAACAGCAGCGGGCTGGACGCATAGCCCCAGTTGAGTCCGAAACGGCCGTAATCCTTTTGAATATCGCGCGACCAGATTTCGTTGCCGGCGAAATCGAAGCCCTTGAGCATGCCCGTTCCGGTCAGGGCCCAGACATTCTTCCCATCTGTGACCGGCGAGGGCGAAGACATGTTCTGCTTGCGCTCCTTGTGGTCGCCATCGCCCAACAATTTTTTCCATTTGACGGACGGGCCACGGCGATCGACACACCACAGGTACAGGCTGCCGCCATCGGCGACGTTGAGAAAAATAAAATCGCCCCAAACGATTGGGGTGGCACCGCTCCAGGCAGGCAGGGGAAGTTTCCAAGTGATGTTTTCGCCGGGAGACCAGCGGACCGGCAAATTGGTTTCGCTGCTGGTGGAATCGAGATTCGGCCCGCGCCACTGCGGCCAGTTCTCGGCTTGGACCATGCAAGCGAAAAGGGCCAACGCGATCGCGGTCCTCATACTTTAGGCAGGATACAACACGTCTATTCGGCGCGGAGGGTTTCAAGCAAGGGGGCTCGCGTAACGGCGCGGACAGCCGCGAGCGATGCAATCATCCCGGCGGCGGGCACCGCGAGCAGCAGCAGCGCAAGGGATGGATTCGGCAGATGGCCCCCGCGGGCAAGGAATGCGGGCGCGATGGCGATGAAGGCGCACACGCCTCCGATGACGGTTCCCGCAATCAGCAGGAACGCGTTTTCGGCGATGACCATGGTGCGAAGATGCTCGGGCCGGTAGCCGACCGCGCGCAGCAGCGCCAGCTCTTTTCGCCGTTCCAGTATGTTTCGCAGCAGCACCGCGCCCAGGCCGAGTGTACCGAGCAGCAAACCCAAGCCGCCCAGCGCCTGGAATGTCGATAGATACGTGTTCTCGACGCGGTGGAAGGCGGCGAGACGGTCCGGAGTTGAGACGACGTCGAATCCGTAATCGGAAAGGCCATCTTCGAGCTGCGCGCCGACGGCGGGCGGTCCATCGATCAGAAAATACCGGAATCCCTGCTCATCGGGAAAAGCGCGCACGAAATTGTTTTCCGAGACAATCAGCTCACTTTGAAAAATGCTGTCGTCGAGAGCTGCGACCAAACGCAGCTTCGCGCCGCCGACATCGATTGTGTCGCCGATGGTCTTATGAAGCACGTAGGTGATCGAGTTTGCGTCGGCGATGGCGGGCATTGCGCCGTCCGGTTGCGATTCGGTAAGCAGCAGCCAGGGATTTTTCTTTTCGCCGGTCGATTCCGTGAAAGAGAATCGGCCAAGGTCGATAAAATCGCGGCCGGCGCCGAGGATGCGCGGCGTACGGGGCTCGTAGAGATTGAGGCAGCTTGAATCTTCTCCCGGGCGCAGGCGGAAAGCGTAAAAACGGGCGTCGCGAATGTTCGCGATATTCAGATTGTCGCGGCCGGCCGCGGTATTCGGATCCCAGAAAAGAGGCACTTGCGACTCGGCGGCGAAGGGGAATCCTCCAGCGCCCGATTTCGGATCGGACCAAGCGACTGGAGCTTGGCGAAAAGCATCGAGCGCGACCACCAGGAACACCGCCGATGCGATCAGCGCGATGGACAGGACGCTGCGGCCGGGTTTGTACGCGGCGTTACGAATCCCAAGGTGGACAACGCTATCTACGGCGCCGGTTTGCGCGCGCAATCGCGCCCACTCATAACAGATCGCCGCGATCAGCAGCAGCGTTCCTGCGCCGAAAAATCCCGCGGCATCGGGAATCACGTGCGCGAACGAGCACGCCGCCAGCGCGATACCGCATAGCGCGGAGATCGCCGCGACGATGCGGAGGACGCGGGACCCCCGCTCGGGCGCAGCGGAGACGCCGCGAGTTCCCGAGAGCAGATCGCGAGCGCTCGCGTGGCGCAGGCTGCGCAGTGTCAGCAGGATGCATATGGACGCGACTAACATTCCTCCGATCGCGCCGGCGGCGAGCGAATCCAGGGAAACGTGCAGCGTCAATAAGCCGGTGCCGACAGCGCCCCGCCACCAGGTGCGCAGGCCATAAAGCAGGAAGGCGGCGTAGGCGACCGCTCCAGCGCTGCCGACGATGGTCCCGGCGAGTGAAAGGAGAGATCCCTCCGAGATGAACAGTCTCCGGATACGCGACGCGGGAAAGCCGACAGCCCGCAAGGTTCCGATCTCCCGCAAGCGCTGCTCGATTCCTAACTGGAAAAACAAACCGGCGAGGAGCAACGCGGAGACGACCAGGAAGAAGCTGAAATACGTGAAATATTGGCCGAAATCGGTGGAACCGTTGGCCGCGGCGAGTGCTTGTGCGCGCGGTTGAAAGACGGCCATGCCCAACGCGGCCGGGTCGATCTTTGCTCTCAACCTTGCAGAGAAAGCACCGGCGTCGGATGCGCCTTCGACGCGAATGGAGGTTGCCGTGCCGAATCTCGACGCCCACAACTTCTGTCCGGCTTGGAGCGAAACAAATGCCTTGGGAGCGGTTCGATACTTCTTCCAATAATCTTCGTCGCGGGGGCGAACCCGTTTCAGATCGACTGGGAAGGGAGGATCCCAATCGCCGATGGTGTCGGCCTGAGTGATGCCGGGGTAATCGGGCGTGAAGTCGCGATCGACGGCGATACCGGTCATCGGCAGGACTCCGGCGAGGTGAAACGACGCCGAGCGTGTGACCAGGCTGCCGGAAGGTTCCCAATAAAAATATGCGAGGGAGACCGGGTCGCCGACTTTCGCGCCGAGGTCTTTCGCGGCCCAATCGTTCAGATAAATCGAGTCCGGCGCCCAGCCGCGATCGAGCGCGGTGACCACAGAGTAAGGGACCTCGCGGTTGCCGTCGCGGATTGAGTTCGCAAGGTACGTGAACACGGGATGTGCGCTGGCGCCGGCCACGTCCTTCACGGCGTGCGACAGGGTGTCGCTAATTACAGCGCTGTCGCTTTCAACCACTAGTGAATTGCGATCAGCGAGTGCGCGGATTTTGACGCCCAGATCGTCGAGCGTGACTTTATCTTTGGGAAATGAGCCGGAAGCGAGCAGGAGAGTGTTGACACGTCCAGGCTGCGACAGGTCACGTTGCAGGCGACGCAAGGGCACGAACACGGCATAGACATCGCCCTGCGTGGGACTCAGCGAGAAATCGCCAAGTTGTTTTGCGCCCAGCGCAGCACCGGTATTGAGGCGAATCGTACGGCCGGGATCGTCCTTGCGGCCGTGGAGCGACTCAAGCGGAATCGCGGAAGGCTTTTCCACGCGGATCAGGATTGCGTCGCCGGTTTGCGCTCCCAGTTCGCGCGCGAGGGCGTCGCTAAGATGCGCGTCTGAATCCGATGGCGGCGCGACGCCGTGAAAATTCCAGAAACGCTCATCGACCCCGTATACCGAAACTTTGGAGGCGCGGCGGCGGTCGCGCTCATGAGTCACGACGCCTTGGAGCACGATCATCGGAGCAGATCCGGGAACTTCGCGGGCGAGTTGCTCCCGGAAAAACTGCGCGCTTGAAACCACGCCTTCCGTCTTTCCGAGACGGGCGAGCACCAGGTCGCGGAGGCTGGCGCGGACCGAATCGCCAACCACCAGCGCTCCCGTCAGGACCGCCACCGCGGTGGCCACTCCCAGCATCACGGCGAGATTCGTGCGCCAATAATAGGCCAGATTGCGCGCGACCAACGTACGGGTTCGCATGACGACTAATAAACTTCCCAGCAGCCGGGCGTGATCAGCTCGACCAGGTGACCGTCCGGGTCGCGAAAGTACAGGCTGGCTCCGCCACGCGGCCAATCGACTTTACTCTCGATCTGGACACCCCGTTCAGCCAGTTCGCGTTCGCTGGCATCGAGCGATTCCGCGTCGATCTTGAACGCGAAATGCATGTGGCCGGAGCCGTCGTGCGGCGGAATCATGCCACCGGGAGTGTGAATAGGTTCGAGCGAGCCACCCGTTTTGAAGATCAGAAAGACGGCATTTCCGGGAACGGCGAGCGCACAAAAGCGATCATCGCCGGCCAAGCGTGGAAATCCGAACAGACGCTCGTAAAATTCCGCGGACCGAGCCACATTTTCGACGTGAATGGCCGTCTCCACGACTCCGTTCGTTTTCATCGCGCGGTCAGCCTTCCTTCGATCAGCTCGAACGATTTTGGAAAACGTCCAGCGAGCTCCGCGCTGTGGGTCACCACGACCAGAATCGCTTTGGAGACGCGGTTGATGTCGAGCAGCAGATCGGCGACGTTGGCGGCCGTGTGCCGATCGAGATTGCCGGTCGGCTCATCGCATAGCAGGAGCTTGGGCGTCCGAATGAGCGCGCGCGCGATGGCCACGCGTTGCTTCTCTCCGCCTGAAAGCTCCGCCGGGCGGTGGTCCAGCCGCTGGGACAAACCGACCTGATCGAGCAGTTGTCGCGCGCGCGCCGCTGCTCCGCTGTCCGATGCGACCATCGACGGGATCAGCACGTTTTCGAGCACGGTACATTGCGGGAGCAGACAGTGGTCCTGAAAAACGAATCCGACTTCTTTATTGCGAAAAGCCGAAAGATCTCTGTCGGCAAGCGTGAACGGGTTGCGGCCGTCGAGCGTCACCGTGCCGCTGGTAGGGGGCTCCAGCGCGCCAAGAATATAGAGCAGCGTGCTTTTTCCGGTTCCAGACGGGCCGACGATAGAGATAGTCTCGCCTTGATCGAGTTTTAAAGAAACACCCGTCAGGATCGCCAGAGGACCGCGTGGTGTCGGATACGATTTCGAAACATCGTGAGCTTCCAGCATCAGGAAACGGCCGCGGCACCGGTGCGCTGGCGCAGAAAGGCCGCAAGCGTCTGAGACGCCATCTGCTCCACGGTGTAGTGCGCGCGAACGCCTTCGTAAGCTTTGCGCGCGAGAGTAGCGCGCAATTCCGAATCGCGGATCAGCCGCAGCAAGCCCGCGGCCAGATCTGGCGGATTATCTGGTTCGACCAAAATCCCTCCACCGGTCCTCTCCGCCATTTCGCGGAACGTGCCGTGAGCCGGCTGGACGAATGGGACTCCGGCGGCCATTGCTTCCAGCACGAAAATCCCTTTGGGATCGGAGTAAACAGTCGGTGTCGAAAGAATGTCGAGCGTCTGGAGGAAAGCGATCTTGTGTTCTCGATCCACCACGCCGTGATAGTGAAAGGGAAGGTCCCATTGCTCCATCTGGCGCTCGATTCCGTTGAGATACCGGCGATGTTCGGGCGCGATATAGCCGGCGGCTTCGAGAATGCAATCCGGCTCCTCGGCTCGCACCAGGCGATAGGCTTCCGCGAGGACGTGCAGTCCCTTTTCCGGCGCGATGCGGGCGAAATAGCCAATCCGAATCTTCTCGCCGGACGACTTCGGTGAGGGCACTGACATACGGTAACCCTCCGTGCTGATTCCGATCCGCGCGACTTCCATCTTGTGCTCAGGGATTCCCAGATAGCGGCACATGAAATCCGCATAGTAATCGCTGACCGCCAGAAAGCGATCCACATGAGGAATGTTTTGGCGGATCAGACCGAGCGCCCGCTCACGGTAGGGCTCCTTGAGGCCCTCGATAAACAAATCCTCGCCTTGCAGTGTACAAAAAATGGGGGCATCCAGCGATCGCTTGAGCGGGGCAGCCAACCCGATCAGCAGCGTGTACGGAATATTGATGATGTCCGGGCGCGGCTCGGATTCCAGCCAGCTCAGCATCTTGCGAAGCTCTTTCTTGAGGCGGCCATTTTCCACTTCGAGCATCGAGATGGTCATGGCTCCGAGAAAATGCGGGTCGACCGGGATGGTCCGTTTGGCGGCGGCCTTTAGCGCGGCTTTCGAATCCCATAAGCGGTCGAGGAGCCACGGCGTGTTACGAAACAGGGCCCAGTTCTGCTCCAGATACACGCTGATTCCGCCGAAGAAAATCTTGTCCTGGCTGACATTCGCCTCATCCGTAAGTGTGGGAGTGTAGAGCGGAACCAGCGTGACATCGTGGCCCATTCTGAGCAACGCCGTGGCGAGCGAGTTATCACGCAGGCAAGTCCCGCAATACATGCCCGCGGCCCCGGCGGTGAGCTGAAGAATGCGCACTTTGGACCCAGGATATCAGACGGTCCGGGACTGAAGAAGGTACTAATGCGTCATGGCGTACATCACGTAGTTCACGCCGACGCGAATCGCGAGGCCGGAGAACTTTTCGGGATAGTAGGGATCGTCCGCGTATTCCCACGCGTCACCGATATCCGAGTTGTACGAGATCGCCACCATGATGCGGCCTTTGTCGTCATAAATTCCGCGCCAATGCGCGCCGATGCTGTCGGGGCCGTTGTTCTTATATCCGAGGCGCAAGTGCGCCTGGCCCGGGATCTGGAACCGGTCGTCGAGATCGTACACTGTGTGAAAGATGGCATCAGTGTCGGGGATGTCCACAATGGGACGATCGGGAAAAACGAAGCCGATTCTCTTGGCGAACTCCTGATATTCGGCGGCGCCGTGAAAATCGTCGGCCATGAAGAAGCCGCCGCGCAGCAAGTATTCGCGCATGATCTTGGCTTCCTCTTCGTTCAGACCCCATTCGCCCACCTGCACGGCATACAGCCACGGCCAGTTGTAGAC
>Ga0209517_10010405_pt1 | contig 10366 bp, 8 predicted proteins | sample PeaSoiMetSII2010_FD_187695 | JGI IMG/M metagenome (GOLD analysis project Ga0209517, IMG submission 187695) | Peat soil microbial communities from Weissenstadt, Germany - SII-2010 (SPAdes) (version 2) | ecosystem: Environmental > Terrestrial > Soil > Wetlands > Peat | place: Germany: Weissenstadt... | reverse complement strand
ACAGGGCGGACACGCGGGTCCGCCTACGAAAAACCATGCACAGCCACCCCTCACCCTATTAAGGGTTGATAAGGAGGGTTATCTTGCCGGGACAGGTAGAGGTGCACTTTATTCATCCGGACGAATTCCGCCGGTGGGTGCGGGACCACAAGTCCCGGGACCAGGTGGATAAAGTGATGACGGAGCAGGAGGCCGTATCCCGCTTCCTCCAGGACGGGGCCTATCTGGCCTACGATTTTTCCTCCCTGACCCGGGGCCCCCAGGCCCTGGTCCGGGAGATCATCCGGCAGCGGAAACAGAACCTCTGGATCTGCGCCGAGTTCACCCTGCACGACTCTCCCCTGCTGGTGGGCGCGGGCTGCTGCACCCGGATCGACGTGGGTTTCCTGGGCTACGGCAGCTACATCGGGCAAGCCGTCTGTGAGGGGAAGGTGCAGGTCTTCGACAATACCAACGGGGTGCTGGCCGCCAGGATTCTGGCCGGGGCCCGGGGCGTGCCCTTCCTGCCGCTGCGGAATTTCCTGGGCACCGACGGCTTGTCACACTCCGGGGCCAGGGTGATCAACGACCCCTTCACCAATGATCCGGTCTGTCTGGTGCCGGCGCTCAACCCCGATGTCTTCATGATCCATGTGCACCAGGCCGACATCTACGGCAACGCCCGCCTCTTCGGGACCAATCTCTTCGCCCTGGAGGCGGCCATGGCCTCCAAGCGCGTCATCGTTTCCGCCGAAGAAATCATCGAGCCCCTGGAGTTTCGCAAGGATCCGGGGCGGACCACCATCCCCTTCTTTCTGGTGGACGCGGTGGTGCACCTGCCCTTCGGAGCCTACCCCGGCGCCATGCCGGGCCGCTATGAGCTGGACCTGGAACATATTGACCGCTTAAACGCCATCCAGACCGAGGCCCAGATGCAGGAGCATCTGGAGCGCTACATTTACGGCGTCCGGGATCATCTGGAATTTCTGGAGAAACATGTGGGCTGGCCGAAGCTCAAGGAACTGGGCCGGAAGGCTTCCATTAAAGAAGGCTATCAATGAGACCCGCGCCAGGGGCAAAAACACCGTAGGGGCGGGTTTCAAACCCGCCCCTACATTCGCTCTATCATTGAGATCCGCATAAGGGGTAAAGACATGCCGGAAGTGGAATTTACCGATACTGAATTCATGATCTGTGCCGCGGCGCGGCTCCTGGAGGACAGGAAGACCGTGTTCGTCGGTTGGGGCATGCCCCAGGTGGCGGCCATGCTGGCGGAGCGCCTCTACACTCCGCACCTGGTGCAGCTCTTCGAGTTCGGGGCCGTGGGGCCCCAGTCCCTCACTCCCTTTATCCAGGGCACCATGGGCGGCCCCAGCAACATCCACCGGTCCCTCCAGTGGATCAACATGAACTGGGCCTTCTCCTATGCGGCCACCGGCTACATCGACTACGGCATGCTGGGCGCGGCGCAAGTGGACCAGTTCGGCAACCTCAACTCCACCCTCCTGGGCGGAACCTACGCGCGGCCGGAGCGGCGCTTCCCCGGCAGCGGCGGCGGCAACGAAGCTGCCTCCTTTTGCTGGAAGACCATCGTCGTCCTGAAGCACGAGCCGCGGCGCTTCGTCGAGAAGGTCGATTTTCTCACCTCCCCGGGCTATCTCGATGGGCCGGGGGCCCGGGAGCGGGCGGGGCTGCCCAAAGACACCGGGCCCTGGCGGGTGGTGACCTCCAAGGCCCTGTTCGACTTCGATGCCGAGACCAAAAAGATGCGCCTCCTGGGGATCCTCAAGGGTCTGGATCCGGAGGAGGTCATCCGGGGGATGGGCTTCCAGCCCCTCAGGGCTGCGACACTCCAGGAACTCGACCCTCCGCTGGAGGATGAGCTGCGCCTCCTCCGGGAACAGATCGATCCCTCGGGCATCATCATCCGGGGGGAGAAGATGCGGGCGGCGCGCTAGGCTGCCACCTTGCAACGCACCATTTAACGGATGTAGGGGCGGGTTTAAAACCCGCCCCTACAGGTTCTATGAAGGCCGTAGGGCTTATATAAAAATGTAGCGCCGGCGCCCACGCCGGCGCGCCACCGCCGAGGGCGGCGGTTCTACATTTTCTTCTCGTTCCCAAGCTCCAGCTTGGGAACCAGAAAAAAAAAATCAGTCCTGGGGAATTTTGATAGTTTTACGTATCATATCGCCCATCGTTTGCACGGCAGCCAGTGTTTGACAGAGTAGTTCCTTTACACCTTTTTGGAACCTAATTGGATCTCCAGGTACATGAGTTCCCATAACTAATTCTATATTTGGATATTGTTCCTTAATTATCTCGGAATATTTTTTAATAAAAGGACATAGAGCCGTCATACAAAATGATAGGTGCAAAGCATCTATTTTAAATTCTGCCACCGCCCTCACTCTTCGTAATATTTTCTCAGGGGCGGCGAGAGTCGGGCAGCCGGCACAATTGATGATACCGACTAATTCCAGAGGTTCGTCTGCCGCATAGCGTTCAAAAACCCCCCTTCTTTTCCGCATATCGCCCAGGCACACGACAGAAGCGCAATTACTTTCTTGAGTGCAGTTTGAACAGGTAAGAATGCCGATGCGCGCCATGCTTATTTCCTCCGGTTTTTATTAAATGGGTACCTTGTTTTGCAGGCCGTAGGGCGGGAAAGCGCAGCGCATCCCGCCTTCAGCAATCTTATGCCGCAATAGATTCGCGCCTTTTTCCTATCGTTCCCAAGCAGGAGCCTGGGAACCAGAAAAAAATTGTCATTCTGAGCGAAGCGAAGAATCTCGTTTTTTTAATACTTGAGACCCTTCGCTTCGCTCAGGGTGACAGAAAAAGCGGTTTTGAAATAGCTTCTAGGTTTTTACAATTCCTTTCCAGGAAAAAATCCCTGGTGGGGCGGCCGTCCCTGGCCGACACTAGTTGGCGGGCACGGAGGCCCGCCCAACTGGCAAGCTATTTAGGGGTCAGCCGCCGTCCTCCTGCTTCTCTTTTTCTTTGAGATTTAAGGTCCTTTTCACCAGTTCCTTCTCATGCTCAAAATTAACCGCCCGCTGGATGGCGATCCTTTGGGTCATGGGCGGCCCGGCGCCATGCCAGGTGCCCACCCCATGCTGGCCCGCGGTCCAATGCTGCAGGAGTTTGTGCACTTTCATAATATTCACCGCCGGCTCCTCCGACCCGAAACGGTAAAATTCCTCCACGAAGTCTTTGACTTCGGGGTTATGCAACTCTTTTAGGGAGGGCAGGGTGACGACCAGCCCGCCGCCGATGTCCCCGGCCAGCGCCATCACCCGCCAAAAGGCCTGGCAGATGTTTAACTTGGCCACGTTGCCCATGAGCTCGTCCGGCAGAAAGACCCCGGAGCCCGGCGGCTCTTCCCGGCCCTGGCGGGCGGCCGCCTGGCCGCAAGCCCGGCCGGTCTCCCGCAGCACCACCATCTCGGTGATCTGCTCGTTGATGTGCGCCACCTTTTCCAGGCCCTTGTATTCCTGGATCAATTTGGACGCCCCGATGATCTGGTTCATGAAGCCCACCTTGCAGGTGCCGCCGCAGGTCATGCGATGGGTCCGGGCAAAGCGGGCCACCAGCTTGCCGGAATATTTGAACTCCCCGCAGTGGAAGACCCGCTCCCAGGGCACAAAGACATTATCAAAGATCACCATGGCGGTCTCCCGCTGTCCGAAGACCGGATTGCCCAATTCCTCCAGATCGTCAGCCAGGTCCCGCTCCGCCGAATAAGGGGAATATTGGCAGACATAGGTGAGGCCCGGGGCGTCGGTGGGGGTGGCAAAGGCCACGGCATAATCGGCTTCCGCCTCGGAATGGGCCCCCTGGGGGAGCACCACCAGTTCATGAGAAGCATAGGCGCCGCTGATGTTGATCTTGGCCCCCCGCACCACGATGCCCTTAGCGTTTTTCTCCACGACCTTGAGGGCGAGATAAGGGTCCGGCCAATCCACGATTTTCTGGCTGCGGCTGCCCCGGGGCTCGGTCAGGGCCCCGGCCACGGAGAGATCCTGGCGTTGCACCTTTTTGAGGAATTCCAGGAACCGCGCCTGATATTCGGTGCCCAGGTCCCGGTCCATCTCCCAGGTGGTGCCGGCCAGGGCATGAAAGGCGTCGTAGCCCACGCACCGGTAAATGCAGGTCCCCAGCATCTCGGCGGTAAAGGTCCCGGCTTCCGCCTTTTTCACCAAATCCTCGACGCTGGCGCTGACATAGGTGTAGCGATTCACCACCTCATTCACCAGGGGCGAAAAGCAGGTCATAATCTCCTTGTACTTCGGGTCCAAGGCCCAGGCGTAACTGGCCTTATTGGCCTCCACCACGGTGCGGGTGTTTCTATTTTTCAGGACATCGGCCACCCGCTTGCCGTTCATAAAAACCTTCGGTTTGATCTCCTTCAGACTGGCTTCGAACTGCTCAGGGGTCATCAGGGCCATGGGACTTGCCTCCAGCTTCGGTATCGGCACCGAAGAAAATTATGCTACCGGTTATTTAAGGCTAATGCTGTTTATTTAAGCGCCAGGAGCTGATGCGAAGTCATTTCTTTTGTCATTCTGAGGGAGCCGCAGGCGACCGAAGAATCTCTAAATACGAGATGCTTCGCTGCGCTCAGCATGACAAGAAAATGCAGGGTGGGCTCGAGCCCGCCAATTCCTTAGAAGAGAACAGCTTAAGCGAACCGTATTGTATTTAAACCCTCGATTGCGGTCCACCACCAGGCGCTAAAGCTCGATGCCATATTTTTCCAGGCGGTAGATCAGGGTGGGTCTGGAGATGCCCAGGAACCTGGCGGCCCGGGTGCGGTTGCCGTTGTTCAGCTTCAGGGCCTGGATGATCAAGCCCTTGATCAATCCGTCCAGGTTCAGACCCGCCGCGGGAAGTTGCATCCCCGGTTCCACCGCGGCCTGGACCCGGTTTTCCGGCTGCGTCAGGCCCAAAAAGGTGAGGTGGGCCGGTTGGATTTCCTGGCCGTCTTCCAGCAGGATCACCCTTTCAATGGCATTCCGAAGTTCCCGGACGTTGCCCCGCCACGGGTAATCCAGCAACATTTCCCGGGCCGCCGGGGAGATGGCGCGAAAATTTTTGCCGAATTTTTCATTGAAACTGTTCATGAAAAACAAGGTCAGGGGGATGATGTCCACCCGGCGCTCCCTGAGGGGCGGAATAGTAATTTGGGCCACATTCAAGCGGTAATAGAGATCCTCGCGAAAGCGCCCGGCCCGGCATTCCAGCTCCAGGCTCTTGTTGGTGAGGGCGATGATGCGGATGTCCACCTTCCTTTTCTTGGTGCCGCCCACCGGAAAGAATTCCTTTTCCTCCAGAAACCGCAGCAGCTTCACCTGGGAGGCAGGCAGGAGTTCGCTGATTTCGTCCAGCAGCAAGGTCCCGCCGTCCGCCATTTCCAGCTTGCCCTTCTTGCCTTCCTGGAGGCCGCCGGTAAAAGTCCCCCGTTCATAACCGAACATTTCGCTTTCCACCAGGTCCTTGCTGATGGCCCCGCAATTGATGATCACCAAGGGCTTATTGAACCGGGCGCTGCGGCTTTGGATGGTCCTGGCGATGACCTCCTTGCCGACCCCGGTCTCCCCTTCGATGAGCACCGTGGTGTCGTAACTCTTGGCCACCTTGTTGGCAAACTCGATGGCCTGCTTGATGGCCGGGCTTTCCCCGATAATATTGCCGACGTTGAATTCCTTGAGGTAATTCTGGCGCAGTTCCTCCACTTCCTTCTTGAGCTTCAGATTCTCCAGGGCCTTTTCGATAATAATTTCCAGCTCTTCAATTTCCAGGGGTTTCACCAGGTAATCATAGGCCCCCATTTTCATGGAGGTGATCACCGTTTTCACATCTTCATAGGCCGTCATCATGATCACCAGGAGGTCCGGCGCCAGGGCCTTGATCTGTTTCAAGGTCTCTATGCCGTCCTGGCCGGGCAGGCGGACATCCAGCAGCACCAGGTCCACGGAACTCTTCCGCAGCAGGCCCAGGGCATCCTCTCCTTTCCCCACCACCAGGGTGTCATACTTTTCAGCCAGGACATTCTTGAGAGAATTCTGGAGCAGCTTGTCGTCGTCCACAATCAGGATTTTATAGCGGAACATCTAGGCCCCCGGCGGCTGGATGGAGTGGGAACCTCAAGATAAAGGTGGTCCCCCGGTTCTCTTCGCTGGCCACGTCAATGGAGGCGTGGTGCTGCTCCAGGATCTTGTGCACAATGGACAGGCCCAGCCCGGTGCCTTCCGACTTGGTGGTGAAAAAGGGATCGAAGATCTTGGAGAGGTTGGCCGGGGGGATGCCGCAGCCGGTGTCCATAATGTGCAGGGCCAGGTGCCGGCCGCGTTTCTTCTGATCCTTGCCGATGGTACTTTTGATCCTGATGCCGCCGCCCTCGGACATGGCCTCCAGCCCATTCAGCAACAGGTTGACCAGGACCTGCTGAATCTGGTGTTCGTCAAACACGATCTCGGGGAGGTCCTCCGCCTGGTCCAGCCTGACCTCGATTCTTTTCTTGCGGAGTTGGGAATCCAACAGGGAAATGGAATTCCGCAACACCCGGGAAATGGAGCCGCGCTTCAGCGCCGGGGTGGAGGGCCGGGCAAAATCCAGCATCCCCTTCACCAGGCTCTTGATCCGGTCGATGCCTTCCAAGGTGTCGGAGACGATGTTTTTGGCGGCGTCATCCAGGGCCAATTTTTTCGAGAGGATCTGAACATTTAAGCTAATGCTGGCCAGGGGATTCCTGATCTCGTGGGCGATGCCGGCCGATAGCTGGCCGATGGAGGTCAGGCGGTCCATCCTCCGGATCAACTCCTCAGTCCTCTTGCCCTCGGTCAGGTCCCGCACGATGAAGACCACGCCGAACCGATTGTCCTGATGGTCCCGCAGCCAGGAAGAGGTGATACCCAGGGTAAGCGGGCTGCCGTCTTTCCGGCTTTTGCGGATCTCCCGATCAATCAGTTCGCCCTGATCCACCACCTGGTCCACTAATTGTACTATCTGCTCTCCGAAAACCTCAGCGACCTTTTGGCCGAGAACGTTTTTCCGCTTCAGGCGGAATAATTCCTCCGTCCTGCGGTTGATGGAGGTGATTTCCTTTTTCATGTTGATGGCAATGACGCTGTTGGGGGAACTCTCGAGAATATACTCCCGGAAGTTCCGTTCGGTCATGACCTGGCCATAGAGCCGGGCGTTTTTGATCAGGCTGGCGGTGTGCCCCGCGTAAATCACCAGCAATTTCAAGTCGTCCTCGGAAAAGGCCGCCTTGTTGAGGCTGTCCACGTTCAGGACCCCCAACACCTTGTTATCGCTGATCAACGGCGCGGCCAGCTCGGATTTGACCTCTTTGATGGCCTCCACGTAGCGCGGCTCCCGGCTCACGTCCCGCACCAGGAGAGGCACGCCGTTGGCCGCCACCCAGCCAACGATGCCCTCGCCCACCTTCAACCTGAACCTGGCGGTGTCCAGTCCCTCGTAACCGATTTGGGAGGCGACGCGCAGGTGCTTGTGGTCGTTATCCACCAGGAGCAGGGCGCAACTGGAAGCCTTGGTGATTTTCAGGGCGCTGGCGCTGATGACCTTGAGCAGGCTCTGGAGGTTGATGGCGGAACTGGTTTTCCGGCTGATTTCCTGGAGCGCCAGCAGTTGCTGGATCTTTCTTTGATTCTGTTCCTGCAGCCGGGCGTTCTCGATGATAATGCTGGCCTGGTTGGCAAAGGTGGAGAAGGAATCGATGTCCTTCTTGGTCATCTCCAATTTCTGGTCCCGGCGGTCCGCGACGATCAGCCCGATGGTATCTTTCTTGATCTTCAGGGGCGCGATGACGGTGGCCAGCCGCTTCATGTAGCCGCTGATCTTGAGGTCCAGGGGGGTGGCCCGGGGATCGTTCACCATATCCCGGGAATAGATGGTCTTGCCGTAGCGGGCCACCTTGGTGTCCATGCAGTCATGGTCCGCCAGGCGATAAGGTTTGGTCAGGGCCCGCTCCGTTTCCTCCGGACTGAAGCCGATCAAGTACTTGCATTCCAACAGGCCCCGGTCCTTGTCGGTGAGAAAGATGCCCACCCGGATGAAGCCGAAGACCTGGGCGGTCTCCTGGACGATGCAAGTCAGGATCTTGTCCAGAGAAATGGGACGGGTCAGCAGACTGCTGATTTTATGAATCGAAGACAGGAGCCTTTCTTTGGTTTTTAACTCACCCAGACAATTGGTTGCGCTGATCTTCCTGGACATGGCGTCACCCTGGCGTCCCGCGGCTTAAGGCCGGCGCTGCGAAAAACCCGATGAAATTATTATAAAATAAATCCTCGGCAACCTCAATCGCCCCCTGGGGGGCGCCTGTGCCTGCCGCGGGCCGCCGCCCGGGACACTGTCTGATATGCTACAGAGGTGAAGCTAATCCTCTGCTTTGCCTAACTTACGATAATCTTTGCCTTTATCACTCATCCTGGCGGCTGGCCGGCCCTCAATAAAAAAAATGCAGCATATGCTGGAGCCGGCTCGGGGGGCCACTCTTCCCTAAACAGATTTTTACGTTGAATTTCAGCCTATTAGCTCCAGAAACCCAACAGGTATAGCCCTTGCAAAAATATATTGGGTCTAGCCCCACGGGCTGGTGAGACCACCAGGCCGCCGCAGGGGGTGAGAAGCCGCGTCGCCGGGCAGAGGCGAGAGGAAAAATTATGAGAGAAGTAGCGGTCTTGGGTGTGGGAATGACCAAGTTTGGGCCGTCCGGCTTGAGCCTCAAGGAGCTCTTTGCCGAAGCCGCCCTGGAGGCCATCGCGGAGTCCCATCTAACCTCCAAGGATATTCAGGCCCTGGTCATCGGCAATGTTCTGGGCGATTTTGCCGAAAGGCAGATGAATCTGGCCCCCTTGTTGGCCGACGAGATCGGTCTGGGGGCCAACGTGCCGGCCACCCGGGTCGAAGGCGGCTGCGCTTCGGGCTCCGTGGCCTTTCGCGATGCCTTCATGTGGGTGGCCTCCGGGTTCTATGACATCGTCATTGCCGGCGGGGTGGAGAAATTCACCCACATGGGCACCCCCCAGGTGACCAGCGCCCTGGCCATGATCGAGGACAGCCTCTATGAGGAATTCACCGGGCTGACCTTTCCGGGGGTCTTTGCCATGCTGGCCCACCAGTATGCCGACAAGTACTCCATTCCCCTGCCGGTCCTCAAGGAGCGCATGGCCCGGGTGGCCGTCAAGAACCACTACCACGGGACCATGAACCCCCTGGCCCAATTTCAGAAAGAGATCACCGTGGAGAAGGTGCTTTCGAGCCCCATGGTTTGCGATCCGCTGCAGGTCTTCGACTGCTGTCCCATCTCCGACGGCGCGGCCGCGGTGGTCCTGGCCAGCCGGGAGATCGCCGAGAGAAAGGTGGCCAAACCCATCAAGGTCTTGGGCGTGGGGCAGGGAACTGGCCGGCCCCTGTCCCGGCAGAAAGACTTCACGGTGATGCGGGCGCGCCTGGCCTCCTCCTCCCAGGCTTACCAGATGGCGGGGATTGAACCCAGGCACGTGGACGTGGTGGAGTTGCACGATTGCTTTACCATTGCCGAAATCGTCGCCAGCGAGTGTCTCGGGTTTTTCGAGTTCGGCAAAGGCAGCCTGGCCGCGGAAGTCGGCGAAACCCGCCTGGGCGGCCGCATCCCCATCAACCCTTCGGGCGGGCTCAAGTCCAAGGGCCATCCGGTGGGCGCCACGGGCTGCGCCCAGGTTTACGAGATTGCCAAGCAGCTCCGGGAGGAGTGCGGCCCCCGGCAGGTGGAGGGGGCCCGCATCGGCATGACCGATACCTTGGGCGGCACCGGCACCGTGGTGGTTAATATCATCCTCGGCCGCTAACCTGGGGGAGATTTCATGTACAAGCTGACCCACGTCCAATACTTCGAAGCCTTAAAAGAGAATATTCTCAAGGGATTAAAGTGTCTCGATTGCGGGACCATCACCGTGCCTCCCAAGGCCACCTGCGACGAGTGCGGCTCCACCAACCAGGAGGTTACCCAACTGTCCGGGGAAGGGGCCATCCGGACCTTCACGGTGATCCGCGTGGCTCCCGAGGGCTTCAAGGCCCCTTACGTCGTGGTCCTGGCCCAGCTCCGGGAAGGCCCCTGGCTGACCGGGCTGTTGGACGCCCCCCAGCCCGAGAGCGCCACCATGGAGCTCATCGGCAAAAAGGTGAAACTGGGGCACCGAGTGGTGGAGCATATGAAATATACCTCGGGGCCGGGAGTCGTTCCCCTCTTTTCCCCGGTGGATTGAAACTTCGTTGACCTGCGATTAATGTGGTTCATAACTGAGGAGATATTGCAGAGGCCAACTCTCCCCTCCTGTCATTCCGAGGGAGCGAAGCGACCGAAGAATCTGCATAT
>Ga0209517_10010404_pt1 | contig 10367 bp, 7 predicted proteins | sample PeaSoiMetSII2010_FD_187695 | JGI IMG/M metagenome (GOLD analysis project Ga0209517, IMG submission 187695) | Peat soil microbial communities from Weissenstadt, Germany - SII-2010 (SPAdes) (version 2) | ecosystem: Environmental > Terrestrial > Soil > Wetlands > Peat | place: Germany: Weissenstadt... | reverse complement strand
GGGCGGTACTGGCCCAGGCCCTGCCCCCCCCTCATCCGCCGCTGCGCGGCACCTTCTCCCGGCTGGAGAAGGTAGCCGAAGGCCTGCCCCCCTCATCCGCCGCTGCGCGTTCCCTCTCCCCTGGGAGAGGGTGGCCGAAGGTAGGGTGAGGTAGGCTGATGCAAAGTTGCTATTGACACGGTTTTTGAGGACGTCCTGAGGTATCCGCTTTCGTTACGGTGGGCGGGGACATTCAGGGGAAAACACTCCCAACAAGTTGAATATCGGTGTCGCAGATTCTCGTCGTTCCCTGTCCGCGCTACGTCCGTAACAAAAACAGAAGCGAGATAAACCTCGGTATGGCATTTTGCCAGTCAAGCCCAAGTTTGCATCAGCCTAGCCGTAGCCTGGCCGATCGCCACGGCGACTCCCCCTCATGCATTGTGGTGGTTGACGTCCGCGATAAGGATCATGGCAAAGGTGGGTGAGTGGTGCTCGAGCCGTTACATCGTGCGATCTATCTGACCGGTCCAACGGCTTCGGGGAAGACGGCGATCGGTGTCGAGCTGGCTCGCCGGCTGGACGCGGAGATTGTCGCGGTTGATTCGATGACACTTTACCGCGGCATGGACATTGGCACGGCCAAGCCGGCGGACGCCGAGCGCGGGGGAATTCCCCATCACTTGATTGATGTGCTCGACCCATGGCAGGCGGCCAGCGTCGCCGAGTATCGACGCTGGGCCCTGGCGGCCGTGGATGAGATTGAAAGGCGAGGCAAGCGGGTTCTCTTCGTGGGCGGCACGCCGTTGTACTTGAAGGCCCTGCTGCGGGGGCTGTTTCAGGGTCCAGGGGCGGACTGCGCACTTCGACTTCGCCTGGAACGCGAGGCCGAGGAGGCTGGCACGGAGGCGTTGCATCGACGGCTCGCCGCCCTTGATCCTCCGACCGCCGCGCGGCTTCATCCCAACGACCGGCGGCGAGTCATCCGGGCGCTGGAGTTGATCGAGCTGACCGGTCAAGCGCTCGGCCGGCTCCAGGTCGAGCATGAGCATTCCGCTCCCGCGGGGACCCTGGTCTTCGCGCTCGACCGGCCCCGCGCCGAACTTCACGACCGGATCAATCGCCGCGTCACGACGATGTTCGACGCGGGGCTCGTCGAGGAAGTTCGCGCCTTGTGGGCTTCGCCTCGCCCCCTCAGTGCAGTGGCCGCGCAGGGCGTGGGATATCGCGAGGTCATCGAGATGCTGGAAGGCAAGGCCGGCTTGACGGTGACGATGGAGCGGGTGCGCGCGCGGTCGCGCCAGTTCGCCAAGCGACAGTGCACCTGGTTTCGCGGTCTGGTCGAGGTGCGTCCCTGGCCGGTCTTGCTTGACGATCCCGCGGAGAGGGTCGCCGACCGGCTCGCCGACGAGATCAATGCCGACCGAGCGCGGAGGGGAATCTGCTAAGTTGCTCTTCCCCGGATGGTTGCCATCTGCTATCAAGCGAGCCGTCTGAAGAGCCGACGTCCGGCCTGCGCCGCACGTGCGCACGCGGGCCGGGTTGCATTCCTTCTCCCTGTCTTGACGCAGATCTCGCAAGCACATTGCATTGTCAGCGCGTGGCGTCGACCGGGGCCGTTCCCAAGGAGGGGGCCGTTTCCATGGGCCGGCGACTTCTCATCGTGATGGGTTTGGTGCTGATCCCGGCCGGGCACGATGCGCGTGGCCAGGACCAGAAAGCATCTGGGACCTCGGTGCAGGACTCCGCGGCAGGCCTGCTCCCGCAGATCCCTCCCGCCGAAGGGGTCGAAAAAGGGTTTGATGCCACGCTCACGCCGGCCGCGGCCCCGGCTTCAACAGGCGGCCTTCCGCCACTCAGCGAGACTGCAACTGCGGAAGGTCAGCTTCCGGCGGGCACCGACCCCGAGCCAAAGCAATCACCCGTGCCGCCGGCCGGCAAGAAAACGAAGCGCTTGGTCCCTGGCTCGCTCGACACCGAGGTGATGCAGGCCCAGGGCGCGCCTCCGGCGCCTACACCCGTCACCGCGTCCCCGGCCCAGGAAAGCCCGACGCCCGCGGAAGGATCGTCCGAGGGGCCCAGTTTTGTGCTTCCCTCAGACCGGCTCCCGCTGGGCAAGCAAGAGGTCGTGCTCAGCGTGGACGTGCAGGCGCCGGCGAACTTCATTTTCAACCGCGAGACGACCGTCAAGATCATCGTCAAGAACAGCGGCTCGACCGATGCCCAGGGAGTCATGGTCCGTGACGAATTGCCCACGGGGCTGACCTTCGTCAGCAGCCAGCCGGAGGCTCAGCGGGTCGGTGATACGCTCCTGAGCTGGCGGATCAGTACCCTGCCCGCGGGATCCGACCGGGTGATCTTGCTGAAGGTCAAGCCGAGCAAGACCGACGGGGCCCTCGACCACGCGGCGACCGTGACCTTCCAGGCCGGCAGCAAGGCCACCAGCCGGGTGCTGCGGCCTCGGCTCAAGCTCGAAGTCGTGCAGACCCCGACCGAGGGCAAGGTGCTCAAGAACAAGACGGCCGAGTTCCGGATCGCCGTCACCAACTCCGGAAACGGCCCGGCGCGGAACGTGACCGTGCAGGCCAAGCTCAGCCCCGGCTTGCGCCACGATACCGGCGAACGTAATGAGGACAACAGTTTTGAGCTGCCGATCCAGGAGCTGGGCCCGGGCCAGCGCGAAGACCTCGACCCGCTGACCGTCGAGGCCGTTCAAGGCGGCGAACAATGGTGCCGGGTCACGGCGACCAGCACCGACGTCGATTTCGATAAGGAGTCGGCCCAGGTCATTCGGAACCTGAACATCGTCGAGCCCAAGCTGAAGATGACGTTGACCGGGCCCGACAAGCGGTTCACCGACACGGTCGCCCCATACGCGATCACCCTGGAGAACCCGGGCACCGCCGCGGCCAGGAACGTCAAGGTCCTGGCGACGCTGGGCGTCAGCGGCCGTCTCGTCGCCATTCCGCCAGGCGCCAAGTACGATACGGCCTCGCGCCGGCTGCAATGGACCATTTCCCAGATCGATCCTGGCGAGAAGCCGCGGACCCTTGCCTTCGAGGTCCGCATGGGAGGGATCAGCGCCTACGAGATCAACGTCGAGTCGCGGGGTGATAACGCGCTCTACCTGAAGGATCGCAAGATCACCGACGTCCAGGGCATGCCGGATGTCGATCTCGTCGTCCGCGAGCGTCGCCGCGTGGTCGATGTGGATGGAACGACAAGCTTCCAGATTCGCCTCAGAAATTACGGAACCAAGGAAGCGACCAAGCTGCAGGTTACCGCCAAGCTGTCCAAGAATCTGACCGTGGAGGCCACCGGTGGCGGACCGTCCGAGCAGGCCATGGCCTCACCGCGCCTCGACGAAGTGAAATTCCCGATCATCGAACGCCTCGGGCCGGGCAAGGAGATGGAGCTCTTCATCAAGGTGAAGGTCACCAAGCCCGACCCCAAGCTCGGAACCTGCCGGATTTTCCTCCTGCACGACGATCTCACCGAGCCCCTGGAAGATATGGCCGGTGTGAAGGTCACCGAGTCCCACCGCGCCGTCAGCACCGGGCCGTGAGCAAAGCAACTGGCAACTGGCAACTGGCATCTGGCATCTGGCATCTGCCATCCGTATTTCATATGTTCAGCTCCACGTCTACGTTCATGGGCCGGCCGAGGTTGGTTCGCTGACGGTTTCCGCGTACAATCGGGTCGTTGATCAGGGACCCGGGGTGGACGGACTCTCGCTCGGGGCTGAACCCGGACCCGCGCCCTGACGGAGTCTCATCTTGCGCAGGACAAGCGATGCAGCATACGACACCCGCACGGTTCTCGAACAGCCGCGGGGCTGCCGCCGCCACCTGGTTACTGATCACTCTGGCCGGACTGCTCGCGACTGACATCCCCTCGATCGCTCAGGAACCGGCGGGGGGAAATCCTCGCCCGGCCAACCGGCTGGCGAAGGAAACCAGTCCCTACCTGCTGCTCCACGCCCACAATCCGGTGGACTGGTACCCCTGGGGGCCCGAGGCGTTTGCCAGGGCGAAGGCTGAGCAGAAGCCCATCTTTCTCTCGATCGGCTATAGCTCATGCTACTGGTGCCACGTGATGGAGCGCGAGAGCTTCATGGACCCGGAGATCGCCAGGTTCCTCAACGAGCACTTCGTGTGTATCAAGGTCGATCGCGAGGAACGCCCGGACGTTGATCAGGTTTACATGGCCGCTCTCCAGGCGTTCAGCACGGGAGGGTGGCCGATGTCGATGTTCCTGTTGCCCGATGGCCGTCCGTTTTACGGAGAGACCTATCTTCCTGCCCGCGACCGCCAGGGGATCTCGGGTTTCCTGACCGTACTGAACGGGATCGTCAAGGCCTGGAGCGAGGAGCGCGGCGACATCGAGCGGGCCGCCGACGGCCTGACCGAAATCGTGCGCCGCAAGCTGGGAAGTTCGGGCAGCCGCCGCAAGCCGGCGCTCACTCTCGCGTTCGCCGCCGCCGGCCGCGCTGCGCTGGCCGAACAGTTCGATCCCGAATTTGGAGGTTTCGGCTTCAACGCGCAGAACCCGCACCGGCCCAAGTTCCCGGAGCCCGTCAACCTGGTCTTTCTGCTGGATCAGGAGCGCCGCGACCGGCGCAAGAAAGAAGTCATCAGGGACAGCGCGGGTTCGCCGGCTGCGGCGTCGGGTGGCGCGGTCAAGCCGGGGCGAGCTGACCCGCTTTTCATGGTGTTGTTCACGCTCGACAGGATGGCGCGGGGGGGCATTCGCGATCAGGTCGGCGGGGGTTATCACCGCTATGCGACCAGCCGCTACTGGATCGTTCCGCATTTCGAGAAGATGCTCTATGACAACGCCCAGCTCGCCTCGGTCCACCTGATGGCGTTCGAGTTGACCGGCGACGCCCGCTGGCGCGACGAGGCCGAGGCCACGTTTGCTTTCGTCGCGCGCACGATGACCGCCGCGGAGGGGGGCTTTTACTCGTCGCTCGACGCCGAGACCGGAAGCGGGGAGGGCGCCTACTACGTCTGGTCTCGCGACGAGGTCAAGGATGTGTTGGGCGCGGGTCCCGACGTCGAGGCTTTTTCCCAGGTCTACGGACTGAAGCGCGAATCGAACTTCGAGGGCGGTCGCTACGTCTTGCTCCAGCCCCGGCCGCTTGAAGAGCAAGCCGATAAGCTCCAGACAACTCCCGAAAAGCTGGAGGCGGTGCTGAGGCCGCTCCGCACGCGGATGCTGGCCGCGCGCGAGAATCGCCCTGGCCCGTTGCGCGACGACAAGATCATTACCGCCTGGAACGGCCTGATGATTGCCGCCTACGGCGACGCCTATCGGATCCTCAAGACCGACGCCTATCGCCGTGCCGCCGAGAAGTGCGCCGAGTTCCTCCTGAGGAGGCTGCGCGAGCCTGGCGGACGCTTGCTCAGGACGTATCGCGCGGGGCAGGCCAAGCTGCCCGCCTATCTCGAGGATTATGCGTTCCTGGTGCACGGGTTGTTGCGGCTCCATGCCGCCACCGGGGAATCCCGGTGGCTGGACCAGGCTCGCGGTCTGACCGATCGAATGATCGCCGACTTCTCCGACATGCAGGAGGGAGGCTTCTTCTTCACGGCCCGCGACCATGAGAGCCTGCTTACTCGTTCCAAGGACCCTTACGACGGTGCGCTGCCAGGCGCCAGCAGCGTTGCGGTTCTTGACCTCCTGGCCATCTCCCGCGCCACCGGCGAGAAAAGCTACCTGGAGCCGGCGCGAAAAACTCTTGAGTCGCTCAGCACGGCTCTCTCGCAGAATCCCGCCGCGATGCCGCTCCTGCTTGTCGGCTTGCAGGAGTATCTCGATGCTCGCCCCGACCACGTTCTTCCCGGTTCCTCAGGCGAGGCTGCTCTCGCCCCGGGTCCGAACCGCCCGGTGATCGCCAGCGCGAGGATCGCGGATGCCCAGGAACCCGCTCCCGGTCGAGTTCTGGAGGCGACCGTTTCCATCGCCATCAAGGAGGGCTGGCACATCTCTGCCAATCCGACCGGCGTCGACGTTCTGAAGCCGACGACCCTGGTCCTCGATCCCGGCCAGGCTGCCGCCGACCTCCTCGTCAATTATCCTCCCGGCCAGACCAAGGTACTTGGCTCGCTGGGCACGGAGAAGGTCGCTCTCTACGAGGGCAATCTCAACCTCCCCTTTCGCGTCACCCTGCCTCGGGACGCCCGGGCCGGGAAAACCACTGTGCGACTCAGGTTGAATTACCAACCGTGCGATGACAGGGTCTGCCTGGCGCCGGCGAGCCTGTCGATTCCCCTGGAAGTGTCCCTCAGACCGCCGTCAGGACCCGTGGAGAGCAAGCCATGAGCAGCAAGACCATCACCAGAATCGGTTTTGCCGATCAAGGGCGACGAATGAGCCTCGAGGAATTCGAGCACGCCGAGGCCGAGGAAGGACAGCTCTTTGAACTGAGCAGGGGAGTTGTGACCGTGGTCGACGTACCCAATCAAGGCCACCTGGCCCAGGTTCTCGCAATTCGGCGACAAGTTCATGGTTATGATGCAGCCAAACCGGGCCGCATTCATACGATCGCCAGCGGCAGTGAGTGCAAGCTGCTGATCTCTGGTCTGGACTCGGAGCGCCATCCCGATCTGGCCATCTACAAGACGCCTCCGCCGGAGGGGGAGAACGACGATGAGATCTGGTCCCAGTGGGTGCCGGAGATCGTTGTCGAGGTGGTTTCTTCCAGCTCTCGGCATCGCGACTACCAGGAGAAGCCCGAGGAATACTTGCGACTGGGTGTGAGCGAGTACTGGATCGTCGATGCGGACGAAGGATTGATGAAGGTGCTGCGGCGGTCGCGCGGCCAATGGCTCGAGTACCCCGTTCGCCCACCCGCCGGATACCGGACGCGGCTGCTTCCCGGATTCGAGTTCTCGATCGAGGCAGTCTTGCAGGCCGCGGGCGGTTCATGAAAGAGACGAGATCGCAGGGAGTCGAGGCTTGCACGTGAGCGTGGCGGCAAGAAGGACCGAGAACCCTGCCCCGGCAGGAGCAGCGGCGCGGGCTGGTGGATGGCGGCGGGTCGCGGCGGTCGCGGGGACACTCGCCCTCCTGATCGTGGCGTTCGTGGTGCTGCCCGTCTGGATTCCCTTGTGAGCCGGCAGGAGCCAGACCGGCCCGCCCAGGCTGGAGGACAGCCGAGCGATTCACGGCTGTTGGGACGGAACGACGATCTGCTCGACCTGCCAGTCCTGGAGATCCACGGTCGCTCCCCGGCCCAGGAAGTGGACGACGGCCACGAACTGATCGTGTTTCCCGCGCCGGATCACGGTTCCCTCGATCCCGGTCAGGGGCCCGGTCGTGATCCTGACCCTGGAACCCACGGGAGCGGCCGGTTCTGGCTGTACCGGCAGGCCCGAACTGAGCATCTTCTGAATTTGCCGCAGGTCGCGCTCCAGTGACCCTTGATCGCTGACCTCCAGCACGGAGACCAGGCGGTTGCCACGGAGGGCGCTCAGCCGGTCGTTGTGATCGCCGAGGAGAAACAGATAGCTTGGAAACAGCGGGATCACGGAGCGGATCTTCCGGCCTTGAGGCGTGCGATCTTCTTTGAGAACCTGAGGCAGGAAGAACGTGACACCGAGTTTCCGAAGCTCCCGCGCGGTTGCCTTCTCCTGCCGTGGCCTGGTATGCAGGCACCACCAGACGGCCTCGGCCTTGGACCGTGGTACGGCTGTCGGGTCGTCCCAGAGATCGGGTGGAAAGAAGTCGGGCTCGGCGGGCAGAATCGGCATGAGTCGCTCTGGCGCATCGGACGAGAATTCAAGGCGCTACGGTCAGCCGGCATTGGAACCGATCGAGGAGCATTCTAGAAGATGCTCCCGGTTTTTCCAGTTCTTTTCAATCGAGTCGAGCTGAGCGTGAAGCACGAACGATTGCAATATTAAGAACGGATCACGACGTGGATGCGACTGTGAAGGGAATCCTGAATCTCGACAAGCCCTCCGGGATCACCTCGAGGGCCGTTGTCGATCGTGTGGCGCGGCTGCTTCCCCGGATCAAGGTCGGTCACGCGGGAACCCTGGATTTGCTCGCCTCCGGGGTTCTGATCATCTGTGTAGGTTCTGCCACGAGGTTGATCGAATCGGTACAACGCATGACCAAGGTTTACCGGACAGTCATTCGCCTGGGCGCCCGCAGCGACACCCTCGACGCCGAGGGCCGCGTGGCGGTGGCGGAGAACCCCAGCGTCCCCAGCGAGCTGGAGGTCCGGCAGGCTCTCGCCGGCCAGGTTGGCGAGATTCTTCAACGTCCTCCAGAGTACTCGGCGCTCAAGATCAAGGGTCAGCGCGCTTATGATCTGGCACGTGCCGGCCGGGTGGTCGATCTCCAGCCCCGGCTCGTGCGGATCGACCGGGCCGACCTGGTGAGCTATCGCTGGCCTCACCTGGAGCTGGAGATCGCGTGTGGTGGAGGAACCTACATCCGATCCATCGCACGCGACGTGGGCGAGGCACTCACTTGCGGGGGCCTGGTTGCAACCCTGGTCCGTACCCGCATCGGTCCATTCGCCCTCGACAGTTCGGCCGATCCCACGACCTTGACGAGCAGTTCGCTTGCCGCCAACCTCCGCCCCGCTCTTGATGCGGTCCCCGATCTTCCCAGGATCACCCTGGACGAGAGCCAGGCCCGGGCGATTGCCCAGGGTCGTGTGATCAATGCGGCCAACCTCGCGCTCGATTCCGTACCGCATGGAGAGATCGCCTTGGTCGACGCTGACGGGCGGCTGATCGCCATCGGCCAGGGTGACAGCAGCCAGCGCACGATACATCCACGTAAAGTGCTGATGTAATGAAATCAAAGAATGCAGATCGTCCGGAATTCGCCAGCCTGGTCAAAGTCTTGCTCCGGTCCCGTGCGGGTAAATCCGAACCTGCCGGGCCGAAGGCGTGTCGATGGGATGAATTTCCGGCCCGGGCCGACGGTCGAGGCGAACCCAGGTTCGTCGTTGACGTTGGTCCGCAATCGACATAGAATTTGAGCGTGCCGGGCGATTCATGGATGCTTGACTTTCCCCGAGACTGAAACGAGGTTTGAACCCCCCTTGATCGATCTAAAACGCACCGAGCGTTTGGGACGTCTTGAACGTACCATCCTTGTCGGGGTTATCCTTCCCGATCACGACACGACCCAGGATGACCCCCTTGACGAGATTCGCGGGCTGGCAAAGACGGCCGGTCTTCATGTCATCGCCACCATGCTGCAAAAACGGCAGCAAGTCGACATCGCCACCTATATTGGCTCGGGCAAGGTCGAGGAGCTCAAGGAGCTGGTCCAGGCTCACGAGGCCGACGTCGTCGTCTTCGATAACGACCTGGGACCGGCCCAGACGCGAAACCTCGAGAGGGCCATCGAGGTCAAGGTCGTTGACCGGACCGAGGTCATTCTCGACATCTTCGCCACCCATGCCCGGACGCACGAGGCTCATCTTCAGGTTGAGCTCGCCCAGCTCGAGTACGCAATGCCCCGGCTGAAACGGATGTGGACTCACCTGTCGCGTTACAAGGGCGGCATCGGCGTGCGCGGCCCGGGTGAGAAGCAGCTCGAGGAAGATCGCCGGCTGGTCGCTCACCGGATCCAGGAGCTCAAGGCCAAGCTCGCCAAGATCCAGGCGCGAAAAGAACGCGAGGTGGCCGGCCGGGCCGATATCCCGACCGTCTCCCTGGTTGGCTACACCAACGCCGGCAAGAGCACCCTGATGAACGCCTTGACCGACGCGGGGGTTCTGGTCGAGGACAGGCTTTTCGCCACGCTCGACACGCGCACGCGCAAATGGCGGTTCCAGGGCGGCGGCCAGGCCCTGCTCTCGGACACGGTCGGCTTCATCCGCAACCTGCCCCACACCCTGGTGGCATCGTTCAAGGCAACTCTCGAGGAAGCCCGACAGGCCGATTTGCTGCTCCATGTCGTGGATGCCTCGAGCCCTGAGGCCGAAAGCCAGGTGAAGGCCGTCACCGAGGTTCTCGCCGAGCTCGGGCTGGAAAACCATCCCACACTGCTGGTGCTGAACAAGGCCGACCGGGTCCCCGATCGCTCGTTCCTCGATGTTCTCAAGGCCCACCATCGCGATTCGGTGACCATCAGCGCGGCGCGGGGCGAGGGCCTTGAACACCTGGAACAGGCCGTCCGCGAGGCCCTGCTCGAACGTGCCCTCGACGCCGAGGTCGAAACCGGCGTGTCCAACGGGCGCGTCCTGGCCTACCTGGCCCAGCACGCTCAGATCCAGAACCGTGTCTACGACCACGACCGCGTCCTCCTGCAATGCCGGATTCCCCGCCGCTGCCTCGATTTTCTCCAGGAACACGGCGTCCAGGTCCGGGCCAATGGGCAGCCGATGTACGCTTGAGTGACGAGTCGCGAGTGGCGAG
>Ga0209517_10010403_pt1 | contig 10367 bp, 9 predicted proteins | sample PeaSoiMetSII2010_FD_187695 | JGI IMG/M metagenome (GOLD analysis project Ga0209517, IMG submission 187695) | Peat soil microbial communities from Weissenstadt, Germany - SII-2010 (SPAdes) (version 2) | ecosystem: Environmental > Terrestrial > Soil > Wetlands > Peat | place: Germany: Weissenstadt... | reverse complement strand
ACACACTATTCGCGGGCCGGATCACCAGTCGCATTTCGCCCGCCTCGCCCACTTGGGAACCGGCACGGCCCACATCTCACCAGCTCCCGTTCGATAGACTGGAATGGACGAAACAAACCCCGGAGCCCCGCATGCACATCACGACCGAAGAACGCCTCATTCGCCCCGCCCGCAACGTCTACGGCAGCCTGCGCCTGCCCGGCGACAAGTCCATCAGTCATCGCTACGGCATGCTGGCCGCCTTTGCCGAGGGAACCTCCCGCTTCACCAACTTCTCCACCGGAGCCGACTGCGCCTCCACCCTCGCCTGCATGACCGCCCTCGGCGCCAAGGTCTGCAGAACCGGCGACGGAGTCATCGAGGTCACCGGTGTCGCCGGCCGCGTCACCCCCGCCGATCACCCCCTCGACTGCGGCAACTCCGGCTCAACCATGCGCATGGTCTCCGGCCTTCTGGCCCCGCAGCCGGGCAGCTTCACCCTCATCGGCGACACCTCGCTCTCCCGTCGCCCAATGGAGCGCATCCGTAAGCCGCTCGAGGCGATGGGCGCAAAGCTGACCCTTACCGAAGGCCACGCCCCGCTCACCATCCACGGCGGCCCACTCCAGGCCCTCGATTACACCACCCCCGTCCCCAGCGCCCAGGTCAAGACCTGCGTCCTGCTCGCCGGCCTGCAAACCGCTGGAACCACAACAGTTCGGGAAGCTCTCCGCACCCGCGACCACAGTGAGCTGGCCCTCCGCGCCTTCGGAGCCACGCTCACCCGCGACCTCGATTCGGTCTCCATCCCAGGCCCCCAATCCCTTCACGCTATCGAAGCCCAGGTTCCCGGAGACATCTCCTCGGCCGCCTTCTTCCTCTGCGCCGCCGCGCTCTTCCCCGGATCCACCCTCCTCTTCGATTCGCTGGGGCTGAATCCCACCCGCGCCACGCTGCTCGACGTGCTCACCGCCCTCGGCGCGCGCATCTCCGTCCTGCATCTCGAAGAGAAGAATGCCGAGCTGGTCGGCGCCGTGCAGATATCTGCCCCGGCCGAGGGCCTCGGTTCCACAGAGATTCGTGGTGCCCTCGCCGCCCAGCTCATCGACGAGCTACCAGTCCTGGCCGCCATCGCCCCCTACACCCGCGGCGGCATCCGCATCCGCGACGCAAAGGAACTCCGCGTCAAGGAGTCCGACCGCATCGCGCTGGTAGCCAAAAATCTGCGCGCCATGGGCGCCCAATTTACTGAGTTCGAAGACGGCCTCGACGTCCCCGGCGGCCAGACCCTCCACGGCGCCACCATCGACTCTGGCAGCGATCACCGCATCGCCATGGCCTTCAGCGTCGCCGCCCTCCGCGCCCAGGGCGACACCCTCATCCAGGGCGCCGAAGCCGCCGCCATCAGCTTTCCCGAGTTCTTCGACCTTCTCGATCTCGTGGCAAAACGTTAAGATGACCGTTCATTTGATTGAAAAATAAGACGCCCGGCCTGCTTCGTTGAGAAGCAGGCCGAGCTTTTTCTTGAGCGTTGAAGCTGTGGTTAGCGCACATTCGATGGGAGTGTTGACACTTGCCTTGGGTACCCCATCCTTTGTGCGCCTTTTGCGCAAAGGGTGGGAGAGCACCGAAACCCATCCCGCCCGATCAAAGTCAGGCGGAAACCCGCCCCTACCGCGATGCCGGCGGCGCCGTCGTGGGCTCCTTGCCCGGCTCAGCCGGCTTCAGTCCCGGAATCGCTGGTACCGTCTTTACATCCCCGCTCGCCGCCTCATTCAGGTTGATGCCGTAGTGATGCAGCGTCGAAGCCAGTATCTGATACAGGCTCGACCGGTCCTTGGCATAGGCTGCCTCAGCCGAAATCAGGCTGTTCTCTGCTAGAGCCATGGCCCGTTGCTGCTGAAGTACGAGGGCCGTTGTCGAGGCTCCCAGCCGCAGTTTCTTCTCTTCCGAATCCAGGCTCTGCTTGTTGTAGTCCAGCGATGCGGTCGAAGCCTGAACCAGCGCCCGGTCGTTGGCCAGGGCGAACTGCTGGTTCACCACCTGCATGCGAATTTGCGTGTAAAGCTGCTCCAAGCGCAACTCCGCCTGCCGGTATTCCATCAGCGACCGCGCCTGCACCGACTGCGCCAGCTTGTTGCCGATCGGGATGTTGATGTTGAACCCGACTCCCTTGTCCGGCGATGAGTTGTTGAAGGCGTCCTGCAGCGCCGTCCCATAGCCGCCGATGCTGGGCGGGCAGACGCCCCCGTAGAACGGGCATTTTTCTGCCACCATCACCGGGTTGATCGTTCCGGCCACGCCGGAGCCGTTCAGGTAGGCAAAGATGTCAACCTGGGGCAGCAATGCGTTGCGCGCGCCCTTCAGCGTGATCTCGTCGTTGCGCAGCGTCAGCACCGCCTGCTCCAGCTCCGGCCGTTCCTGAAAGGCCTCCTGAACCAGCTCCTCCACGGGCTGCTTCTCTTCCGGAATCTCTTCAATGCTCACGCGGTCGGTGGGAATCACCGCCGCAGCCACCAAAGCCGGATCGTTCAGGTTGCGCGCAATCGCCTGTTTGATGATCTGCTGCTGGTAGTTCAGGCTGCTTTGCGAGGCGATCAGCGCCTGCTTGTCCGACGCCACCGACTGGTCGGCGTTGAGCACGTCCAGCGGCGCCATGGTTCCGATCTCCAGTTGCTTGCGGTTGTCGCTGGCCACCTTGCTGCTCTGCTCCAGCGCCCGTTCCTTGGCCTGCACATCTTCGTAGGCCTGCACCAGTCCCCAGTAGATGGATTCAACCTGGTTGACGGTGTAGAGGATCTGCTGCCGGAACGATGAGTCCGTAATGCGCCGGTTGTTCAGCGCCTGGTACATGTAGCGCTTGTTCACCCAGATGCCCGCGCCTTGCAGAAGGTGCTGGGTCACCTTGGCGGTGAAGCTGGCGTTGTACTGCGGGCTATAGGTGGTCACCGCGTTGGTCGACGTGGCGGAGGTATTGTTCCACGAGAACTGAAATGCCGTACCCGTGACGAATCCCTGGTTGTAGCCGAAGTTGTAGGTGTTGGTGTTGGTCTGGCCGCCGGTGAAGAAGTTGGTGGAGGGCGACGTCGCGCGATCGAACTGCAGCGTCGACGTAACCGCCGGCTCCAGGCTCTCCGGTGGCGGCCCGGCTCCAGCCGTGCTCAGCGTGAGTCCGGCGCTGCCTGAGCCCGCGCCGCCTGAGCCGACCGTCGTCCCGCCAGGACCGCCTCCGGCCGTCAGCGTCGACGCCGATCCGCCCAGCGTGTTGGCTACCAGGCCGGCCGGCGCGCCCAGCGGGGCCGCACCGGTCCGCGTGCGCAGAATGTCGGTGTCGGCAATATCCAGGTCGTATCGCGCAATGGCGATGTCGTAGTTGTTTTCCAGAGCCAGCGCCAGTGCATCCGACAGGCTCAGGTAGATCTTGCCGTCCTTCACCAGGTCGCCCAGCCGCACCGAGTTCGCAAAGCTGCCCTTGGGGATGCTCGTCGGCTTGAATGTGTTGATCGGGTTGCCCGTCAGGCGGGCAGCCGGCCTGGAGAAATCCCGCGCCGAGGTGCGCAGGTTCAGCGGCTCGGTCAGCACAGGCGCTGGTTCGACCGGCAGTGTGGACGCCGCCTTCTCCGGAGTCTTGGCCCCTGCCCCCTGCACGGCCTGTTGCCCGAATCCAGGGGGCACTCCCGCCGCCAGTGTCAGCACCACCGCCGCTATGGCGCGCAACCGGTTGCCTGCCAAACCGCGCTCTTTCCGGGCGGTCTTCTCAACATCCTCAAACACACGTCTACCGTACAAATGCATTATCCCTCTCCGCGAATTGCTGAGGCATGTGGGTTGCCATTCTTCAAGACGTTCGGAGTGCCTCTCCGGACGCAAATTTGTGATCCGCTGGGGCGCTTTTCGCCTCAGGCCCGCTCGGGCGGGCTCCCATGTACCTACGCGCACAATCTCTGCTTCGTTCCAGCCAATCCGGTTCCTGCTTGCGATTTTCGTTGTTTTCGAGCGCCCTTGCCGTCCTTGGATGCAGAAAGCTGAGTATATCCCACCCCCGCTCCGCTGCCTCCTTGTTAGACGTTGTCGAGTACCCTGTTATTTGATCTTGAAACCTGTGACCGACTCCCCCCAACCCGCGCCCCGCCTGCAAACCTGGAAGCTGACGCTGGCTTATGACGGCACCGACTACAGCGGATGGCAGATCCAACCCGGAGAGCCCACCATCCAGGGCGAACTCCAGGCCGCCCTCCGCCGCGTTACCGGCGAATCCCCGCTGCCCCAGGGCTCCGGCCGCACCGACGCCGGCGTCCACGCCCTCGGCCAGGTGGCCAGCTTCGAACTCCAGGCCAACATCCCCCCGGAAAACCTGCAGCGCGCTCTCAATCGAACCCTGCCTGGAGCGATACGAATCATAGAGGCGAGGACCGCACGAAGTGCATTCCACGCGCGCCACTCGGCCGTCGCCAAAACCTACGAGTACCGCGTCTTCCGCGAGCCCGTCTGCCCGCCTTTCCTGGCCCGCTATGTCCACGCCTGCCCTTGGCCCATGGACGTGGACTTGCTGGAAAGGTCAGCCCGCCTCTTTGAAGGCGAACACGACTTCCTCAGCTTCGCCGCCACCGATCCGGACCTGAGCAGCCGCACCCTCTCGGCCGGCGATGCCCCTGACCAAAGCGCAGAAGTGCCCCCGGCACCGCCCGCTGCGCTGCCCCCTATTGGAAAACAAGGCGCAATCCGCACCATCTTCTCCTCCTCCTGGCACGAACGCCACACCGAACACGGCGACCTGCTCATCTACCGCGTCCGCGGCAACGGCTTTCTCCACCACATGGCCCGCAACCTGGTCGGAACCATGCTCGATGTCGGCCGCGGCCACCGCAGCATTGACGAAATCCCCCAGATCCTCGCCGCTCGCGCCCGCGCCGCCGCCGGCCCCACCGCCCCCGCGCAAGGCCTCTTCCTGCATTCTGTCGAATACGGCGAGCGCGAGCTCACTCCTGCGACCGAATAAAGTCTCCATTTCGCCCTATAGAAGGTATATATTCAGACTATTAAAGAACCACTGGAGGTCCTCATGCGCTTTTCAACACAGATCAAACCCATTAGCTACGTCAAGGCCCACGCCGCCGAACTCCTCGACCGCATCACCGAAGAGCGCCAGCCCATCATCATCACCCAGAATGGCGAGGCGCGCGCTGTGCTGATGGATGTGGCCAGCTACGACGAGATGATGCAGGAGACCCAGGACCTCATCAAGGTTCTGGCGCTGGCAGACAAGGAGATTGAAGCTGGCGACACTGTCCCAATCGAAGACGTGATGAAGGAGTATGGCGTAGAGGCCAGGTAAGACCGATGACCTTCACCGTCCGGTTCACGTCAGGCGCAAGGAAGGACCTGCGGGCCATCCATGCCTTCATCGCAAAGAACGATTCATTGGAGAGCGCGGACTACGTTGCGCGGGAAATTGTTCGCGCTGCACTGACCCTGCGAGACTTCCCGAATCGTGGCGTGCACCCTCCGGAACTGCTGCAGTAGGGCAACCGCGCCTACCGCCAACTCTTCTTCAAGCCCTATCGCATCATCTACCGCGTTCGCGCCACAACCGTCTTCATTGCCGTCATTGCCGACGGACGACGTGATATGGCTGCCATGCTGTCAAGGCGGCTTCCCGCTTCCTGAGCGAGCCTCGGCTCATCGCTTCGTTCCCTCGCCCCTGCTACCCTTGAATCACCGCCATGCCCATCTTCCCCCGCAGCTCGGCCTTCTCCCGCGTCACGGCCCTGGCCGGCCAGCGTCCGGTCCACGCCGTCTTCACCTGGCTGCACGGCAATCCCAAGCGCATCATGGACTGGCAATCCGCGCTCGTCGCCATCCCCGCCCCGCCCTTCGGTGAACAGGCCCGTTCCGCCTGGATGGCCGCCCGCTTTGCCGAGGCCGGTCTCACCCATGTCCGCACCGACGAAATCGGAAACGTGCTCGGCTTTCTTCCCGCCGCCAACCTCTCCCCAGAGAGCACTGGCCCCGTCGTCGTCGTCTCCGCCCACCTCGACACCGTCTTCCCCGCCGATACTCCGCTCCATCCGGTGGTCAGCGAAGATCGCCTGGAAGCTCCCGGAGCCTCCGACAACGGCGCCGGAGTCGCCGGCCTGCTGGCCCTGGCCCACGCTCTGGTCCAGGCCCGCGCCGAACTGCCCGCGTCCCTGCTCTTCGTCGGAAACGTGGGCGAGGAGGGCGAAGGCGACCTGCGCGGCATACGCCATCTCTATGACCAGACCGCGCTGGCCGGCCGCATCGCCGCCCACATCGTCCTCGACGGCGCCGGCTCCGACTCCGCCGTCACCCAGGCTCTCGGCAGCAAGCGGTACCAGGTGCTCATCACCGGCCCCGGCGGCCACAGCTTTACCGACGCCGGCACCCCCAACCCCATCGCCGCGCTCGCCGGCGCCCTGGCCGTCCTGGCGGAAACTCCCCTCTCCGAGGAGCCCCGCTCCACCCTCAACATCGGCACCATCCAGGGTGGCACCAGCGTCAACTCCATCCCCGAAAGCGCCCAGGCCTCCATCGATTGCCGCTCCACCAGCGCCAATCAGCTTACGCGCCTTGAAGTAGCCCTCTATCGCGCCGTGGAAGACGCAGTCGCACATGCCAATACATCGGCAAAGGGAACCTCCACGACCGGCAAGGCTCAGTTGTCCTTCGCCATTCAGAAAATCGGCGACCGCCCGGCGGCCCATCTGCCCGCCGATTCCCCGCTGCTCGAAACCCTGCGCGCCGTCGACCGCCACCTCGGCCTGCGCACCGATCTCCGCTTGGGCTCAACCGACGCCAATGTCCCCCTCGCCCTGGGTATCCCTGCCCTCTCCATGGGCGCCGGCGGCGAGGGCGGCGGCGCCCACACCAAGTCCGAGTGGTACTCCGCCAAGGATCGCGAAGTCGGCCTCAAGCGTGCCCTGCTCCTCACCCTGGCCACCACCGAATGGGCCGCAGAGCAGTAGCGCGTCTCTGTTAAACTCCGCCCATGCACGTCTCTTCCGCTCTGCTCGCTGCCACCCTTGCCCTTACACTGCTCAGCCCGGTTTGCACCGCTCAAAGCGTCCCCGCCAAACACCCGCCCGTCAAGCGTGAGAACCCTGCCAAACTCAACGCCGTCCCCGACGTCATCTTCTTCAACGGCGTCATCTACACAGGCATCGGATTGGCAGAAGATAAGCCCCAGACCGTCCAGGCCATGGCCATCGGCGGCGGTAAAGTCCTGGCCGTCGGCGCCACCGGCGATGTCACTCGCTTGGCCGGCCCCAACACTCGGCTGCGCGACCTGAACTCCGCCGGCGCCAGCAGTTTTGTCTTTCCAGGCTTCAATGACGCGCACACCCACCTCGGCGGCGCCGGCCGGACCAAGCTCAACGTCGACCTCACCGGCACGCCCTCGCTGGCCGCCATGCTGGCCCAAATCCAGACCTTCGCGCAGAACGCGCCCGCCGGCCACTGGCTCACCGGCGGCAACTGGGACCACACCTTCTGGGCCGAGAAAACCCTCCCCACCCGCCAGGACCTGGACAAGGTGACCGGCGATCACCCGGCCTTCCTCTACCGGATCGACGGCCATATCTCCATCGCCAACTCCGCTGCCCTCGCCGCTGCCGGCATCACCGCCAAAACCACCCCGCCGCAGGGCGGAGCCATCGACCTCGACGCCAGCGGCGAACCCACCGGAATCTTGCGCGAGTCGGCGCAGGATCTGGTCTACAAGGTCATTCCCCCGCCCAGCCACGACGAGCGCCTGCGCGGCGACGAGCTGGCCATCGCCGACGCGCTCAGCCACGGCGTCACCAGTGTTCAGGACTTCAGCGACTGGCAGGACTTTCTCGTCTTCGAGGAGCTGGAAAAACAGGGCAAGCTCAACCTCCGCATCACCGAGTGGCTGCCCTTCAGCGCACCGCTCGACGACCTGAAGAAGATGCGCGCCCACCACGACGCGAACGACCCGCTCCTGCACACCGGCTTCCTCAAAGGCTTCATGGACGGCTCGCTCGGCTCGCGCACCGCCGCCATGAAGGCCCCTTTCGCCGACGACCCCGGCAATACTGGTCTCCCGCAGTACACACAGGCCCAGCTCAACAAGATGGCCGTCGAGCGCGCCCGTGCCGGCTTCCAGTTGGGCTTCCACGCCATCGGCGACAAGGCTGCCGCCATGGCCCTCGAAGCATTCTCGCAGCCCGGCGTCTCCCCCACCGCCCGCAACCGCATCGAGCACGCCCAGGTCGTCGATCCCGCCGACATCCCCCGCTTCAAGAAACTCGGCGTCATAGCCTCCATGCAGCCCAACCACCTGCTCACCGACATGAACTGGGCCATCGACCGCCTCGGCCCGCAGCGTGCCGCCTACTCCTACGCCTGGAAAGCCTTTCTCGACGCCGGCGTCCCGCTGGCTTTCGGCACCGACTACCCCGTCGAGCCCATCACGCCCTTCCGCGGCCTCTACGCCGCCGCCACCCGCAGAAGCGAGGACGGCACCACGGACTATTTCCCGCAAAACAAGCTCACCCACGGCCAGGCCCTCTACGCCTACACTCAGGGCTCGGCTTACGCCGAATTCGCCGAGAAGCGCAAAGGCAGGTTGCTGCCCGGCTACGAAGCCGACTTCATTCTCGTTGACCGCGATCTGTACAAGATCGGAGGCCGGGGCATTCTCCAGACTGAAGTCCGCGAGACCTGGGTCGCCGGCCACCAATCCTACGCCGGAAAGGCCAGTATTCAATAGCGCAATTCCATTCTGAGTCGCAACACTGAATTCTCCGATGGCCGTGATCTTCAGTTTGGAAAGCGCCAAGCCGTTTGGTTGCCAATGTGGAACGTCATGCCCGGAAATTGCTCCCTCGGATGCGCTTTATCGTGACCAGGCGGAGCGCAAAGAGGAGATTCCGACGGACATCTTTTGACAAAAGACTTGCATGCTTGCCGGTTTCGTTCAATAGTACTGGCAGTCGGCTGTTGACTCAGTTCGTGCATAAGTCGGTGTGTGACTGAATCCTCTCGAAAGGACACCTTATGAAGTTCTACCGAGGCGTAAACAAATTAGGCCCCACTTCCACAGAGATGGCGAATGGCTTTGTGAACTGGCCCAAGCACCAGGCGCCTACAGGGAACATCTATGAGTGGTTTAAAGCTCAGATAAACCCCACCTATCCTGCTTGGGACGGAAAGGCAAGATACAAGATTGGCGACCGAGTCTCCTTTTCGAATGCCTCTTTCGAAGCCAAGAGCATGATCAATGCCCCAAAGGCCCTGGGCGCCGGTCCTGCCTTACCGAATCCTTCCCCGGTGGGCGCACCGACGGCCTGGACCAAGCTCATCTTCGTACCAAAAGACGTGGCAGCATTAGGGAGCAATTGGCGGGCCTCGACGCCGGGAGGTCTCATCGCTACTGCGGCGACAGAGGTGGGTTCGTTTTCACACATGGAGTATCTGTATCGGATGGAGTACCCAGACAATGATTTGTATTGCTTCTCCGTCAGCGACGACGGTTCGGCAACTGGACAAGGCGTCCACCCTCAGGAGGTAGCTCTCCTTGCCCGCAATTCTCCTTATAATCAGTACCTTCTTATTACAGATGCCAGTACGATTGACGAATTAAAAAACGCGAAGGTGCTGGGTCTCTATCACGGCATCGTGCACACGCAGGAAGTTACTTTCTTGACTCCGATCCCGCGAGACAAATTTACCGGCTGGCGCCTGAAGACCGGACAGGTAGGTACTTTTACCCCACTTCCCTGATGCTGCACTTTACAGCGGTTCTCCAGTTGCTATAGAGGGAGGCCGCTACCGATGAGTGGCTTTTTCCTCAAGAAAAAGCCACCTTGCACTGAACTTGAAACTCCAAACTAACTGGAGAACCGCTCTAATCCCACGGAACTGTGATCACTCTCGATTTTTTCCGGCGCCGGATTTCGGCGCCAACGCTGTTGCTGAAATAATCCAGGCAGATGAAGCTGCGCGCCTACCTGCTGATGATCTTTGTGGTCGCCGTCTGGGGATCGACCTTCGTGCTCATCAAAAGTGCGCTGGCCGACTCGACGCCGGCCGCCTTCAACCTGGTCCGCATGACGCTGGCCTTCCTCGTTCTGGCCGCGGCATATCACCGGTCCTGGAAAGCCATCCGCGCCTGGCAGATCATCTCAGGTGCACTGGTCGGCCTCTGCCTCGCCATCGGCTACCAGTTCCAGACCACCGGCCTGGCCCGCACTACTCCCTCCAAATCCGCCTTTATCACCGGCCTGGTTGTAGTCCTCGTCCCGCTCTTCTCCTCCATTCCCGGCCTGCACCCACCCGGCGTCCGCCCACCCCGCTGGAACGGCATCCTTGGCGCTACCCTCGCCTTTGCCGGAATCATCCTGCTCACG